>Ga0209344_10000535_pt1 | contig 64282 bp, 55 predicted proteins | sample Cruoilmetagenom6_FD_187293 | JGI IMG/M metagenome (GOLD analysis project Ga0209344, IMG submission 187293) | Oil polluted marine microbial communities from Coal Oil Point, Santa Barbara, California, USA - Santa Barbara Oil Seep Sample 6 (SPAdes)... | ecosystem: Environmental > Aquatic > Marine... | reverse complement strand
TTTGATAGTGCCGACCAAGGCAGTTCAGAAGGTACCTTATTAGTAGGTGAGACCGCAACTTATACAGCAACTTATGTTATAGAGCAAGATGCAGTAGATGCTGGAGGCTTTAGCAATAGTGTATTTGTAGAAGGTGATAGTCCATCGGATATCACGGTAGATGATACGAGTGATGATGGTGATGACTCAGATGGTAACACAGAAGATGATGCCACTGAAACAACAATTGATGAAAACCCAAGTATAGAAGCCGTAAAAACAGTCGCAATCACTAATGATGTTGCACCAGCAGGCGCAAGTCTAGGAGATGAGATGACGTACACCATTACAATAACTAATACAGGAGATGTTACTTTAGATAACGTTTCAATCACGGATACGTTTGAAGATGCTAATGGAATTCCTTTATCGTTATTAACAGGCCCAACCTTTGATAGTGCCGACCAAGGCAGTTCAGAAGGTACCTTATTAGTAGGAGAAACGGCGACATACACAGCAACTTATGTCATAGAGCAAGATGCAGTAGATGCTGGAGGCTTTAGCAACAGTGTATTTGTAGAAGGAGATAGTCCATCAGATATCACGGTAGATGATACGAGTGATGATGGTGATGACTCAGATGGTAATACGGATGATGATGCAACAGTGATTACTATCACTTCAGATCCTAAAATCAGTTTGATTAAAACGACATTACCTTTAGAAGATACTAATGGAGATGGCATAGCTGGTGGTATAGATGATGTGATTACTTATGTGTTTACTATAGAAAACACAGGGAATCAAACATTAACCAATATTGTTGTAGAAGATAACTTGCCTGGCTTAAACTTATCAGGTGGTCCAATAGCTCAGCTTATTCCGGGTGAAATTGATAATACTACTTATACAGCGACATATCTAATTACTCAAGAAGATATCGATTTTGGTAGTGTTACAAACTCTGCATCAGTAAGTAGTGAAAAACCTAACGGTGATTTAAACAATCCTTTAGATGATATTACTGATATCAGTGATGATCCAAATGATGATGATAACATTGATGACAATGGTAATGGTAATCCAGATGATCCAACAATAGTTTATGTCACGTCAATTTACGATTTAGAAGTGACTAAACTTGTAGATGAGCTTAACCCTGTAGTTGGCGCTCAGGTTACATTTACTATTGAAGTAGCAAATATTGGTAATGTAACTGCAACAGATATCATAATTGATGAGCATATACCAAGTGGATACTCATTTATTTCAGCATTAACGACTGGTGGTACATATTCTGAACTTAATGGAGAATGGACAATTACTCAATTAGATCCAGATCAAGTTGAAATCCTTGAGATTACAGTAGAAGTACTTGGGTTTGGTGATTATTTGAATACAGCTTATATTCAAAGTTCAGTTGGAGGAATTGATGTTGACATTAGTAATAATGAAGGTGCTGCAGAAGTATTCCCAATATGTTTAACTATTTATAACGAGTTTTCACCTGATGGTGATGGTGTTAATGAAACATTTGTAATTGATTGTATAGAACAGTATCCAAATAATAAATTAGAAGTTTATAACAGATGGGGAAATATTGTTTATAGTACCAAAGGATACCTAAATAACTGGAAAGGTACATCTAATGGTAGAGCTGTGATGAATCAATCAGATGACTTACCTGTAGGTACCTATTATTATGTACTAGATTTAGGTAATGGTTCTGATCCAAAAGTTGGATGGTTATACATTAACAGAAATAACTAATTAATACTGAATTATAAAATAATTAAAATGATACATAAATCATCACTAATAAAAGGATTAATAGTTTTAGTATTTTTACTAATCAGTGCTGTTAGTTATGCACAGCAAGATCCTCAGTATACACATTATATGTATAATACGTTAAGTGTTAATCCTGCTTATGCTGGTCAAAGAGAGACGTTAAGTGTTGTTGGTTTACACAGGTCTCAGTGGGTGGGTATTGATGGTGCACCACAAACACAATCTTTAGGTATTCATACTCCATTACGAAATGAGCGTATTGGTTTAGGACTAAATGTTGTAAATGATGCTTTAGGACCAGCAAGTGAAACATTTGTAGATGCGAATTTCTCTTATACAATACCTTTAAATGCCAACGATTTAAAATTGTCATTTGGAGCAAAAGGAGGATTTCATATGCTAGATACTGATTGGAGCAAAGGTCAATTTCAAAATCAATTAGATGCGAATTTTCAGGATAACATAAACTTAATATCACCAATGGTTGGAGCGGGTTTGTATATGCACACTAGAAAATGGTACTTAGGTTTAGCTGTTCCTAATTTTATTGAAACAAAACATTATGACGATTATGAAGAGTCGGTTGCCACTGAACGCATGCATTTTTATTTAATTGGTGGTTACGTTTTCAATATTAGTGAAACAACAGAGTTAAAACCAGCATTTTTACTTAAAGGAGTGTCAGGCGCACCAATGATTGCAGACGTATCAGCAAATTTTTGGTTCCAAAAGAAAGTCACTCTAGGTTTAGCTTGGAGATGGGACGACTCAGTAAGTGCATTAGCCGGTTTTCAAATAACCCCAGGTATGTTTGTTGGGTATAGTTATGATATGACAACTACTGGGCTAAATAATTATAATAGTGGTACGCATGAATTTACATTAAGATTTGAAGTTAAAAGATTGGGTAGAATACTATCACCACGTTTCTTTTAAAATAAAAGGATAAAATGAGCTTGTTAAAATGGGTGATTATCAAAAGAAATTATTAATATGTGTCCGTTAAAAAAATAAATAAAAACGCATGAAAACAATATCTAAATATATATTATTAACATTTGTGCTTGCATTTTCTTCAGCTGTTTTTGCACAGAACGGAAAGATACAAAGTGTAAAAGATGACTATAGAAATTTTGCTTATGTAAAAACAAGTGAAGTTTTATTGGAAGTCGCTAATAAAGGGTATAAATCTGCCGATCTCTTTCAAAAATTGGCAAATTCATTTTACTTTCAAAATAAAATGAAAGAAGCTGCTAAATGGTATGGTGAGTTAATGAATATGAATGAGGTTATTGATCCAGAATACTATTTTAGATATGCTCTAGCTTTAAAAGGAATAAAAGATTATGAGGCTTCAGATAAATGGATGGAAAAATTTAATGAGCTTAAACCTAATGATTTAAGAGGAAAAGCATTTTTATCTAAAGTAGATTATAAATCAGATATAGAAGAATTAAGTAGAGATGATATAGAATTACTTAATCTAGAAATTAATACTGAGTTATCAGATTTTGGAACGACAGAGTATGAAACTGGTATTGTGTTTGCTTCGGCAAGAGGAGGTGGTCGTAAATACAGATGGAATGAAGAACCTTACTTAGACTTGTATTATGTTGAAAAAACTGAAGATGATACATTTGGAGAAGTTAAAAGTATAGAAGGAGAAGTAAATACTAAGTTTCACGAATCTAGTGCTGTATTTTCACCTAATGGGAAATATATGTTCTTTACTAGAAATAATTACCACAGATTAAAGTATAAAGAAGATGACACAGGCATTAATAGATTGCAATTATACAGAGCAACTTTAAATGAAGATGGTCATTGGGATAATATTCATAAAGTTCATTTTAATAGCGTAGATTACAGTGTGGCTCATCCTACGCTTAACGTAACAGGAACTAAGTTATACTTTGCTTCAGATATGCCAGGAACTTTTGGCCAATCAGATATTTTTGTAGTAGATGTTAATGATGATGGTACATTAGGTGAACCAGAAAATTTAGGAAGTTCTATAAATACCGAAGGTCAAGAATCATTTCCATTTATGAATACTAATGGCGATTTATACTTTTCATCTACAGGATTTCCAGGTTTAGGAGGTTTAGATGTATTTAAATCTGAAGGTATAGACGAAAAAATCAAAACAGGATCTAACAGAAATTTTCCTATAGAAAATGTAGGTAAACCAGTTAACAGTGAATGGGATGATTTTGGATATTATGAAAACCTAGTTACAAAACGTGTGTACTTCAGTTCAAATAGAGAAGGTGGTAAAGGAAGTGATGATATTTATACTTTTGAAGTTCCAGAGATAAAACTATTAGTAGAAGGTGTTGTTCAAGACATGAATACAGAAGAATTAATACCTAATTCAACCGTTATTTTATATAATGAGGATGGTGTTGAAATAGCTCGTCAAACAGTAGGAGAGGATGCTTATTTTAAATTTGAGGTAGATCCTAAAAAAGAATATTTAATTAGAGTTGAAAAAGAAAAATATACTTCTGACGAAAAACGTTTTACTACGCCAAATAAGAATCAAGAATTAAAGATGGAGCTGCTTATAGAGAAAGATGAGCAACAAATAGAACCTTGTGATGATTTGGCTAAAGTATTAGATATTCCTATCATTTATTTTGACTTTGATAAATCTAATATTAGATATGATGCTGAAATTGAAATTCAAAAAGTATTAGCTGTACTTACCAAATATCCAACAATGCATATAGATATTCGTAGTCATACAGATTGTAGAGGACCAGCAGCTTATAATGAAAAACTTTCAGATCGTAGAGCACAGTCTACACGTCAGTACCTAATTAAAAAGGGAATTGCCGCAGAACGTCTAACGGCTAAAGGTTATGGTGAAGCGCGATTGGTAAACGATTGTGGATGCGAACCATCTAACAATTCACATTGTTCTGAAGAAGAACACCAACTAAATAGACGTAGTGAGTTTATCATTACAAGTATTAATGGAAAAACTTGCGATGAAGATAAAAATTAGGCCTAGTAATATGATATAATCGTAAATAGCCGCTTAAATCTTTAAGCGGCTATTTTTTATGAAATCCTTTACTTTTATTTAAGTTTTAGGTGTTAATTTCGCATTATGACAGAAGAACAAGTCATCCTAGTAGATGAAAAGGACAATAAGATTGGTTTAATGCCAAAAATGGAAGCCCATGAAAAAGCACTTTTACATCGTGCATTTTCGGTATTTATTTTTAATGATAAAAAGGAATTAATGCTTCAGCAACGTGCAGCACATAAGTACCATTCTCCAAATTTATGGACCAATACATGTTGTAGCCATCAACGCGATGGAGAAACAAATTTAAAAGCGGGTAAGCGACGTTTGCAGGAAGAGATGGGGTTTGTTACTAATTTAGAAGAAACAACCTCATTTATCTATAAAGCACCATTTGAGAACGGGTTAACAGAACATGAATATGACCATATTATGATTGGTTATTATAATGAAAAACCAAATATTAATGAAGATGAAGTAGCCAATTGGAAATGGATGTCATTAGATGCCATAAAATCTGATATGCATACAAATCCGCAATTGTATACAGCTTGGTTTAAAATAATTTTTGAGAAGTTTTATGAATTTATAAACGTTAATAAGTAATATGAAAGTTACTGTACATAGAAAAGCACATTTTAATGCAGCACACCGACTTTATCGGAAAGATTGGAGTTTTGAGAAAAATGACGCCGTTTTTGGATTATGTAACAACCCTAACTTTCATGGTCATAATTATGAATTAATAGCAAGTGTTACAGGTGAAATAGATCCAGAAACAGGCTATGTTATAGATGTTAAAAAGCTAAAAGATATTATTAAATCTAAAGTAGAAGACGCCTTTGATCATAAAAATTTAAATGTTGAAGTCCCTGAATTTAAAGATTTAAACCCTACAGCAGAAAATATTGCGGTTGTAATTTATAATAAGATTAAACCGATGTTAGATTCAAAGTTTCATCTTGAAATTACGCTTTATGAAACACCTCGTAATTTTGTAACTTATTCTGGAGATTAATTTTATGAAGTATCAGTTATATCCATTAAAGTTTCAGCCTATTTTAAAAGATAAAATTTGGGGTGGTGAAAAGCTGAATCAATATCTCAATAAAGATTCAAAATCTAAAAAATTAGGTGAAAGTTGGGAAGTAAGTGCTGTTCCTGGCGATGTTTCTATAGTATCTAATGGAGAATTAAAAGGAAAATCGCTTCAAGAACTTTTAGGTATTTATAAATCAGAACTTTTAGGTGAAAAAAATTGGAAACGTTTTGGTGAAGAATTTCCACTGCTTATAAAATTTATTGATGCTAAAGAAAATTTGAGTATTCAGTTACATCCCAATGATGAATTAGCAAAAAAACGACATAATTCTTTTGGGAAAACAGAAATGTGGTACGTAATGCAAGCAGATAAAGACGCTAATCTTATCGTAGGCTTTAAGGATAAAATAGATAAAGAGACGTACTTAAAACATTTAGAAGCAAAAACATTAACTGATATTTTAAATTTTGATAAGGTAAAAGAAGGAGATACTTACCTTATTGAAGCAGGAAGAGTTCATGCCATTGGAGCAGGTGTTTTGCTTGCTGAAATACAGCAAACCAGTGATGTTACTTACAGAGTTTATGATTGGGAACGTGTAGATTCTGAAGGGAATGCGCGTAAACTACATAAAGATAATGCTATTGATGCATTTGATTTTGAAATGAAAAATGATTTTAAAATCGATTATAAGAAGCAAAAAAATGCTTCAAATATTATAATAAATTGCCCATTTTTCACAACTAATTTTATAACAATAGATTCAGAAATAAAAAAACAAAACACCTACGATTCTTTTATAATTTATATGTGTGTAGATGGAGATGTTGAAATTTTAACAGATAATTCTCTCAATAGTATCTCTAAAGGTGAAACACTATTAATTCCTGCTCATATTAAAAATTTTAAACTAAAATCTAACTCTGGAAAGCTTCTAGAAGTGTACGTTTAAAACTTCAAATAAAAATCGATTAAATAACTAAAAGGATTTAGTATTTTTGCGGTTATTAAAAAACATAATTATCATGTCAAATAAAAGAGAATTAAAAAAAGATATTAACTACGTTTTAGGTGATATTATTGAAGCGGTTTACGTGTGGGAATTAGCGAACGCTGAAAAGCCAACTAAAGAAAGTGAAGCTATTATTGATGAAGCTATTGCAACGTTTGATGAGTTAATTACTCGTGTTAATGATAGAAGTGCAGAAAATAAGAAAGCGCATTTCAAAGCCATTAGCAACGATCTTGAATCTAAGGGAAGAGATCTTATTGAAAAAATCAATAAATTAAAATAAATAGACTTGCAAATTTGAAAATCTATTTTAAATTTGCAAACTGTTTTGCCGATGTAGCTCAGCTGGCTAGAGCAGCTGATTTGTAATCAGCAGGTCGTGGGTTCGAGTCCCTCCATCGGCTCTTTTTTAAAACTTCAATTACCATTATAGTAATTGAAGTTTTTTTTTGTTTAATACATATAAAATTTGAGGTTTTACAATGCATAGCAGACGTCAATTCCTTCTTTGATGCAAAAAAAAAATCCAATCACATAAATGATTGGATTTTTTAGGACTCTAATGTGTGAGTTGCATTGTATACTTAGTCTATTTAGTCGCTTCTCTATCTGTAATAGCTTTCCCTAGTTTTTTTCCGTAGAACGAATTCTTAATCTCTGTAGTTAGATTGTTGTAAATAGAATCTATATAAACCGGATTCGCATTTCGTGCTTCGTATAATGCTAAATAAGGTGCAATTTCACTATCTTTATTATTCATTGCAAACTGAATGGTATAGGCATATTTACGCTTTAAAAGCTGATCTGTAATTCTACCTAAAGAGTCTACAGCAGTACTGTCATTATTCTTTTGGGCATTAAAACGAGCTTCAATAATATCTAGATTTTTATTGTTGAATTGCGATATAATTCCAAGATACTGTTCTAATAATTCGTGCTGTTTAGATCCTTTAATTTCAGAATTAAAATTGAAATTCTTTAAAGTTGTATTAATTTCTGTTATGCCTTTATCAGCAAAAAACGGAATATAATGTTCCTCACCATCATTTTTAAATAGTTTTAAATAGAGTAGTATAGGTTCTTCCAAATTGGTGTGTAAGTTAAATTCTGGTTGACCAGTAATAACCATTGAATCTAAATCTATAATAGTAGAATCTCCATCTTTTTGAAGGTAAACGACCCCTTTTTTTAATCCTTTAATATGTCCTTTTAAGGTAAAATTTGCGTCATTATTTTTGCCGCAAGAAACAGCTAATACTACTAAAATGATGAGATTTAGAGCTTTGTTCAATTTTGTCATGGTTTACTAAATAATTAGGTGCGCAAATATCTTATAATTGTTTTAAAATTGCTAGCTAACAGCTGCTAATTCCATTAAAATTGTACAACCTATAGCTGCAATTGTTCCAACAGCATAACCAAAGACAGCAAGAAGAACACCTACTGTAGCTAAGGATGGATGAAAAGCAGAAGCGACAATAGGAGCAGAGGCAGCACCACCAACGTTAGCTTGGCTTCCAACAGCTAAAAAGAAATATGGTGCTTTAATGAGTTTTGCCACTAATACTAAGAGTATAGCATGGATGGTCATCCAAACGACTCCAATAGCGATAAGCCCAAGGTTATCAAAAATCATGGTTAAATCCATTTTCATTCCAATACTAGCAACTAGGATGTAAATAAAAACACTTCCAAATTTACTAGCACCTGCTCCTTCATAATTTTTGGCTTTTGTATTTGACAATAAAATAGCAATTATGGTAGCTACACTAATCATCCAGAAGAATTTAGAACCTAGAAATGTAAATATGTTTCGTGTAGTAGGAGATTCTATTCCTGCCACAATACTTTCGAAAAAAGGAGCTAAAAAATTAGCACTTAGATGTGCAACGCTTACTGTTCCAAATGCAATGGCACAGATTATCATTATATCTGTAACTGATGGGTTTCGTTTGACCTTTTCAGAAAAGTTTGACATTTTTTCTTTCAACTCTTCAATAGAAGATGTGTCTGCTTTTAACCATTTATTAATACGGTTTCTTTTTCCGATACCAATTAATATAATTGCCATCCAAATATTAGCAACGACGATATCTACAAACACCATACCTCCGTATTTGGCTTGGTTATAGCCATAAATTTCTAGCATGGCAGTTTGGTTGGCTCCTCCACCAATCCAACTTCCTGCTAAAGTAGAAAGCCCTCTCCATACAGCATCCGGACCAATACCTCCAACTGTGTCAGGTGAAACGGTAGCAATTAATAAAATCGCAATTGGCCCTCCAATAACAATACCTAAGGTTCCTGTAAAAAACATTACCAAGGCTTTCCAACCTAAATTAAAAACAGCTTTTAAATCAATACTCAAAGTCATTAGAACTAAGGCTGCAGGTAATAAGTAACGACTAGAAACATAGTAAAGATTAGAACTGTGCTCTGTAACGACACCAGTTTCTGAAACGGTTGTCCATTCTGGCGAGATTAAACCTGTTGTGGTTAAAACAGCCGGAACCATATAAGCCATAAATAATCCTGGTACTATTTTATAGAACTTTGCCCAAAATCCTGTTTTTATAGATTCTGTAATAAATACAAATCCAAGGGCCAACATTAAAAGGCCAAATACAATAGTGTCGTCAGTAAAAAGAGGAGTGTTATCCATAGTTTAGTTGGTTTATAAGACGCAAAATACAAAAATTAAAAACGAAAAAAGTGACCGTTTCGGATCACTTTTTTTCTATGGGTTTATCTTTTGGTTTGGGTTGTCTATTGTGTTCTTTAAGATATTGCATTAACATCCATTCTATTTGACCGTTAGTACTGCGGAATTCGTCCGAAGCCCATTTTTCAATGGCTTTCAGCATATCTTCATTTATTCGTAGTGCAAAGGCTTTCTTTTTAGACATTATAGTTTCATTAATTAAACTTTGTTTTATAGGTAGCTAATACACTCTTGGCTTCGTTTTCTTTTTGTGTACCAATTAATAATTTTTTACCGCTTTTTAATACGAGCTGAATCCCAATATCACCAGAAACGTTTATAGCTCTTCCTTTAGCTTTATTCCAAAGTGTGCCTCCTTTTAGTCCCCAACCTCCATATTCACCCAGTGGATCGTAAGTTCTTACGTAAGCTTTATCAATTTCGTTCCACTTAATATTTTTTAAATTCCAATGAAAGGGAAAAAACTTATAATGAATCCCAGTTTCATCTATACGCGTTGTAAGTTTAAAGAAAAAGATAAACCCAGAAGCTAAGAGAATAAGAAAAATAACACCTATTAGTTCTAAACTAGAAAAATTTTCAGGATTTTCTGTGTATTCTTTCACATAAATACCAATAGGAACTATTGTACTTACTAACATAAGTATAATTAACCACACCTGATTAAAACGTTGTTCTTCTTTAAAAATTTTCATTATCTGTTTTTATCACGTTCAAAAACTACAGACGACCAATTAACTCCAATATCCTTAACAACCCAACCTTCTCGTGCGTACTGATTCAGCAGATCTTCAAAATTTTGGATACGATTTCTAAACCCGAGTTTAGGTTGTACTATTTTATATTCTTTCATATTTTAATGGCTTAAAGTTCCTGTGTTTAAAACAGGTGAAGCATCCTTGTCTCCACATAATACCACCATGAGGTTACTTACCATAGCAGCTTTTCGTTCTTCATCTAAATCTACGACTTGCTTTTTATTTAATTCATCAATGGCCATTTCTACCATGCTTACAGCTCCTTCAACAATTTTATGTCGTGCTGCAACAATTGCTGTAGCTTGTTGACGCTTGAGCATAGCATTAGCAATTTCTTGTGCATACGCTAAATAACCAATACGTGCTTCTAAAACTTCGATACCTGCGATAGATAAACGCTCGTCTATTTCTTTTTCTAAAGCGTTACTGACTTCATTAACACTAGAACGTAAGGTAATATCTTCGTCAACACCTTCATCTGCAAAGTTATCATAAGGATACATACTTGCTAATTTACGTACAGCAGCATCGGTCTGTACGCGTACAAAGTTTTCGTAATTATCGACATCAAACGCTGCTTTGTAAGTGTTTTGTACTCTCCAAACCAAAATGGTACTAATCATTATAGGATTCCCTAATTTGTCATTTACCTTAAGACGCTCGCTATCAAAGTTGCTTGCTCTTAATGAAATTTTCTTTTTAGTAAAAAATGGGTTTACCCAATAAAAACCATTTTGCTTTATTGTTCCTACATACTTTCCAAATAAAAGCAATACACGAGAGCCATTAGGTTGCACCATTAAAAATCCAAAGGCTAATATTAATGCAGCTATAATGCCAAATACAGACCAGCCCGTTTCTGTAATAGGAATAAGAGCAATACTACCTAAGAATAATATTAAAAATAAAAATAACATTAAGTAGCCATTTGCAGGGACGATAATTTTTTCTTCTTTCATAATCTATAATTTTAATTGGTTAATAATTGTAATTAATCAATATGATATTAAAATGATATCATAAAGATATAACTTATTTTATAAGTATACAAATAGATATTTTTGTTACAACTTTATAAAAAGAATTAAAATATAGAGTTTGGCACGAGCTTTGTAATATACTAAGTGTAATGACTATTACTATAGTTACCACCTGGTAACACTACTACAAAGTAGTATCATTACATTTGGTTGGTTAGTTAGAAAAAGCATCTCGTGGTTGGGATGCTTTTCATTTTATAAGGGGATAGAAACGAAAAAAGCATCTCGTTTCCAAAATGCTTTCTAAATATTAAACAGTTATTTTTTGAATTAAGATTTTATAAAATCTGTAACACTTTTAATGAGTTCAGGAGAAATAGGTCTAAAGGATTCGTTATAAGATTTTGAGTTCTCTAAATCATCTCCTTCAATTTCAAAGAGTACATGATTCATGTTTTCAATAATTACCAATTTAGATTCTTCATTAGCTTCTTTTAATAATTCAGCTTCTTTTACTGAAACTTGAAGATCTTTAGTACCATTAATAATAAGAATAGGCATTGTTAACTCTTTTATAACTTCAGTAGGATTGTACGACATCCAATTCATCATAAAATCTTGTATCTCTGGACCAAATAGCGATCCTAATGCAGGAGGATAATCTGTGGTATTCTCTCCGTTTTTTAATAAGCTAATTACACGCTGGGCTTCTTCTCCTAGTTTTGGCGCCATTTTAGTAACTTGTTCTACAAGTACATCGCCTATATTATTACCAGCACCTGCCAGTGAAATAAATCCGTTAGCTTTATCTTTAGCCGCTAGCATACCAACTAAACTACCTTGGCTATGGCCAATGATGTAGATTTTACCATAACTTTCTTTGTCCTTAAAATAATTGATAATATCTGAAGCATCGCTCACAAAATCATCGAACTTAATATCTTTATCTACATTATTTCTTAAAATTTGTTTTACAATACGCTTATCATACCTAAATGTTGCAATTCCATTTTCAGTGAGTCCTGTTGCTAATTTTTTTAAGGAATTGTTTTTAAGGAAATTTTGATTTCCATTTCGGTTAGTAGGACCAGAGCCTGCAATTATGATTGCTAAATCGGGTTTATCAATGTCGTGTGGAAGGAGTAATGTTCCATCAATCCATTTTGTTATTGTTAGTTCTTCTTCATTATAGGTTTTGTCTTGGCTAAAACCTAAAGTATTAACTAAACATAGAATGAGAATTACAAATTGTTTCATTTTAAAATTATTTTAAGGATAAAGTTAATTGATATAGAATTGATTTTTGTTTTTTTAACGAATTTTATAGCAATTTATGATTTGTAAATACAATTATTGAATTATAAAAATTGTGTTTTTCATCGGTGAAATGCGCTATTTTGTCGAAAAGTGTTAAAATTAAGTGTATTTCATCGATTAAATATGTTTTTTAGCGTCGTAGTTCAAAATGAATTATATATTTGACTCGTACTAAAAATTAGTTTTTAGTTCAATGGATTAATTAATTAATATTTGCCTTGTGTTGTGTGTAATTAGAGACCCTAAATCTACCAGCATAGTAAAGCAAATAAACGAAAACCGAGATTGAGGGATCTCGGTTTTTTGTTTTTATAATAGTGAATAACTTAAGCTATTTCTCTTATTTTAATCTGTATTCATGTGTCTTTTTATAAAACAAGTCGTAATTTTATTTTTCAGTAAATTAGTATTCTGATATGAATTATAAAACGCTATTATATATAACTAGCCTGTTTCTAATAACTTTAGGTTTTCAAGAAAAACAAACCTTACCTGATGGTTTTGTTTATGCAAAATCTGTAATACCTGACTTGGATGTTGAATTGCGCTATTTTTCAGAAAATAATTTTGTTGGCGATACTATAGATGGTTATAAAGCGAATCGTTTAATAATAACCAAAAACACAGCAGAGAAGTTAAAATTGGTTCAAGAAGAGTTGCAAAAACAAAACTTGTGTTTAAAAGTTTATGATGGCTATAGACCACAGCGTGCTGTAAACCATTTTATTAGATGGGCAAAAGACTTAAATGACACTATTAAGAAACAGCAATTTTATCCTGAGGTAAATAAAAAAAACTTGTTTAAAGCAGGCTATATAGCTTCGCGATCTGGTCATAGTAGAGGGAGTACTATTGATTTAACCATTACAAATGGCGAAACTGGCGAACCTTTAGATATGGGAAGTCCTTACGATTTTTTTGGAGAAGTCTCTTGGGTTGCTCATGAGGCCTTAACAGATGAGCAAAAGAAAAACAGACAGTTACTACAAACTGTAATGCTAAAACATAATTTTAGAAACTACGCAAAAGAGTGGTGGCATTTTACACTACGTTGGGAACCTTTTCCAAAAACTTTTTTTGATTTTGAAGTTGAGTAATTTTACAAATTTGGTATAATATTCATGGTGTTTTTTATTTTAAAAGCACATTGGTTTTGCAGAAATGTAAATTCATAATATTAAACCTTAATGCTTCATTCATCTTTATAGGTTTTGTAGGTTAACCCTATACCATAATTAAATAAATCTCTTTTTAGTAAACTAGATTGTAAGCCATTCCCTTTTTCAAATTTCACCCAATTATTTCCGTTAATAAATACGCGTTTTATATACGTGTTTTTACTTTCAATCTCGTCTGTAAATGGTAACAAAGGTCTAAAATTAGTTGGTATTTTAACAATACTGCCCGTTTTAGATTTTATCTCTTTGTACTTTTTATTTGGTAATAATTTTCCGGCTTTGTTGGTGTAACCTAAAACTTGAAGTGATACAAAAAAACCATCTTTAGGAATGTAGATATCGTAGTCTTCAACATTTAAATCGTATGCATCTCCATCTTTTTCAGTTGCTCTAAAAACGATGGTTTCGTAGGTTAGTGCTTTACCAGGAACTCCGTTATCATTTTGATAAAATTTTACTTTAAAAAGCGTCGAAAATTTCTTTTTATCACTGTTTTTACGGTTGCGTTTTTCCCAATCTTTAGATTCTAAAGCAATAGGGAATTGTACATTAGTGATCTTTTGATCTTTTGAACTTGTCTTAGGAAAATATACTGCAATCTCAGATTCTATAGTAGGCAGCCAACAATTATAATAATCGTCATCTAGAGATGGTTTTAGTTTTTCTTCTTTAAATTTTCTATCAATTGTAACACCTATAAAAACTTCATCTAATTCTGAAGCTTCCGGTTGCATCAGAAGTTGATTAGGTAAATTGTTTGTAGCAACATTAAGGTCTTTAAAACCTAATGCAGAAATGAAAAGCGAATCGATATCTGGATATAATTTTTTAGTAAAAAAAAACTGCCCCTCATCATCGGCAAAAATACCGTTGCCATTGCCAAAAGAAATGGTGGCGTAACTAATAGGATATGTAGAAATGCTGTCTTTAATAGTAATTTGAGCAAAGGATAATTGCCCAATTAAGAAAAGTGAAAATAGTATTTTATGCATGGTTAAGCTTATAGTTTCTAAAGATACATTATTTATACGCATAAAAAAACGTCTCAAAATGAGACGTTTTTATGTTGTTTACTAATTGGGATAATACCAAAACGGTATAGAAGCTGCTGTTTTAGATAGGGTATCTGAGGCTTTTAGTTCCTTGCGTTTTACATGTAAGATGTGTTTACCGTCATCTAAATTCTTTACACCAATATAGGTTTCAAAGCCGTTTTGTTTTTTTACGGTTTTACCAAGAACAAAATCTGTTTTATATAATATAGTATCAATTTCAACAGAGTAGAGTGAATTAAATGTTGTCATATATTCACTTTTTAAGGCGTCACTAATAGCACCAGAATTCATAGATCCCATTTCTGATGTGATGCCACGAGTGTCTTCTTCAACTTTTAATTTGGGATTAAAACGGTAAATTTCATCTTCTATGTCTTCATCAAAAATGATAAAGACTTTAATATAAGAATCACTAATAACTTTACTATTAATGGCAATATTTTGGATGAAATCAGTATCTTCTATTAGCATGTCTTCATAATTAAAGGAATTTGCAATATTGTTTCCTGAAGGTTCTATAAAGTTAAAATAGTTAGATTGATTATAGTACAATGAGGTGATCCATATTAATAATACGTAGATGGGTACCAAAAAGAAACTTAGGCGTTTTCCAAATTTATTGTCAAGAAAATTATAAATTAATGGCCGGTATAGGAAGGAAAGCGTTATAAAACTAAAACACCAGTATATGGGGAAATACATTTTACTTAACCATTTTTTCTTCTTTAAAAATCCTAATGTTACAAAATCTATAAAGGTTAGTAGCATTCCAACAATTAGGAAAACGATAAGTACAAAACTAAAATAGGTAGAAACGTCAGTAAACGAATGATCATCTAGAAATACGGTAATGACAAAAGTTATAGAGCCAATAGTTAGCGCAATGGCTATCATATAGAATATGAGTAAAAATGAAATAGCGAAAATAACACTACAATAATTTTCTAAACGTGCGATATATCTATCAAAAGACCCAACGTTCTTTTTTAAATAGGTGTCAAAGCGTTTACTGTAATTTAAGACATCATAATCTATATCACCTGAGATATAGCGTAAACCTAAGGCGCCAATCCATAAGCCTCGTAAAAGGACATGAAGTAATAAATTGAAGATTAATATAGAACAGGCCGAAAGCGCAACAATCAAAACTATAGTAAAAAATGCATTGTTTTCGTTTTGGGCATGTTGGTATGTGATTGTTAAATTTGGATAAGCAGAGAATAAGCCAAAAATGGCAAAACCAGAAATTAGCAATTCTAATTGCCAGCTTTCTTCTTGTAGTTTATCTAATAGTTTTTTAAATGTTGGTTTATTATAATCTTCACTCATTTTTATTGGGTGGATTGAAATTCAGGTTAAATTTAGACATATTCAATTAAAATCAATCTTTTTTATCCTATTTTGAAACCCTTTCCAAATTTCATCGTTTTTATAATTGAACTCAACTTGATTTTTTGTTTTTAGGAAATAGAAAAATCCAGGATGAGTTTTTAACCGCTAACCAATCCAATGCAGAAATTAGAGACGAAACTTATTAAGCTTTGCAAAAAAGGAAATGACGTTGCACAGATGCAAGTTTATGATAAGTATGCTCAAGCTATGTATACCGTTGCTTGTCGTTATTTGAATGAAGAAGATGCAAAGGATGCGATGCAAGAAGGTTTTTTAAAAGCGTTTAGACATATTGATAGCTATAAACCCGAAGCCACTTTTGGAGCTTGGTTAAAACGTATTATCATTAACCAGTGTTTAGATGTTTTAAAGAAAAATAAATTAGAATTTGAAGCTGTCGAGGTCTCAGAATTGCAAATCTCAAATGAAGACGATTGGCAATTTGATACTTCAATTACAAAGCAAGAGATTTTATGTGCCATTGAGCAGATTACTGAAAAACATAGAGTAGTAGTGAAGCTTTATTTATTAGAGGGCTACGATCATGAAGAGATTTCAGACATCTTAGAAATTCCCGTAAAAACCTCACGTACACATCTAAGACGTGGGAAATTAAAGTTACAAGACCTATTAAAACAAAAGTACAATGAAGCAAGATATTAGAACTTTATTTACCGAGGAAGACGATTTAAAACCGCTTCCTAAAAATCATAGAAGTGAATTTGCAGATAAGCTTAAAAAGCAATCCAAACCAAAGCAAAACCCTTATACTTGGTTAGGTGTTGCAGCTATTTTAATTATGGCATTAACTATAGGGTTTAATGCTCTGGAAATGGAAACAAAACTAGAACAAAATCAGGTGTCACCAATAGTAGCACAAGTAGAAGCTGTTGAGGCAGCCTATCTTAAAGATATTGAAACCGAATGGCAGAGTTTTGTAGCTATTGCAGATGATGCCATTTTGGTAGAACGGTTTAGAAAAAAATTGAAAGACTTAGATGCAGATTATCAAAATATTTCTCTTCAGTTTAAAGGCGATTCTAATAACATTTTAGTCATTGAAGCATTAGTTGAAAACCTTCAAACGCGACTTCAAATTTTAAAAGACATTCAAAAGCACATCAATATATTAAATCAAAAAAACGAACACCATGAAAAATCAATTTAAAATCTTATTGCTGATGCTCATCACATCAGTAATGCTAAATGCACAACAACACAAGATTCTTAGTGAGTCTTTTACAGCCGATACAAACACCACAACCATTTTTAATTTAGATAACATTACAGTGGCGTTGGAGGAGTCCACAGATGGAAAAGTTCATGTAGATTATATCATGGAATTTGATGGATATTCAAAGAAAGAAATTAATTCCTTTTTAGATGAGATAAAAGTAGAGGTCGGTAAATTTGATAATCATATTACACTCAATGCTAGTAGTGAAAATAAAATTTCACTAGAAACTTATGAATTTAAAACAACAGATGCTATTACTATAAACCAATCGTTTTTTGAGTCTAAAAAGGATTCTGTCAGTCGTAAATCATTAGAAGTTTTACATTTAGAAATAGAACAGAATAACCGCAGTATACAGGGTAATTCTTTAAAATATATTAACGATCGCTTTAAAAAAGTTGACAAAAATGGTAAGGTGACTGATTTTAAAAAAGGAGGTATAAAAATGATGAGAAGTCGTTTTACAATTAGAATTCCACCGTATTTAAAATTAATAGTTAATGCAAAAGAATCAGGATTATATATAAGACATCATCTAAGAAATGAATTGACAGGAACACTGATTGGTGGCACTTTAAAAACGAAAGAAATCTCAAATCCGTATAATAAAGTTAAAATTGAGAACGCAACATTGGAAGCAATAGCTATTGAAGGTGGTGATTTTGATTTTATTAATTTAAAAAGCAGTAAAATAGGTAGTATCCAAAACACTAAAATTACGTCTGAGTTTTCAAAAGTTGAAATAGGAGAAATTCGAAAAAATGTGACCATAACGGACTTTAATAGTGAGTATTATTTTTATAATTGGGCCAAAGATTTTACACGTTTTAATCTGTATTCTGAATATTCTAAAATTCATTTTTGGTATCCCAAAGCAAACCATAGTTTAAAGGTCATTGGTAATAACACTAAAAACCTTGTAAGCAATAATAAGTTCGAAATTAATATGCAGCCAACAAGTAAAGAAGAGAAATATACAATGATGGTTAAAGAACCACATCCTGGTGAAAAATTATCTGGACAAATATTCTTCGATATTGTACATGGTATTATTTATTCCCATAACGATGCCATCAAAAAATAAACGACTAAATCATGAAAACAATTAAGATAATTGCCATGGCATTAAGTTGTTTTGGAATAGTACAAGCACAACAAAGTGAAGTGAATTTTAATACTACTTCAGGTTTAAAAATGGAAACTGAATATGCATCAGAAATAGAAGAAGTAAGTGATCTTTTAAGCTTTGAGGGCATTGATTATATGAAGTTGAAATTTTCAGGAGAACAACTTAAAGGGAAAAGTTATCAGCTCTCAGTCAAGGAAATTTGGGATGGTAAAATAGTGTCTGATACCATCATTATAAATAGTAAAACGATTGGTTATAAGCAGTTTGAAACATTAAGTGATACTGTTTTTAAAATGAAAGTGATATCAAAACGAACCAATGATAACCAATTGAAAATGACTTTTAAATTTCCTAGATTTAGTATCACTAAAAAATATGATGCTATCGACTCTGATAATTACAGTTTAAGAAATCTAGTAGACGAAAGTAACTTAGAAATAGGCTACGATAAGTCATTCTATCTGTTAGCTTATATTTTACCTTACGAAAGAGAAGATGGTTCATTATCGTGGTGCGATGTTGGTACCTCTGGAGATAAGGTTGAAGAATGGGGATCTAAATTTGGAATAAAACACTATCTGCTTTTCAAAATGAAATTTGAATAATTCCATTATTATATAAACAAAAAAAGCACTTAAGTTCTTTAAGTGCTTTTTGTTTTTTTGCTAACAGCTAACAGCTAACAGCTAACAGCTAACAGCTAACAGCTAACAGCTAACAGCTATTCTAATACCAACGTTTCTTCTTCTTTTTAGAAGCTTCACTTTTACGTCCTTTTTTATATTTACTACCTTTCTTTTTATGTACAATAGGTTTGGCTTTAGGATCTAAAGGGTAAGGATGCTCAGTTTCCACAGGAATCTGAACATTTATAGCATTCTGAATGGTTTTTACATAACTTTTCTCATCAGCAGAACACATAGAATAGGCTTTCCCTATATGACCAGCTCGTCCTGTTCTACCAATTCTATGTACATAAGTTTCAGGTACATTGGGCATATCAAAATTAAGCACGTTATCCAATTCGTTAATGTCAATACCACGAGCAGCAACATCAGTAGCAATCAATACTTTTACATAACCATTTTTAAACTTATTTAGTGCTGTTTGGCGTTCACTTTGTGCTTTATCTCCATGAATACTATTTACGGCATAACCATTTTTTAATAAGGTTTGTTCCAATTTATCCACTCCATATTTGGTACGTCTAAAAATAAGAACATTACCTTCAATAGTGTTTCGCATTAAATGCAAACACAATTCAATCTTATTGCGTTTAGGGACGTAATACAACAGTTGACTCACGTCTTTTGCAACCGATTTAGTTGGAGTTACATCAATACGTTCTGGAGTTTTAAGAATGGTATTTGCTAATTCTTCAATTTTAAAAGGAATTGTAGCCGAGAACAATAAGGTTTGTTTGTCTTTAGGACACAAGCGCTCAATTTTCTTTATATCATCTATAAAACCCATGTCTAGCATTAAATCGGCTTCATCTAAAACAAAGGTTTCAATATAATCGAGATTAATATAATCTTGCTTATGCAAATCGAGTAGGCGACCAGGAGTGGCGACTAAAATATCGATCCCTTTTTTTAATACATCAATTTGAGGTTCAATAGATGCACCACCAAAAACAACTAAGGATGTTAGATTGGTAAACTCAGCGTAAGTCTTAAAATTCTGCTGAATTTGAACTGCTAATTCTCGTGTAGGACTTACGATTAAGGCTCTAATTTTTTTGCCTTTTTTTGGTGCATCTTGTTTATCAAACAATTGTTGTAAAATAGGTAATGCGAAAGCAGCTGTTTTTCCTGTTCCTGTTTGTGCAGAAACAATAACATCTTTGCGGTCTAAAACCAATGGAATAGTACGTTGTTGTACTAAAGTTGGTTCAATATAACCAGAAGCATCAACAGCTTTTAGTAAAGGTTTTATGAGATGTAAGTCTTTAAATGACATGTGTTTTGTATTTATGGCAAAGGTAGAATAAATGTTTTACCAACGTTCTTGTATCCAGTCGTTTTGTTCTTGTTCCGTTAAAAAGCTCCAAGCGATAAATCTACTGATTTTATGACCTTGTCCCATTTCAATAGTTTTTACTGCAGTAGTATTCACTTTGTCTAAAACTTTATAGGTTGGTTTTAGTGTCACTTCTTTCGAAATTAAACTTGTAAACCAATAACATTGTTTGCCAAAATGCTTGCTTTCATAAATCATGTCTTTTACAAAGCGTGCTTCACCACCTTTGGTCCATAATTCGTTGTGTTGTCCACCAAAATTTAAAAGCGCTTTGTTAGGGCGTTTACCTTTTAGGTTCCTCTGTTTTTTTAAACTGGCTTTTTGAGCATCTTCGGCAGAGGCATGAAACGGTGGATTACAAATCGTAAAATCTACTTTTTCTTCTGGTTTTAAGATGTCATAAAAAAAGTTGTTTGCTTTGTCTTGACGTCTAATTTCTAGAGTAGATCTTAATTTGTAATTTTTTTGCTCTATAGTTTTAGCAGATATAATAGCGGTTTCATCAGTATCACTTCCTATAAAGGACCAGCCATATTCATGTTGACCAATAATAGGATAGATGCAATTGGCACCAACTCCAATATCTAAGCCTTTTATATGATTTCCTTTTGGAATCACCGAACTATTACCTTTTAATAAATCGGCGATATTATGAATATAATCGGCTCTGCCAGGAATTGGTGGGCATAAATAATGCTCAGGAATATCCCAATATTCTAATCCGTAATGGTGAATTAATAAAGCTTTATTAAGTGCTTTTACAGCTGCAGGATTGAAAAAATCTACAGAATCATCACCATATGTGTTTGGAGCCACATACTTGGCTAATTCTGGAGAACTTTTGATAAGTGCGTCAAAATTGTAGCGTGATCTATGCTGACTTCTTGGATGAAGTTCTGATTTTACTTGAGGATGTTGTTTTTTCTTTTCCAATGCTTAATAATTTATGGAGGCAAAGGTAATGGAAAAGAAATTGGGTTATTGAGACCTAAGCCTAAATAACCCAATTCATTTTAAATATATTAGTAATTAAATTAATCTACTTTTTTGAAACGTAGCATTTCGTCACCAGCTTCATTGTAAAAGTATAAGGTTAATCCTTCTTTTTTATATGTTGAAATGTTATTAAATGCTTGGTCAAAACTGTCTGGAATAGCCATATCCATACACATTTTTCGAGTGGATGCTATAGCTCCAAATTCGATAGTATCTGAAGTTATGTTTTTTATTTGTCCGGTGTAATTATTACAACCATTAGTTCCAGATGCACGCATTTCAGTGGTGTTTAGTTCAAGAGTTGGCATATTGCTTGTACTTTCTATCGCTTTACCATTAACATGGGTTGCTGCCCAAATATCATGAATGGCTAATTTAGGATCTTGCTTTTTTTCTAACACTTTTATAAGATTATATTGAATTGAAGACGCATCAGCCGGAACGCTTTTAGAATCTAACTGTGTTTCTGCAACTTCAATTTTTTGCAAATGACCAGGTTCAAAATTAAACCCATTTATTGTTGCGTAAAAATTAGACCATTCTGCATTTTCATAATTATCGGCTTTTGAAACTTGTAAGCAAGTTGTTTTTCCAGCACCAGCATCACAATCAACTTTGGCACTATTTACCCAATAGGTTGCCGTCGTTTTTTTTGTTGTGGAGCAGGAGGATAACATTACTGTTAAAATTACTACTGACATTGTTTTTAGTATCGTCATAAATATAAATATTGGTTATGATAGATGAAAATCAAAAGTCTTGCCAATTTTTAATTTAAGCATCATCGTTTAATTACTATTCCATAGTAACGACCAAATCATCTTGTTTTACCATATTGCCTTCAGCTAAAGTTACCGATTTTATTTTGCCAGATTTATGTGCTGTAACGGTTGTTTCCATTTTCATGGCTTCAATTATAAACAACGGATCGTTTTCTTTAACGGTTGTACCTTTTTTTACTAAAACCTTATATAAAGAACCTTGTAAAGGAGCGCCAACTTGGTTGTTGTCTTCTTTGTCTATTTTTACATTTTCAACCTTTTTAATATTTAAAGAGGTGTCAAAAATTTCAACAAATCGGTTTTCACCATTGACCTTAAAAAATACGGTTCTTACTCCATCGTCATTTGGAATACTTACTGAAAGTAATTTTACAATTATCGTTTTTCCTGGTTCAAGCGTGATGTTGGTTTCTTCTTGAAGCTTCATACCAAAAAAGAAATCTTTAGTTGGTATTAGTGCTATATTTCCGTAAAGTTTATAGTTTTCATGGGCTTTCTCAAATACTTTTGGATATAACATAAACGATAAGAAATCTTCTATTTCAATAGGTCTTGTAAAGCCTTGTTGGAACTTCTTTTTAAAAGCAGCAAATTCTTTAGTAAAATCTACGGGTTTTAAATGGGCATTTGGTCGGTCTGTGTAAGAGGCTTTATTTTTTAATATAATTTTCTGAAGCGCTTTAGGAAAGCCTCCAACGGGTTGACCTAAATCTCCTTTAAAGAAATTGATTACCGATTCTGGAAACGAAATCGTTTCTCCACGTTGCATGACATCTTCTGGCGTGAGATTATTAGTCACCATAAAAATAGCCATGTCACCAACCACTTTAGAGCTTGGTGTGACTTTTATGAGGTTGCCAAACATCGTATTGACTTGTGCGTACATTTTCTTTACCTCATCAAAGCGGTCTCCTAGACCTAAGGCAATGGCTTGTGGTCTTAAATTTGAATATTGACCACCAGGAATTTCATGTTGATACACCTCAGCTGTTCCTGCTTTTAATCCAGATTCAAAAGGATAGTACATTTCACGTGTGTCTTCCCAATAGTTTGAAAACTGATTGAGCGTATTCATATCAAAATCATGAGCGCGTTTTTGCCCTTTCATCATTTCAACAACGGCATTAAAATTGGGTTGAGAAGTGAGCCCAGATAAGCCGCCAAGCGCTACATCAACCACATCAACTCCAGCTTCAATGGCTTTTAAGTATGTTGCGGTTTGTAAGGATGAGGTATCGTGCGTATGTAGGTGAATCGGGATATTTACAGTGTCTTTTAAAGCACCAACTAATTCCGTTGCAGCATAAGGTTTTAATAAACCAGCCATATCTTTAATTGCAATCATATGCGCGCCTGCATTTTCTAAATCTTTAGCGAGTTGCGTATAGTAGTTGAGATTGTATTTGCTTTGCTTTGGGTCTAAAATATCTCCTGTATAACTAATGGCAGCTTGCGCAATTCCACCTGTTTTATCACGAACATAATTTATGCTAGGTTCCATAGCTTTTACCCAATTGAGTGAGTCGAAAATTCTAAAAATATCAACTCCATTTTCCCAAGATTTTTCAACAAATTTCTCAATTAAATTATCAGGATAGGCTTTGTAACCCACAGCATTAGAGCCACGTAGTAACATTTGAAACAAAATGTTTGGAACGGCTTTACGTAATTCTCTTAAGCGTGTCCAAGGACTTTCGTGTAAAAAGCGGTAACAGACATCAAAAGTTGCGCCTCCCCAAACTTCCATACTAAAGGTGTTGGGATGGTTTTTAGCAAAGCTTTCGGCCACTTTTAGCATATCATAACTTCGCATACGTGTTGCTAAAAGTGATTGATGCGCATCGCGCATGGTGGTATCTGTATAATGTATTTTATTGTCGTCTTTAAGCCATTGGCAAAAGGCTTCAGGACCTAATTCAGTTAATAGATCTTTAGTACCTTTTGGAAATGCTTCAGAGCGATTATATTTAGGAACTTTAGCTGTTCTAAAAACTTTGGTGTTATCAATATTTTTGACATCAGAATTACCGTTAACAATTACTTCAGCTAAGAAGTTGACTGCTTTAGTGGTTCGGTCTTGAGGTAGTTTTATTTCGAATAATGAAGGCGTATTTTGAATAAAATTTACCGTGACTTTACCCTCTTTAAAGGTCTCATGCTGAATGACATTTTGAAGAAAATGAATATTGGTTTTTACACCTCTAATTCTAAATTCTTTTAAGGCACGTGTCATTTTCCGAACCGCTCCATCGAGTGTTCTACCATGTGCAGACACTTTTACAAGCATAGAATCGAAAAACGGACTCACGTTATACCCTTGATAAATACTGCCAGCATCTAAACGAATTCCCATTCCCGAAGCACTTCGGTAAGTGGTAATATTACCGTAATCTGGTGTGAAATTGTTTTCAGGATCTTCGGTTGTTAATCGACATTGCAAAGCAAAACCATAGGTTTGTAAGGATTCTTGATCGTATATTTTTATTTGCTGATCCGATAATTTATAACCACCAGCAATGAATATTTGGGTTTTTACCAAATCAATTCCAGTAACCATTTCGGTAACCGTATGTTCTACCTGAATTCTTGGGTTGACTTCAATAAAATAGATATTGTCTTGTTGATCTACTAAAAATTCAACCGTACCAATGTTATTATAGTTGACTTCAGAGGTAATGGCAACAGCATATTTGTATAAGGCATCTTTTACCTTTTGAGATATATTATAAGATGGAGCAACTTCAACAACTTTTTGATGGCGACGTTGCACAGAACAGTCACGTTCAAATAAATGTCTAATATTAGCATGTCTGTCGGCTACAATTTGTACTTCAATATGTTTAGGGTTCTCGACATACTTTTCTAAAAACATGGTATCGTCACCAAAAGCGTTTAAGGCTTCGTTTTTAGCGGAATCAAAATGTTGTTCTAGGTCTTTATCATTTCTAACCACGCGCATTCCACGTCCACCACCTCCAGAAGCAGCTTTTAGCATTAATGGATAACCGATGGTATTAGCTTCTGAAAGTGCAATTTGTAAAGAACTAAGGTCTTTTTTATTGCTTTCTATAATGGGAACATTACATTTTACAGCGATTTTCTTAGCGGTAATTTTATCGCCCAAAGCATCCATAACTTCAGGGTCTGGACCAATAAAAATAATGTCGTTTTCTGCACATCGTCTCGCAAATTCTGAATTTTCAGATAAAAAACCATAACCAGGATGAATAGCATCTACATTTTTTTCTTTTGCTAAAGCCACAATTTCATCAATATCTAAATAAGGCTTTAGGGGATCGTTGTCTTCACCTATTTGATATGATTCATCTGCTTTATTACGGTGTTGCGAATAGCGATCTTCATAGGTGTAAATAGCAACTGTAGAAATGTTAAGTTCTGCACATGCTCTTAAAATACGAATAGCGATCTCACTTCGGTTAGCAACTAATATTTTTTTGATCTTCATGAGTGTGTTAATGTGTTGGTATTGTTCTGGTTAAATGTTTTAATGCTAGAGTTGAAAATCTAATTTGTGATAATTTAAATTATGAAAATAATATTAACTATAACGTTTTCGTGAAAGTTACATAAATTATCAATAAGGTACATTTTTGTAGGTGGAAATTAGGTGTGTGGTTGAATAATAACTATAACCTGATTCAATTATTAAATAAATCTTATTGTGAATGGTTTAACGTAAATAAAACTTTAGACGTTTTCTTGTACGTTGAGGTAAAGCATCATTATTAAGTAGTAAATTAATATGATTAGGATTTTTATTTTCGGCGTATAATAATTCGAAAAAATCAAAAATTGAAACACTATCTTTTGCAGATGTAATTAATTTAAAATGATCGCCAGTTTTTACATGACCTTCTTCTAAAACTCTAATGTATGTTCCGGAGTAGCCTTGGTCTATAAATTGTTGTAAAACGGCTTCAGTTCCAAATTTATGCGCAAACTTAAAGCACGGTTCTCTGGGTTGTGTAATTTGTACTAATGCGTTTCCTAGTTTATAAACATCACCAATAAAAAGTTGTTTTTCATCTAAATTTTCAACGGTTAAATTCTCTCCTAGCATACCATAAGTCCAATCTAAATTTGGGTATAAACCTTGCCAATAGGGATATTGGTTTGCAGAAAATAGATAGCAGGCTTTAAACTCTCCACCATGAACCTTTCGGTCTGAAACTTCATCACCTCTAACGTCTTTTTTGCCTAAATAGATAGGAACATCAGTTGGTTTCTTATAAATACCAGTGGTGATTTCTTCTCCATTCCAAATGAATTTGGTTGGTTGTGCAATATTGGTTGAGATAATTTTCATTTTATAAAAATAAAAAAACCACCTTAGCTTATCTAAGGTGGCTTTAAAAACTTATTGTTTTACTCTGAAACCTCTTCTATAGATATTAAATTATCGTCAGGAATACGGTCTATCATTTTATTATAAGGATCGATACCTGCTCTAATTGGTAATTTACTTGTAATATAAGTGAAAGAGGATTTTCCTGGTTTTACCCATAGACGTTCTATAATTAATGGGGATTTAATTGTCATGCCTTCAGCATTCTCTATATCATTATCAAAAATGGCAATTTCTAACAAATTGGCTTTGGTTCCTTCTTTTAGTAACTTTCCTGTGCCGTCAAAATAATTCTTACTACTTTCTACACTAAATGTTACTTCATATTTATTATCAGCTAGTTTTTTATAAGTGGCTTCGGTAACTTTATTAGAGTATAAGGTTATGTTTTCAAAACTATCTTCTAAATAATATTTTAAAGAATCTGGTGTTACAGATTTCATATAATTGTACCATTCTGTAGTTGTTGTAAATGGAGCGTTTTGTCTAAATTTAGCAGCTTCGGTATAAGCTTTAAAACCTCTATTTAAATTGTCCTCACCAATTAAATCTTGAAGACCATATAAAATTAAGCCCCCTTTTCTATACCAAACATAAGCCTGATTATCATTGTCTAAAAGTGTTTTTTCAAATTTACTTTCGTTAGCTCTACTCCTTAAGTAGAGGTCTAATTCTTCTTTTAAGAATTTTTGCATTGCATCGACTCCATATTCTTTTTTCATTACCATTAGTGATGAATACTCAGCCATAGATTCTGAAATCTGATTTGCACCACGAGTTGCAGATGGACTAATCTGATGTCCCCACCACTGGTGAGCAACTTCATGAGCAGTCACAGTATACACATAGTCTAAATCGTTAGGGTCACTAAAATCACCCACCCAACCAAAACTCTCTGCAAAAGGCACTGTATTAGGAAATGACTGTGCAAATGTTGAGTATCTTGGAAACTCTAAGATGCGCATTTGGCGGTATTGGTATGGTCCATAATTTTCAGAAAAATAATCCATAGAATGTTTTACTCCTTTTACAAAACGATCAAGATTATAGGTGTGTGTTGGATGATGGAAAATTTCAATATTCACTTTTTCTCCAGATTTTCCCGTCCAAACTTCTCGATGTACCTCATATTCGGCTGAAGAAATATTATAGAAAAAATCGAGTTCTCCACTCATTTTATAGTGGTAATATTTACGTCCATTTTCTTCCCATTCTTTTTGTAATTGACCTGGCATTATTGCAATTTGATTAGGTGCAGTACTCACTGTTCCTTCGAAAGTGACATAATCTGCATCGTCATTAAATAGGAAATTACTGGTTCCCCAAGGATCTGTTTGTACTGGTTGTTGATAATCTTTTATTGGTAGATTGTACTTTCTTCGATCTTGATCACTTGTTAATTCACTTTGTGAGTTATAACCAAACGAAGGAAAGAAATTGTTGTTTAAAAAAGTTCCATTATAAACGATATCGGAACCTGTTCCTTCATTAGGAAATCCTTTATAGGATGCAGCAACTTCTAATTCTAAGGTAATAGTGTCATTGGGTTGCATTGGTTTATCAAAGGCGTAAATTTCGTAACCATAATCATCATAGCGTTTACCCAATTTTGGTGATTTGCCATCTAGAGTAAACGTTTTCATTTCTTTTTTTAACAAGCCTTCCGCTCCCCAATTAAGATGTAATGAATCTATAACTTCATTTGTTTTATTCACCATAATATAATTGGTTTTAATGGTGGCTGAACGCTCTTCGGGTACTAAATCGGCAAAAACCTTAACATCTATGACCTTAGGTTGTGCTATTTTATCATATTTACCAAGTTGCTTTTCGTAATCTGCAGAACCTATGGTACTAGCTTCTGCAGATCTATAATTATTGATTGTTTTGGTGTTATAATTTATAAATGCACCAGAGCCAATAAATACAGCTAATAAAATGATAAGCGTTCCAATAGTTCTAATATTTAAGCGTTCTTTAGCGAGTTGCCACCTCGCTTTTCGACCAGAATCTGTACCTCGTTTCCAAAATAAATAGCCAATTACTGTTAGTACTCCTCCACAAGCTAACCAATAGGTTCTAAACCATAATAGTGCTTCTCCGAAATGACCGAATCCATTCATATCTGAAATGGTATAACTTGGAGCGTAACTGTACAAGTATAAGTTGTTATTTACATCGGCTAAACTGTTTAATCCAAAAAGTAACACCCAAATAGCGATGGCAATCACGTGTCCCATAAACTTTTTTGTAACTAAAGAATGTACAAAAAAGGCTAACATGATAAAGATGATATACTTTGGGAATTCAATAAGGTATAAATCAGTGAAGTATTTATCAAATTCAAAATTAAAATAACCTTTAATAATTTGATTTAAAACACCACTAACCAAAATCATATTTACTAAGACGAAACTTACCATGACAAGTGCTAAGAATTTAGAACCATATACAATTCTATTTGGTAATGGTAAGGATCCAAAGATTTGATCGTAATTAACATTACGTTCGCGATGCAATACTTCGCCAGTCATAAATACAATAAGAATAAAAATAAGTATGATATAGGTAAAATCTTTGACCTCTAGCATGTAGTAGGTGAGAGGTAATGACGGAGTTCCGTATATAGGAAAGCCAAACCAAGCATCGAAAAACAGGAATAATACTGCAGCTATAAGTATCGCTTTAAAGAAGTTATCTCTAATAATATTTTTAAATTCCATATAAGCCAAACCAAATAATAATTTTAGGTTTAAGCTATTTGAAAAGACTTGTGATACGCTTGGAATTTTAGTTAACGCAGCTGATGCCTTTGGCATATCTAAATTGTCGTCTTTCTTTTTAGAAGTATAGTTCTTGTTTAAGAATTTTATAAAATCGAATTTAAATAACGTATAGAGAAGTGCAAGTAATCCAATCCCAACCCATATTAAGCGGTTCCATACTAGCATTCCGCTAAAAGGGACGGTTAAAGAATTTTGTTCTTCGGGAGTCCAATACCTGATAACATTACTGTATGTACCTATGCCAAAAGGATCTAATAGACTTACTAAATCGGTATTTTCAAGGTCTTGAGTTAAGGTTAGTGTAATTAAATAAGTGATAAAAAGAATGGCACCACCAGCATAAGCTAACATCACTTTTTTGGTAAGACTTACTAACGCAAAAAAGATACAACCTGCAAAGAAAAAATTGGTCCAGTATAAGGTTAATGTAGGTTGTAAATAATGCCAAAAATTAAAATCCGTAAAACGATCGGGTTCTACATAGCCAGCAAAAGGACCTATAGCAAATCCTATAATTAAACCTAAATGCAATCCTAAACTTACTAAAAATAAGACAGACATAGACCCTAAAAAGCGTCCTAATAAATAGCCTTTTTCAGTAACAGGAAATGAGAAATAGTAATTTTCAGTTTTATGTTCTATATCTCTATAAACAGGAACACCCATAATAGCGCTAGAGAGCATAATACCAAAAATACTTATAGTAGAAAGCATGGTTGCTATGGCCACAGGCGAGTTTACAAACACTTTTTCTGAGGCAGGTCCGTTTCCTCCGATAGAAACAATAAGGCCAAATAGTAAAAGAATTCCAAAATACGCCCAAGTTGCAGGACGCTTAAATCTGTATTTTATTTCGAATAGAAAAATTTCTTTAAACATAATTGATTGATTTTAGTTGGTTAATTAGCAATTATGCAGAAACGGTTTCCATACGAGATGTAATTTCAGCAAAATAAACGTCTTCTAAATTAGCAGTACTAGCATCAAAAGAAGTGTCGGGTTGATTGTCACTTAAAACATGAATTATTGTTTGTCCGGCTTTAAGATGTGTAGAAATAACTTGCATATTATTCTGATAGTCTTCTAGCTCTACTTTTTCAATGGCTTTTTTCCAAACTCTACCTTTTACAGCTTCAGTTAAAACACTAGGATTACCTTTGGCTACCACTTCGCCTAAACAGATAATAGCCATATTATTGCATAAATTAGAAATATCTTCAACAATATGTGTAGATAAAATAACGATGGTATTTTCACCAATTTCACTTAACAAATTATGAAAGCGCACCCGTTCAGCAGGATCTAAACCAGCTGTAGGTTCATCAACAATAATAAGTCTTGGATCACCAATTAATGCTTGAGCTATTCCAAAACGCTGTTTCATTCCACCAGAATAGGTACCTAAACTTTTATTTCTTACGTGCCATAAATTTGTTTTATTGAGTAAAGATTCTACTAAGTCTTTTCGTTCTCCTTTATTAGAAACACCTTTTAAAGACGCAATATGATTTAACATGTTGTATGAACTTACTTTGGGATATACTCCAAACTCTTGTGGTAAATAACCTAGAATTTTTCGGACTTTAGACTTGTCGTTTAAAACGTCAATATCGTCTAACATAACAGAACCAGAGTCTGCTTGTTGTAGAGTGGCTAGAGTTCTCATTAATGATGATTTTCCTGCACCATTTGGACCTAATAGCCCAAACATACCTTGTGGAATAGTTAGTGTAACATCTTTTAAAGCTTGTACGCCATTTGAATACGTCTTGCTCAAATTCTTGATTTGTAACTCCATGTTTTAGTTTGTTTTTTTTGGTTGGTATTGTGTTAAAGATAATAAAATTATAGAATGTCTTGATTTATAATCTATTAGCTTTTTAGCTTGATATGTATATATGACGTTTCAATTTAATTTTAGTTACAATTACTCTGAGGTAAAAGGTCTTTGTAAAGGCCTATTTTTTGTAAATACGTATTAGTATTTTTAGATATTGCAATTGATGAATTAATTATAAGTAGAATAGATGTTCAGATAGTTTCTGTAACAGATAAAGTGGAGCAGTAGCAACTTACTTTATGAAATAGTATAAATAATACGAATATAAGCGGAATGGTTTCTGGTATTTACATTGTAAATTATTAGCACATGTACAATAAAAAAGACCATCTTTCGATGGTCTTTTTTATTGTAATATTCTCTAGCTTTAACTCTATTTATTGCTTTAAAGTTTTCCAAAATGGTAACAAATTTATTTGAAATTTTCGGTATTTCTCAGGCATTTGAGTTAAAGGTTCTTCAGTAAAAGTGAAAGGTTTGTTGGCTTCAAAATTCCAATAACGTTCGCCTAATATACCATCTGTAGACTTGGTATGAGCCTTAGGAAAGTTGGTCATAGAGAACTTACCATCATTATTTTTATTAATTCCAAAAGCTTTTAAATCATCAGCAGCTGTGTAAGTTAGAGTCAGTTTTAAGTTAAGTGTTTGGGTGTCTTCAGAAATAAAGAAGTATTTCTCTTTTTTTGAATAATTTGCGAATTCTGAACTCCAAGGATAGTTGGGTTGAGTGATGTTTTTTAATTCACTCTTCACTTTTAAACTGTCGCTTTCATTCTGAATAATTGAAATTAAATTCTCTTGTAAAACAGTAATGGTTTTAGCTTCAGGATTTATTGTTATTGTTGCTTTTTCTGCGATAATGTTACTTTGGTGAATTCCAAAAAAAGTGCCAATAACAAAAAATAGTATTTTAATTTCTTCCATGAGCTAATATAAATAAAAAAGCGCAAGTTTATTAAACTTGCGCTTCATAGCTATTAATCTTAGGGAAATAAGGGGATATTTACCTTGTTAGTACTGCAAAAATAGAATTTAAATCAATTTAAAAAATTGATTTATGATAAGAAATGCAAAAAAATTATAATTCTTTTCTAATTCTGCTTAGGCTTTCTGTAGTCATACCTAGGTAAGAAGCTATATGATAATTTTTTACGTTTTTTTCAATATTAGGATGCGTTTTAATAAAATTCAAGTAGCGTTCTGCTGCACTTTGAGATAAATAAGATAAAATTCGTTTTTGAAAGGCGGCAAAAGAGCGCTCTAGTTTTAATCTAAAGTAACTATCTATTTTTGGGATTTTAGTATATAGATCGTTCATGTCCTGTTTAGAAATTTTATACACTGTAGAATCCTGAATCGCTTCAATAGTTAAAATAGCCTTATCAGAATCTAGCAATGCTGTATAGTCACTTACCCACCAATCCTTAATACCAAATTGAATGGTGTGTTCCTTGCCATGAGAATCTGTGTGGAATGTCCTTAAACAGCCCTCAAGAATATAATATTGAACATCAACAAGATCGCCAGCATTGAGGAGAATAGTACCTTTTTTTACATTGATTTTATGAAAAAGAGGCTCGATAATCTTCATTTCAGCCTTTGTGAAGTTAAGATCTTTAAAGGCTACTTTTATAATAGGATTATCGGATTGCACTTGTAGTGAGTTAATTAATGTTTTTTAAGGTACGTAAAATAGTTGAGTAGAAATTATAAATTCGTTACTATAATCGAATATCTGTTTATCTGCTTTTTTCTATGAGAAAAAAAACCACTTTGAATTAACAAAGTGGTTTTGAATATTAATGAGAATTCTGTTTTAGCAGATATATGATTATTTAATCATCTCATAACTACGTTTGATAAAGTTAGTTAACTCTTCACCTTTTAAAAGACCTTGAGATAAACGTGCTAAATCTAAACTTTGGTTTATTAAACGTTCTTGTTTCTTTTTGGTTTTTGTTTCTAAAATTTCACCAACCAATGCAGAGTTTGTATTTACGATGAGGTTGTACATTTCTGGCATATTACCAAACATGTGCATTCCGCCACCACCAGTCTGTTGCATTTCTTTCATACGACGCATAAATTCTGGTTGTGTAATAATAAAAGGTGATGCATCACTATCCATAGCTTCTAATTGTACGGCAAATTTTTCAGAAGGAATTACGTCTTTTAAGATAGTATCTAATTCGGTTTGTTGCTCTTCTGTTAATTTAGAAATGGTATTTTCTTCTTTCTTAATTAAGTTATCAATATGATCACCGTCAACTCTTGCAAAAGAAATATTCTCTTTAGTCGTTTCTAACTTCTGAATTAAATGCGATACAATAGGAGAGTCTAATAATAATACTTCATAACCTTTAGCTTTTGCAGCTTCAATATAGCTATGTTGCTGGTCTTTATTAGAAGCATAAAGAATAACTAGCTTACCATCTTTATCGGTTTGATTGGCTTTTATTTTATTGAAAAGCTCTTCATAGGTATAGAATTTTCCATCAACCGTAGGGTATAAAGCAAAAGCATCTGCTTTTTCGAAGAATTTTTCTTCAGAAAGCATTCCGTATTCAATAACGATTTTAATATCATCCCATTTTGCTTCAAAATCTTCACGATTCGCGTTAAATAATGATTTTAACTTATCAGCTACTTTACGCGTAATGTAAGATGAAATTTTCTTCACCGCACCATCAGCTTGTAAATACGAACGCGATACGTTTAATGGAATATCTGGAGAATCAATAACACCACGTAACATGGTTAAGAATTCAGGTACAATGCCTTCAACGTTATCCGTTACGTATACTTGGTTTTGGTATAGTTGAATTTTATCCTTTTGCATGTTCATATCATTCGTCATCTTAGGGAAATATAAAATCCCTGTTAAGTTGAATGGATAATCTACATTAAGGTGAATGTTGAATAAAGGCTCTTCAAATTGCATTGGATACAATTCTCTGTAGAAATTTTTATAATCATCACTTTCTAATTCTGTTGGTTGTTTAGTCCAAGCAGGATTTGGATTGTTAATAATGTTATCTACAGTAATCTGTTTGTGTGGCTCAGTTGTTTCTTTGCCATCTTTATCTTTCGTTGTTTTAGGAGTAAAATCTGGGTCATTTATTTCCTTAGTTCCGAATTTAATCGGAATAGGCATAAACTTATTGTATTTATTTAAAAGCTCACGGATTCTAGATTCTTCTAAAAACTCCGTTGAATCTTCGGCAATATGAAGGATGATTTCAGTTCCTCGTGTTTCTTTATCCGCTTCGACTAAGGTAAACTCTGGAGAACCATCACAGGTCCAGTGTGCTGCAGGAGCACCAGTATGAGATTTAGTGATAATTTCTACTTTTTCAGCGACCATAAAAGCCGAGTAGAATCCGAGACCAAAGTGACCAATGATTCCTGAATCTGCCGCTGAATCTTTATATTTGTCTAAGAATTCTTCAGCACCAGAAAATGCCACTTGGTTAATATATTTTTCAACCTCTTCGGCTGTCATTCCTATACCTTGGTCAATAATGTGAAGTTTTTTACCTTCTTTATCAATTTTAACTTCAATGATAGGATTTCCATAGTCAGATTTAGATTCACCTATACTTGTAAGGTGCTTTAATTTTAGTGTGGCATCTGTACCATTACTAATAAGTTCACGTAAAAAGATTTCGTGATCGCTGTATAAGAACTTTTTAATTAGCGGAAAGATATTCTCTACCGATACATTAATACTTCCTTTTGTCATGATATATAGTTTTTTGTATAATTAATTTGAATGGTTATCTATAGTCAAATAAAATACCAAGACGTAAAATGTGACAAAGTGACACAAGTACTATGCGTGCATAACGAATGTAAATGCTAATAAAAATAAATTGTATCTTATATCTTAAATTGCTAAACTAAATAATAAGTTTTCCGATGGCTCGGAAACGAAAATAATTTTTCGATGTACAATTCAAAAATAATAGGCTTAGGTAAATACGTACCAGACAATGTTGTAACCAATGATGATTTGTCTAAATTGATGGACACAAATGATGAGTGGATACAAGAACGCACAGGAATAAAAGAGCGTCGTTGGGTAGAAAAAGGTAGTGGTGATACTACAGCAACTATGGGCGTGAAAGCTGCAAAAATTGCTATTGAACGTGCAGGTATAGATAAAGATGACATCGACTTTATTATTTTCGCAACCTTGAGTCCTGATATGTATTTTCCTGGTCCAGGTGTACAAGTACAGCATGCTTTAGATATAAAAACGGTTGGTGCATTAGATGTGCGTAACCAATGTTCTGGTTTTATATATGCCATGTCTGTAGCCGATAATTTTATTAAAACAGGAATGTATAAAAACATTCTCGTTATAGGAAGTGAGTTACATTCTCATGGTATGGATAAAACCACACGAGGGAGAGGTGTTACTGTTATTTTTGGAGACGGAGCAGGAGCAGCTGTCTTAACTAGAGAAGAAGATAACTCTAAAGGGGTTTTGTCTACGCATTTACATTCGCAAGGTGAACATGCTGAAGAATTAGTATTAATAGCTCCAGGAATGGGTAAACGTTGGGTAAACGATATTTTAGCAGATAACGATCCTAATGATGAAAGTTATTTTCCACACATGAACGGTCAGTTTGTGTTTAAAAATGCTGTAGTGCGTTTTAGTGAAGTAATCATGGAAGGTTTAGTGAAAAACAACTTACAGGTTGATGATATTGATATGTTAATTCCGCATCAAGCAAATTTACGTATAGCGCAATTTATACAACGTAAGTTTAAGCTAAACGACGATCAAGTGTTTAATAACATTCAGAAATACGGAAATACAACAGCCGCTTCTATTCCTATAGCTTTAACTGAAGCTTGGGAAGAAGGTAAAATAAAAGAAGGAGATACCGTTGTTTTAGCTGCTTTTGGTAGTGGATTTACTTGGGGAAGTGTGATTATGAAGTGGTAATACAAATCCCTTTGAAAAAAGGGGACATTATTTGTAATTAAATTTTACGAATGATTTGAACGTATATCATATAACAACGAGGTTGATTTTTTATATGCTTAAAAGACTGACAGTATGATTATTTTTAACACCTAAAACATATGCGGCATGCACAAACTATCCATTTTTTTACTACTTATTTTGTGCTTATCAAAAAATGCGACCGGACAGCAAAAGGATACATATATTAAAGCTGGTCTTTTTTATGATAGTGAACAAAATGTGCTTTTAAAAGATAAAGTTATTCATGTTAAGAATAACCGTATTGCCTCTATTGGTACATTAAAAATGATTCCAAGCAATGCTCAAGTTATTGACCTTTCAGAGTATACTGTTCTTCCTGGACTAATTGATGCGCATACTCATGTGCTTTTTTCGCAAGATGCCACCGAAGATTTTTCCGAACATAGCATTCATTCGCTCACTATGGAAAGTGATGCCATAAGAACACTTAGAGGTTCAAAACGCGCCAAATCGTATTTAGATGTTGGAATAACAAGTGTAAAAGATCTTGGTAATTCAGGACTATTTTTAGATGTAGCTTTACGTGATGCTATTAATGAAGGTACTATTCAAGGGCCTCGTATTTTTGCTTCTGGGCCAATTATGGCCGCTACAGGAGGTCAAGTTTATGGCGTATCTCCAAAACACCAAAATCTGATAGATTTAGAATACCGTATTATAAATGGAGTAGAAGACGCTAAAATTGCGGTAAGAGAACATGTCAATCAAAAAGTAGATGTGATTAAGATTTGTGCAGATAATATTCCAAACAATACACACCTCTCTATTGCTGAAATGAAAGCTATTGTAGAAACAGCAAAAGCGTATGATCTTACTGTGGTAGCACATTCCATTACGAATCAATCTGCATGGAATGCTATACAGGCAGGTGTTAATGGGATTGAGCATGGATTTAATTTAGCAGATTCAACTTTAACCTTAATGGCTAAAAAAAAGGTGTTTTTAGTACCCACAGAAAACAGTAAAGCTTATATGAAGATTTATGGTAAACTGTCTGGTTATGAAGACGGCGATTTACCTTGGGTAGGTAATTACATCAATAAGATGAAAAACAGACTCAATAGAGCCATCCAAAAAAAAGTAACTATTGTAGCTGGTTCTGATAACTATACAGATATTGGTGGTACGCGTGGTGAATCTTCAAGAGATATGTTTCGTGCTTATTTTGAAGCTGGCATGAAACCTTTGGATATTTTACAGTCGGCAACTTATATATCTGCGTTAAACCTACATAAGGAAAACGAGCTTGGAGTACTAAAACCAGATGCTAAAGCAGATATAATTGCGGTAAAAGGTGATATTACTACTGATTTTATGACTACCATAACACAAGTGGTATTTGTGATGAAAGATGGAAATGTATACCTAAGTAATCAGAACTAACTATTGAGTTTTCGATAAAAAAAGCCCAAACAACAATTTGTTTGGGCTTTTCCGCTATTAACCAACTTTAACTAACACTATTATAAACGATAGTTTATAATTACTATTACTAAAAACTTATACTAATATAGACGTAATAGTTTGAAATTTATTTCATCGAATCATACATTTAACGCGTATTTAACAAAAACCCGAAACGCAAGTTTCGGGTTTTCTTCATTTAATAGTTAAACATGTTCACTAACCATCAACTAATTATGCTAACTATTAAATATATGTTTTAAAACATACCGCCACCTTCTTTAACATCATTGTCACGTTGTTTACGAGATTTGGCTCTGTATTTTCCACCACCAAAACGGTATGATAAACGTCCTGATATTTGTTGACTCTCCCAATTAAACTGACCGTGTTGTACAAATGGTCTTTGGCTATCAAACTGAGCAAACATAGTGTCAAAAATGTCATTATAACTCAGGCTAAAGCTCGCTCTGTTTTCCATAAAGCTATATCGCATACCTAAGTTAACCATAAGCATGTCTTTCATTTCAAATTGTATGCTTTTGTTTTTTCCTCTGTACATACCAAAAGCCGAAAAGCTTAAACTTTTACTAACTTTAAAGTTGTTGAATGCTCTAACATTATAAGAAATGTTATCTACTTCAACAGTGTTTAAAATAATGTCTTGATTAGTATCAAACGATTCTGCTACACTTTTTTGGGTTTGCGAGAACAAATCAAAACTAGCATTAATACTCCACCATTTGGTTGGACGGTAATTTGAAGATAATTCTATACCATAAGCAGAGGTATTGTCAAAATTCAAATTGGTCATAATTAAGCGGTTAAGATCTGTTCGGTCTATTAAAATAGCTTGTTGTATTTCGTCTTCTATAATTCTGTAAAATACACCAGCTGTAATGCTTCCTTTTTCAAGTTGTCTGGTATAATTTGTTTCAATAGAATTGGTGAATTGAGGACGTAACTCTTGATTTCCAAATTGTGAAATTAAAGGCGTGTTCCATTCTGGTAAAGGATTAACTTGTCCAATGCCAGGACGATCAATTCTTCTGCTATAACTAAATTGGTATGAGTTTTTTTCTGAAGGTGAGTAGGTCACAAATGCCGAAGGATACAATTCAAAATAATCATTTTCAAAAGGAATATTTAATTCTTCGTTTGATGATAAATCTTTTTTAAACGCTTCAGAATCTACGTTTACCGTTTCGGCTCTTAATCCAACTTGGTAGCTCCATTTCTCTAGTTTTTTACCAAAGGTTGCGTATGCAGAGTAAATATCTCTAGTGTAATCAAAACGAGTGGTTGTTGGGATGTAATCGCCAGCTTGGTTGGTTTCTCTAGCGTCTGATTGGTAAAAAATGCTGTTGTCAAATAAACGGGCTTGTAGACCCAATTCTAACTTTACAGATTCTGATAAGGGATTAACATAATCTAAATTTATAGTGGTACGGTTTCTATCTGTATCTGTATTTTCAATAAAATTTGGACGTTGTGAACTGAAAAAGACATTGTTGGTATCTCCTAAGCCTTCATATATATTATGATCTACTTCAAGCTCAATATTATGCCCTTCATCATTAAAATCGTGCTTGTAATTAAAGTTGTATTGTTGTGAATCGTTTTCATTTTCGCCTCCTGTAAATTGCGATTCATTAAGAGAACTGTTCGTAAGATATGCTATTCCAGAATTGACTTTAGACCAACCCTCAAATATATTTTGATTTGTAAATACAGAGATGGTGTTTTTGTCATTTAAATAGTAGTCTATACCTACTTTAAATAGATTTGATTTGTTATTGTTTAGAATATTAAAATTTTGTTGAATTTCTTGTTCAACTCTATTAATATGCCCATAGTTGTTATTTTTTGAAACACTATTGCTGTAAGAGCCAAACAAGTTAAATTTTCCGTTACGGTAATTCGCATCAATAGAGCCATTAAATTTAGGTTCTATATCATAAGCCAAACCAACATTAATATTACCATTAAATCCTAATTGGGTGTTTTTATGAAGTATGATATTTATAATACCACTCATGCCTTCTGGATTATATTTTGCTGACGGGTTGGTAATTAATTCAATGCTCTTAATTGAGGTGGAAGGAATTTGTTTTAATAATTGTTCTGCCGGAATATTGGACAGTTTGCCATCTACCATAACACGTACGTTCTGATTGCCACGTAAACTTATTGAACCAGATTGTTGATCTACACTAACAGATGGTAGATTATTCATGATTTCACTTGCCGTTGCTCCCGCTGTTTGTAAATCTTTACCAATGGTAATAACTTTACGATCTACTTTTTGTTGTATGGTAGAGACATCTGCAACAATAGTAACTTCATCTAAACCTGTAGATTCTTCTTCTAGCTTAATATCGCCAATGTTTACTTTGTAGTTGCCTTTACCTAAAGTGATGTTTTTGTCAATAGTTTTAAAACCTACAAACTGAATAGAAACAATGATATTGCCTTCTGGAATATTTTCAATTTCAAAGGTTCCATCGTCATTAGTTATGCCTCCTGTAATTACTTTATTTGCTATATCTTTAATGACAATATTAACATAAGGTAGAGGTTGATTTAGTTGGGCGTCAATAACACGTCCTGAGACAGTGCCGTTTTTAATGTCAGAATTGGAGTTGGGTTGTGCACTTAAAATGGTCGATGACACCATGATAAGCATTAGGAATAAATGCTTCATTTTGATTGATTTTTTTTGATTGATTTGATAGTTTGTTACTCACTAGACGACTATTTTTATATTATGTTACTTTAATTAATTTTTATTAACACTTTTTAACATTATGAATAAAAAAACACTAGTTATTGGAGCGTCTTTAAAACCTGAGCGCTATTCTCATATGGCGATAAAAAAATTGAGGCATTATAACCATGAGGTAAAAGCTTTTGGTTTAAGGTCTGGAATGGTTGATGATGTTTCTATTGATACCGAATTAATGCCATATAAAGAAATAGACACAGTAACATTGTATCTTAATCCAACGCGTCAAACTACTTATTATGATTATATTATAGGGTTAAATCCTAAACGTGTGATTTTTAATCCTGGAACAGAAAATTCTGAATTTTATAATTTACTTAAGCAAAATAATATTGCTTATGAAGTGGCTTGTACATTGGTGCTGTTGAGTACTAATCAGTACTAAGCTTTCTTTTTAATAAGTAATAGACCTAAAAACATAAGGAGGCCATTGATGATTAATATTTCAAATCCAATTTCATAACCGTTGAATAATTCTTTAGAATACATGTTTAACATATAAGAAAGAAGTGGAGCTGCAATTGCTATAATCCAAACAAACTTATCTTTAATTTGTGATTTGCTTATTAAGCCAAAAGCAAATAAACCTAACAATGGTCCGTAAGTATAACCTGCAGCTTTAAACAGTTCCCAAATTACAGAGACGTCTTTAAAAATGAGATCAAATAGTAAGATTACCAAAATAAGAACAACACTAAATCCTATGTGAACGCGTTTTCTTAAATTTTTTCTTTTAGTTTCAGGTTTGTTTTCAATATCTAAAATATCAAAACAAAAAGAGGTTGTTAAGGATGTTAATGCCGAATCTGCACTAGAGTATGCGGCAGCAATTAAACCTAGTAAAAAGAAAGCTGAGGTTACTATGCCAATTTCAGGAAGCATTGCGATTGTAGGAAATAAATCGTCCTTTGAAGCAGTAATGCCATTTATAGCGGCATAATTTGTAAGCATTAATCCCAATATCAAAAATAAGATGTTTACAAAAATGAGCACGATACTAAACGTTACCATATTTTTTTGAGCATCTTTTAAATTACGACAGGTAAGGTTTTTTTGCATCATATCTTGGTCTAAACCTGTCATGGTAATCGTAATAAAAATACCAGACAAAAAGCTTTTCCAGAAATACTGTGAATCATTGCCATCGTCAAAAAAGAAAACTTTACTAAGGTTACTTTCTTTAGTATAAGTAATAAGCTCTCCAATACTATTTAAATCTAAAGCCGAAGCTAAGAATACTATTGTTACAACAACAGAAATCAACATAAATAACGTTTGAAGTGTATCTGTGAAAATGATGGTTTTTATGCCACCTTTAAAGGTGTAAAGCCAAATCAATGCTATGGTAATCATTACTGTAATAGCAAATGGAATGTCAAAAAGATCAAAGACTAAAAGCTGTAAAACTTTAGCAACTAAGAATAGTCTAAAAGAGGCACCAACAGTTCTAGAAATAAGAAATGCTACAGATCCTGTTTTGTAACTAACCATTCCAAAACGATCTTTTAAATAGGTGTATATAGAGGTTAGATTTAATTTATAATAAAGAGGTAATAAAACATAAGCAATAATAAGGTATCCAAAAAAATACCCTAAGACCACTTGTAAATATCCAAACTGTTTTGCTTCTATAGCACCTGGTACTGAAATAAAAGTAACACCAGATAAAGACGCACCAATCATTCCGAAGGCTACCAAATACCATGGGGCAGATTTGTTGGCTTTAAAAAAGGCAGCGTTAGAATCTTCTTTTCCGGTGAAATAAGAGATTAAAATTAGCAATCCGAAGTAACCTGCAATTAATAATAATATTGATGTTGGTGACATGAAGTGTAATATTTTAGTAATATTTTCGAAAAGTAGTACATTTGAAAAAAAAACGGCTTTAAAAATAAATTATTTATGAAAAATATTATCTGCTTATTTGTGTTTATTATGTTTGGATTGGGGCTTTTTGCTCAAGATTACAAACAGCTTGTTGCCGAAGGAACAAATACAGTAGAGGCTATAGTAGAAGTAGCAGAGCGTCACTTTGATACTGTAGGAAGAGAGCGTGGCCGAGGTTATAAACCTTTTAGACGTTGGCAGTACTTTGCTGAGCGTGCTATGGATGAAACAGGAAAATTAAAATCGCCTGAGTTTTATTATAATGAATTACAAGACTTCAATGCAAGAATGAATAATGAAGGCTTAGCGGCAAGAACTGTAGTGGGGACTTGGGAAGAAATGGGACCAACCTATTGGAATGCCACTTCAGGTTATAATCCTGGTGTAGGTAGAATAACGTCTATTGCGGTAGAAAACGGAAACCTAAACCATATCATCTCTGGAAGTCAGACTGGTGGAGTATGGAAAACTTTAGATGGAGGTGTAACTTGGACAGTTCTTACAGATAATTTAGCAAATATGGATGTGTATGCACTTGCTATTGATCCGCTAAATAGTTCAACTTACTTTTGGGGATCTTACAGTGGAGCTATATTCAAATCTTTAGACAATGGAGCGACATGGTCGTTATTAAGTAGTTTACCTGGAGGCGGAAATGTAAATAAGATTTTAATCCATCCAACAGATACTTCAAAAATGTATTGTAGTGCTGAAGGCGGAGGCTTGTATAAATCAACAGATGGTGGTTTGTCTTGGAGTATTATTCATTTTAGTGCAACAAATGGTTATGATTTTGAATTTAAACCTGGAGATCCAAGCGTTATTTACGCCTCTGGAAATGCCTTCTATAAATCTACAGATAATGGATTAACTTTTTCTGAAGTGCCGGGAGTAGGATCCAATCAGTTTTCAAATGGCCCTAAAATGATAGGAGTTTCTCCAGATAATCCTATTGTAATATATGTTGTTGAGGCTCAGAGTGGTTTGTATAACGGTTTGTATAAATCAACAAACGGAGGTATAACGTTTTCAAAATTAAACCATACGAATAAAAATTATTTTGGCTATTCATCTTTAGCCGATGACGATTTAGGACAAGCACCAAGAGATATGGACATTGCTGTAAATCCCAATAATATTAACGATGTACATATTGCTGGTATAAATACTTGGAGATCAACAAACGGAGGTGTTACTTTTAATGTGACGTCGCAATGGACTCCTTATGATGCTAACTTAGAGGGTGTTGGATATTGTCATGCCGATGTTGATATTATGGAGTTTGTGGGTACAGGTGAAAACACAAAGCTTTTAGTAGGAACAGATGGTGGTATTTATAGAGCAGAAAATCCAACAGTAGTTAACAGTAATTATTATACAGACCTAACAGCAGGAATGGGAATAAGACAGTTTTATAAGATTGGAGTGAGTCAAACTAATCCGGTAATTGTAACAGGTGGTTCTCAGGATAACGGTTCGTCATTATTGGGGGCAGACGGAAATTGGACAGATTGGTTTGGTGCAGATGGCATGGAAGGTTTTGTAGATAAAAACAATTCACAGTTAATTTACGGGACATCACAGTTTGGTGGTTTTATTAAGAGCTTTGATGCTGGCTTAAGTATCTCATATCTTACACAACCAGATGATAAAGGTGGTGATAGTGATTGGAATTGGGTAGTGCCTTTTGAGCAAGATCCTATTACACAAGATGTGATTTACTGTGCTTTTGATGAAGTTTATAAATCAATAGATGGAGGTAATGTATGGACTTCTATATCCCAAAATTTTTCGGCAGATATAGACCACTTTAAAGTAGCACCAACAGATAACAATAAAATGTATTTAGCTATTAATGGAGCATTTTGGTATACTGTTAACGGAGGAGTTAATTGGACGCAATCATCGCTTAGTATTGGTGGTGGACGTATAAATGCTATCGCTGTTCATCCTACAGATCCAAATAAAATTGCGATAGCTACAACCAACAATCAAAAAGTATATGTTAGTACAGATAATGGAGCCTCTTTTTCATCTATTCGTTGGGATTTACCAAGTTTCTCTTCACAAGCTTTAGCTTGGCAAGACAATGGTAAAGATGGCTTGTATGTTGGTATGAATTATGGAATTTATTATACCGATAATGATTTAGGAAATACTTGGACTCCTTTTAACAATGGTTTGCCAAATGTTAGAATTAATGAACTTGAAATTAATGCGGCAGACAATAAATTATATGCTGCAACCTATGGTAGAGGTTTATGGAGATCGAGTCTTTATGATGAATCGTTAAGTGTTAATGATTTTGAACTAAATAATTTGTCGTTATATCCAAATCCAACCACTAACGAAGTCAATTTAAAATGGAATACAAACGAAGCAGTTGTAGTTAGAATTTATAATGCGATGGGTAAACTGATGTTTTATGCTAAAAATGTTAACTTATCTAATGCATATAAAATAGATACCTTAGCCTACGAAACTGGAGTTTATTTTGTAAAACTGAACAGTTCAAATGGAGAACTCATCAAAAAGTTAATTATAAAATAAAACCAATAACAAACTAAAAAGTCCAATTATATATGCATTATAATTGGATTTTTTTATGTCTAAAAATCAGTACCTTCGCACTCATGGAATTTTCATCAAAACTCTTAGAAAACGCTGTTAATGAAATGTCGCAATTACCAGGAATTGGTAAGCGTACAGCACTGCGTTTAGTTTTACATTTATTACGACAGCCAGAAAATCAAACCTTTCAGTTGGCAGATGCTTTGTCTAAGGTGCGCAGGGAAATCAATTTCTGTAAATCTTGCCATAATATTAGTGACAAGGTTTTGTGTGAAATCTGTGAAAACCCAAATAGAAATAGTGAATTTATTTGTGTAGTAGAAGATGTTAGAGATGTTATGGCTGTAGAAAACACGAGTTCTTTTAAAGGCTTATATCATGTTTTAGGAGGGAAAATATCTCCAATGGATGGTATTGGACCTCAAGATTTAAATATTTCGACCTTGGTAGAAAAAGTAAAATCAGGTAAAGTAAAAGAATTGGTCTTTGCTATGAGTCCAACGATGGAAGGAGATACGACTAACTTTTATATCTTTAAGCAAATACAAGGTTATAATGTCGCAACATCAACCATTGCAAGAGGTGTTGCAGCAGGTAACGAATTAGAATATACAGACGAAATTACATTAGGTCGAAGCATTATAGACCGTGTACCTTTTGAAGCTTCTTTAAAATCATAGCAAAATAGTGAAGTTATCTGTTATCATATTAAACTACAATGTTCGCTACTTTTTAGAATTATGTCTAAAGAGTGTCGTAGCTGCAATTGCAGATATCGATGCAGAGATTATAGTTGTAGATAATAATTCGCCTGATGATAGTTGTGATATGGTTAAGCGGCTTTTTCCAACTGTGAATTTAATTGAAAACAAAGATAATTCAGGGTTTTCAAAAGGAAATAACATTGGTGTAATTCATGCAAAAGGTGAGTATTTATGTATTCTTAATCCAGATACCGTAGTTGCAGAAGATACATTTACAAAACTTATTCAATTTGCAGATTCCAAAGATAATCTTGGTATCGTAGGCTGTCAATTAATTGATGGAAAGGGTAAGTTTCTTCCAGAAAGTAAGCGTAATGTGCCCACTCCAAAAGTGTCTTTACAAAAAGTGTTAGGTAATACTAATGGTTATTATGCAAATGATGTAGAGATTGAAAACACAGGCAAAGTTGATATTTTAGTAGGTGCATTCATGTGGCTTAAAAAAGATGTTTACGAATATGTTCATGGTTTTGATGAAGCTTACTTTATGTACGGAGAAGATATAGACTTATCTTATAAAGTCATAAAAGCAGGTTATGATAATTTTTATTTTGGTGATACAACAGTCGTCCATTTTAAAGGAGAGAGTACCTTAAGAGATCGTAAATATGCTAAACGCTTTTATGGTGCAATGCAAATTTTTTACAAAAAGCATTTTAAACAGAATGCGGTATTTAATGCTATCGTTTGGTTAGGTATTAAACTGGCTTATGTAATGAGTAAAGCTCCAGAAATAGTAGAAACAAAATCTGAAAGAAGTTTTATTTATACTAAGGCTATTAGTCAATCTTTAAAAGAACAATTGCCCCAACCAACCGAGATTACAGATTCGATACAAGACAAAATTGAAAAAGACAGTATGCTTGTGTATGATTTTAATGTATTGAAAGCTAGTGATGTAATTAATGACATGAAACAAAAATCGACGCAAGAGAATATTGTTTTTAGATTTCTACCAAAAAACAGTAAATTTATACTCGGAAGTGATAGTGCTACAAATAGAGGTGAAGTGCTACATTTTTAGGTTGTAATAATTGAATAAAAGTCAGTAAATCACATGTTTTTTTATTAATTTTGCAGTCGATTACAAAATAAAGACCCACAAATTAAAGATATGGCAAAGTTTGAACTTAAGTTACCAAAAATGGGAGAGAGTGTTGCAGAAGCAACTATAACCTCATGGCTTAAAGATGTTGGAGACACTATTGAAGCAGACGAAGCTGTTTTAGAGATTGCTACAGATAAAGTAGATAGTGAAGTTCCAAGTGAAGTAGACGGAGTTTTAGTTGAAAAACTATTTGAAGTTGATGATGTTGTACAGGTAGGTCAAACCATTGCAGTTATTGAAACTGAAGGTGGTGGAACAGTAGAAGTAAAAGCTCCTGCTGCAGCACCAGAACCAGTGGTTGAAGCAGTAGCACCAAAAGTAGCAGAAGTTGCACAAACAGTGGTGGCAGCAAAAACATCTGTAGAGCCGGTAGTTTCTACAGAAGATCGTTTTTATTCTCCATTAGTTAAAAATATAGCAAAACAAGAAGGTATTTCTCAAGCCGAATTAGATACCATTCCAGGAACAGGAAAAGATAATCGTGTGACTAAAAACGATATTAAAGCGTATTTAGAATCTCGTAGTTCTGCACCAAGTCCTGCACCTGCTGCACAAACAGTTGAAGCTCATAAGGCAGAGCCAGTTGCTGCACCAAAAGTAGAAACACCTGCAGCACCAACTAAAGCACCAGAGCAACCTAAGGCAGAGAAACAGGTTGAAAAACCTAAAGAAAAGCCAATTGCAGTATCAGGAGGAGATGAGATTATTGAAATGAGTAGAATGGGGAAACTCATTTCAAAATATATGATAGATTCAGTACAGACGTCTGCACACGTGCAATCGTTTATAGAAGCTGATGTCACTAATATATGGAACTGGAGAAAAAAGGTTAAAGACGGTTTTATGAAACGTGAAGGTGAAAATCTGACCTTTACTCCAATCTTTATGGAAGCTATAACTAAAGCTCTAAAAGATTTCCCTATGATGAATATTTCTGTACAAGGAGATAAAATCATTAAAAAGAAAGCTATTAACGTTGGTATGGCAGCGGCTTTACCTGATGGTAATTTAATTGTACCTGTAATTAAAAATGCAGATCAGTTAAATTTATTTGGTATGGTAAAACGTGTAAATGATCTAGCCAACAGAGCGCGTTTAGGAAAATTAGATCCAGATGATATACAGGGCGGAACTTACACCGTAACCAATGTTGGTACTTTTGGTAGTATTATGGGAACACCTATTATCAATCAACCTCAAGTAGGTATTTTAGCCTTAGGTGCTATTAGAAAGGCACCAGCCGTAATTGAAGGACCAGAAGGAGATTATATTGGTATTCGTTATAAAATGTACTTGTCGCACTCTTACGATCACAGAGTTGTTAATGGAGCGCTAGGTGGACAATTTGTAAAAGCCGTAAAAGATTATTTGGAAGGTTGGGATAGTGATAGAGAGATATAATGAATTCTAAAAAACCAATTGATAATAAAACGAAATCTACGTTTTTTGAGGTAGTGGAAGTTATATTATATTGGGTTGGAGGTATACTTCTTATAGCTGTTTCTTCCGTTATTCTTTACTATATAGTTGTATTAATTTTATTTTTTGTGAAATAGCAACTATAGAATAAAATTTGAAAAAAAAGCACAGTTTTGTACTGTGCTTTTTTTTGTGTATATTCACTTATAATTGTTATATTGCTATGGAAATCATGGCTTTAGGTCATTATTTCAAGTTGTTAGTATTAAAGAAAAGGAATAATTAATTTATATATAATCATGAAAAAATTACTTCAACCATTTGCAATTTTATGTGTTATTTTTTGTTTAATCAGCTGTGAAACTGAAGTCGTAGATACAAACAATAATGGTCAAAATGACGATCCAGAATTAAATGATGCCATTTTTAAAACTGAAAATTTTGGTGAATCCACAACAGGAAATTTTATAGGTATTGTTAAAGATGAAAGTGGTAATGAAATATCAGATGTTCAGATTATGATTGGTAATTCTGCAGCTTTCACAGATGTGAACGGTGTGTTTATTATAAATGATGCAGATGTCTATGAGAATTTTGCTTATATAAAGGCTCAAAAAGAAGGGTATATAAATGGGTCAAGAGTTGTAATCCCAAAAGTTAATGGAGTTAATAAGGTAGATATAGTTTTATTAGAAAAAGAAGTGACAGCAAGAGTAAGCAGTGGAGTGGCTTCGCAAGTATCCTTACCTAATGGTGCTCAGGTAGATTTTAGTGGTGATTTTATAACAGCCCAAGGAGATCCGTATGAAGGTGATGTAGATGTTGTTGTAAATTATCTAGATCCAACTTTAAGGAGTACATTTTCAGAAATGCCTGGTCGTTTATTTGCACAAACTGAAGCGAATGATGCTAGGATTTTAGAAACCTATGGAATGATTTCGGTTAACTTATTTTCACCTTCAGGTGACGCTTTAAATATAGATGAAGACAGTCCATCAACCATATATTTACCAGTAGCTCCTGATCAAACCAGTATTGCGCCAGAAACTATTCCGTTGTGGTATTTTGATGAAGTACAAGGCTATTGGAAGGAAGAAGGGCAAGCTGTTAAAACAGGTAATAAATATGTCGGTTCTGTATCTCATTTTACTTGGTGGAATTGTGATCTTCCATTAGATTTTGTGGAATTATGTTTTTCTATTGAACCAGATAGTAATGCGTCTAGTACATTGTATTATGTGTCAATTGAACGTGCAATTAATAATCAAACTGTTTATTCAGGAAATATAAATTCTAGTGATCTTGAATGTGGGGTAATACCTAAAAATGAAGAGCTTATAATGTCAATTTATGGAGTTTCAGGATCGTGTAATAGTCAATTAATACATTCAGAGACTGTTGGAGGTTATGCTACAGATGCTAGTTTAAACGTTTCTTTTACAGAAGAATATACAGCAACATCGCTTACTGGTGTGGTAACTAATTGTGATGGTAATCCTTTAACTAATGGATATGTTTACATAGATGAACAAAATGTATTTAGTATTACAGATGGAACAATTGATATAGGTGTTGTGACTTGCGCAGCAACACAGATGATTTCTGTTGTCGTATTTGATTATGATACCAATCAATGGGTAACTGTAGAAGACGTAATGATAGATAATCAAAATATAAATTTAGGAACGTTAAACACTTGTGGTGATACAGGTGGTACATACGATGGAAATGTTATTTTGTCAAATCAAAATGAGGTAAATAATTTCGGAATATTTGGTTATACTAGTATTGATGGTAGTTTGCAAATAGTTGGCTATAATGGCACATCAGATATCACTGATTTAACACCATTATCAAGTATAGAAAACATTGAAAGCGTTTTGGCTATAGAAAATAATCCTAATTTACAAAGTCTCGATGGTCTTAATGGGATAACGTCAGTGGCAGAGCTTCGTATAAATGTTAATCCATCATTAACTTCAATTTCAGCGTTAGAGAACTTGGTTGAGGTTGGAAATGTAAGTCTTTCTTCTAATGAACTTCTTAATTCACTTAGTGGTTTAGGTGGAATTACAAATGCTAATAATGTGGTTGTTGATAATAACAACTCTTTAATATCATTAGCTGGTTTAGAGTCGCTTACGTCTGCTTATGATGTGTCAATCCGAAATAATGCGGTCTTAACTTCAATTTCAGAGTTAGGTAATTTAACAGTTGCCAACAGAATAGAAGTTTATGGACATCCATTATTGGCTTCATTACAAGGGTTAAATCAAATTACAACGTTAGATAGATTACGAATTAGTTATAACGATGCTCTTACAGATTTATCTGGTTTAAATAATTTATCGTCTGTAAACTTGTTTTTTATTGGTGCTAATGATGCCTTAACTAGTTTAAATGGCTTAGATAATTTAATTGATGTTACAGGAGTTAATATTGGTAGAGATTTAGCATTTGACGTTATAGATGTTGCTCCAAATCAAAACTTGGCAGATTTTTGTGCTCTACAGAACTTATTTACTAATGGTACTTATCAAGAAGAAAGTTCTGGACCATTTTTAATATATGGTGTATTCATTGAAAATAACGCGTTTAATCCTACTGTACAAGATATTGTTGATGGTAATTGTAGTCTATAGTTAGAATAAAGGCCTTTGTTTGCTAGTTGGATATTAGCGTATTGGGAAGCCTCTACTTTCTGGATTTTTTTAAGACGAACCCATCTGCTGTTTCGATTTAGAAACTATAGGAATTAATATTTCAAAAGATAGAATCGTAGAAATTTCTATTATTTTATAATGTATAAAAATAAAAAGCACAGTTTTAGACTGTGCTTTTTTTATTGTCTTGTGAGTAAGGTTTATATAGCAATTGAACTGCTATTAAAGAATAGTGTTATACTGTTTCTATACTATATTATTATGTGATAACCTACCTGATATGTCGTATTGTTAAGCTCTTTTGTTGAGGTTGAAGGAGAGTGTTTTTAAAAATTCATTAATCTTATATGGTTTTACAATAGAGTCATCAAACTGAGCTTCTTTAAAACGATTATCTTGTTCGTTTTGTGTTACGGCAGTTAACGCAATAATGGTTAAGGGTAATTGAAGTTCGCGTATTCTTTTTGTAGCTTCAATACCATCCATCACAGGCATATGAACATCCATAAGAACTAAGTCGTATTGGGTTTGCATGATTTTATCAATACCTTCCTGTCCGTTAGTGGCAACATCGACTAAAATGTTGTGACTCTCTAGTGTTTTCTTGGTAACTAAAAGATTAATAGTATTATCATCTACAACTAAAACTCTTTTGTTTTTAAGCTTGTCTATCGATATCTTGTCTTCGATATTTTCATTAGCGTGTTCTTTTTGGGCTTGACCTACGGTGATTTCGAAATAGAAATTGGAACCTTCACCAACAACACTTTTGAGTTCTATTTTAGAGCCCATATCAAAAAGTAATTTACGAACAATGGTAAGTCCTAACCCTGAACCTTGAAAATGGCCTTGATGTTTTAGTTGTCCAAATTCTTCAAAGATTTTTTTCTGGTCTGCTTCAGAGATGCCTTGGCCATTATCTATGACTTCAAATTTTAGCTTTAAATTGTTTTCGACCTTTTCTATTAAAGTAACAACAAGTTGTACTTCGCCATTATTAGTGAATTTTAAAGCATTACCAAGTAAATTAATTAGGATCTGTGACATTTTTGTCTGATCTCCTTTTATCCATTTAGGGATTTTACTATCTAAAGCTATTGTAAGGTTATTGTTGGTTTGGCCTGTGATGTATTCTAGAGACTCTTTTATATTATTTAATAGGTCTTTAAGAAGAAAGGCCTTAGCTTCTAATTCATTTTTTTCATTAGAATCCATTTTATTTAAAGTCAGTACGTCATTTACTAAATTGAGTAAGTAGTCTGCAGAAAATTTTAAAGATTGTAATTCTGTTTTATGAGATTTTAGACTTTTATCGTTGTTAAGTACAGTACTTAATCCAATAATTCCATATAATGGTGTGCGTAACTCATGACTCATTGTAGATAAGAAACGCGTTTTTACTTCTGCTAATTTTTCAGATTCTAATTTCGCTTCTAAGTATTCTTGATTCTTAATCTTGAGTTCGTTATTTAGTTTTCTTCTGTTTTTTATCACCTTTAGAAGGTAGAATAAAAGTCCTAAAAGTAACAATGAAACTAAGACACTGCCTATTAGTAGATTTTTTTGTGCTTCGGATTTTTCAATCGCCAATTTACTTCTTAATTCTTCATTCTCAAGCTCTTCTTGGATTTGTGCACTTTTTAAACCTGCCGTTAAAATTTTTGCCGATTTCTCAATTTCCTCTTCACGTCTTGCAAGCGAAAGACTGTCCTGTATTTTGCCAACCTCGTAAGCCTTTTTATAATCTTCTTTTTTTACAAGGCAATTAATATAGCCTTCATAGCCTTGCTTTAAGACATCGATATAGTTTGTTTCTTTAGCCATGCGTATGGTTTGCTGGTATAAATCAGCGGCTACATCGTAGTCTTTATTGTAAAATGCATAATGCGACTTAAGTAAACTAATGCCGGTTTGTCCTAATTTAAAATCTTTGCCTACATTTTCTTCAGCAGCATCTATATAAGGCTTAGCGCCTGTAGGATCGTTAAGTTGGTTAAAATGGATATCTGCAATATTATAGTTTAATATAAAAAGCGCCATTTTGTTATTTTGCTTTTTTGCCAGAGGTAAGGCTTGCTCAAAAGAATGTATAGATTCAATAGAGGATCCAAACGCTAAATAGATATTACCTAGGTCTATCTTAGCGCCTATAATCGCCGTAGTGTCTTTAAGTTGTTCTGATAATTTGTTGTTTTTTTGAGCGTATTCAATAGCTTTTACAGAATCGTTTAAATGGAGGTAGGAATTGGCTAGGTAACTACGGATGTTAAAAACTTCGAGAGGAAGCTCATTTTGGTCAACAAGTTTTAAAATTTCGCTAGCATTAAGAATTACAGAACTGTAGTTTTCTTCATAGTAATCCGCTATCATTACATTTTTAATGGAATCAATATGAATTGTGATTTCAGACTCAGAAGTGTCTATAACACTATCATTGGTGTCATTTGTATGCTGCGCATGAACACTACAAGCGAGGGAAAGTAATAAGATAAAGGGTAGTAAAAATCGCATTGTTACTCGGTAAAGGATATGATTATTAGGACAAAATACTGAAATTTATTCTTTTTACTATGGGTTTTTATAACATTAATTGAGGAATTTTTAGGTTTGCTCTAATGATTAGGTTTTTTAATAAACTATAAAAGTAATTTACTAGAACATAGTTTTATATGCCATAGGTTTTTTTAACCAAACATGTCTTTATTAAAGAATCTAACTACCTTTGTGAAAAATAAATAAGTAATGCAACTCAATCTTACAAAACCCATCTGCTTTTTCGATTTAGAAACTACAGGAATTAATATTTCAAAAGACCGTATCGTAGAAATTTCAATCCTTAAAGTCCATCCAGATGGTAAGGAAGAAGCAAAGACATGGTTAGTGAATCCTGAAATGCCAATTCCAGCAGAAGTGACAGCAATTCATGGTATTTCGGATGCAGATGTTGCAGATAAACCCACTTTTAAAGAATTATCCAAAGAAATTTATAACTTAATTAAGGATTCAGATTTAGGTGGTTTTAACTCTAACCGATTCGATATCCCTTTATTGGCAGAAGAAATGTTAAGAGCAGATGTAGATTTTGATATGAAAAATACACGATCTGTAGATGTGCAAACCATATTTCATAAAATGGAACAGCGCACTTTAGTGGCTGCTTATAAGTTTTACTGTGATAAAGATTTAAGTGATGCTCACAGCGCAGAAGCAGATACTAAAGCCACATACGAAGTTTTAAAAGCACAATTAGAACGTTACGAAGATTTAGAAAACGATACCAAGTTTTTAGCAGAATTTAGCTCACGTAAAAAGTTTGCAGATTTTGCAGGTTTTTTAATCTTTAATAAAGAAGGAGAAGAGTGTTTCTCATTTGGAAAGCATAAAGGCAAACGTGTGGTTGATGTCATGGAACAAGAACCAGGCTATTTTGGTTGGTTACTAAATGCAGATTTTCCTTTGTATACCAAGAAGGTTTTAACGGCAATTAAACTGCGTCAATTTAATAATAAGTTAAGTTAATACCAAAGCGTTAAGAAGAATGAAACTAATCTGTATAGGTCGTAATTACACGGACCACATTAAAGAACTCGAAAACGAAAAACCTACAGATCCAGTCGTGTTTTTAAAACCAGATACGGCAATATTATTAAAGAAGCAGCCTTTTTTTATTCCGGATTTTTCAGATGATGTTCACTATGAAGTAGAAGTTTTAGTGAAAATCAACAAAGTAGGGAAATATATAGATAAGAAATTTGCACATAAATATTATGACCAAATAGGGCTTGGTATAGATTTTACAGCACGAGACCTTCAGGCACAATTAAAAGCCAAAGGCTTACCTTGGGAAAAGGCGAAAGCCTTTGATGGAGCTGCTGTAATAGGGAAGTGGTTGCCAAAAACTAAATTTGAAAATATAGACAATATCAATTTTAGTTTAAAGCAAAATGACGACACCGTTCAGACAGGGAATACAGCGCTTATGCTTTGGAAAATTGATGAACTTATAGAATATGTCTCAAAATATTTCACTTTAAAAATAGGAGACATTATATTTACGGGCACACCAGCAGGAGTTGGTAAAGTTTTTGCAGAAGACCAATTAAAAGGATATCTTGAAAACGAGGAAATGTTTTCAATAAAAATAAAATAAATGTCAGAATATTATAAATTACATCGCGTACGAGAAATGGCTGATAATGATGAAGATTTCGTTGCAGCTTTAGCAGCCGCTTTTTTAGAAGAGGTGCCAGAAGACGCTGAACGTTTAAGAACAGCAGTACCAGAAAAAGATTATAAGGAAGTTTATCAAGCTGCTCATAAAATGAAGCCAACCATAGATTTATTTGAACTTGGTGTATTAGATACATTGATAGAAGTACAGGATTGGGGTAAGTTTGAGCAATCAGATAAAAATATAGAAGAGCAACTTACAACAGTCTTAACTGCAGTAGATAATGCTGTAAATGAAATTAAAGCCGATTTTGGACTATAACATATAGATGCAAGCAGAGATTATTACTATTGGAGATGAGATTCTCATTGGCCAAATTGTAGATACAAATTCGGCGTTCTTAGGCAAAGAGTTTAATAAGTTCGGAATTTCTATTTATCAGATTACATCAGTACAAGATGAAAAATCTCATATCCTTAAAGCGCTAAAAGAAGCTGAAGAAAATGCAGATATCATTATTATAACTGGTGGCTTAGGACCAACCAAAGACGATATTACCAAGCATACTATTTGCGAATACTTTGAGGATACCTTAGTAGAAGACAAAGCTGTTTTAACTAATGTAGAGCAGATTTTTGCAAAATATAATTCTGCACCATTATTAGAAGTTAATAAGCAACAAGCTTTAGTGCCTTCTAAATGTAAAGTATTAATGAACCACAATGGTACAGCACCAGGGATGTGGTTAGAAAAAAACGGAAAAGTATTTGTATCGCTTCCTGGCGTGCCTTACGAAATGAAGGCCTTAATTACAGAGCAAGTTATTCCAAAATTAAGAGCACAATTTAAGTTTCCTTATATAATGCACAAAACCATCTTAACTTATGGTTTAGGAGAAAGTGCATTGGCAGAGCGTATTGAAACATGGGAAAATAATTTACCTAACTTTATAAAGTTAGCCTATTTGCCAAGTTTAGGACGTGTACGTTTGCGTTTGTCAGGAAAAGCTACTGATAAATCTGTAGTTGAAAAAGAAATACTGCATCAGGTAGATTTATTATTAACACAGATTGAAGATGTTTTTGTAGGTTATGAGGAAGATGAATCTATTGAAGCTGTTATTGGAAAACGTTTAACTGAGCAAGGAAAAACGTTAGCTGTTGCAGAAAGTTGTACAGGTGGACGCATTGCCGAAGCATTTACAGCAAATGCAGGATCTTCTGCTTATTTTAAAGGTAGTGTAGTAACATACGCTACAGCATCTAAAGTAAAAATTTTAAAGGTTTCAGAAGAGGTTATAAAAAAACATTCTGTAGTGAGTAAACAGGTTGCAGAGGCTATGGCAAAGAATGTAAGAACATTATTTGAGAGCGATTACGCTATAAGTACAACAGGAAACGCAGGACCAACAAAAGGAGATTCAGAAGCAGAGGTTGGAACGGTATGGATTGCAATTGCCTCTAAAGACCAGGTGTATTCTGAAGTTTTTAACTTTGGAGATCATCGTGAAAAAGTGATTGGTAGAGCTACAAATAAAGCTTTTGAAATGCTTCAGAAATATTTTTTGAAAAAGTAGAGTTTTATATTTGCTGAAACGTAAAGTTTTATTAAATTTGCACCCTGTTTAAAATATCAATGTTCAGATATTAAATTCTTAGGGTTAGTATTTTCAAGGAATTTCTTTGAGAAAAATAAAATTTTAAGAGTTAGCAGAAAAATAATAATACACCTAAAGAAAGAAAACAATGTCAAGAGTTTGTGAACTTACTGGGAAAAAAGCGATGGTTGGAAACAATGTTTCTCACGCTATGAATAAAACAAGACGTACATTTGATGCTAATTTAATCAAAAAACGTTTTTATATTCCTTCAGAAGATAAGTGGGTAACATTAAAAGTTTCTACATCAGCATTAAAGACTATCAATAAAATTGGTATCGAAGCAATGTTAAAAGAAGCTAAAGCAAAAGGATTTTACAAATAATAGCGTTAGCGCTTAAGTCAATTTACAATGGCAAAAAGAGGAAATAGAATACAAGTTATCTTAGAGTGCACAGAGCACAAAACTTCTGGAAAACCAGGAACATCAAGATATATTACAACGAAGAATAAGAAGAATACGCCAGACCGTATGGAGATTAAAAAATTTAATCCTATCCTTAAGCGTATGACAGTTCATAAAGAGATAAAATAAGAAACCATGGCAAAGAAATCAGTAGCGTCTTTACAGACAGGATCAAAACGTTTGACAAAAGCTATAAAAATGGTGAAATCACCAAAAACTGGAGCATACATGTTCGTAGAATCAGTAATGGCACCAGAATTTGTCAATGACTTTTTAAACAAAAAATAATCTTTATTTATATATAGATTAACTAAACTGCTTTCATTTGAAAGCAGTTTTTTTATGTTTATATTTGAAAACATCTGACATCTTAACAGTAAAATATTAAAGGCAAGGTTGTTGCAATGTAATTATTGCGAATAATACTGTCACACTGAGCTTGTCGAGGTGCTGATTAATAACCTAACAACAAAATGAGTTTTTTTAAAAAAATATTCTCTTCCGAAAAGAAAGAAACCTTAGATAAAGGCTTAGAGAAATCTAAATCTTCTTTTTTCAATAAATTAAATAAAGCCGTTGCCGGAAAATCTAAAGTCGATGATGACGTTTTAGATAATCTTGAAGAAATCTTAGTCACTAGTGATGTTGGTGTTAACACGACATTAAAAGTGATTACACGTATTGAAGAACGTGTTGCCAAAGATAAATATTTAGGCACTTCAGAATTAAACAAAATTCTAAGGGAAGAAATAGCTGCGTTACTCTCAGAAACTAAGTCTGGCGAAGAAACAGAATACACAATTCCTGAATTACCAAAACAAGCTAATGGTTCTAAAACGCCTTATGTACTTATGGTCGTTGGAGTAAATGGTGTTGGAAAAACAACAACCATTGGTAAATTGGCATATCAGTTTAAAAAGAAAGGCTTAAAAGTAGTACTTGGAGCTGCAGATACCTTTAGAGCAGCAGCAATAGATCAATTACAGGTTTGGGCAGATAGAGTAGATGTACCAATGATACGACAAGAAATGGGATCTGATCCTGCTTCTGTAGCATTTGATGCTATTCAATCTGGTGTCAATCAAGATGCAGATGTCATTATTATTGATACAGCTGGACGTTTACACAATAAGATCAATTTAATGAATGAGCTGACAAAAGTAAAACGTGTCATGCAAAAAGTAGTTGGCGATGCGCCTCACGATGTACTTTTAGTCTTAGACGGCTCAACAGGTCAGAATGCTTTTGAACAAGCTAAACAATTTACAGCAGCAACCGAAGTTACTTCTTTAGCCGTAACCAAGTTAGACGGAACTGCTAAAGGCGGAGTTGTAATTGGTATTAGCGACCAGTTTCAAATTCCTGTGAAATATATTGGAGTAGGAGAAGGTATTGAAGACTTACAAGTCTTTAATAAATACGAGTTTGTAGATTCATTCTTTAAATAACACCTTCTAAGTTCAGGTATAGCACCATTAGGCGTTTTATAATGTGTAAACTATTACATTTAAAGGATTATAAGATTTTAAAGCCGATTACAATACTCACGGTATTGTATTCGGCTTTTATGTTTTTTAAATATGCAGCGTCGTTAATATTGGTCTATGCAACACCACAAAGCCCTTTACTTCCAAAGCAGTTAAATGCTTATGCATCCTTTCCGTTGTATTTTTTAGTCGCATTTTTTGGTGTCCTAAGTTTCTTTAGTATGCGAAGTTTATGGACTAAACAGTATAATGTTAAACGTGTTTATGCTCTGTTTGGAATTGTATTTTTGTTTTGCATTTTTCAGTGGCATATTTACCAATGCATTATGCGTTTTAATCCTTATGGCTAATTAATCAAAGCATTAATTTTTATCCAAAACTCATTATCAAAATTAGAAAGCGCAAAATTATTATCGTCAGCAGATTGGCCCATTCGTATGATGACTAATTTTTTACTAGGAACCACATAGATTTTCTGATCATTTTTACCCAGCGCAGCATACATGTCATTTGGCGCATCAGGAATAAGTGCTCCAGAGAATTCAACTTGAGTTTGAGGTAAATGATACGAAGATTTACCATTTAACCACCACAAATAACCATAAGCCAAATTAACCTCCTGAGAAGTGTTGGTGGCAGCAGATACATAATTGTCGTTTACAATTTGTTCATCTTCCCATTTGCCATTGGCATAAGTTAATAAGCCAAATCTAGCCATGCTTCTGGTATCGCTTAGGTAAACACTTAAGCCACTTAAGTCTATCCAGTTTCCAGTCATTCCTATTTTGTCTCTAAGATGTGTATTAAAGTAGTTGTCCCAAGTTGTATTGCTAGACTCAGCTACAACATCTTGTAATTTTACATACACATTATGGTAAGCCCAACGCGTACCAGCATCTGCCATATACTGTAAATTCACAGGCGAAACATCATCACCTAAAGTGTCGTCTAAACCAGAGGTCATGGATAATAAATTTTTACAAGTAATTAGGTTTTCTTTTTCTAATGGAGCGCTTGTCCAACCAGTACCAAGATAATCTGAAACTTTATTATTGATATCTAATAAACCTTCATCTTGGGCAATTCCAGTAACTGCAGTAGTCAATGTCTTTCCTGCACTTGCCCAATACCATGGAGTAGCACTGGTATGGTTATTAAAATAATGTTCTTCAACTATTTTGCCGTTATGAAGAATCATAAAACTTTTAGAGTTTTTTTCCTCTAGGAAGTCTAATAATGGTTGAAGCTGATCTTCATTCCAATTTAATTCTGAAATTGATTTAGTTTCCCAGGTATCGGAATTTAAAGGAGGGAAATAGATCTCATCTGTTGGAGAGCCTTGGTTCTCTGAAGAAGTATCATCACTTGAACAAGAAATAAATAGAAATATAACTATAAAAATGGATGTAAATTGAAAAGATTTCATCGTAAGTTTTTATTTAAGACCTATAAATATACTAAAGGTTTAATTTACATTGTATCTTTGCAAACTGATTTATTTAAACATGCGTACAAAAACTCTTAAGAAAAACAGAATCAACGTAGTAACACTAGGCTGTAGTAAAAATGTTTACGATAGCGAAGTGTTAATGGGACAGCTAAAAGCAAGCGGAAAGGACGTTGTCCATGAGCAAGAAGGCAACGTTGTAGTGATTAACACTTGTGGTTTTATTAATAATGCCAAGGAAGAAAGTGTGAACACCATTTTGGAATACATGCAGAAAAAGGAAGATGGTGAAGTTGATAAAGTCTTTGTAACAGGTTGCTTAAGTGAGCGTTATAAGCCAGATTTAGAAAAAGAAATTCCAAATGTAGATCAGTATTTTGGTACTACAGAATTACCCGGCTTGTTAAAAGCTTTAGGAGCCGATTATAAGCATGAGTTAATTGGAGAGCGTTTAACAACAACACCAAAAAATTACGCTTATCTTAAAATAGCAGAAGGTTGTGATAGGCCTTGTAGTTTTTGTGCTATTCCTATCATGCGCGGAAAACACAAAAGTACTCCAATTGAAAATTTAGTTACTGAAGCTGAGAAATTGGCAGCTACAGGAGTTAAAGAATTAATTTTAATTGCTCAAGATTTAACCTATTACGGTTTAGATATTTACAAAAAACGAAATCTTGCTGAGTTACTAGAACACTTAGTTAAGGTTGAAGGTATTGAATGGATACGATTACATTATGCATTTCCAACAGGATTTCCGATGGATGTGTTAGACATCATGAAGCGTGAACCTAAGATTTGTAATTATCTAGATATTCCGTTACAACATATTTCTGATGATTTACTAAAATCGATGCGTCGTGGTACAACTAAAGAAAAGACCACTAAATTGATTCATGAATTTAGAGCTATAGTTCCTGAAATGACTATTAGAACAACACTAATTGTTGGCTATCCAGGAGAAACAGAAGCACATTTTGAAGAACTTAAACAATGGGTTTCTGAAATGCGTTTTGAGCGTTTAGGTTGCTTTACATATTCTCACGAAGAAAATACACATGCTTACAATTTAGAAGATGACGTACCTGAAGAGGTGAAAATTCAGCGTGCCAATGAGATCATGGAAATTCAATCTCAGATTTCTTGGGAATTGAATCAAACCAAAATAGGACAAGAGTTTAAAGTGGTTATTGACCGTAAAGAAGGTAACTATTTTGTTGGTAGGACTGAATTTGATTCGCCAGATGTAGATAACGAAGTTTTAATTGATGCCTCTAAGGTTTATTTAAAAACCGGAGAATTTGCAACCATTAAAGTAACTGAAGCAGAAGATTTTGATTTGTATGGCGAAGTCTTAGTGTCCTAAAAGAATTTGAAATAGCTAAAGCTTTTTACTTTTACAGTTGTACTATTCGGCTTTTTTATAGGCTTCTTTCATCCATTCAATTAATTCGTCGTCAATGTCGTCAATAGATGTTATTTGAACACGATGTGTGCACATGGTGCCAAAAGGACCAGAATTACCTAATCGGTCTGTAGTTGGTTTTTCTAGGAGCTTTAATCCTAAATCAATTCGTGTTTTTGTAGCAGGTTTTATTAACACAAATTGGCGTTTTCTAATAACACTAACGCTGGTTTTTTTAGGTGTGATGGTCACATCTGTTCCAAAGGCTTTAACGGTAGCAAGTATCTTTTCATAAATAGGAAATAAACTCTCCTTGTCTTTATATTGGTTGCTCACCAAATCCTCAGACGTATGGTTTTCTTCTTTAGAAAGGGTAACGATGGTATTGGCAAAACCATGGGTGACACCATGTTCTTTTTTTAGAAAATTGACTCCTTCAGAATGTTTAGCAAATGCTTTTTTACTTAAAATAGATTTCCATTGTTCCAATGATTTTCCCGTTTTCTCAGGCATATTATTAATCATGGTTTGTAAGGCTTTTTCCATTTTGTTTGGTATTTCTGTTAAACAAGTGACAATATACTGTATTTTGTGTCATATAGTTGAATACAAATCCGTAGTAATATGACAAGCTCAGTAAAACACAATAGAATGCAAATAGGTTTATTGTTGTTTTATACGCTTGTTAGTGCGATTATTTGGTATTTTATTTTTTAAATGCTGCCTTTCGTTTTTTTAGGTTTTATTTTAATTGATTTCATTTATCTGTATTCTGGATTTTCAAAATTCCAACGTGTACCATCATCCCAATCCTTACGAGAATTACCGTAAGCAGGATACCCATTATTATCCTTTAAAAGCTTAGCCAAATGCATTAAATTATAAGTCATAAAGGTGGTATTTCTATTGGTGAAATCGTTGTTTTTAGCATCTGCTTCTTTATCGAGATAACTAGGACCAGGTCCAACTTCGCCAATCCAACCGCAATCTGCTTGTGGTGGAATAGAATAACCAATATGTTGCAAAGCATAAAGCATACCCATGGCACAATGTTTTACGCCATCTTCGTTGCCAGTTATAATAGCACCTCCAACTTTACCGTAGAATAGATATTGCCCTTTGTCATTTTGTTGGCCACTCATGGCATAAAAGCGTTCAATTAATTTGGTGGCTTCCGAGGATTTTTCGCCCAACCAAATTGGTGTGCCAATAACGCAGATATCTGCCTCAAAAATACGCTTAAAGAGTGTTGGCCATTCGTCGGTTTGCCAACCGTATTCCGTCATGTCAGGATATACTCCTGATGCCACATCATGGTCTATAAAACGAATGGTATCTACACTAACGCCTTCCTTTTTCATAATGTCTATGGAGCGATCCATTAAGCCTTGTGTATGACTCACTCTTGGTGACTTCTTAAGTGTACAGTTAATGAAAACGGCTTTTAAATTTGAAAAATCTGGCTTTGACATGTGTTTCGTTTTTTAGTTATCCTTAAAAGATAATGAAAAATTATTAGACATGTTGGTCGATTAAAATAGCATTGCCATCAGGATCTAAAACTACAAAGCTTGCAGGTCCAGAAGTGGTTTCATCTGCTTCGTGTTCTAGAGGGATGTTTTTACTTTTTAGATGTTTCTGAATGGTACGCACATCATCAAATTTTTCGAGTGTATTGGCGTGTTGGTCCCAACCAGGATTAAAGGTAAGTATATTGTTTTCAAACATGCCTTGAAACAAACCCACTAAGGATTCACCATTTTTCATAATGAGATAGTTTTGTTCTATACTTCCAGCAAATACTGAAAATCCTAAAGTTTCGTAAAATGTTTGTGAGGCTTTTATATCCTTTACCGCAAGACTTATTGAAAATGCGCCTAGTTTCATAATTTAGAGTTTAAGTGAGTACTTAAAGGTAATGAAAGTTTTAATTATGACGTTTGGTAGATGTGTTTTAATACTAGGTCTCATGATTGAGTACACACAGCACCAGCAATTAGTTATGCAAATCTTAAGGTTATTAATCTGTATTATTATTCTAGATATTAGTATTGTGCCTTACGCAATGTGATTTATTATGCTATAAGCTTGTTTTAAGCACCTTATAAGCATGCTATAACCACGCTATAACCTGTATTGTGAAATTTTGTATATTACTGTATTACAGGTTTTTAGATTAAAATTTAATATTATGACACAACAGACCGAAATTACCCCTTTAGTAGGAAGGTTATATGGTATTAATTTTTAGGGTTTGAATGGTAAGCCGATGGTATAAAGAGCGGGTGGTGGATTTACTAGAAAAGCGATAAAAACTAGGGTTGGTATGGCACGCGTATGTGAAAATGCCAATGAGTTTGGGTATTGCTCAGCGGTGAATAAAGTGTTTAGGTCAGCTTGGTATTCGTTTTATATGAGGGCATATGGTCGTTTAACGGTCTAGTGTATGATTTCGTTGCGTGTTTATGCACTAAAGTTAGCAAACAAATTACGGATAGAAAGTCCGCGAGGACTTTCGTAAGTAGGCTATAACTAGCAATGAATTATACACGGCTTAAGTTTGTAATTCATTAAATTTAATTAATAATCAGAAAGAACAAAAGAGAGCATTAAGGTTACTATACACGGTGAAGCATTAGACTTCGGCAACATTGATAATCCTCTCTCT
>Ga0209344_10000534_pt1 | contig 64443 bp, 40 predicted proteins | sample Cruoilmetagenom6_FD_187293 | JGI IMG/M metagenome (GOLD analysis project Ga0209344, IMG submission 187293) | Oil polluted marine microbial communities from Coal Oil Point, Santa Barbara, California, USA - Santa Barbara Oil Seep Sample 6 (SPAdes)... | ecosystem: Environmental > Aquatic > Marine... | reverse complement strand
TGTGTTATATTCCTTTTTTAGGGAGTTTAAGATTGCGTATTTACGTCCCTGAACCACATCCCCTTTTGAAATAATACGCTCATTTTCAGTTACCAAACCTTCGGTAAGCGCAATCGCATTAAGGTCGTCTTGGATCATTTTTTCAGTCAACCCACTATCATAGGTCACATTAGGCTTAAATGATTTTATAAGCACCTCCATAATTTGTGCCTGTACATTTTTGTACCGCGATGTGCTATAGTAAGCCTCCATACGTTGCTGGAGGTTGGTTTCGTTAAAGAAATTGTCAAAGACCACAGTACTAATTACATTCCCTTTTCGGAGTCCAACCAACTGTTTAGCTTTCGCTTTGTTTTGGTCTTTCGTGGCAAGCAGTCCTTTGCTGTAGATGGTGTTGATAAATTGCTGGGTATACTCAATAAGTCGGTTAGCGTTAATATTCTGAAATAAAGAGTCTTGACTAATCGCATTTAAATTAGTACTTACCTCAGATGACACTGTGTTTTTTACCGTCTCATCAAAGCTAAAGTATAACTTCCTGTTGGCCTGAATTGCTTCGCGTTCTTGGTTTAATTGTTCTTCTGTTTTTTGAATTGAAAAATCAAAGGGGGCGAATAAATTTTCATATTCCCACGGTTTTCCGTTTTGAAAATCATATTTAAAATGCCCTCCTTTCGGAAAAAAGTAGACAATGGCCACGGAGGTAAGTATGAACAAACAGATTTTATAAATCGCTGCGTGATTCTTAAAAAATAGATTATAAAAATTTCTAAAATTGAAATTGGCCATGATCGGTTTAAACGATTAAGATAATCGCAATGTAAAAAAAATTGCTGACTTAAGTAGCTTGCTCACAAAGTATAAATTTTATTTAAAAATAAGCCTATAAATCCTTAAATTCGCGCATAGAAATAAATAGAATTAAAAAGATAAAATATATGAGAGACGTTGTTATAGTATCTGCCGTTAGAACCCCAATGGGTAGTTTTTTAGGAAGCTTATCGACAGTTCCAGCTACGAAATTAGGCGCTACGGCCATAAAAGCAGCACTAGAACGAATCAACCTTGCCCCAACGGCTGTTGATGAGGTATTGATGGGGAGTGTATTACAAGCCAATTTAGGACAGGCACCTGCTAAACAAGCAGCACTTTTTGCTGGTTTACCGCAAGATACACCGTGTACAACGGTTAACAAGGTCTGTGCCTCAGGAATGAAAGCAATTATGCAAGCAGCCCAGGCTATACAAGTAGGAGATGCAGAAATAGTTGTTGCAGGGGGCATGGAGAACATGTCAAGGGTACCCCATTATTTACAAGGACGTCAAGGCCAAAAGCTAGGTACGATTAGTGCCACAGATGGCCTTTTAAAAGACGGATTAACCAATGTATATGACGACAAGCACATGGGAACTTGTGGCGATTTATGTGCCACAGAGCACGGCTTTTCACGCGAAGATCAAGATGCCTTTGCTATTGAATCATATACCCGCGCTGCAAAAGCATGGGAGGCCGGTAATTTTTCAACGGAGGTAGTCCCCGTGGAAGTGCCTCAACGCAAGGGAGACCCGATCATTGTGCGCGAAGATGAAGAATACAAAAACGTAAAAATGGAAAAAATTCCAACCTTACGTCCCGTATTTAGTAAAGATGGAACTGTAACTGCGGCGAACGCCTCTACGTTAAATGATGGTGCTGCAGCTTTGGTAATGATGAGTGCAGAGAAAGCAAAAGAATTAAACCTTACGCCCTTAGCTACTATAAAAGGATATGCCGATGCTTCCTTAGCACCAGAATGGTTTACCATTGCTCCGGCCAAAGCCGTTCCAAAAGCCTTAGCGAAAGCTCAGGTGAATATTGATGCCATTGATTATTTTGAGTTTAATGAAGCCTTTTCGGTAGTTGGACTTGCCAACACCAAATTATTAGGTCTTGATCCTGCCAAGGTAAATGTAAACGGAGGTGCGGTATCACTAGGACATCCGCTGGGTTGTTCAGGTGCACGGATTGTGGTTACACTCATCAATGTATTAAAACAAAACAATGGAAAACTAGGTGCTGCCGCAATCTGTAATGGTGGCGGAGGTGCTAGTGCGATTATTATCGAGAATAATTAGGCCTGTACATGAAATTTGGTATTTGCAATTTAACACTGATTCCGCTTCGAGCAAGTGCAGATCATCGGAGCGAAATGGTGTCGCAATTGCTATTTGGTGAAGTCTATAAAGTAACGCAAGCCAATAAACATTGGTTAAAAATTACAGCTACAGATGATGGTTGTGAAGGCTGGATAACGGTAGAGCAGCACGTAGAACTTCCCAAAGAACGCTATACTGAATTTAAAAAATCCCCCTTGTGCTTGAGTGACGAGTTGGTTGACGTTTTAGAAGACCAACAACAACAATTGACTACCGTAGTATTAGGATCACGCATGCCACTTATGCAAGATCACACCATCTGTTTTAACGAGCAACGCTATTTATTTCAAGGGGCGGTGACTTCGGGAACTCCCAATAAAGCCAATTTAATTAATACGGCATTTCGCTATGAAAATGTGCCGTATGTATGGGGAGGGAAAACCCCTTTCGGACTAGACAGTTCTGGGTTTACCCAAATGGTATACAAATTAAATGGGATTCAATTAAAACGAAATGCAGCAGACCAAGCAACCCAAGGAGAAGTACTGAGTTTTATTGAAGAATCAGCACCCGGAGATTTAGCTTTTTTTGATGATCAAGAAGGTCAGATTATTCATGTTGGCTTGATTCTTGAAAATCATCATATAATTCATGTTGACGGAAAAGTTCGCGTTGATCAATTAGATCAAAGTGGAATTTTTAATCGTGCACTACAAAAACACACGTATAAACTACGCGTGATAAAGAAAATTGTGTAGGCAATCTTTTGGTTGAACTACGCTGCTAGGATGCCTACTACACTTCACCCTTTAGGGTATAAAAAAACTCCCTTGTGATTACAAGGGAGTTTTTTATGTTTTATATGACCTAGTGGCTTAGCCTTTCGATGCGTCATAAATAGCTTTCATGGCTTTGAATTCATCTTCCATTTCTACATTTTCATACATGCTCATTAAGGTACGTACGATGTCCATATTTTCTGGACTCAAATCATATGCTTTCTTGTAAAATGGAATCACCTCTTTATATAAGGCTACTTGTTTCGCTTTAATTTCATCGTACTTTTTGAAATTATTCAAGTTTTCGTTCATTTCATCTACTAGTTTTTTATCCGCTTCCAACATGGCTGCCCCTTTATTTAGGTATGCATCAACATATTTAGGATCTAGCTCAATTGCCTTGTCATAATTTTTAAGTGCCGCTTCAATATCACCTTGTTCTTGGTTAATAACTCCCACGTTAAAGTATAAGTTTGGGTTTTTAGGATCTTGCGCAATTGCTTCTTCCATGGCTCTTTTAAATCCAGGCTTATCACCTAACTTTAGCAATACATTCGCTTCAGTTAAAATTAAATTTAAGTCATTAGGATATAATTTTCTAGCAGAGCTTACCGCTTCCATTGCTTTTTCAGTTTCTCCTTTTTCAACCAGTAAAAGTGCAATATTTTTAATGATATCACCTTTTTTAGATTCACTTTTAACCGCTTTTGGATCACTGTATTGTCCAGACTTTACCATAAGGTCCATTTGTTCTTTTGAGCTAAAATCTTCACGCTCACCAGAACTTTTACTCAAGGCTGAATACCGAGTAGTAATACCTGAGTAGTTTAAGTCACGTAAGGTTTCAAAATGCGTTAAAGCTAAATCGAAATCTTGATCTAAATACGCGGCATTGGCAGCATATTCAAGAAATGTGGTATCTTTTTTACTCAACAAATACGTTTGATACAATGAAGCCTTTGCTTTCGCATAGTCTTTATTTTGGTATTCTTGAATCCCTTTGTTAGATACATCTGCTACTAAAGCGCTTAACATTGGTTTTGCCTCTTCAGTATACTTGGCTTTTCCAATTTTCTTTTCAAAATCAAGTAGTTCTTGAAACGTTTTAGCAGCTTTATCATAGGCTTTCGCATCTAAAGATGGGTTCTTTTTTCCTACATCATAATAGGTTTTAGCCTTTAGAAAATAAAATTTTGCTTTAAGTTTATCATCAGCACTGGCGATGAGACCTTCAGCTTGATCAATAGCCGTTTTTGCAGCGGCAACATCACCGCCTTTAAGGGCCTTGTCTGCAGCTTTAAGTTCATCTTTCTGAGCATACGAAGTCAATCCCATACAGATTGCTAGTACGAACAACAGTTGTTTCTTGTAGTTTTTCTTAAAAATGTTCATTGGTTTAAATTTATTGTTCTTGTTCATTTGTTGGTTCATCATTGTCGTTATTTTCAATTTCCGTGCCATTTTCTTCCTCCTCTTCATCAGAAGGCTCTTCATGCATTACCTTTGCCACGGCAGCGATAGAATCATCACCTTTAATTTTAATTAAACGTACCCCTTGAGTGGCTCGACCCATCACTCTTAAATCGGCAACTGCCATCCGAATGGTAATACCTGATTTATTGATAATCATCAAATCATCTTCATCAGTTACATTCTTAATGGCTACTAATTGACCGGTTTTTTCAGTAATATTAATCGTTTTCACCCCTTTACCTCCTCTATTGGTGATTCGGTAATCCTCTAGACTAGATCGTTTTCCATATCCTTTTTCAGACACGACTAAAACATCGCTATCCATATCGTTTAAGGAAATCATTCCAACCACTTCATCTTGATCATCTTTTAAGGTGATCCCGCGTACTCCAGAAGCATTTCTTCCCATAGGTCGGGTCTTACTTTCTTCAAAGCGGATCGTTTTACCAGATTTAACAGCAATCATAATTTGACTGTTTCCATCCGTTAATTTTGCTTCTAACAATTCATCCCCTTCTTTAATGGTAATGGCATTGATACCGTTGGTACGCGGACGAGAATATTGTTCTAAGGATGTTTTCTTGGTTTGACCATTTTTAGTCACCATCACTACATAATTAGTATTCACATAGTCTTCATCTTTTAAATCCTGCGTACAAATAAACGCTTTTACTTTATCGTCTGGCTCAATATTGACCAGATTTTGAATGGCTCTACCTTTAGAGGTTTTCGCCCCTTCAGGAATTTCATACACTCGCATCCAGAACACCTTTCCTTTTTGGGTAAAGAATAACATGTATTGGTGATTAGTCGCTACAAATAAGTGTTCTAAGAAATCTTCATTTCGTGTAGCCACCCCTTTTTGACCTCTACCTCCTCTATTTTGAACTTTATATTCATCGAGATTCGTACGCTTTACATATCCTGCATGAGAAATAGTTACTACAACTTGAGAATCAGGAATCATATCTTCTATGCTCACATCTCCACCCGCATACTCAATAGTAGATCGGCGCTCATCACCGTATTTTTCTCTAATTTCAATCAATTCTTCTTTGATAATCTCCATTCTTCGAGACTCATGGGCTAAGATATCTTTTAAGTCGACGATCAATGCCATGATTTCCTCAAACTCAGCGCGCAGTTTGTCTTGCTCTAAGCCAGTTAATTGACGTAGACGCATTTCAACAATTGCTTTTGATTGAAGGTCACTTAATTTAAAGCGCTCAATTAACTTTTCACGGGCTTCATCTGCATTACCAGACGCTCTTATAATTTTAATCACTTCATCAATATTATCTGATGCGATGATTAATCCTTCAAGAATATGCGCTCTAGCCTCTGCCTTTTTTAGTTCAAATTTTGTTCTTCGAACCACCACTTCATGACGGTGATCGACAAAATGTTTAATCAAATCCTTTAGATTTAACATTTCAGGACGGCCGTTAACTAAGGCAATATTGTTTACGCTAAACGAAGTTTGTAACGCGGTATACTTGTATAATTTATTTAGAACGATATTTGGAATAGCATCTCGTTTTAATACATACACCAAACGTCTTCCCATTCTACTGGTTTCATCACGTACGGTAGCAATGCCTTCAATCTTTTTCTCATTAACTAAATCAGCCGTCTTCTTCATCAAATCCGCCCCATTTACTTGATACGGTAATTCCGTCACAATAATACATTCACGCCCGTTTACCTCTTCAAACATCGTTTTAGCGCGAATTACAATTCGCCCACGTCCGGTATGAAATGCATCTTTTACCCCGTCATATCCAAAAATAGTACCCCCAGTTGGAAAATCGGGCGCTTTGATATGCTGCATTAGGCCGTCAATATCAATATCATTATTTTCGATATATGCAATGGTACCATTGACTACTTCTGTTAGATTGTGAGGTGCCATATTTGTAGCCATCCCCACAGCAATTCCCGATGCACCATTTACGAGTAAACTAGGAATTCTAGTTGGTAATACCGTAGGCTCTTGTAAGGTGTCATCAAAGTTTAAGCGATGATCTACCGTGTCTTTATCAATATCAGAAAGCATTTCCTCTGATATTTTCTTCATTCTGACCTCAGTATAACGCATTGCCGCTGGACTGTCTCCATCAGGAGAACCAAAGTTCCCTTGTCCGTCAACCATTTCATACCGCATGCTCCAATCTTGAGCCATTCGCACCATAGCATCGTACACAGAGGTATCACCGTGGGGGTGATACTTACCTAATACTTCCCCTACGACTCTGGCCGATTTCTTATGGGCTCCTGTAGCTTTAATTCCCAATTCATGCATGCCATACAATACCCTTCTATGAACAGGTTTTAATCCGTCCCTTACATCTGGTAACGCTCTTGACACAATCACAGACATTGAATAATCAATGTATGATGACTTCATTTCATCCTCAATATTAATCGGAATTAACTTTTCACCTTCCGCCATAAATTTTACTGATTTTTAATGTTAAATAATAAGCCACCAAGATACAACAAATCCTATTTTTCCTACTTATTTATTTTCTAAATTATTATCAATACTTATTAACAATAAACCCTTGTGAATAGGCTGTTTTTCATAGCTTTACGGCTAGCGCCGAATTGAGGTATGACTTTTGCAAGGCTTATATTAAAAAAAGGACTAATTTTACAGTATAAATCGAATTTATGGACGACAATTTTTCACCAAAAGTTAAAGACGTAATTGCCTACAGCAAAGAAGAGGCCTTACGTTTAGGTCATGATTTTATTGGCACCGAACATTTAATGTTAGGCTTGCTGAGAAAAGGCAATGGCGATGCAATAGACATATTAAATACCTTGGCGATTGATTTGGGCATGCTCCGAAAGAAAATCGAAGGGTTAAGTCCTGCAAATTCAGATGTCTCTGCGCTCAATGACAAAAAGAGCTTGCACCTGACCAAACAGGCTGAAAAGGCCTTAAAAACAACCTTCCTTGAAGCTAAACTCTTTAAAAGTAAGGCGGTAAGTACGGCACATTTATTGCTCTGTGTACTGCGTAATGAAAATGACCCTACCACAAAATTGCTCAATAAATTTGATGTTGATTACGAGGAAGTAAAATCTATTTTCAATCAATTATTTATGGACGAACAAGACTTAACAGAAGGCCCTAGCGCTGAAAATACAGGTGGCGAAGATTTTGATGAACCCAAGCAAAACCCATTTGAAGGTAGTGCTAAACCGAGCAAAGCGAGTTCAAAATCTAAAACGCCCGTACTTGATAATTTCGGACGAGATCTTACAAATTTAGCAGAAGAAGGGCGCCTAGATCCTGTTGTAGGACGAAAAAAAGAAATTGAACGTATTTCGCAAATTTTAAGCCGACGAAAAAAGAACAACCCGATACTTATTGGCGAACCTGGGGTAGGTAAATCTGCCATCGCAGAAGGCCTTGCCCTACGCATTATTCAGCGTAAAGTATCACGCATCTTATTTAACAAACGCATCGTGTCTCTTGATTTGGCAAGCTTAGTTGCAGGTACCAAATACAGAGGACAATTTGAAGAGCGAATGAAAGCGCTCATGAATGAATTAGAGAAGAATGACGATATTATTTTGTTTATTGATGAGATACACACCATTGTAGGTGCAGGTGGCGCTACAGGCTCGCTGGATGCATCAAATATGTTTAAACCCGCTTTGGCCCGAGGTGAAATCCAATGCATTGGAGCAACCACCTTAGATGAATTTAGACAAAATATTGAAAAAGACGGTGCTCTTGAGCGACGTTTTCAAAAGGTAATGGTCGAACCTACCTCTGTAGATGAAACCATTCAAATTTTAAATAATATTAAAGACAAATACGAGAACCACCACAACGTAGTGTATACGCCTGAAGCGATTGAAGCTTGTGTGAAATTAACAAATCGTTATATGACAGATCGATTTTTACCAGACAAGGCTATAGACGCCCTTGACGAAGCCGGGTCTCGAATTCATATTACCAACATTGTAGTACCCAAGCAAGTACTTGAACTCGAAAAGCAACTAGAAGACGTTAGAGAGCTGAAAAACAAGGTAGTAAAGAGTCAGAAATATGAGGAGGCAGCGCGCTTACGTGATGATGAAAAACGGATAGAAAAAGAATTAGAAACGGCACAAAAAGAATGGGAAGATCATTCTAAATTACACAAAGAAACGGTAACCGAAGACAATGTGGCAGAAGTAGTTTCTATGATGACAGGTATTCCTGTAAACCGAATTGCAGAGGCCGAAAGTGCTCGATTGGCCGATCTTCACAACCTAATTAAAGGTAAAGTGATTGGTCAAGATGAAGCGGTGAATAAAGTGGTTAAAGCCATCCAGCGTAATCGCGTAGGATTAAAAGATCCGAACAAACCAATTGGTTCGTTTATCTTTTTAGGTCAAACTGGGGTTGGAAAAACACAGTTAGCAAAGGTATTGGCGAAAGAACTCTTTGACTCGCAAGAAGCCCTAGTGCGCATTGACATGAGTGAATACATGGAGAAATTTGCCATCTCTAGATTAATTGGTGCACCTCCGGGCTATGTAGGCTATGAAGAAGGTGGACAATTAACTGAAAAAATTAGACGCAAGCCTTATGCTGTTGTGCTCTTAGATGAAATTGAAAAGGCGCATCCGGATGTGTTTAACATGTTGTTACAAATTTTAGATGACGGTTATATTACTGATAGTTTAGGACGAAAAATCGACTTTAGACATACCATTATTATCATGACCTCTAATATTGGTTCAAGACAATTAAAAGATTTTGGATCAGGGGTTGGATTTGGAACAGCTTCGAAAAAAGAACAAGCCGATGCCAATGCTAAAGGTATGATAGAAAATGCGCTAAAAAAGAGTTTTGCTCCTGAATTTTTAAACCGTATTGACGATGTCATCGTATTCAATGCCTTAGAAAAAGAAGATATTCATTCTATTATCGATATTGAATTAGAAAAACTTTTAACTCGCATTGATGGGTTAGGTTATACCTTAACCTTAAGTGAAAAAGCGAAGGACTATATCGCCGACAAAGGATTTGACCGTCAATATGGGGCACGTCCTTTAAAACGAGCAATTCAAAAGTATATCGAAGATGCCTTGGCAGAAGAAATTGTAAATTCTAAGCTCAAAGAAAACGATATCATTTTTATGGATCTTGATGAAGCTAAAAATGAATTGACAATTAAAATCAAAAAATCTAAAAAATCGGTAGAGAAGAAAGAGTAACGATTTATGATTTTTGATTTGTGATTTTTTATGGCAAGTACATCAATATATTAGATCCCTCTTCGGAGGGATTTTTTATGGGTACCAAATGCGACCAATAGATTATATGCTCAAATTTCAGTAATTTGCCTGCTGCTTAACTAAACACCACGCTGATATGCGCTATTATAGCTTCTTTCTTTTGCTTTCTACCTTCGTATTCACCCATTGTACTTCCTTTACTAATACAGAAGCCACTACCAATGAAATTAAAGCCATTCTCACCGAGATGTGGGATGCTATTGAGCAGGAAGATATGGATCGTTACGCGCGCTATATCCATCCTGATTTTACACAGTTTGGAGAATATGATTCCGTTCTACGCCAAGGAAAGGCTGCCGAACTAAAAGGAATTTCTGATTGGGTACTCAGCGCCGATTCGATACAAACCCAAATGATTGATCCAAAAGTCACCGTTAATGGCGCTACAGCTTGGATTACCTACTACTGGTCAGATAAGGGGGTTGAACAGGGCAAGCCTTTTGCCACCCACGGTAAATCAACGCGAATTTTCACGAAAGAAAATGGAAAATGGCTGTGTATTCACGGTCATTACACCTTGCTGCCTTAGGTAGCATTTTTTTAAAATAAATGCTACGATTACGCTTAATTTAGTTGGCCTAACCCTTATCGTTTGGACGCTTTGGGCTGCTGTTGGCTTTCTTCTTCCTGCGATGGCGCAGCTGGTTTTGGTTTTTGAAATAAATCTAAAAATGCTTCAGGTAGATAGTGGATGATATCTGAGGCTACAAAGGTTTCAAACACCATATCTTTCATAGCAATATCTGCTGTACGGCCGTGTAGGTACACGGCAAAAATTGACGCTTGCAAGGTGGGATACCCCTGCGCCATTAATCCAGTTATCATTCCACTTAGCACATCGCCGGTACCAGCCGTTGCGAGTGCCGGGTTCCCTGAAGAATTAAAGTAGAGCATCCCTGGTGCAGCAATGGCGGTATACGCTCCTTTGAGGATTACGATTACCCTGTATTTTTTAGCAAATGCGCGTAATTTAGCGAGTTTTTCATAATCGTTTTTCCACGCCCCAACCAGCCGTTCAAATTCCGCTGGGTGTGGAGTCATTACTGAATTTTCTGGAAGCTGTTTGAGTAAGGTTTTGTTTTTTGCTAAGATATTAAGGGAGTCCGCATCTATTACCAAGGGTACTTTTGCGGTTTTAAGAAAAGCCTTAAATCCACGCTCAGTTTCCTTTGAGGTCCCCAACCCCATCCCAATTCCCATCACCGTGGCGTCAACGTGTGGCATCAGGGTCGCTAACTGATCTTGCTCTGCCGTTTCAACCATTACTTCGGGAATCGTGGTTTGTAAAATTTGATAACCACAATCAGGAATCCGTGCTGTTACTTTACCACTTCCCATATGAATAGCCGCTTTAGCACTTAATACCATAGCACCAATTTTCCCTTTCGACCCACCAATCAACACGGCATGTCCGTAGGAACCTTTATGTGAAAATTTCTTTCTAAAGGCATATATTGGTGCCACGTCGGGTTTGGTGATTAAATAATTATCGGGTTTCACGGTATACATATACTCCGCGTCAAGTCCAATACCCAACACCTCCCACGACTTAATAAACGCTTCATTCTCTGGAAGTAAAAAAGCCAATTTAGGTGTTTCAAAGGTTAGGGTATGATAGGCTTTTATTACTGCATCAAAATCCTTTACAGATTCCTCTGCAAATATTCCGGAAGGCAAATCAATAGAAAGTACATATGCATTTGAAGCATTAATGTGTTGAATTACTTTTTTTAACACATTTTCGGGACTCCGTGTTAAGCCAATGCCAAAAATAGCATCCACCACCATGTCGTTAACATCTATTTCGGGGAACTCCGTTTCACAAGTAATCATTTCTGGCCAAACTCCAATCTCTTTTAATTGCTCATATTTTTGTAAAAAAACTTCAGAGCGTGTATTACTACAATTCACCACAAAGGTTTGAACATTATAACCATATTGTTTTAAATGCCGTGCCATCACCAGGCCATCTCCCCCATTATTGCCGGTTCCACAAAAAACTTTTATACTTATTTGATCTCCTTGTAGGCGCTTATGCATCCATTGAAAACACAAGGTCCCTACATGCTCCATTAAATCAGCAATACTGATTTTATTCTTTTCGGTGGTAATTTTATCCGCTTCATAAAGCTGAGCTACTGACAATATTTTTGGCATGGAATAAGGATTTAATACATATGATTTTCAACCTGCAAATTACGATAATGAATTGGAAGAAAAATGCAATTTCTTAAAATCCTAACGCAAGACTACAACGGTAACTATGCTCCTTTATTTTTGATAGACGACGGGTTGAATCCACGCCTTCTCAAATTCGAGTTCATCAAAAAAATTCGGATTGGTTTTATTAGAGGTAACCACGGCGCGTACAAAACTGTAGTCTTCCGTAACTTCAAACGTCGCCTCAACTCCTTGTACGGAAGCCAAGGTTGCACTTGATTGTTCCCCTTTTTTATGTCCAATAAAATTTATCGTATACGCGGTACCTGCAACCGAATCAACCTGTACCTTTAAGCGGTTATCTCGAAAGCTGAGACGGCTTAAATTCACCCCAGTACTCGCGTAAAAATCTCCTTCTTCCATTGCCTTAATGAGACTTCCCGCTGCTAAGGAATCTGCCGCTACCATAACCCAGCCCCTTCCTGCATTGGCATACTGTTTGCCCGACCTGTGGTATTGATGACTATCATCTGTCGCTAATCCATATAACAACCGCTTTCCTACTGCACTATAGGCAATATTTACTTGATCCCATATCTGCTCCGTACTCGCATGTGCGCTATCGCCCGCATTATTTACCATAGGGTGACCATTGTACACTTCAAAAAATGTAAGTCCGTTTAATTCAATAATATCACTAATTCCATTGCTGTAATAAAAATTAGGATGATTTAAATGTGCCATGATAGGCCTATTTAACGCCTCACGCTGCTGATGAATTTGATTGAGGTTTTGCTGAATAACGTCAATGATAGATTGTCCAGAAACAGGTGCGATTCTCTCTTGAATATTGGTAGCATTAATATGTACAGGTTTTCCCTCAAAACCGGTAGTAATTTCTTCGGAAGGCACAATTAAGAATTCACCAGGTGCATTAAATAAACCTTTATATTCATCATAGGTTTTTAATTTTACTTGGATATTCCCTGCCGTATCCATACGCTGTTCAACCCAATCTTCACCATATGCTTTTACATAATTCTCAAACCCTTCTTGAAGATAGGTTTGTTTAGATAGAGTAATCCACTTGTCCCCTTCCGCCAAGGTATTATGATCAGAAAGTACCGTAAAATCATAACCATTGGTTTTATACCACTCCATAATCACTTCTGGAAATTCATTGCCGTCACTCCAATACGAATGTGCGTGTAAGTTTCCTTTAAACCAGTGTGTTGGTTTGTCAGACGGTGCACATGCCACCACGAATAAGCAGAGCATTAAGGCGCCAGTAAGTTGTTGAAAAGCTTTCATACCGTTTGATTTACAGATTGATGCCTCTAAAATACACATTTGGTGAAGAATTTTCCTAGCACTTCTCACATTTAAATCAAAAGCAACTCCATTTTTCCTTTCCCCTCAAGAAAAAACAGTTCCATCATTCGGTTTTATATCAACGATGCCATCCTAAGGCTCACTAGGTATAACTAGGATATAACTGTAGGTGATGGTCGTTTTTTAGCGCCATAAAAAAGCACTAGTATTCCGTGGATTTTCTTTTTCATTTTTTTACGAAGCGTAGAAAAGGCATTAGTAATTTGCGACTCAACCGTTTTTACACTGAGTTCTAGGTAATCTGCAATTTCATGATTCGTTAAGCCCTCTTCTTTACTGAGTAAAAATATGCGTTTACACTTTTTAGGTAAGCTATTAATCTCTTCTTTCATCAATTGAATCATTTTCTCGTTTGATTCGGCTGCTGCATCTGTTTCTTTGAGTATTTTGTCTAAAGTGTCAACATACAATTGTTCTAAATCCAAAACAGCCTGATTTTTCCTATACTGATTGATGAATTCATTATAGACAGATTTATATAAAAAATTCTTGAGCGATTTGGTTATGGTTAATTTTTTGCGATTCTCCCAGGTTTTTAAAAATACGTTTTGAACTACATCCTGAGCCATGGCTCGATCATTGACCAAACTCATAGCATACCAAAATAAGGGTCTATTATAGAGGTGTACCAAATACGTAAAAGCCCCAGTCTCTCCTTTTTTAAGGGCGAGAAGAAAATCATCTTGATGGAGCGTTGAATACTTCATGAATTTTTGCTGTTGCTATGTTCAAAACTACTATTTTTTTTTCATAGTTAAGCGCCTCACCTTTTCGTGCAGCTTGTACTTTATAGCAAAGGCCAATCATCAAGAGAGGTTTCTCCCCATGTATCTTCCCTTCAGCTGTAAACCGGACCCTATGCTTTTTGGGGTAATAAATTGATTCGATGTAGGTTAAACAAATACGCATCGTGTACAACACGTCAATTGAGTTGGCTTCGCTGACTTGACCTTTGGGGCAAAAAAAAAACTTTCCTCAAATTTAGGGGTATTGAATTTGAGCTTTGTCCTAACTACAACCAGCCATAAACAAAATGAATTCAACACTTGAACATTTAATCGTAAAATTCTTAAACAAATCCGCTACAGCGAAGGAGTTTAAAACCTTAACCCACTTATTGAAAGACAGGGAGAATAAAGCCTTGTTTGAAGAATATGTACGGGTAAACCATCAACTCAACCAATCACTTTATGACGCAGATAAAGATCAGACCTTAGCCGTATTGATGCGCAGAATAGAACAAGACAAGCAACGAGCGACCAAGGTAGTTTGGCTAAGACGAATAGGATATGCAGCGGCAGCAGTTGTTATAATGAGTCTTGGGATTCAATACATAAACCAAAATACAACGCCACAGGTAGAAAGTGCCCCTACCTTGGTAAAAAGTGATATAAAAGTTGGCGCTGACAAGGCAATATTAACCCTAGCGAATGGGAACGAAGTTGCGCTTGAAAAGGGAAATGAATTTCACGCCACGAACGCAAACAGTAATGGAGAATCTATTGTATATACAGCTACAACAACCGATAAGCCACTCCCCATTGCATATAACACCTTAACGATTCCGCGGGGTGGAGAATTCTTTTTACAGTTATCTGACAGCACCAAAATATGGTTAAACTCGGCCACCAAATTAAAGTATCCAGTTGATTTTTCTTCAAGTGACACAAGACAAGTTGAATTAGTGTATGGAGAAGCTTATTTTGAAGTCAGTGCTAGTACAAAAAATAATGGTAAGGCCTTTAAGGTACTTTCTAGAGATCAAGAAATTGAGGTTCTGGGAACCGCGTTTAACGTGAAAGCATACGAAGAAGAGGAATACACCTATACCACCTTGGTACATGGAAAAGTAGCGGTTAATGTGAATGAACAATCAAAGCAATTAACACCAAATCAACAAGCCATTGTAACGGCTAACCAAGAGATTAAAATTAGTGCTATAGACGTGTACAACGAAATTTCATGGAAAGATGGGGTCTTTAGTTTTGAAGGCAAAAATTTAGCTGAAATCATGACGGTATTATCACGGTGGTTTGATATGAATGTCGTTTTTCAAGATAATGCATTGAAAAAGAAACAGTTTGTTGGGGTTTTAGGTAGAGAACAGTCCATTGAAGAAATTTTACAGACTATTCATCGCTTAGGGGCTATAAATACATTTGAAATTAACTCAAAAAAAATCATATTAAAATAAAAAGGAACGAAGCATAGAAATTTGACGAGATCGTACTTCGCTCCTTATACTCAGTATTAATCAATAACAAATTTTATTAACTAACACACAAACAAATTTATGGAATTTAAATTAACTAAGGTGATTTCCACTCACAGGAAAAAAAACCTGCAATGGCTTATGAGAGCATTCTTATTCTTATTTTGTACAACTGTTTTTAGCTTTTCAAGCAGTGATGTTTTCTCGCAGCATGCGAAAATCAACATTGAAACAGATAGAACCATTTCTGTGGATGAAGTCTTTAAATTAATAAAGGAACAAACAGATTACCGATTTATTTACACCCAAGGGATGTTCAAAGACTTCCCCAAAGTTGAACTCAAAAAAGGAACGATTAGAGCCAATAAGCTCTTAGCACTAAGCCTATCGGCCGATGATTTTGAATTTAAAGTCTCTAAAAACAAGACCATCCTTATTTTTGAAGCCCCTAAAAAAAATTCAGTACGTTCTATTCCACAGCAACAAATTAGTGGGAAAATTAACGATGTAAATGGGCAGCCCTTACCCGGTGCAACCATTCAACTAAAAGGAGCCAATAAAGCAAGTTCTTCTGATTTTAACGGAAACTTCACGATTGCTGCTTCTATTGGCGATATTCTTGTGATTTCTTATATCGGATTTACCACACAAGAAATAGTGGTAGCGGATGACAAAGAGCTTCGTATTGTTTTAAAAGAATCTATTGGCACCTTAGATGAGGTACAAATCATTGCCTACGGAACCACCACCAAAAGAAAGAGTACAGGTACAATTTCTACGGTAAAAGCTGAAGCGATTAATCAGCGTCCGGTTGATAATATAATGCAAGCCTTACAAGGACAAGTAGCTGGATTGTCTATTTCAAGTTCAAATGCGGGACTCGGTTCTCCCCCACAAATTTTGATTCGTGGAATTAACTCCATTACCTCTGGAACCAATCCCCTAATCATCATAGATGGGGTCATTATGAATGAAAATCCAGGTGGTCTCTTAGGAGGTAGATCTGCGAGTAATAACTATCAAGATGGACTCAGTGTTTTAAACAGCTTAAATCCAAACGACATTAAAAGTGTTGATGTTTTAAAAGATGCTGATGCTACTGCTATTTATGGATCTAGAGGAACCAATGGGGTGATTCTTATTACCACCAAAGGAGCCCGAATTGGAGAAACGAGGGTGACCTTAAATGTATCTACGGGAATTTCAAGAGCTGCAACAGTAACCGAACGCTTAAACACGTCACAGTATCTGGAAGTGCGTCAGGATGCATTTGCTATGGGTAATGTAACCGCTACATCAGTAATTAACCCAATTACGCCAGATAACTTCAATGCGCCTGATTTAACCTTGTGGGATCAAAACGCTTATACAGACTATACTCGCCTAGAAGTTGATAACCCGGCACCAAGCTACAATGCCGATTTTTCGTTATCTGGAGGTACCAAAGAAAATAACTTTATCACTTCCGTGAGTTATGCTAAAAAATATGATACCTATATTTTTGACCCGTATCAAGAGCGCTACAATATGCGTTTTCAATACAACCACAGTTCAAAAAACGATAAATTAAAGCTGAGTATCAATTCTATCATGGGAATTGACAATCAAAAATTTTCGACGTTGAGTGTAGGAGGTACAACCGCTGTATCTTCGGTAAATGCTCCAAATTTTGAATGGTATAAGGACGATGGTTCGTATAATTACGGCGAAGGTCAAGGGTATATTAGTGGGTCTTATTACAACTCCTTACCCAATGGAAATATTGACCGGTTTTCAAAAACATATAATACCATGCTTTCAGGTCAATTATCATATAAATTTTATAAGGGATTAACAGGTAAAATTCAGGTGAATTATGGCTCTCAACGGAATAGCTATAAACACATTTATCCAACCCCTGCTATTAATGTGCAAAATATTTATCAAACAGTTCCTGAAGCAAATTTTTCAACCGCACATTTCCAATCACTTAATATTGAGCCTCAACTTACCTATGAGGCTAACGTTTCTAAAGCATCAATAACGGCATTGGTTGGAGCTACCTTTTTGAATGATTCGAACAAAAGTACAGGTAATCGCGTATTAGATCCAGGCGATGACAATCTACTTTTTAATTATAGTGCGGGAACAAGTACTGCCACTTCTTCAAGCAGCGAAAACAAATTCAATTCAATATTCGCACGTCTTGGTATAGAATGGGATGATAAGTATATTGCTAATTTCACTTTTAGACGTGATGGTTCTTCTCGTTTTGGCCCTAGCAATCGTTATGCTAATTTTGGATCCGTAGGACTTGCATGGATTTTCACGCAAGAGTCATGGCTTGAAGATAGTAATCTATTAAGTTTTGGAAAATTACGTGGGAGTATAGGAAATACAGGAAACAACAATATTGGGAATTATGGATACCTAAGTTTATTAGACTCTCCATATCAACAATATCAAGGCAATGCACAATTGAATCCTGGAAGTTATGCCAATGCAGATGTCCAATGGGAAGAAACGAATAAATTAGACCTCGGACTAAGTCTAGGTTTTTTAAATGATCGTTTCTTGCTTAATACAACGTATTATAGATCACTCTCTTCTAATTTACTCGTTCAATTACCCTTAACATCCCAAACGGGTTTTAGTTCTTATACCGGTAATTTTGATGGGGAAGTACAAAATGCAGGGGTTGAATTTGAATTGACTACAAATAATTTGAGTGCTAACAACCCTGTAGGGTGGAAAACCACCTTTAATTTCACCCATAACAAGAATCAATTAAAAAAATATGACGGTTTGGAAGAGTCGCCTTATGCGAACACCATGGAGGTTGGACGGGCCCTTCCAAGTACTAATTCAAGACTGCGATTTTTAGAAATGCCTTATCATTTTGAAGGCATAAATCCTGATAATGGAATCCCAATAATTAAAGACGCAAATGAAGATGGTCGAGTTGATTATTATGATTATTTCAATAATTCTGCTTGGATTGGATCTTCAACCCCAAGTACCTGGGGAGGGATGACCAATACGGTAAGTTACAAAGGGTTTACCTTAGATATCTTTTTACAGTTTTCGAATGGAATTTTTAGTAAATGGAATTTTTGGGGTCGAAGCATTGGAGAACTATACAATGTATCTACTGACGTTATAGACAACTACTGGAAACAACCGGGAGATGTGACTAAATACCCAAGATTATATACGGGTGTCACAGGTGACAATACGTATATAGCACCACTTGACAACTATTACTCTAATAGTACAGCCAACGTGTATAAGGGCTATTATATCCGATTAAAAAATGTACGTTTAGCCTATAACCTACCCACATCTTTTTTATCGAAGCTGCATATTGGAAATGCGCAAATTTATGTGAGCGGAGAAAACCTTGGAGTCTATACTCCTGAGAAACTCTATAAAGATCCTGAAACCTTTTGGCCGCTAAGTACAGGAGCTTTACGAACCATCACTACCGGAATACAGGTATCATTTTAACAAAAACCTAAACGAATATAACCATGAAAAATATAATAAATTCTCAATTTAAGATGTGGTCTTTGGTACTCGCTCTTTTAATGACAACAATATCCTGTAATGAAGAATATTTAGACATCCCTCTACCTTCTAATGCTTTAGCAGCTGAAGGAGCGTTTTCCAGTATAGGTGCAATTGATCAAATGATGAGCCAATTACATTTTGATTTTGCAGACAAAGTAGTAGCGCGATATAGCATGAATCGTCAATTTGAACCCTATGGCGATAATGGATATAATGCCCGCAACCTTAATCTCTATTTGACAAATACCCTCACCCCTATTGATGAAGGGCTATACAGTTGGTCAGCCCTTTATCGGGCCGTATTTTCGGCAAACTTTTTACTCGAAGGCTTACCTGAAGCAGATGCTCCTGAATTGGATGAGGCCACTAGAAATGAATATATTGCAGCCGCAAAAGTGGTGCGGGCCTATGCCTATTATCAATTGGTCCGTTTATACGGAGACGTTCCTTTAGTTTTATCTACCTATGCAAAAGACAATCAATTTTTACCGCGTAGTCCGAAAGCCGATGTATATGCGTTAATTGAGGCTGATTTATTAGAGGCAGTTACAAAATCCCCATCAACTCCAAGTCAAGCCTATTATATCAATAATAAATATATTCCACAAGCCATCCTTGCCGATGTGTATCTTACCCAAGAAAAATGGAGTGAGGCCGAAGCTATGGCTGATGCAGTAATTACGAGTGGACACTACCTATTAGATGACAATATTGACGAGGTGTTTTTACGTAGCAGTACCGCTACTATTATGGCAACTGGCTATTCTGCTGTGTATTCTGAAGCAGAAAAAAACTTAGCATATCCGGGAGCTGACCAATGTCCTGCTGATCTTAATCCCCTTTTTCAAGGATTCTTTGAGGACACAATGTTTGCATTGACTGAAGGTCTGCTAAACAGTTTTGAACCAGGAGATCTAAGAAAGGAAAAATGGGTAGCATTTAGTAATGTCAATGACTATTCTGTTCCTGCTGAACGTTATTTTGCTTCAAAATATAAGTTTTTTGGTTATTATAGAGCTTTTGATCCTGCACCAGGAAAAGAAGAAGATAACAAGTTTATCCGGTTAGCAGAGGTTATTCTTATTCGCGCAGAAGCAAGGGCACATTTAAACGACCTAGGAGGTGCTGCCGATGACTTAGATGCTATACGCAATAGAGCCAATCTTGACGATACTACTGCAAGTACGCAAGGTGAACTTTTAGACGCTATCCTACACGAAAGACGTGTTGAATTGTTCTTTGAAAACGGAAAGCGTTGGTATGATCTAGTACGCACCGGAACAGCGGATGATGTTTTAAAAGTCCTTCCTTATAAAACTGGTTGGACTGCAGACAAAGTGTTAATGCCTATTCCCAAAGATGAAATTGATAAAAGTGGGAATGCTTTGACCCAAAATCCTGGGTATTAATACATACGTTTAAAAGGCTTTACGACACAAATCGTAGAGCCTTTTTTATTGTTAGTCAACTGGCCAATCAAAAATTTACAATTTATTTTTAATCAAGTATTAATCTATAAAAAAATGAAACTACACACGTTTATTTTTTATATGCTTCTCTATATATCTTCCTATAGTACAGCACAATCAAATTTCAGCATACATCCATCCAAGCCACAACCTGGTGAGACAATTACCTTCACCTACACCCCGCCGGAAGGATTAGTAACCGACACAGCACCCTTACGTTGTGACGCCTATAAATTTGGCTTTTATCACGATCAAATGGAATTAGCCTATTATCCTGTAAACATTGAGATGGTATCCTTAACTAAAAAGGGAAATACCTATACCGGTCAATTAAAGACAGATGCGCAAACGCGATTTCTATCATTTTCATTTTCTAGCGGAGAGATGACTTATGGGCTCAATAAAGGTGGCCTAGGAATATTAACAGGTGAATTAGACACGAATAACAACCTAGGATACAACACCTTATTCTACAATGCAGCAGGACAGGAACTTCCTTATTCCAATCTGTTTGGCGCCAAATACGTAGAGCGACTTGGCGTCTCTAATACTGAATTGATATTTTCAATGTACGAACAAGAACTCGCAAATAATCCCACCGCTATGGTTGCCGTTCTACCGAGCATGATTCGTGCTTTAAACTATATAAATCCAGAAGTGGCAAAAAGCAGGGCTCAACTTGAATTAGAAAAAGCATTTAAACGTGGAATGAATTCAGAACAAGATTATCTTCTTGCAGGGGAACTGTTTAGATACCTTGGATTATATGTTGCTGAAAACTATTTTTTAGAACGAGGCAAGGAGTTATTTCCTACATCAACGGGGTTGATAGGGATCCGGATATTACGCGACAAACAAGCCGATGAAAAAGACCCTATCAAACACAAACAGCTCGAGGACCAAATAGAAAAACTATATACAGAAGCCACTTCAGCCTATAGAATTTTTATATTAAATACCCATAGGGTCATTTATCGCAAACCAGACACCTTGACGTACGCGCAAAAAGCAGCCGTTGATTTTCCGTTCACCTTTTATGGTACCATAGGTTGGGCGTCTAAAATTGACCCCTTAATAGAACAAAAAGATCCTACAGTACCCTCTTTACTCGACCAGCATTACGCCTATACTATGGCACGTTGGAAAAGTTTACAGGCTGCACCAGATCAAGCTGCCGCTAATCCGTCTGAAAAATACATAACCACTACCGAAAGATACAGAGATGTACGGGATAGGTTGGCTTATTTGAATTTTCAATATGCAAGTTATTATAACAATACGGGGGCATTTAAAAAAGCCTATAACTATGTGAAAAAAGCATTTCAATTAATAGAAGAAGGAGAATTTAGGTTTAATCGTGCCACCAAAATAAATAACCTGTATGTGTTATTGTCCGAAAAAATTGCGCCTAAAAAGTGCAAGAGCATCCTTGAAAAATCAATTACTGCTAATAAGTATAACACAGAAATGACGGCAAAATTAAAAAACATCTATGTAACTGAGCATAAATCAGAAGCCGGGTTTAAAGACTATTATATTAATCTAATCACCTCGAATGATCATTTTGAAAAAGAAATTTCAAACCTAAAAATTAACAAACCTGCTCCTAAATTTTCACTTTTAAATATGGCTGGGGAACCCGTTTCAAAAGAAAGTCTTCTAGGCAAGGTGGTTGTCTTTGATTTTTGGGCTACTTGGTGCGCTCCCTGCATTGCAAGTTTCCCTGCAATGGCTGAATTAGAAGAGTCTTTTAATGATAGAGAAGATGTTGAATTTATTTTTGTCAACACAAGTGAAAAAGATTTTAAATCTTACCAAGATTTAAATCAAAGAATTGCTGATTTTTTAACTAAAAGAGATTTAAATTTTAATGTAATCCTTGACGCGCAACATACGGTAGCTCCAGATTTTACTATTGGTAATTTACCTACCAAAATCATCGTTGATAAAGAAGGTAATATTCGCTATAAAATTGTGGGCTATGAATCAGATAGTCAACGCTTAATCTTGGAAATGAATTCAATGATAAATTCTATTCAATAAGTAAGGCAACAAACATGTTGAATTCAGTCAAGAATGCAAATTTGCGTATGACAAGAATCCTACCCTACTGAATAACAACATTACACTAACCTTTAGGGTTCTTGTTAAAAATCACTCCTAAGCAACTGGGAGTGATTTTTTTTCTAATAACATTTTATCTGTGTACTTGAACAAGGTAAAAAGATTTATAAAACTTTATTCCTTGGGCACTATAGAACTTCTACCAATTTCTAAAATTAACTGCCTAAATCTAACTTTTAATTGGATTATTTTTCTCTAGTTTTAACGAATTAAAGGGGTAAAAAAACATCAGTATATTGAGTAATCTTTTATTCATTTTTTTTCTAAGCCTCGAAAATGCCTTGGCAATTTGTGCTTCAACAGTTTTAATACTAATTTCAAGATAATCGGCAATTTCAATATTGGTAAGCCCTTCTTCCTTACTCAACAAAAAGACGCGTTTACATTTTTTTGGAAGCTTCTCAATTTCTTTTTTCATTACCCCAATTAACTGTTCAGTAGAATCTGTCTCATTTTCAATAATAATTTCATCTAAGGTTTCAACATATCGCTTTTCCAGAGCCAATAAGGCTTTATTTTTCCGGTACTGATTGATGAATTCATTATAAATTGATTTGTATAAAAAGTTCATCAGCGATTTACTAATTTTCAATTGCTTTCTTTTTTCAAACGTTTTTAAAAAAACATTTTGTACTAAATCTTCCGCCATGGATTTGTCATTAATCAGACTCATTGCGTAGGCAAATAATTTCTCATTATATTCTCTTACCAAGAAGGTAAAAGCTACTTCATCGCCATTTTTAATCGCCTTTAAAAAGGCGGGCTCATTTTCATAATACTCTTTCATAAAAAATGCTAGTGCTTGTAAAACTACTGCTTTTTTTAAGAATAAATTAATTAAAAAGTAAGGGTATTGAAATTTGACTTTGTCATTATAATAAACCAGCACCATTTAAAATGAATCAAACCGTTGCACAATTAATCATAAAATTTCTCAATAAATCGGCTTCTGTCAGTGAGTTGGACGAATTAGAGAAATTACTGGAAAACAAGGAAAATCAGGTGCTATTTAAGGAGCTGGTTCGTGTTAACCATTTATTAAATCGAACTGTATTTGATGTTCAATCAGATGATATTCTACACGTTTTACTCGAAAAATTAAAAAGAGAAAAGAAGCAATCATTAAGATTAACGCGAAAAAAAAGAATTACTTACGCGGCAGCAGCACTAGTAATTATTAGCCTAGGAATTAGTTTGTTTAATCGTATATATACCACTGTAGATCCATTAAAACCTGTAATTATCAATAGTAATATCAATATAGGAACTAACAAAGCGGTGTTAACCTTAGATGATGGCTCTAACATAACGCTAGAAAAAGGAAATCAATATCAGGCAGAAAATGCGCAGAGTAACGGTGAGAAATTAGTCTATCACGAAGATAATATAACCACAAGCTCTTTAGATGTTGACTATAATACCTTAACGATCCCGAGAGGTGCTCAATTCTATTTGCAATTGCCTGACAGTACAAAAATATGGCTCAACTCTGATAGTCAATTGCGCTATCCTACTACGTTTCGTGCAGCTGAAACACGTAGTATTGAATTGGTGTATGGAGAAATCTATTTAGAAGTTGCAGAAAGTGATAAAAATAATGGAACGCCATTTAAAGTGAGATCTAGAGATCAAGAAATTGAGGTTCTGGGAACAGAATTTAATATAAAAGCGTATAAAGAAGAACAACAAACATACACAACCTTAGTCAATGGTTCAGTAGCCATACGTGTTGATGAAAATGTACAGCAATTACGTCCCAATGAACAAGCTGTAGTGAGTTTAAATCAATCTATAAAAATTTCACCCATTGAGGTGTACGATGAAATATCATGGAAAGATGGAATTTTTAGTTTTAAAGGTAAAACGTTAGAAAAAATTATGACGGTATTATCACGATGGTATGACATTGATTTCAACTTTGAGAATACTTCCTTAAAGAGAATGAAATTCGTTGGTGTACTAGGAAAGGAACAAGAAATTACAGAAATATTAGAAACATTAAAAAATATAGGTACAATAACAAATTATCAAATTAATGATAAAACAGTGACCCTAAAGTAAGGTAAAGGAACGAAGCTTAGAAATTTGGCGATATCAAACTTCGCTCCATTTACTCAATATTAATCAATACTAATTATTAACTAACGTACAAATTTATGGAATTTAAATTAACTGAGAAGTTTTCCAATTTTCGGAAAAAAACGCTCCTTTTGCTTATGAAAACCTTCATTTTCTTGTTTTGCACTTCAATCTTCAGTTTCACCTCTGCGGATATATTCTCACAGAACGCAAAAATAACGATTGATCGTGATAAGGTGATAAGTGTGGATGAAGTTTTTGAGATCATTAAAGATCAAACTGATTATCGTTTTATTTATCGTGAACATATGTTTGCCAACTATCCAAAAATACACCTTAAAAAGGGAAGTATTAAGGCCAACACCTTACTGAGACGGAGTCTGTCTTCAGGAAATTTTAATGTTGATGTTACTTCAAACAACACGATTATCATCAAAGAGAAAAACCCAATTCAACCTGTTCAATTCAAGCTTCAGCAAGAATATAAAGGAACGGTAAAAGATGAGAATGGCATGCCTGTTCCGGGGGTTAATATACTAATTAAGGATACCCAAAGAGGAACATCAACCGATTTTGATGGAAACTTTTCTATCCAAGCCAAGCTTGGAGAATCATTAGTTTTTTCATCAATTGGTTTAACTTCAAAAACCGTCGTATTGACCAATGAAACGGTATTGAACATAACTCTAATGACGGATGTTACTAGCTTAGGAGAGGTAATTATTACAGGATATAATACCATCATAGAACGCAAAAGTACGGGGTCTATTACAAAAATAAAGACCAAAGATATTCCCGCATGGAATCCTAAAATAGACAACCTAGTACAAGGTCAAATTCCGGGCTTAGCAGTAACGCAAAGTTCTGGAGAAGTGGGATCTGTGCCCATTGTAAAAATTAGAGGAACCTCTACCCTAACCGGTAACACTTCACCACTATGGGTAATTGATGGAGTAGTTTTAGAAGATCCGGTTCCGTTAACTCCAGCCGAATTAAATACGCCAGATTTAGTCAATAGAATAGGAAATTCACTGTCTGGAATTAATCCACAAGACATTGAATCTATTACGGTATTAAAAGATGCCTCGGCCTCTGCCATTTACGGTGTTCGTGCGGCAGGAGGAGTTATCGTTTTAACCACAAAAAGAGGAGTGCAGGGTAAACCTGTAATCAACATTAATGTTGGAGCAACCATAACGGAACGTCCAACCTATAGTGATTTCAATTTAATGAATTCAAAGGAACGAATTGAGGTTGAAGAATATTATTACGATAATGGGTTACAATATTATAATGCAGATGCGAATATCAATTCAGTAGGTTTAGCAGGTGCCTATGCTCGTTATAAAAATAGAGATCTTCCTACATGGGAAGCGTTCGAGAATGAGGTGCAAAAGGCACAAACATACAACACAGATTGGTTTGATGAACTTTTTAGAGATGCCATTGCAACCACGACTAACTTTAATATTTCTGGGGGAAGTGATCATATAAATTACTACGCCTCTTTATCTTATTTAGATCAAGAAGGAACGGATATTTTAACTAAAAACAAGCGGTATAACGGCTCTATCAAGTTGAATGCACAATTAAGTGAGAAGTTTGATATGGAAGTGTATTTATCTGCATTTACAACTGAACGCTCATCGTATCCATTTAGTTATGTACCCGCTGGGATTTCAAATTTCACTCGTCTTACCCCTTCTCCCTTTAATTATGCGATAAATACCAGTAGAACATTTCCGGTATATGAAGAAAATGGCGATCCGTATATGTATCGAGGACACAGCGATTTCTATTTGTTCAATATTATGAATGAGTATGAAAATTCAAATCAAGTAACCAATACAAATAGTCAAAGTTCTAGGGTTTCTTTAAATTATGAGCTACAAAATAATTTAAAATTATTTGGCGTCTTTAATTACACAAAAAGTAACCAACTCAACGAGTCATATTATAAAGAAAATACAAATCAAGTTGCCGGAATAAGACGCTCAAACTATGGCGAACCTGCGCCTGAAGATAGTAATTTACCAAGTGGTGGAGTTATTTTCTCTAACTCTAATTTTCAAGATTATTACATGACGCGGATGGCGATTGAATATAATCCTTTTGATACAGATAATCACTATTTAAAATTTTATGGTGGTGGAGAATACCGTGTAAATAGTTACCGCGGAGACAATACTGTTGGCTGGGGTTATCTACATGATCGAGGAAGAGTTGTAGCCACGAGTGAAAATATTGGGGAAGAATTGGCTGGAGCTCCTTATTTAACAATAAGAGACTACACCACAAAATCAGCCTCCTATTTTGGGGTTTTGACCTATTCATATAAAGATAAATATGTAATTAATGGAAACATTCGTTATGATGGATCTAACCTCTTTGGATCGAGTCCAAAATACCGTTGGGAACCAGCCTGGTCTGTTTCCGGACGATGGAACCTTATGGAAGAAGCGTTATTTAAGGATGGAATTTTCAACAACCTTGCCCTACGAGCATCTTATGGCTTACAAGGGTCTACTAACTCACAAAATACACCGCAAATTGTTGCTTCGTTTTTAAGTCCAGCCTATTGGTCTGATTTAAATCTACTCAACATTGCATCTCCGGCAAATCCTGATCTGCGTTGGGAAAAAACCTACAGTACAAATTTTGGTTTAGATTTTGCCATCTTTAATAGTAGAATTCAAGGAGCCATTGATGTGTATAGTCGGTTGAGCAAGGACCTAATAACCAATACGCGAATTTCAGAAGTAAATGGGTTTTCAACCTTACCAATCAACTTTGCAGACGTGTCAAATAAAGGTATTGAATTTGGACTTACCACAAGAAACATCCGTGCAAGCAAACCCAATTTTAATTGGAGTACTACCATAAACTTTGCCTATAATAAGAATGAGGTTAAAAAGGTTAATGTTGAACCTGTGGTTGCGCGAATGTTATCTCCATTTCCTTACAAACCTGATGCTGCCGTAGTTGGAAAACCATTAAACGCACTATATTCAGTAGATTATAGTCATTTAGATGAAAATGGGGTAGCTCATTTTAACTTAGCCAATGGAGAAACAACAACCTCATCGAGAGATTTAGAATTTGGCGTTGACGATTTGGTGTACAACGGACCTATTGAAGCTCCATATCAAGGAGGATTCACGAATCTTTTTGAATATAAAAACGTTAAGCTTTCAGGTTTATTCACCTATGGTTTTGGTAATTATTTTAGAAAGGAAGAAATATTAGAATCATGGATGTACTCTCCTGATCAAAATTTAAATAAGGAACTTATAAATGCATGGAAAGAACCAGGAGATGAAAATTTCACTGATATTCCACACATCATGAATGAAACAGGTGCTAATAACCATAAATACTACTGGAACAAAAGTGATATTAGAGTGATAAAAGGAGATTATCTACGTCTGAGTAATGTAACACTTCAGTACAATTTACCTGAAGCTTTCTTAAAAAAACTAAATTTTTCTAATGCATTTATTCAGTTGGAAGGTAACAATTTATTGTTGTTTGCAAATGATGGGTTAGATGGGTATGATCCAGAAACGTTTCCGTATCGTTCACTACCCCTACCCACATCTTATATGCTGAGCTTTAACATGACCTTTTAATCAAAAATTATAACAATGAAATCTATATATATAAAATATGTTCTTTTTATAAGCTTATTCTTGACAATATCTTGTGATAAAGCACTGGAAGAAGAACCTCAAAACAAATTAAAACCACAAACAACTAGTGATTATGATGAATTATTAAATAATGCATATCCTACCACGAAAGATTATGGAACAGTAGTCCCTTTAGATTACTATGTAGAAATGATGACAGATGATCAAGATATTCGCTATTTAAATATTGATGCTGGTGAGTACCCTTTACATCCTTTTACCTTTGAAAGTTCGCATGAACACGGATCCATGCTCAACGGATATGATCAATCATGGAAAAACTTTTACAAAACCATTTATTTTGCAAATGTGGTTGTGGAAAACATTGATGAAGCTGATGGAGATGCATCAACCATAGCCTATATTAAGGGAGAAGCTATGGCATTGCGAGCCTTTGCTTACTTTAAATTGATCAATTTATATGCAACGCCTTACGATGCCGCAACAGCAAATACTGATTTAGGAGTACCTATTAAACTAGACCCAACCGTACAGGCTGAATCGTATACACGTAATACTGTTCAAGAGGTATATGATCAAATCAATGCAGATTTAGCTACAGGAATTCAATTAATGGAAGATAATGACCAGCGTGTTGATTCAAAATTTAAGCTCACTCCAATTTCAGCAAATTTATTAGCATCGAGGGTAGCACTTTATCAAAAAGATTATGAAAAAACCATAAGTTATGCTAGTCGAACTATTGAATTAAACGATCGGCTTTTTGATCTATCTTCCAATACGATTGAATTTGCGCAAACAGGATGGGGATACGGACAAGGAACGCATTATTTAAGTCCGGATAACGACAATGTATTGTTTGTGTATGGATCAAATGAGATGTATTATTACGTTTATTGGCCAGGTGCATTGGCAATATCAGACGATTTTATCGATATTTTTGAACCTGGAGATTTACGGTTTTACTATTTTACCTATGTAAAAGGAGCCTTAGGAAGAAGTTATTTCAAATTTAGACCTTTTCCAAATCGCACCGGTCAACCTATTCGAGGTTTTCGCGTAGAGGAGGCTTATTTAAATAGAGCTGAAGCCTATGCCATGACTACAAATCCAGAAAATGCTTTAGCGGATATTAATACCATCAGAAAAACAAAATTTGATGCTTCCTTTGATGATAATAGTGATTATTATAAATATACTACTGCAGAATATAATACAGAACAAAAGCTCATTGATGCGGTACGTGAAGAACGAAGACGTGAACTATTTGGCGAATTTCATAGATGGTATGATCTTAGAAGATACGGCATGCCAGAAATAACACACTTTTATGATAATGAAACCTATACCCTTCCAGCGAATGACCCTAGGTACATCTTACAGATTCCTCAAATTGAATTAGACTACAATCCATTAATGCAAAAAAATCCAAGATAACGGAACTATATTATGAAAAACATTGTAAACACCTTCAAATATGCTATGTATTCCCTGTTGGGATTAAGCTTAGCCGCTTGTAGTAATTCAGAATTATTGCAAGCCGATTATACGGCCCCAAATGAACTCCCAGCTAATTTAGTGCCTGGGAGTCCGTTAAACAATCGTATTTTAGAATTATATGATGCCCACGGAATTGTGGTATACACCGATGTAAATAACCCCAGAATGTATGAAGATTTAGTTTCTGAGGAAGGCTTAACGATTGCCAATAGAATGGCGGCTGACACGGCTTCTGCTCTAATTTATATTGACATGATAGAAGATGAGTTTTTAAATGCCCTTCCAGAGGAGCTTTCGAACACCGTACCTCGTAATTTTTATTTGTTTAAAAATGATTTAATTACGGGTACCAGTGCATGGAGTAAATATGAATACTTATCAAAATTATGGTATAATAGTAATGGCGATTTAACTGTGGGTAGTTTAAATGATGCTACCCTAGACAGTTTAAAAATGAAACAAACGTTTTATTACGGACTTTCAAACATTTTTAGAAATGATGCTATCAATGCAAATTCATTTTACCAACCATTTGTCGATATCAAAACAGATGCAGCAGTATATTATTGGCAAGTGTATGATTTGGATGGTGCCTATGAAAGAGGTTATTTAACCGACAACCAGAATCTAATTAAATCTCATCAACAGGACTTCGATTTTTTTGCTGCCTGGGCAGCAACAACACCTGCTGCAGAACGAGAAAATCTATTAAATCAGTATCCGCTAATCCGTCAAAAATATGAGTTAGTGACGGCGATGTTTAGAAAGGAAGGCATTAATCTTGAAACAATTAGTGAAGCGTGGGCTGAGAGTGAATACAATCCCCTAAACAATTAAATAAATTATGAATAAAATAACCCAGTTAGGCCCGCTATTAGGTAGCTTTATGCTCGCTGTATTTATAATTGGCTGTGAAAAAAAATTGGCTCCACCTCCCGACACTGTTGTTGTTTCGGGGGTAGTGAACCAACTAGCAGATACCACGCTTAATTTTTCATATTACGCCTATGATTTTTTACACGATTTAGCGACTGAACCTGTTACCCTTGATAAGGACGGAAACTTCAAAATGAAAATTAATACAACAACCCCCTTAAAGGGCTGGTTTTCATTTGGAAAATCACCTGTTACACGGGAATTTAGCTTTACTACAGTTGACGGTAAGGATTCTATTATAAAAACGGGGACCTATGATTTTAAAATGCTCTATCTTTATTTAAAACCAGGAGATAGTGTACATTTTAGTACGGACATAAATGCTATTAATACGGCCACTCAATGGAGTGGAAATATGAATGATGATATTAAATTTGTACTTGAAGAAGAGTCAAAATTTAATGATTACAAACATAAATACTTAAAAAACTGGTATAACGTAAGCCAGCGTCAACCAGACGATTTTAAGGCCGCAACGAAAGCAAAGTATGAAGAAAAATTAGCCTTTCTTGAGGACTTTAAATCGAAACATCAGCTCAGCGATGACTTAATTTCATTTTATAAGGATAATCTTTATGCGAGTTATATTAGTGCGCTGGTAAGTTATCCATCTATTTATGCGAGTTATAACCCTGATAAAAAACTGAGCTTACCTTCCAATTATTATGATTTTATGTCAGCGGTTTATTTAAAGGATGATATTAGTAAAAATGGTATTGGGTATTTTTATGGATTGAGAACTTATTTAAAAAAGAAATATGAACTTGAATTGGAGGAAAATCCGGCTGTGGCAGATTTTTACGATTGGATAGAAGGAGAATTACCCGAAAACCTTCGGTATCAATACATGGCCTATTCTTTATCAAGTGATTTCTCTAAACGTTTATACGATGCCTTTGACGAAGAAAGTAAATATCCTGAAATGGCACGTGTTGTGCGAAATAAATACCAGCATCTTGAAGGTATGCTTGAAGGAAGTGAGGCTCCTAATGTGCGTTTTGAAACAATTGAAGGGGATCAAGTTACCCTTCATAGTTTGCGTGGAAAATACACCTACATTGACCTTTGGGCAACCTGGTGTGGACCTTGTATCAAAGAGATTCCAAGTTTACAGAAAATTGAAAAAGCATATCACGGTAAAAATATTCAGTTTGTAAGTGTCTCTTTTGACGATGAAAAAGATCATGATAAGTGGATTAATTTCGTAAAAAAAGAAGGACTAACAGGACTTCAACTCATTGCCAAAGAAGACGCTAATACAACGCTTAGCGAAACCTATAATATTAAGATGATTCCACGCTTTATATTACTAGATCCTCAAGGCAAAATTGTAGATGCCACGGCACCTTTCCCCTCTGATCCTACCTTGATTAAACTCTTTGACAAACTTAACCTGTAATTCACAAACGAGTAACCATGATCTTTTGGTTACTCGTTTTTTTTTATCAATTTGATTCTATGAGAAATTTTACTCGTTGTATTGTCCTCATCTTTTTTAGCCAATTTTTAATCGCACAAGATCAGATTTCTGATGTAACTATATTTGATTCATTTTTTAAAAATGCAGGGACCAACTTACTCCTTCTTGGAGAAAATCATTCTTCTGCTGTAGGTTCTAACCTGTATCCTCAATTAATTGAAACCTTTAATAAAAACCATGGACTAACCACATTTATGATTGAATTTGGGCCCTCTGAAGCTTATTTTTACAATGAATATTTAGCCACAGGAGACCCAAAGTTGCTTGATTTTACTATTTCTGCTGGCTATTATACAGGATGGAAAAAAGCGTGGAAGAAAATTTATGATTTTAATAAAACCCTCAAAAAACCTATTCATATTGAAGGAGTTGATTTTGATCGAACACGAACCTTTGCGTATTGTTTATATAAAATTCTCCAAAAGAAAAAACATCATATTCCTGTTATCGATTCCTTACTGAGCTTTATTAAAGATAAAAGTTTTTACACTACCTATACCATAGGGTATCCAACACAAAAAGATAAAGAATTCGTTAAACAAACCAAATCCCTGCTAAAAAAGCACTGGGAAGTGATAAAAACTGGGCTTTCACCGGCCGACGTAAACTACCTCACTAAAATGCTACAAAACAATGTTGAAGGGTATGGGGGCACACGTGAAATGGGTATAAACAAAAATATCGTTTCTATAATAAAAAATAGTGCTGATCCTAATTTCTTTTTACTCATTGGAAGAGACCATACCTATAGTAAAGCTATTTATGATGATCAGCCAAGATTGGCTACCTATTTAAAACAAGAAACAGCGTTTACTACGCTAAGTGGACTTATTCTTCATGAAAATTCACAACAATGGGGTAAAGATTATAAAGAGACAATAACCTTATATGAATTAAAAAATAAAATTCCGTGGAAGGAATTTTATCCCCTCCTTTTAGCGCGCTTAAAATCAAACCTCACGCTAATCCGTCTCAACGGTGAATTAAGCGCATTATCAATGTATACAGACTACCTATTAATCGCAAAAAATCAAGCGGCAATAGTCATTTGAGTTTTTAACCTTAAACGTAGAAAGCAAATCCCCATTTATAAGGAGATACGTGCTTTTAAACTAGTCTATTTACACTTTATTTAGGTGAATGTTAATTTTTAGTAAAAAAATTATTGCTAATTTTACCCAAAAGAAACCTATTATTTTGTCAAAAAACAAGGCACAAATTACCCCTGATACTTTGATTACGCGTTTGCGTGAAGGTGATGAGGTGGCCTATGAAACATTATTTAGGCTATACTACGCTAAGCTTTTACATTTAGCGAAAAACTATTTAGTGTACCAAGAAGATGCCGAGCATATCGTACAAAATATCTTTTTAAAACTTTGGGAACATAAATCGAAGTTTACGCAGGTGACCAACATCAACAACTACCTGTACACCATGTGTAAAAACGCTTGTTTAGATCAATTGAAACATGAAAAAATAAAGGTAAAATACGCCACCCACGTGGTCCAAAAAAATTCCATACACACTGCCTTTATGGAAGATGAAGCTGCTTCCCTCCTCCTTGAAAACGAGTTGGAAAATCAAATTTTCAAAAGTATTGAGCTACTTCCTACTAAATGCAAGCAGGTCTTTATGAAGAGTCGTATAGAGGGCCTTAACCACAAAGAAATTGCTACAGAATTAGGCATTTCAAAAAAGACGGTTGAGAACCATATTACCAAAGCTTTGGGCCATATGCGACTTCAGTTAAAAGAATTTTTAACCCTTTTTCTATAATTTTTTTCAACCTTTGACTAGGGGCTATTCAGCCCTGAATCGTTTATGCTATATAACCAGTTCTATGCACGATCAAGAAATACTCAATTACGTAAAGGGAAATGCAACTGCCGAAGAGCAGCAGCAATTGGAAGCGTGGATTCAAGCCTCTGATGAAAATACCATTTATTTCAATCGCTTAAAAGCATTTTATATCGCTACCACCTTTGATACTTCTATTAATGAGCTCGAAATTGACCAAGCCTTGGCCAACTACCTCGCTAAAATAGATACTAAGCCAACGGTTCAGAAAAAAACTAAACACTTGTATTGGTGGGCGGCCACTGCGGCTTCAATTGCCCTACTAATTAGTTTTGCCATGAAGTACAGTACCAATGATCAGGCGCCTCAACAACCTGCCACCATGGTAAAAAGCGACATTGAAATTGGTACAGATAAGGCGACTTTAACCTTAGAAGACGGGTCAACAATTCCGCTAGCGCACGGAACACAGTATTCAGCCACTAATGCAACTAGTAACGGGGAGCAATTAATCTATACATCGGCCGGAGATGAAGCCAAAGATGAACTCATGTATAATACCTTGACTATCCCTAGAGGTGGACAATTTTATGTGAAATTAATCGATGGTACAGAGGTGTGGTTAAATTCTGAGAGTAAACTTAAATACCCCACAGCATTTACTAAAGGAGAAACACGTAGGGTTGAATTGCTCTATGGAGAAGCCTATTTTGAGGTATCACCAAGTAGCATACACAACGGCGACGCCTTTGAGGTTATTTCACGCGATCAATCTATTAACGTCTTAGGAACTGAGTTTAATGTAAAAGCCTATCGAGAAGAATCCAGTACCTACACCACACTTGTTGGTGGAGAAGTGGCGATTAAAACCGCTGGTCAAGACCAACAACTACTGCAGCCTAATGAACAAGCCGTTGTACGCGAAGGAAGGTTTATTCGGGTTGAAAACGTAGATGTTGAGGATATAATTTCATGGAAAGATGGACAATTTGCCTTTAAAAACTTACCGCTAAACGAAATTATGACCGTTCTTTCAAGGTGGTATGATGTTTCTGTTGTCTTTGAAAATGAAGATTTAAAACATATAGAATTTAATGGGAAGTTAAGAAAAAATCTCAGTATAGAAGAGATTATGAATACCATTAAACGCACCAATAATATCGATTATAAAATTAGTGATAAATCAGTAATATTTATGTAAAAAAAGGGAAGTTGGTTTATATTTTCTCACGACACAAACCAAAATTCCCCGAGTTTATTAATTAAATCAAGTTTAACTAACATTCAAATTTATGGAAAATAAATTTATGAACGCTTTTTTCTTTGGTAGAAGGAAGTTATTCAAAACGCTTATGAAAACCTTTATCTTATTATTTTGCACATCTGTGTTTAGCTTTTCACCGGGAAATCTATTGTCACAAAATGCAAAAATAAAATTTGAAACAGACAGAACCTTAAGTATTGACGAGGTTTTTGATGTAATCAAAAATCAAACTGACTACACCTTTATTTATCGCTCTGATTTGTTTAAAAATTCGCCAAAAATTGCCGTTAAAAAAGGAATTGTTAGAGCGAATAAATTATTAGAAAATAGTTTGTCAGGCTATAATTTAAAATTTGATTTATCCGCGAACAATACCATCGTGATTGAAGATAACCAACAAGTAATTGAAAATCGTAAGCCACGGCAGCAACCTATAACGGGTAAGGTGGTAGATGAGAATGGAGATCCATTACCTGGGGTTGCTATTATTTTAAAGGGAACCACCATTGGTACAACAACGGATTTTGATGGAAACTATAGTATTAAGGCTAAGTCTGGCGACGTACTACTAGTAACTTATATAGGCTATAACAATCAAGCCATAACCGTTGCAAATGACATGGTCATTAATATTTCAATGACGGTTGACTTGAACGAATTAGAAGAAGTGGTTATTTCAACGGGATATCAAAAAATTTCTAAAGAAAGAGCTACGGGTTCGTACGAAACAGTAGCTAAAGCGCAATTAGACAAACCCTCATCAAGTATTGCAGAACGTTTAGTTGGTATGGTGGCAGGGGTACAAAGTACAACCAATGCCGATGGAAGTATTGATTTTCAAATCCGAGGGCAATCGAGTTTATTTGCCGATGCCCAACCATTAATTGTTTTGGATGGGTTTCCAATTGAAGGAGGTTTTGAAACTATTAATCCAAATGACGTAGAAAGCATCACCATCTTAAAAGATGCTGCCGCAGCCTCAATTTGGGGAGCGAAATCGGCCAATGGCGTTATCGTTATTGTAACTAAAAAAGCGAAAAAAGGAAGAACTAGCGTTTCTATTTCTTCATTTGTAAAAACCTCAAGTAAATTAGACTTAGACTATGTATTAGGTAGAGCTACAGCCGCCGAGACTTTAGAATATGAACAACGTGCCTTTGATACAAATTTCTTTGATGGGCTAATTGGAAGCCCTCCTGGAAATGGATCTAACTTTTTAGGACCATATTCGCAAGCCATCGTTGCCATGAATGAGGCAAGATTAGGACGAATTAGTGCTGGAGACAGAGATGCCATATTGGCCCAATTAAGCGGCTTAGATAATACAAGTCAAATTGAGGATCATTTGTTAGCTGTGCCATTAACCAAGCAATACAATATCAACATCTCCGGAGGGAATGATAAAATGACCAACAGCCTATCCTTATTATTTGAAGATAGTAACAGTTATTTTCAAGGAGATGACAACCAACAGTATTTAATAAATTATAACAATAGAGTGCAGTTAGCCAAGCCAATTCATTTTGAATTTGGTGCGATGATGCAGTTAAATGATATGACCACCAATTCTGGCGGCAATATGTTAAGTACAATAAGATCCTTAGCACCGTGGGACATGCTTGTTAATCAAGATGGTAGTTTGGCCGATATGTCATATTTAAAATATTACCGTCCTAATTTAGACACGTATGTTCCTTTTGATAGCTTCCCCTATGCCGACTGGTCATATAACCCAATCACCGAAGTAAACAACCGTGACTTGAATACTAAGCAGATGAATGCCCGGGTACAAGCAGGGTTAACCTTAGACCTACTTGAAGGATTAACAGTTTCATCAAAAATTCAATATGAGTTGTTTAATTCTAACGTGAAAAATTACTATAACGATAATACTTTTGCTGTTAGACAATTTATTAATGAAACTTCTGGTCCAGAATGGCAATCAGGAGGTGTTCCAACCCAACTCGTTCCCAGTGGAGGGGTATTGCAACAAAGTAAAAGTACCGTTACCGCATATAATTTCAGAAATCAACTAAATTTTAACAGAATTTTTGCCGACAAACATCGCGTAGATTTTGTGGCTGGTACTGAAATTTCAAGTCGGGTTTTTGAATCTACCAATCATCCAAGTGCATTTGGATATAATAACGAAACCTTAGGCAGTAGTCCATTACTAGGTGATATAAATACGTCTACGCTTTGGAATTATTATCCAGCAGCATATGTTCGTTACTTCTACGATTTCAATTTGAGTCCACAACATACTTTCTCAGAAAGTACAGTTCGTTTGTTCTCAATGTACGGAAATTTAGGTTATACGTATGACGACAAGTATAGTGTAACAGGTAGTTATAGAACCGATGCTTCTAATATTATCTCAGAAGATCCAAAATATCGTTACAATCCGTTTTGGTCTGTAGGATTTGGATGGCATATGGGTAAGGAGAATTTCATGCAAGAAGTAACATGGGTTGACCGTATGACCCTTAGAGGAACCTACGGAGCTAATGGTAATATTGACCGTTCAACATCTTTTAGACCACTAATAAATTTAGGTTCTTCATTAAATCAAGTTACCGGAGAGAACACGGCTACTATTTCTAGTTTTGGAAATCCAACCTTACGTTGGGAAAAGACGTATTCAACGAACGTTGGGGTTGATTTCTCACTATTAAATAGAAGTTTATATGGAACTATCGATGTGTATCATAAAAAAGGAATTGATTTAATTGTAGATCAATCTATTTCAGCCGTAAATGGAACAACCAGCCAAAAGTTTAACAACGGTGAAATGGTGAATAAAGGATTTGAAATAACGTTAGGAACTGTATTGCCTATTAAAGGAGATGATTTTGTGTGGTCTGGAAGTATTAACTACGCCCATAATGACAATGAAATCACGAGTTTCTTTAAGGCTGATTATCAATCGTACAACTTGTATGGTGGTCCTACTTCTTCCTATGTGGAAGGTGAAGATGCCAATTCTTTATGGTCTTATGTTTATACTGGCTTGATGAATGTTGGTACAGATGCAAATCCGGTACTCGTACCTTCTGTACAAGGAGACAATGGCACACAATCTACTATTTTGACATGGGTTGCTGGTGAAGCACGAAACTATATGGAAAATCAAGGTACCACCGTAGCACCTACTACCTTAGGAATGCGTAACTCGTTTAAGATTAAGGATTTTGATTTGTCATTTATTTTAACTGCAAAATTTGGCCACGTATTTAGAAGACAAAGTTTTAACTACTCTGCGGTAACTGGTGGAAACACCATGGTCAATTCTGCCTATAGCGAAGTAGCTAATGGTGACCCTAGTGAAATTATTCCAATTCCCGATTCTCAGCCTCGTTATTATTTCTATGATCGATTTTATCCCTATATGAGCTATTTAACAGAAGATGCCAGCCATATTAGATTTCAAGAAATTAATTTAAATTATTCCTTACCTGCTAAAATTACAGATAAGCTAGGAGTAAATTCGTTAAATATCTTTGCGCAAGCCAATAATGTGGGTACCATACTTTTTAATGATTTTGGAGAAGATCCTGAATTCACTAAACAGACAATCAAACCTCAAACGAGCTTAACTTTTGGAATCCAGTTAAATTTTTAAACACAAAAACGATGAAATTTTATAAATATATAGTATCAATCTTTCTAATGACTTCAATCATTAGTTGTGACAGCTTCTTAGATGAAAGACCGTCTAAAACAACCTCAGTTGTACCTGAAACTTTAGAGCAATTAGAAGCTTTATTAAACAATTATAGTAATTTTATAAACCAAGCCTCTAATGAATTAATATTTGGTTCAGATGATTATGGTTTCAATACGGATCTATACGATGCATCAACGAGTACCTACGGAACTACTGAAGCAGTTTATGGAATGTGGGATGTTGATATCGCAGAAACAATCACGAGCAGAATTTTTTGGCCGGTAGAATGGAAAAAAGTTTTTACGGCAAATTTAATCTTACAAAACCTAAGTAGTGTTTCTGGGGATGAAGCAAAAAAAGAGCAACTCAGAGCCGAATGTCATTTTATTCGTGCCTATAGTTATTTTGAAATGGCAAATGTATTTTGCCTCCCCTACTCAGATGCGACCAAAGGTGAACTTGGATTACCTATTAAGCAAGCTACTAGTTTTGAAGAAAATATAGCCCGTGCTACCTTAGAAGAAACATATGCATATATTGAAGCTGATTTGCAAGAGGCCTTAACACTAACCAAAACATTTGGACAGGTGAATAACCTAAATAATTCATGGAGAGCAAGTACAGCTGCCGTTAATGCCTTTGCTGCACGATATTATTTAGCGTTAAATGACAATGTTAAAGCACAATCTTATGCTCAAAAAGCTTTAGATGAATATGATGTCTTGCGCAATTACAATACCGATATGTACTATTCAACAATTCCATCGGAAGTGACTATTTTTGATCCAGCGCCTACCCAAGTACCTATTCAATATCCCTATACTCATGATCAACAAACGGTGGTAGAAGATCGTTTTGAATTTGGAGAATCGTATTACTTTAGACAAATCTCAAATGCTGGATGGAAATATTGGCCTTCTCAAGAGTTATTAGACTTGTATGATCAAGATAATGACCTGCGTTATAAATATCACGTTGTAGAAGGCTATTCATATGATCGTGGCGCCGTAGATCCTGCCTACAACTATCCTGGTTATATTTTCTTCTTTAAAAGTGACATCCCTAGTGGTCCTTCTGTTTCGGAGATGATTTTGACCAAGGCTGAAGCTCAAGTTAGGCAAGGTGCTTGGACCGAAGGAATTCAAACGGTAAATCAATTACGGGTTGCTCGAATGGATATGACTGCCGATGCAAATGTGATTAATTTAAGTGCAAGTTCTCAAGAAGAAGCACTCACGAAGGTTTTGGAAGAAAGACGTAGAGAATTACCATTTTCTCGAAGATGGTTTGACATTAGACGCTATAACAATAATGATACACCTGCCGATGATGTAGTGATCACTCGAACGTTCTATCCGTTTAATGCCAATACTATTCTTGGCTTAGAAACGCCACAAACATATACTTTAGATAAAAATTCTAGACGATATGCATACCCAATTCCAACTACGGATATCATAGCTTCAGACGGAGTTTTAGAACAAAATACGTATTAATCCAATAATTAAACTGCTCCCTTTTTATTATCAAAGGGAGCAGTTCTTTTTTGATTTCGCCATTAAAAAAACTAAATTTATATCATCAATGTAAATTTTATTGCTCAACTTATTCAATTATCTTATGAAAACATTCGGAAAAACACTGCTTGTAATTGCCCTAACAACCTTCGCATTAACCTCTTGTAAAACAGAAGAAAAAGAAACTACCCCTGAACCTATTTTTACCATGAGTGGTGAGATTAAAGGATTAAAAGGAAATTTGTATTACCGTCATCCAGACAGAACCTATACCCGCGAAAACCCGAATGATTCAGTAGTGGTTCAAAATGGTGTCTTTTCGCTTACGGATTCTATTTCATCCCTAGAATTAATCCGTTTTTACACCGATCGAAATGCAGAAGGTAATAATCTATTTAAAATTGCAAAAGGCGGTGGATATTACCCAGTTAAATCAATGTATTTAATGGCCTATGCCTTTCCAGGAGCCGACATAAAGGTAGAAGGAGAAGCGACGGACTTTATGAATGCGTATCCTTCAGGGGACGAATACAATAATAGTATCGCGGCTGTTAACAAACTTACTTTTCCAAGCTATAATAAAAGTGCTAACTTATTGGTCAAAGCTTCGCATGAAGAAGATACCACTGTGGTAGCAAAACTCAGAGCAGCATCCGATAGTATTAGTGCAGCGGGTGTGAAAGACCTTGTCAGTTTTGTGGAAGCCAATCCCACCTCTATGGGGGCCTTATGGTATTTAGAAGATATGATTATGCGAGGACAAATTGATGATGAAAAGGCTAGCGAATTATACGCTAAGGTAGGTGATGATCTAAAATCAACAGAAACCTATAAATCGGTTAGCACCCGTGTTGAAGGCATTATGGCAACCAAAGAAGGTCAACCCGTACCTGAAATCAAAACCACCTCAACCATTGATGGTTCTGAGTTTACTATCGCTTCGTTACGTGGTAAATATGTATTGATTGATTTTTGGGGCGTATGGTGTGGACCTTGTGTAGCGGAAATGCCAGAAGTAAAACGCTTCCAAGAAAAATATAAAGATCAATTGGTGGTATTAGGAATCAATTCAGGGGATACCAAAGAAAAAATGGTAAACTTTTTAGAAGAAAACGATTATCACTGGCAGCAAATTATGAGTCTTAAAGATAATTCGTCTGATAATTTTGTCACCCGATTTAACGTGAAGGGCTTCCCAACCAAATTTATCATCGATCCAGAAGGTAAGATAGTAAAACGCTATTTAGGATCTGGTGAAGAGGCATTCATCTTGCTAGAAGAGCTTATGAATAAGGATTCATAAAATAACAATTCAACGATAATATTAACACACCACCCCACGTAAAAGCATAGATAAAATGAATGCGCTACTAAAAAAAATACCGATCGGCTTAGGGGCCATCGCAATGATACTTAGTGTGATTAGCTGTAAAGAACGTAAACCCATTATAAATGGGTATACCATTGACGGTACAGTGAACGGATTAGATCAAGGCTGGGCCTACCTAATAGAGAATGACTTTACGGATAGAAGCGGCAATAACCTAATTGACAGTGCTAAAATTGAAAAAGGAACCTTTCATTTTAAAGGAAGTACAGCCCACCGCGATATGGTCAATTTGAGGTTGAACGATACGTATGGCGGACGATTCTTTTTAGAAAACAGTCCTATACAAGTCAACATCGATCTTGAGCAAGCAGATAAATACGGGCAATTTATACCCGAAGTAATCGGTTCAAAATCAAATGATAGTCTTCTAATCGCACAAGCAGAAATTGACAAGATTTTCAATGCTCCAAAATTCAAATTATTAGATGACACAAGAGCGGCTTATACCGAAGCGCGAAATGCAAAAAATGATAGCCTAATGGCTTCGTTGTTAGCTCAAATGGAAGAACCAAGTTATAGTACGTTAAGTGCATTGCGGCAACAGGAGCTTAAGGCGGCTAAAATGGCGTATATGGAGGCTCATCCTAATTCGCCCATCGCAATTAATATCTTAGGATTTCAATTTAGTGAAAGTCGGATGAATAACGATGAAATGGAGAAAATGCTCGCCGTTATTGACGGCGATGCAAAGGGCACCGCTTTTTACAACTATTATACCACTACCTATGACCAAATATATGCCACCTTAGGTGTGGGAGGTACAGCACCTGACTTTACCCTCACCACCTTAGAAGGTACACCTCTCACCTTATCTACCGTTGATGCAAAATACAAACTGGTCGATTTTTGGGCTAGTTGGTGTGTGCCTTGTCGGGCTTCATTTCCTCATTTAAAAGAACGCTACAAACAATACAATGCAGATGGTTTTGAGGTTGTGGGGATAGGTACGGCTGATGAAAAAGAGAAATGGGCAAAGGCGATTGAGGTAGATCAAACCCCTTGGAAACACGTTTTTGATACCAGTGAAACTGAAGGGAAAAACCAATATGGCAACGTGTCCTTACAGTATAGTGTTCCTTTTTTACCCACCACCTTTTTGCTAGACGCAGACAATACAATCTTATTGAGAAATCCTAGCCGGAAAGAGTTAGATGCTAAGCTGGCCGAACTTTTTGGTCATTAATATCGATGCATTTACTTGAAAGAACAATACGGATAGGTTGTTTGGTGCATTTGTGTTGGATAGCGGACAGAAATGTATTTCTACACAATTAACATCAAAACAAAAAAGGGGGTTTACCGACCAAATCACACGCGTGGTTTAACCAGATTTTAAGGAAAGTTCCTCACAAAAATCTCGCATTTTATTGTAATTTAGCAAAACTTTAACAAGGTATAACTAGTGGTTTTTTCATTTTCCTACGTCTAATGAACAAAACATAACAATTAAAACATAAAACAATGAAAAAAATAGTCCTACTTTTAATTTTAACCCTTGGGGTTAACCAACTTCAGGCTCAAATTATGAAACCTGTAAAATGGAAAACATCGGTGGTTAAAATTAACGATACAGACTACGATTTAGTAGCTACGGCAACTATTGATGAAGGATGGCATTTATATTCTCAAGTAATTCCAGAAGGTGACGGCCCTATTCCAACCACCTTTACCTTTGAAGCAAGCAAATCATATCAAAAACGTGGAAACACCAAAGAAGGTGAAGGGCATACTGTAAATGACCCTGTCTTTAATATGAAAATCAAGTTTTTTGAAAATAAGGCTGAATTTAAACAACGCATTCGCATTAAAGAAAAAACAAACAAAATTAACGGCATCGTAAATTTTATGGTTTGTAATGATTCAAGTTGTTTACCTCCTACTGAAGTTGATTTAAGCTTCGACATCAAATAAGGTCCATACCCAACTAATATACCCATATGAAAAATAGATTTTATATCGCTATTCTAGCGTTATTTAGCATTGCATTTAGTCAAGCCCAAATTGTTGATCCTGTTAAATGGTCAACCTCAATTGAAAGTGCCTTAAATGAACAAGGAGAGAAAATTGAAGATGAGTATATTCTTATTGCAACAGCCACCCTTGAAGGTAAATATCATTTATATTCCCAAAATGTAGATGAAGGAGGTCCAATTCCTACTACCTTTATTTATGATACTAGTGATGATTATGAACTTATTGGAAATACCCTAGAAGAAGAAGGCCATACCGCCAAAGAGCCTGCCTTTCAAAACATGGAGATTAAATATTTTGAAGGGTCTACTAGTTTTAAACAACATATTAGAGTGCTCAATAAAGACCTAACTTCTATTGAAGTAGAGGTTGAATTTATGGCGTGTGATGATGAGTATTGTACGCCTCCAATGACCAAATACCTCGACTTTACCATTAAAAGTGGTGGTGCTGCCAAAGTAGATGCCCAATCAGATGAAGAAGCTAGTATTGCTGCTGCGAATGCTTCAGGGGATGACATGGATTCTGATAATGAAAACCGGAGTATCTGGGGAATTTTCATTCTTGCCTTTTTATCAGGATTTGCAGCCTTATTAACGCCTTGCGTTTTCCCGATGATTCCGATGACGGTAAGTTTCTTTACCAAACAAAGTAAAAACAAAGCACAGGGTATTCGAAATGCTATAATTTATGGACTTTCCATTATTGCGATTTATGTGTTTTTAGGGTGGATTGTTACTCAAATATTTGGAGCTGATGCCTTAAATGCCTTAGCCACCAATGTTTGGTTTAACGTAATCTTCTTTTTACTCCTTATCATTTTTGCGGTATCCTTTTTAGGTGCCTTTGAAATTACTTTACCGAGTTCTTGGGGTACTAAAATTGACAATCAAGCCGATCGTGGCGGATTTATTGGTATCTTTTTTATGGCCTTGGCCTTAGCCATTGTCTCTTTTTCTTGTACCGGCCCTATTGTTGGCACCTTACTCGTTGAAGCAGCATCTAAAGGTGGCTTAGCGCCACTGATTGGAATGTTTGGATTTTCGCTAGCCATTGCCCTACCCTTTGCCTTATTTGCCGCCTTTCCGGGATGGTTAAATTCATTACCAAAATCTGGAGGCTGGTTAAATACTGTAAAAGTAGTCTTAGGATTTTTAGAATTAGCTCTAGCCTTTAAATTCTTATCACAGGCCGATTTAGTATTACAATTACACTGGTTAGAACGGGAAGTATTTATCGCTATTTGGATTGCCGTTTTTGGTACCTTGGCCTTGTATCTTTTCGGAAAAATCAAATTACCACATGATAGTCCGTTATCTCATATCTCCGTAGGACGCTTAAGTCTTGGATTAATCGCCTTAACCTTTACCATTTATATGATTCCTGGCTTGTGGGGAGCGCCATTGAAATTAATTTCGGCCTTCCCTCCCCCATTAGATTATAGTGAATCTCCTTATGGTGTTGGATATACCAAAACTGGAGGTGGTGGAACCCTGGCAGGGCATGATGAATTACCAGATGGTGCACATTTACTGGCTCCACATGATATTCTCGCCTTCAATGATTACGATAAGGGATTGGCCTACGCAAAAGAAATTGGCAAACCTGTAATGTTAGACTTTACAGGCTGGGCTTGTGTGAACTGTCGTAAAATGGAACAAAATGTTTGGGTAGATCCCGCTGTATTAAACATATTAAAAAACGAAGTCGTTTTAATTTCCTTATATGTTGATGAAAAAAATAAGTTTAAAGGAGAAGCTCCTGATTCAAAATTACGGCCTGGTAAAAAAATGAAGTATATCAGTGAGAAATGGGTTGAATTACAAACCCTTAAATACAAAACCAATACCCAACCGTATTACGTCTTAATGGACCATGATGAAGAAAACTTAATCAAACCTGTTGGCTATACCCCAGATATTCAGGAGTATGAAAGCTGGTTAACAGATGGTATTAGTAATTTCAAGAAATAACGTTTACGAAGATTTTATTTGTTTGAAATATAAACTCCAGAATGAAAGTTCTGGAGTTTTTTTTTGTAAATATGCCGTACTCGAGTAAACAAAGGCTGGATCGATTACCTACGTCACTCCCCAACCACTACTAACTTCGCTATGTCATTTACATTTAATACATAAAGCCCGGGCGTTATTGCAGCAGGTAGGCTTATTGTTGTGGTATAGCTAGCTGCCTCATAGGTACATTCAATAGCAATCATTCTACCCAATAGGTCAGTCATACTCATCGCAAAATTGGCTGAACTGTTTTTAATATGCACTTGCCCATCTACCACGGGGTTTGGATAAATAATCACATCGTTGGCAGTCAAGTTGGCCTTTGATGAAAAATAAGGAAGGGCATAGGTATAGGCATCAATACCAATTTGTTCGCCAATTATTCGTCCGGGTATATCATCAGCTGGTGGATGAATTCCACCCCAAATTCTTGACAAACTAGTTTGATCAGAGGCATCACGATAGGTAGCCCATTGTAATACCACATCTACCGATGGCCCTTTTTCAAAGGCTAAAAAGTCATCCTTTTTAGCGATAAATTCTCCCATGCCACCAGGAAAATATTCATCTCCAGTAATTAAAGTTAATACTTCCGCAGCAGCCCTTGAATACGTTGAATGCCCAGAAACATAGCCAGCAAAAGGTGGCGTTACAAAAGAAGGTCGCTGATAAGGCCACCAATTTTCTGCTAAAATCCATCCTACGCCAGCGACATCCGTAGTTGCATCATTGATAAATTTATGACCTCTCCAAGCCATTACCTTAATTTTTCCAACATTTTCATTGATTAATCCCCGTAAGGGATCTCCTGCTTCAACCACTTCAACCAAGCCTTCTTTTAAGGGAATCCCTCCTGGGTGGTAATTTGCTAAACTTTGATCGGTACTTTGGCCCAAGGCACTCATATAGCGGATGGCAGAAATTGGCCTAATATAATCATACCAGCCTTTAATTCCCCAAGCAGAAATAGCGGCATCATGCATGGCTCCTCCTAAAATAAAATAGGCCTTTACATCCCATTCTAAAGGGTCTAATTCCTCCCCTATTCCATTAAATTTTTTCGTCGTAAGTGGATGATCACTCACATAATTAAGCAAGGTAAACCAATGGCCTGGTGGGGTTTCCGAATCTGGTCCATCGGCCCAAAACTCAGCCAATACACGGGTATAATCCCCTCTTGGAACTAGCTGCGGCTCGTATGGCAATTGGGTTATAGGATTTAGAACATGTCCCTCACCAAAATCCCCACCTTCTAATTCCTTATAATAAGTAGGAATTGCTGTGAAGTCCGACGACATCTGATCAATATCATAATTCCCAAGGCTTCGCGGAGATATATCCCATAATACACCATCATTGGGGTCGAGATGCGCACTCCACGCCGCCACCAAGCTAAAATTCCATTGATAGGCCTCGCTCGAAGGGGTTTTAGTCCCTTCGTTTAATTGTGGGGGCTGTCCTGGGTCGTGATACATTGTATAGCTATGTCCGTTCCGTGTTTCTACTGTTTTTTGGTCATCCCGTAAGGCAAATGGCGCCACATTTCCCCATTCAGGCCCTAAAAACCTAGGTGTACCTCCAGGGATAAAATTTCCACTTTGATCAATAAAGGTACTAAATTGTAAGGGTTGCCATCGGTTGGGATCTATAGGATCTGGTCCAACACCAGGTAAGTTTAAATCTAAGGGAGGATTGACCGGTTGGTAATAGGCATAGTCATAATCAAACTGTTCTCGCGCCCCATCCTGCTGTCCAAATTCAATGAGTACCGAAGCGATATAGTTTCCTAAGGCTGCTGCATCGCCTGATTCATAATTGGTAGACGTATTGCTGAGCTCATAGCCCAAGTCAATCATCAGCGCGGTAAATCGCGCTTCACTATCTATCCGTCCCGGCGAATTTTTAAACCGATGCATCAATAGTCGATAGGCCGCATAACTCATGGCTTTTTCGGCCGAAGGTTTTGGTCCTTCCAGCGGGGTGAAATCGCGGAGACTACTGCTAAAGTTGTGTACGGTATTTCCTGTTAAATATGGGGCTGCTTCTTGGTCGTAGATGGCCCATGCATCGTATAAGGCAATTGAAACGTGAAAGAGATTGCGCGCGTGTACGTTGGGTCGTGCATAATCATTGCGAATAGCCTCCAATAAGACTTCGTTCCAGCGCCGCGCCACAGACATGGTGGCTGCCAGATTAAAATCTTTCTTTTTCTTGTGCTTACGTTGCTCGTTATACTTTTCAGATAAATGGGGTTGGCTGGCAAGCATTGCCATTACAGTGTCATTGCGAGGTGCTAAAGGCTGTGTCTGAACTACCGTGCTACGAATATCAATTTCTATAGGCCTCATCCCTTTTTCGTTAGTGAAATTAAAAAGGCATAACAGTGAAAAGATTAACGTGATTTTCATAATTTAAGCATGATCCCACGGTGCAGTGGTATATCTTTAACGAACACTTTTTCAAATTATTGATAGTCAGCTAAATTTGATCGTAATTTGCCTTTGACACATGGTCGCTATTCGCCTGGTTAATACATGCTAAAAATGAGGAGTTTTCCTCATTCCAAAACCTTCTTCAGTACCTACTTTTACCCTGTAAAAATTCAGCCTTGCTGACAAACCAATTAATTTGACTATATATGAAAAACATTCTAGTTGCCTGCGTGCTATTGACCATTGGCCTCAGTGCGTGTCAAGAAAAAAAAGTGGAACCCAATTCCAAAACGATTAGGGTAAATGGCCATGTGAAATTCGCAGATCCAAAAGATCAATTTGGCATTAATTTATTGCGAAGAACTGTAGATAATGAATATGAAACTGTTAAAGAAATAACCTTAGACGAGGCCAATAATTACAGTTTCGACCTTGATGTTGATCAACCTAAATATTACACCTTAGATGTATACAAACAACAACGTGTAGAGTTTTTCGCCGATGATGAAGACCTTAGCATTGACTTTAGAGGTATTGATACCGCAAAAATAAAGATTAAGAATCCACCCCATGTACATATTCAAGGTGGACCTAAAAATAATGTGTTAAATGCGGTACATTTTGCCAACTATCAGAACTACCAAGGAATGATTTCCGTGGGGCAACAACAGTACCAGGCTTCATTATCTAATAGCCAAGCTTGGAAAGATTATGCGGCTGGGTTATGGGATGTACTGTACGAAGCGCACGATCGAGATATAAAAAACCTCATCGCAATGTATAAAGACTATCCAACCGTTATCAAGGTTTTAGAAACCTTAAATTGGAAACGTGAAAAAGCGTATATGTTGGCTGAATATGAGCGTCTATCAAATCAATTTCCAGAAGATGAATACATTCAAAACGCAACAACTAAACTTATCGCCCAAGTGGAAGGTTTTGAAAAAACCAAATTAGGTACGGTTGCTCCTGATTTTACTTTGCCCGATATAAATGGAAAGGAAGTGAGTTTAAGCGCAACCCGAGGTAAATATGTATTGATTGACTTTTGGGCATCTTGGTGTGGGCCTTGTAGAGCAGAGGCTCCTAATGTTCACAAACAGTACGAACTGTATAAAGACAAAGGCTTTGAAGTAGTAAGTGTTTCTATCGATAAAAAAATGGATGCTTGGAAAAAAGCAGTAAAAGAAGATACTACTTCTGGAATTTTATTAATCGCCCAAGATTCCAAACAACTCCAACTTGACTATGCCTTTTCAGGAATTCCCTATATGGTTTTATTAGACAAAGAAGGAAAAGTGATGGCTAAAAACCTTCGCGGTGAAGCGTTGGCTGAAAAGCTAAAAGAATTATTTGCAGAATAAATACATTGAATTAGTTGAATATGCGGTTGAGTTAGCTCGGCCGCATTTTTTTGCTCTCCAAATGAAGTGCTGATAGCTTGCAAAGCTCAGCAATAGTCTCCTAATTAACAGTTCGTTAAAGTGATGCATGGGGTGTTAAAGAAGATTTTAAGGGTCAAACAAATCCCTTAATCAAATTGGTATATTTTATCGCCATTGCCTGCAGGTTATTATATCCACTGATATCTAATTTTTTAGCAATATTGGTCCGATGGTTGTCTATGGTTTTGGGACTATTAAACAACAGTTCAGCAATCTCAGCAGTAGACATATTTTCTGCAATCTTAGACAGTACCTTAATCTCGGTTTTAGTTAATTCATTAAGGTTGCGCATAAGGTGTTCGGTTTCTTCAATCTCACGTCGATGTCGTTCAAAAAAGAGTTTACAATTTCTGCCTTCATATAAATTTCCTAAGGCTAATTGTTGTAAGCAAATTTTAATTTCATCATGCATTCCATCCTTAAAGAGAAAACCGTGGGGTTTTAATTTTTTTGCACGAATTAAGGTCGGAATATCCATACTATTTGTTAACAAAACTACGCGTTTATCAGGGTACTTATCTCGAAGTAACGCTAAGGTTTCAATCCCAGACATTACTGGCATTTCCAAGTCTAAAACAAAGTAAGAAGCTCGATCAACTTGATCTATCACTTCCTGGCCATTTTCAGCCTCTGCAACGACTGTAAAATGGTCTAATGAATCAATTAAAATTTTTAAGCCCAACCGAACTATATAGTGATCATCCGCAATAAGCACCGTTGTTTTCTGCATTTTATTTTAGGTTTAAAGCGTTTAATTCTAAGGTGAAAATAGAGCCTTTTGGTGAATTTGCTCGGTATACAATCTTAGAATCAACTTGGGTTAACATCTTTTTACATAGCGATAGACCTATGCCATACCCTTTTTCCATATTGGTTCCTGAACTAGTAGGAACCCGTTCTGTATTTTCTTTAAGTAAGGTGTGTACTTGTTCATCAAAACCAATCCCAGTATCTGCAAATTCAACGGTCACATGTTCTGCATTTACACGCGTTAATTTTATTCGAATTGTACCGTGCTGATGCGTAAATTTCACCGCATTAGACAACAAATTTCTCACCGCAAAATCAACAATATTAACATCTGAACAAAAATAAGTAGGTTCCGATTCATGGATGAATTCAAGGTGTAAGTTTTTACTCTCCACACTACTCTCTACCAAACGAAGATTTAACTCAATGAGTTCATTTAAATTAAATGTACTGGTGAAAATTTTTATTCCGGCCGATTGACTAATTGTCCAGTTTAAAATATTATTTAAAAAATTGAGTTGATTTGAGGTACTCGATTCAATAATGGCCAAGTTTTTCGCTAAGTCTTTCTTGTCTAAGACCTCAATATTTCTCCGTAAAATAACTAGGAGGTTGTGTAAATCGGTCATCGGACTTTTTACGTCGTGCGCAATGATAGACAACAGTTCATCTTTCAGGCTGTTGAGGTCAGCCAATTCTTTACGCTTCGCCTTAATTTCTATATTGGTTTGGCTGAGTTTATTGTATTGCAGATTTATTTTTTCATTTTGTAAGGCTAATAAACGTTGCGCTTTGCGTTTTTGCAAATAGGAAGTTAGTAACAACAACAGCACCAAGGCACTGAGAATGGCAAAAATAATTAAGCCTTGAACCTGTTGCTTTCTATTGGTTAATTGTAACTCTTTTACATTAATATTAGCCGTTAAATTAGCCAATTCTAACTCCTTTCTATTTAACTCATTTTGAATTTCAATCTGTTCATTTTGAGTTAAAAATTGCTTCTCTTTTATTTCGTTCTCTAGGCTTAAAAATTGTTCTAAATACCCTAATGCAAGGGTGTTGTTCTGTTGCTGTTTTTCAATTTGATATAAGCCTTTATACGCCGAACGGAGCACTTTGTTATTCACAATACTATCTGGAGATTTTATTACCTTTTTATAGTAATCTCGTGCCAAATTCAAGGCTGACATTTGTTGGTGATACTTTCCTAAATGCTCAAAAGCCTCATAATTTTCTTGTAAAAAATGATAGGTTGAGGCTAAGGTTTGAGCGCGTTTATAGCAGTCAAATGCCGCTTCATAGCGCCTTTCTGAGAAATACAAATCGCCTAAACGCAATAAGTTGGTGCATACATCTTTATTTAGGCCCAATTGCTCATATCCTTGCACGGCGTGTTCATAATGTAGTATGGCTTCCTCTAGGTGATTTAAATGCACATTTGTTTCTGCTATTTTCTCTTCTGATTTATAAATTCGTAAAGGTTCTTGGTTGGTCTTTGCTTCTTGTAAAGCATCCTTAAAAGAAGCTAAAGCGGAAGGATAATCGTTTAAATTATAGCTCACGGTACCAATATTCATATAGTATTTATACCGATCCACTTTAATTTTAAGGTCACTAATAATTGCAAAACATTTTATGTAGAGGTCTAAAGAGCGCTTATAATCGCCAATATTATTAAACAGCAGACCTAAATTATTTAAAATAGTAAACTCGTTATCCTTATCCCCCAATTCCCTATAGAGGGCTAATCCACGAGAATAACTCTCTTCTGCGGCAGCAATTAAATTAAGATCACTTTCTACCAACCCGCGTAAAGAATAATACAAGGCACTTTCTTCTTTCTTTCGAGGATGGGGCTCAATTTTATTTAAAATTTCAAGGCCTTTTGCAAAATATTCATTGACATATAGGGCTGTGATAAAATTGGCAGCTGTTGTAAAGCGTAGACTTTCATTTTGAATAGAATCATAATAAGCATACGCTTTCTGTGCATAGGTTAAACTTCTTTTGGGATCCTTATTAATATGCGCATAGTATTGGGCTGTTAAGGTATTCAGTCTGTCTTCAACCCCAATTTCTTCAGTAGAATTTTGGGCATGGACTGGTACCGATAGGACAAAACTACCTAGATACACCAGAAAAAAATACAAACGGATGCCCATTTTTTGCGATTAATTACACAAATATACTTGAACCGATTGATTTAACTTTTAATCTCCTTAAAAATGAGGAATTCTCCCTATATGTATGGAATAAGGTTGTCTTAATTTTGACCAATCTTAAGCAAATAATGCCTTAGCCTCACAAACCCTCTTTGGCATTCTACTCAAGTAACTAATTCATTTATACTAACTTAAATTTTATGAAAACAAAAAATTATTTTAAGAAACTCCTTTTATTTGTAGGGATAGTTGGCGCAGTAGTCACAACAAGCTGTAGTGATGACGACCCAAAATTAAGTGACCTCACCGGAATTTTATCGTTTGGTTTTACCAACGACATTGCCAAAGATTATGTCTTTGATGTAAATAACTCCACCTTTGAAATTAAAAATAACGATAGCCTTCCTTATCAATTTGATGTACAGCAATTAACCGCCCAATTCACCACAATTACTGGCTCTACCGTTACTGTTAACGGCACTCCACAAGTCAGTGGCGTAACTACCAACGATTTTAGTAGTCCGGTGACCTACCTTGTAACTGCCGAAGATGGTAAAACAACGAAGTCCTATACCGTTGACTTATCGGTAGCTCAGTTAAATCCCGAAGGCCTAAAATGGAATCAAGCAAGTCCAAATGCTTTTGATGTGGATTACGATTCTCAGGTGTACTTTTCAGTAGATAATAAACACTTTTTAATTACGGGTAAAACAAAAACTAACGACACTAAATTGTATAGTTCTACTGACGGAACAACGTGGACTGAAGAGACCATTAGTGGTGATTTTCCATTAGGAACCAATCACAATATAGTAGTGCGCGACGATGTAGCCTATGTAGTAGGGTTTTTAGAAATGTCTGATCCGTATGGTTTAGGTATTCCTGCCTATTATCAACAAACCCTTGCTGAAGATTTATACAGTTCAACAGATGGATTAACATGGACAAAAACTGTGGGGGTATTAGCGTCAGGTGAAGGCTGGGGTAAGGTGTATAATGGCCGTATCAATTCACCTTCTTTTAGTGTAAACAATACCATTTATGCCTTTGGTGGAAACACCTCAACCTTTGGGAACTTTAATGGTGGAAAACAAGAAGGTTCAATTTACTATCCACCTGCAGGGGTTAAAAATAACACCCTCATTTCTACCGACGGTCAAACCTTTACAGATAGTGACCCATATACCGCGGAAATGCCTCCAAGAGCCTATGCTGCTTCGTATATACTAGATAATAAAATGTACGTTGTGGGCGGATTAGGTCTCGATGGAAAACCATTGGCTGACGTATGGTCTTCAACAGATGGTGTAACTTGGACCCAAGTTTCAGACGGTGCCTTTAGTGCTCGTTTTAAAACAAGTACTGTAGTGTATGACGATAAAGTGTGGATGTTTGGCGGACTCTTATCAGATAGAACGTGTACTGCTGAGATTTTAGTTTCAGAAGATGGTGGTGTTAGCTGGACCAATGCCGAAGCTGATCAAGCCTTACCAAGCAATTTTGCTGCCCGTTGTAATTCAACCGTAACCGTTGATGACAGTGGAAATTTAATTATTCTAGGTGGTCAAACAGTCACCATAGAAAACGACGAAGTAGTGTATTCAACCTTGACAGATATCTGGACAGGTAAATTGAATAAATTAAACTAAACCATGCAGAAAAAAAGAAGACCCCAGCCTGCGCTGGGGTCTTCTTCATTGTTCATCTACTGCTTAGTACTCCATTTAAATTAGTAGTCACCCAATATTTAAAAATAATGATCAAACATCTTATATGTATTTGTTTATTGAGTCTAACTGGCCTTAACGGCCTTATGGCCCAAGAAATTACCAAAGCACAGACCGTAAAGAGCATTCAATTAAAAGGCACCGTTTATGCCCAAGAAGACAAAGAACCTATTTTTGGCGCTACGGTCATGGTAAAAGGCACGTCAAATGGCGTGAGTTCCGAGGTTGATGGAAGCTTTATAATCTCAGTAAATATTGGTGATGTGCTCATCATCTCATCCATTGGATTTGAAACGTTTGAGCATACAATAACGAGTGATAAACCACTCACAGTATCGCTAGAAAACAGTTTAGAATCACTTGCCGAAGTTACCATTGTTGGATATGGAGTACAAGAAAAACGCGATTTAACAGGATCAATAAGTGCAATTAAAGGAGCCGATTTAGACAAAACAGCCTTAAGCTTTGACAACGCCCTTTCGGGAAAGCTCTCTGGCGTTCAAGTTATTTCAAGCTCAGGTGTTCCTGGTGGTGCAACCGCCATTACCATTAGAGGGATTAGCTCCCTTAATGCCAACAGTAATAATCCACTCATCGTCATTGACGGAATGCCAGTATACGGATCAGATCGTCAAAATAATACCACTGCCTTTGAACGGACCTCTGTACCTTTTAGCGGATTTGGTGGGACCTACGTTGCCAGTACCCTAGAAAATAAATCAGAATTTGAGCGTAATCCTTTGGCCATGCTCAACCCAAACGATATTGAATCAATTGAAGTCTTAAAAGATGCCTATGCTACTGCCATTTATGGCTCAAGAGGTGCTGCTGGGGTAATTTTGGTCACCACAAAAAGTGGGAATTCCGGCAAGGCAATAATCAATGTGAACTACGCCACTACCTTTAGTGAAATCATTGCCAAGCCTGAGGTTTTAAGCGCTCGAGAATATTCCGATTTTTACAATATTCAATCAGGTGGAAACAATTTCCCTTTGCTTGACGAAACAAACTGGCTAGATGAAAGTTTAAGAACAGCCATTACAAATACCATGAATGTATCCATGTCTGCCGGTACTGATAAAATGAAGTATTTTTTTAGCGGATCTTACCTTAATCAAGAGGCCTATATTGTCAATCAAAATTATGAAAAGTATAATATGCGCTTAAATATGGAGTACAATTTATCAGACAAGGTGAAATTCGGCACCAATTTCTCCATAAATTTCTCTGACAATAATGCTTTAAATGCACCGAGTATTTATAGAAATGCTGTATTAAAAGGTCCTAATGTTGCTTCTAACACCGACTTAGGCAACTATTATTTTGGCTACAGTCCAAATCCAGCAGGTTTGGTTGACAATCCCTTAGCCCAAGCGTATAGCGATATCAATTATGTTAAAGACAGCAGAACTATTGCAAACCTCTTTTTAGAATACAAACCTTTTTCATGGTTAACCCTAAAAACGGAAGGCGGAATTGATAATTTTAACTCGGAGGCCTATAGTAGACTCATTAGTCGTCCTGATATTATTGGTGGAAATGCCACCCAAGTTACTGGTCAAAACCGAAAATTTGTGGTAAACAACACGGCTACCATAACTAAGGTATTCTCAAATATACACGCCCTTAATAGTGTTATTGGTCAAAGTTTTGAGACCTCTCGTGAACTGTCTACTTCCATTTGGGGACGCGATTTTAATAGTGATGAAGTTTTAGCAATTAATCAAGCAGGTGCTAAAGGCGTGGGTAATACGCGCTTAGGAGAATGGGCCCTATTTTCGGTGTTTGGTCGGTTAAACTATCAATATAATCACAAGTACTTAGCGGGAGTTACCTATAGAATTGATGGCTCTTCACGTTTTAATAAGAATAATCGGTATATTGGATTTCCTTCATTTTCGGTAGGATGGCGCGCCTCAGAAGAATCGTTTTTACAACATGTAAACGCCATTGATGAACTTAAATTTAGAGCCAGTGTTGGGTATACGGGAATTGACGGTTCTAGTGGGTATTATGGAAATCAAGGGCAATATACCTTACAACCTAACGGGCTTGAATATGGAGGGGTTCAAATTTTGCAGGTAAGTCAACCCAATAACCCCAATCTCAAATGGGAGCGCACCAGAACCCTAGATTTGGGAATGGATGTAAGTTTATGGGAAGATCGCGTAGAGTTAAAAGTTGACTACTATCATAAGAAAATAACAAACCTTCTTTATTCATCCGCTGTTCCATGGTATTTAGGCTATGCCATCCAACAACAAAATATTGGTGATATGGAGAATAAAGGGATTGAACTTGAGCTTGGCGCAGACCTCGTGAACACCGCTAACTTTGGTTGGTCAACCCAGTTTAATATTTCTAGAAATACCAATAAAATTTTAAAATTAAATTTTGAAGGCAGTGATGCCACTGGAGCGGAACTAGGGTATAAATATTTTGCTGAAGGGCAACCGGCCGGACAATTCTTTTTGTATGACTGGGCAGGAGTTAATCCCCTAACGGGAAACCCGCTGTGGAACTATCCTGATGGAACCCAGAGTGAAACCCCACCTGCCACTCTTTCTAACCCAGCACAATACCGTAAACCTATGGGAGATGCATTGCCTGATTTTTATGGCGGACTCACCAATACCTTGCGTTACAAAAATTGGAAGTTAGATTTCTTTTTCACATTTTCTTCAGGGAATCAGCTGTACAATGGAACCAAAGCCCTCTTAATGACCTACTCTACCGCAGAAGCACATAATTTAAGTCCAGACATCCTTGATTATTGGAAAATTATTGGTCATCAAACCGAGGTACCTCAACTTGATAATGCCTCCTTGGTAAGTAGTGGATTTGGACGAGCCACAGACTATACAGTTGGACGAGATTCAGATCGCTTCTTGGAAGATGCCTCATATATCCGCTTAAAAAACATCAGTTTGAGTTATGAGGTCCCTAAAAAATGGTTATCGAAAAACCTTATTAACTCGTTAAACGTATATATCCAAGCAAATAACATGTTAACCTTTACAAATTATAGTGGATTAGACCCAGAAGTCAGCGCCTTTGGATCTTCTGCCCTTCTCAGCGGTTATGACGAATTAACCATGCCACAAAGCAAATCGTATTCCATCGGAATTAATGTCGGATTTTAATTAAAACATCATGAAAAAACTACACCATTTTTTACTTCTTACGGCAGCAATGATTGGATTATACGCGTGTGATAATCAATTAGACTTAGCCCCTACAGATATTATTATTGAAGCTCAAGTATTTGCCGATGTGCATACGGCTGAAAACGCCTTAGCCGATAGCTATTATAAATTATTTTTGGCGACTACGGGGCCAACACATTTAATTGCCGATGCCTCTTTACCCTATGTAGGCTTACCTGACAATAGTGTGTATTATAACTACACCAGTGGGGTGTTAGCGCCTACAGACAGCCAAGTTGAATCGATATGGCAGGCCTATTATTCGGCTATTAATGTGGCGAATGTTTTTATCGATAAAATTCCAGTGTTTGGCACCTATGAAGAGGCGATGGAAAATCAGCATATTGCCGAAGCTAAATTCAACCGAGCTTATGCCTATTTATCGTTGCTTTCCTACTATGGTGAAGGTGCACTTACGGGAAATTTAAGCGGACCAGGCCTTCCGTTACGCTTGGATCCCTATGAAGGATTTACCGCTGCCGAAATTCTCCCTCGTAGCACCAATGAAGCTGTTTACCACCAAATTATAGCGGATTTAACGGAGGCCATTCCAGATTTACCCGAATCGTATAACGATGCCGTAAACGATAAGGCTAGGGCTACAAAAGCTGCGGCATACGCTTTATTGTCAAGAACACATTTGTATAAAAGAGACTACCAAGCCTGTATTGATGCCGCAAATGACGTATTACAATATGCCCACTATGCACTAGAACCCGATGTGCTCAATTTGTTTCCCTCAAATACAACAGGAACTACTTCATACTTTAGTAAGGAAGTGCTTTTTGGATTTCCCACAAGCTCAAATAAGGGTAATTTTCAATACGGAACACATAATATCTATTATTACAACAAGTATATTTGGGTAGATGATGACTTTATTACAAGTATGGATGCTGATGACGTGCGAAGAACAGCGCTTATATTTCAAGGCAATCCTTTAATTACCAACCCGAACACCAAGTTTAAGCAAACTACCTTTAAATTTAACAATCCTGATACGCGAGATGATATTATTGTAATTCGCTTAGCCGAGGTACTCTTTAATAAGGCTGAAGCCTTGGTACAACAAAATGGAATAAACAGTGAAAGCGTTAAAATTTTAAGCGATATAAGAGAGCGAAGTGGTCTTGATGCCGTAGAAGAAGCTGATTTTGCTACACCGGAAGAGTTATTAGCAGCCTTGTACCACGAACGATATCTCGAAAGTGCCTTTGAAGGAAGAGCCCGTTTTGACTTTATACGAACCAATCGCCCATTGCGAAACCCTAGCTTGTCAGATAATTTAAAAACCTTTCCTATTCCCCAACGAGAAATAGACCTCTCTGAAGGAATATTAACACAAAATCAAGGATATAATTAACCCTATAATTTTACACGATTACGAAACGAATGAAAAAACGATCTACCGCACTCATCTTGCTTTGTGCCATTGCAATGAGTTATACCGTACACGCACAAGAATTTAACATCAACTTCAAGCATGTAAAATGGAAGAAGGCATTAAAAATGGCAAAAAAAGAGAACAAACTCATTTTTGTTGATGCCTTTACCACCTGGTGTGGCCCTTGTAAAACGCTCGCTAAAGAAGTCTTTACCCAAGAAAAAGTGGCCAACTATTTCAATGAACATTTTATCAGCGTTAAGATGGACATGGAAAAGGGTGAAGGAATACAACTCAAAGAAGAATGGGATGTTTTAGCATATCCTACCCTCTTGTTTATTAATGCAGATGGAGAAATTAAGCACACGGTGGTTGGTGCTTATGGCGCCGATGAATTCTTAAGCTATTCAAAAATGGCTTTAGATGAAAATCGTATGGCCGCCAACCTTCAAGCAAACTATGACGCTGGAAATCGCGATCCGGAATTCATGTACAACTACCTAGTTTCATTGCGATTAGGCTACCTAAAAGAAAAAGAAAGTCAGGTGGCAAATGACTACTTAAAGACCTTGTCAAATGACGACGTGTTGAGGGCTGAGCAATGGAATTTCATTCGGGATTTTGCCAATGATCCAGCTTCAGAAAAATTTGAGCATATCGTTACTAATCGCCAGCAACTATACGATGTGGTAGGGAAAGCTGCGGTAGATGAAAAACTACTTAAGACCTATACCCAACAACTTGATAATTGGCGGTACTGGTACAGTGAAAAACCTTTTGAAACAGCCAAAGAAGATACGATTATTCGATTTTTACAAACGAGTGATTATCATGAAGCTCCCGGATTATTAGCAAAAATGTTGGCTAATAAATACAAGCGTGAAGGCAAGAATGACTTGTATCTAATGACGATGGATTACATTGTATCTTTTAATTTAGAGCAGTCTACCGGAACCATCGTATCGTATGCCAATGCTGTTCTTGCAAATTTTGAATCAGACGTTTCATTAGCCAAGGCATTACAATGGTTAGCTATTGCAGATGCAAAAGAAAAACGCATTGAACATCGCGCTAACATATTAGAAGCGAAAAGTAAGGTTTTAGCCAAATTAGGCGATAAATCAGCTGCAGAATTAGCCGCACTTGCAGCGCAAAACGCCGATAAAGAAGCTGAAAAAGTAGGAAAAAAAATCAAGACAGTTCCGATGATGAAAATGGGTGGTATGCTACCTGCCAAAAAGCAGTAGTTCCCAGTAAACCAAAAAAATAACACCCATTGGTTGTGTGTATAGCACATTCGTCAATGGGTTTAAAACCAATCAAGGCAATGAAATTGCTGTTACAGTTCTAATAATTAGTTTAACTTTGCAGTCAAGCATATGACAACAACGGTATATCCATATTATTTTTATGCTCCTTTTGAAGCTTCTCAACAGGGAGATACCCTATCCGCTAAAGATAGTTCAGTAGTTCCACTAGCTAAAATAATGCCGGCTCATAAAATTAGCAGTAATGACGGTGCAATTATTCCAAAGGAAGCAACACTTATGATGAAATTAGAACCAGCCATACATACGCATGACCCAGTAGAAAACACAACGAACTACCTCCTTATTGGCAGTATCCTGTTGGCTGCAGTTGTCCTGCTTGCATTAATTATTGCACGGTATAAAAAAACGAGTAAAACCTAATTTTTCACCTTGAATCATTAAGGTTTAACTGCAATCACAGAAATTTCAACATTTACATCTTTGGGTAAACGAGCTACTTGAACAGTTTCACGTGCAGGGGCTACAATCTCATCAAAATAACTGCCATATACTTCATTAATTTTTGCAAAGTCATCCATATTAGAAATAAAAATGGTTGATTTCACCACATGGGTGAAATTCATATCTGCGGCAGCCAATACAGCCGCCAAATTGGTCATGACCTGTTTGGTTTCTTCTTGAATAGTTGACAGTACCAATTCTCCCGTTAAGGGGTTTACCGCAATTTGTCCTGACGTAAACAACATGTTGCCGGTCAATACGGCTTGGTTGTAGGGTCCTATGGGACTTGGAGCATTGTTTGTTGTTATAATGTGTTTCATTGAATTGTAGTTTTAAGTGTATTATTATTAACTCGTACCTGCCTGCTAGGGCAATTAGTAACCTTTTGCTAAAAAATCCCAACCAACAAAAACCAAATTTTAAACAAATCACAAAACTCAATTTTCAAAACTCAAAAAAATAAAGATGCTAAGTTTCAGAAATTATTTCTAAATTATTAATAATTAAAGTTTGACATTTTACGTTTTGTGATTTGGAATTTATTTGAAATTTGTGATTTGCTTTTTGTAATTTAAAATATAAGCATAACCTATATTTTATAATCTCGCCGTATGATACTTCACCAACCCATCAATCGGGCGTTTAACAAAATTCCCTACGGTAAAACCCATTTCATCTGCAACCTGTTTAATCTCATCTTGTGAGAAAAATGCAATAGACCCAGCGAAATGTACAGGGCAGGACTTTAATTCTTCTTTAAATTGAAAAATCATATTTTTAGCAAAAAGTCGAATCCCGTCTTTAATGAGTTCTTGAATATATTCCGTTTCTTTATGAAAAAACATAAATTCGGCAAAAGAGGCTAAATAGGCGTTTGGATTTGCGTTTTTATAGAGGTTATACTTAATAAAATCAGCATCGAGATTATAGCGCTCATAAAATGACACCTTAACATTCTCTGGCATATGATCGAAATAAAAATCTCTAATTAATTGACGTCCAAAATAGTTTCCGCTGGCGTCATCCATAATGCTATAACCTAGTGATTTTACGCGTTGTACAGGTTCTTTACCGTTGTAATAGGTACAGTTAGATCCCGTTCCTAAAATACAAACAACGGCTGGTTCGTTATCATTTATTGCTGAATAAACCGCACCAAGAGTGTCTTCTGCTACGGTCACTTCCGCATTAGCGAAATAAACCTTTAACACTTGCGTTAAGGCTAATTTCGGCCCTTCCGTACCACACCCAGCTCCATAAAAAAACAACTGTTTAACCTGGTCCTTATGCAACTGTAAATCAGGGTGTTCCTGGATGCGCCCTAACAATTCATCTGGAGACAAAATAGCTGGATTTAGCCCTTTTGTTCTTATTTTTTCTACCAGTTGTATGCCGTTTTGGTCAACGGCAATCCAATCGCATTTGGTAGAGCCACTGTCAACAATAAATATCATGTATTAAATTTTATGTAAATGTAATGCGTTAATTTTAAATTTAAAATAAATGTTGCGGTGATTATTTAGGGAGCTAATAGCTGGTTGTATGATTAACCACAATCCAGCCAAAACACAGAAGCTTGCGTACGCAAGGCCAAAAACTAATAACCTCAACTAATATTTGACCAAATGGCTCTCCGCTTGTATATAGCTTGATAGGTTTCTTGAATAGGGATGTTTTGTGGCGCTTTTAAATTAGGGTCGTTGCTCAACAAGACAATGGCTTCTTCCCGTGCTCGCTTTAAGATTGCCGTATCTTGTACGATATCCGCAATTTTTAAATTCAGTACACCACTTTGTTGTGTTCCCATAAGATCTCCTGGTCCTCTTAAGCCTAAATCAACTTCAGCAATTTCAAAACCGTCATTAGTCTTCACCATAGTAGCCATCCGTGTTTTTGCGTCATTGGTTAGTTTATTACTCGTCATTAAAATACAGAAACTCTGTTCAGCACCGCGTCCTACACGCCCGCGCAATTGATGTAGTTGCGAGAGTCCAAAACGCTCCGCACTTTCAATCACCATTACACTTGCATTCGGGATGTTTACCCCTACCTCTATAACGGTGGTTGCCACCATGATTTGAGTTTCTTTTTTGACAAAGCGTTGCATTTCATATTCCTTATCGGCCGCTTTCATTTTGCCATGTACTATACTAATTTGATAGTTTGGCGGAGGAAAATAGCGGCTAATACTTTCATAACCATCCATGAGGTCTTTAAAATCAAGCTTTTGCGACTCCTTAATTAAAGGATAAACAACATATACTTGTCGTCCTTTACCTATTTCTTCTTTCATAAATTGAAAGACACTTAAGCGATTACTGTCAAATCGATGTGCTGTTTTAATCTCTTTACGTCCCGGGGGTAATTCATCAATTACAGAAACTTCCAAATCCCCATAAACACTCATGGCCAAGGTACGTGGAATAGGCGTAGCCGTCATGACAAGAATGTGTGGCGGAATTTCATTCTTCATCCATAATTTTGCCCGTTGCGCCACCCCAAATCGATGTTGTTCATCAATAATAGCAAGTCCCAAATTTTTAAACTGTACCTTATCCTCAAGTACGGCATGGGTTCCGATTAAAATCTGTAAGGATCCATCTGCTAGGCCTTCGTGAATTTCGCGTCGCTTTTTGGTTCGTGTAGACCCCGTTAGCAACTGTACATTCACGGCTAAATCTCCCAACATTTCGGTAATTGCATTATAATGCTGCGTCGCTAAAATTTCGGTTGGGGCCATGATGGTGGCTTGAAAGCCGTTATCAATTGCAATTAACATAATAAGTAGTCCTACAATGGTCTTTCCTGACCCAACATCTCCTTGTAACAAACGATTCATTTGCGCTCCGGTCATGACATCGCCTCTAATTTCGCGTATTACTTTTTTCTGTGCATTGGTGAGTTCAAACGGAAGGTGCTGCGTATAAAACCTATTAAAATATTCGCCCACGGTTTCAAACACATAGCCTTTGATGGTGGTTTTACGAATCATTTTTTTTCTCACCAGTTGAAGCTGAATAAAAAATAACTCTTCAAATTTTAATCGCTGCTGTGCACGTGTTAAGGCTGTTTGGCTTTGAGGAAAATGAATATTAAACATAGCTTCGGTTTTTCCTACCAGCTTATATTTATCGAGCAAGGTCTGTGACAAAGTCTCTTTTATTCGCGGATGATCAACAAAAACCTGCTGCACCATTTTAAGCATCACCCTATTGGTTACTCCTTTTGTATTCAGCTTTTCAGTTGATGGATAGATAGGCTGCATGGCAGATTGTAAGCTTTTTTTATAGTCTTTGACCAGTTCTAATTCTGGATGGGGCATTGAAAATTGACCGTTATATACAGTTGTTTTACCAAAGGCCACATACGGTAAGTTAGGTTTTAATTTTTCTTTAATCCACTTTACCCCTCTAAACCATACGAGTTCCATGCTTCCAGTATCATCTACAAAAGTAGCCACCAACCTACTCCCTCTTTTTTGTTGGACGGTTTTAATGTGGGTAATTTTTCCCACAATCTGGACTTCTGCGGCATTGGGTTGTAGCGTTTTTATTTTATGAAAACGCGTTCGATCAATATAGCGATTAGGAAAAAAATTAAGGAGATCTGACACCGTTCGCAAACCAAGTTCACTCCGCAATAAATCGGCGCGCTGCGTACCAACTCCTTGGATGTAGGCTAGCGGACTATTCAAATTGA
>Ga0209344_10000533_pt1 | contig 64492 bp, 54 predicted proteins | sample Cruoilmetagenom6_FD_187293 | JGI IMG/M metagenome (GOLD analysis project Ga0209344, IMG submission 187293) | Oil polluted marine microbial communities from Coal Oil Point, Santa Barbara, California, USA - Santa Barbara Oil Seep Sample 6 (SPAdes)... | ecosystem: Environmental > Aquatic > Marine... | reverse complement strand
CAACCGCGTTGTTTCCTCTCACGGCTATTCTATGAGCTGAAGCTCATAGGACTCCGAGGGGCGGTGCTAGGCACCGGGCAGCGATGCTGCCATGTCCTGTCGCCCAAGTGGCGTCACTCCTTCTTCGTATAATGAGCTCGTGCTTTTTTGTATATGCTCCGTTCGGACTGGTCTTGACCATACTTCTTCATATAAGAGGCTTTTCTCTTTTTCATAGTGATTGGCTGTTTTTTAAAGGTGTCTACGTTTCGCTGTTCACGGGAATGCGAGATTGGGGTGATGGGTGGCTCTCGTTTGCGCGACTGGGGTTCACGCCAGCGTGAGAAGTGATCACGAAACACCTCGCTTTCCACCGCAATTATCAAACGATTTCACGGGGCTGTGAGGTGCTCTTTTTTTCTTCGATCAGATGGGCCATGTTCTTTTCAACGCAAGCCACACAGCACTACGCAGAGTGGCAGAAAATTTAATCGGAGACAAAATTATGAAAAAATTATTCGCTTTATCTGTTGTTCTATTCTCACTTGTTGGTGGTTCTGTTTCAGCTCTTGCTGATAGCCAAGATGGTTTTGGCATTCCTGGTGCAACTGAAACTGAAAATACTTTCGGCATTCAGTATCCTGAGACTTTTGATAACGCTCACGGCATTGATTACCCTGAACTTCCATAAGGACAGAGTTTTAAATACAGGCTTTTTTTAATATAGACTTTTTTTAATATAGATCGGGCTGAGATTTTATCCCTCCTCCCTCCCCCTCAGACGAATTTTAGCTGGGTCTATGTTTTTACTACAACACCAGATCAAATTTGCACTCCTATGCATAATTGGTCTGGTGTTTTTTTATTTGAGGGGCGGAGCACAAGATTAAAAACGAACTTTTTTCTGAACTTAACAATCAGCTGGGAGAAACGCCCGACCATTGGTCTCTTGCTCGAAAGGGTTTCGTTTTACCAGAGGCAAAGCCGTGCATACCTTCCTGACGATCGAAGGTGTAACCAATTATTGGGTCTGACGGGATATAGTTTTCATCATACATCGTTGGTGGCAGCAAACTAAACTCAAAATCTCCTACTGTCATTATACGTGGGGTTTAAGCCGCCGCCTTGCGCCAACAGTTCATATTATCTTTTTCATTTGAGTGATGCATGTTTTAAAAAACACTAACTCTTTTCATTTGTAAATTGTAAGAGACCCGCTAAAATTCAGTTCTGTTTTTTGAAAGACTTTTATTCCCTCTCTCAGTTAGTAGATGTATTTTCAATAAGACAATTATTTTTAACACATCTTAGTTTTTTAAATTCGCGGAGCTATATCATGCCTCTATTTTCATTAGATGACTTACACCAGGCGATAGATTTTGTTCAAAAGCTTGTTCCTCCAACACCGACGCATCACTGGCCTCTTTTGGCAAAACGTACTGGTGTGAATGTCTATGTGAAGCATGAGAACCATACGCCTATTGGAGCGTTTAAAGCACGCGGCGTCCCGCTTTTTGTGCATGAGCTTGCCCAATCTGGAGTTCCTCTCAATGGTTTAGTGACCGCTACGCGAGGCAACCATGGCCAAGCTGTCGCATTGGCAGCAACTAAACATGGCATTCCAAGTGTGGTTGTTGTGCCCGAAGGAAATTCACTTGAGAAAAACGCAGCCATGGAGGCTTTTGGCGGTGAGCTTATAATCGCTGGTGCTGATTTTGAGGAAAGCCGGGCAATCGCAGTACAAATTGGGGAAGAGCGGGATTATCATATGGTCCCTTCGTTCCACCCTCATATTGTAAAAGGCGTTGCGACCTATGCTTATGAACTTTTTCAATCAACGCCACCGCTTTCGGCTGTTTATGTTTCTATTGGCATGGGGTCTGGAATTTGCGGTGTAATTACAGCGCGTGATTTGCTTGGCCTTGATACTGAGATAATCGGCGTGGTTGCTAAAGCTGCTCCTTCTTATGGTTTGTCATTTGATGCTGGTGAAATTATCGAAACGAATACAGCCAAGACCTTTGCAGATGGAATTGCCTGCCGCTCTCCAGATGAAGGGGCCTTTGAAATTATCAAAAACGGAGCTTCACGGATTATTCAACTGGACGAAGATGAAATCGCTAACGCTATGCGGATTTATTATTCTGACACTCATAACATTGCTGAACCAGCTGCGGCTGCCCCTCTTGCTGCTTTAATTCGCGAACAAACGCAATATGCTGGCAGGGATGTGGGCGTTATTTTAACTGGCTCGAATGTTGATGCACCTGTTTACCAAGAGGTGATGGCCGGAAAAACGCCTGTGATTTAAAGAAACTAAGTGGAGTATAAATTTCGGCTGTGCCAGAGGCTGGCGCTTAGGAGGATGACGGCGCCTCCTTGGTGGGCGATGGCGAGATCTAGTGGCACGAACTGCAAGAGGGTTACGATACCCAGCGCGATTTGACCTAGTGTTAAAACTAGTAGCAGGCTCGCACCTTTTATGGCTAAGCCGCTTTTTGAAACCAGGCACTGGATGAAATGTAAGAGCACGACGATGACGACAACATATGCGATCATACGGTGATTGAACTGGACTGTGAGGACATTTTCAAACAGGTTTTTCCAAAAAGGTGTCATGACATCGAGACCATTTGGAATGAAACGCCCATCCATTAGCGGCCATGTGTTGTGGGCTTTGCCTGCTTTTAGGCCAGCCACGAATGCGCCTGCGATGATTTGAAAGAAGATCAAACCAGTGATGAAATAAGCCGGGCTTTTTAAGTGCGCCTTCAGTTGCCCACTCTTTTGATGCGGCTTCAGTTTCCCACCAGAAACCGCCGCAACATCATCACGTCTAAGTCCAATAGCGACCCAGAAGATATAAGAAAACAACAACACGGCTAGACCTAAGTGGGCGGCGAGGCGATATTGGCTAACATCAACGCGCTCGGTTAAACCGCTTGCTACCATGTACCATCCAACAAAACCTTGCAGCCCGCCGCCGAGGAACATTAGCCAGAATTTTGGCTTAAGTGAGTTTTCAACCCGTTTGGTGAACAGGAAAAACAAGAATGGCAGCAAAAACACGATGCCAATGAAACGACCTAAAAAGCGGTGCGCCCATTCCCACCAGAAGATGGATTTAAACTCGCTAAGGCTCATGCCTTCGTTAATCTTAGTATATTGCGGGATTTGTTTGTATTTCTCAAAAGCTTCGTTCCAGTCCTCTATATTCAAAGGAGGAATGGCGCCGACAATTGGTTTCCACTCAGTAATCGAAAGGCCTGAACCTGTGAGGCGTGTGGCACCGCCGACAATCACCATTGCAAAGATGAGTGCACATATAAAGAATAACCACAGCTGAATGGTGGGACGGGCTTTGATTTGTTTTTCAGTTGGAGCGTTAGTTGTAGAACTTACCATTTGAGTGGTTTACCCTCTTTACGTGTGGCTTTTTGTTTGACCGGGGTTATAGCGCTTTGGGTTGCGATCGTATAGCTTTATCCCGTATTTTTTATGGTGGGGCAAAATGGCGCGGTCTTTTTAGAGCTTATAAACCCTAACATAAGGGTGGTGCTGTTCTGACTTGTTGATTATAAGAGGAGCGGTTAGACTTATATTTTGTCCATTTTCACTGTTACAGGCCTTTTTCTTCATGAATCCAAAGTTAAAACGATTAATCGGCTCACTTCTTTTTGCGCTGTTTCTTATTTTTCATATTACCCTTGTCATCGCGCTGGCTTATGGCCTTTTGCCAGGCACATCGCAGGGTGTTCAGCTTATCTTTATGGCTGTGGCTGGGACTATTTGGGTTTTGCCAGCGGCGTATATTATCAAGTGGATGAACTCTTGATTTTGTCTCACGGGCGATGGCCACGAAGTGGCCGCCCTGCGACTGCGCGGCGCAAAGCGCCGACGGCCATTCGGCCTACGTTTTTCGCTCAGTGCTGATTGAGATAATAATTCTTCTCTGCTTTCACATTTTGCCTAACCGAAAAGGCTGGGCTCCTTCTTCGTATAGCACTATCTCGCTAGGCTGTTTTTTATTTAATCTTGAACTGGTTGCGGATTGCGAGCAGGAGTAGGAAGATGAAGAGGAGGCTTAGGCCTGAGTGGATTATTCCTTGGACGGCGGCTTTGAAGGGGATGTCTGTTTTTGTGGTTTCTGCCAAACGTTGTTTGTCTTTGTAGTTTCTTTTTATTTTTGGGTTGTATGGTTTGAGCTTGCTTACAGCTTTTCCGTTTTTGTTAGTGCCGTAGAGACATAACTCGGCTTGTTTTACGATGTTTGTTTTGGTGAGGCCTAGGATGAGCAATGAGTTTTTCAGGCCGATTGTGTAGGCGGCTTCTATTGGGGTGAGTTGGCTGTTGTGGCATTTGGTATTATCTTTTAGCTCTGCGCCTGAGAGGGTTAGGTTTGCAAAGAGCCAGAGGCAGGCGAACCACCAGAGAGCTGGGCGGATGAAGGAGCGGCCGAAGTCTGAGAAGAGTTCATAAGCGACGCCTGCCCAATAGCGCATTGAGCTTGCGAAGTCGTGGGTTAGGAAGTTTGCGAAGTCTGTGATGTGCCTTCGCGCGCGGATTTCACCTGCGAAGAACTTCATTTCATTTTCATGGTCATGAGCCTGAATGGCGAGGCGTTTCAGAGCGCGGTAGTGGGCTTCTTCGTTAGGGTTACGGCGGGTGTTGGTGAATTTGTTCCAGATGTATTTTGAGTATTGAAATAAATATCTATTTAATAATCGCATTAAGTACGAAAGGTAATTTTTAGTCCAAAAATAACGTTGCCAGCCAAAAGGGCTTTTCTTTAACTTTGGTGCTGGTAATACCTTAACATTGTCAAGTCTTGGGCTTTCAGAAAAATTGGCTTGAGTAAAGTTGGGTATGTTTGAGTTGAATTTCACTCCGGCTAAGCTAAAGGCACGTTTGACCAAAATGGCTTCAAAATCTACTGTTGATTCAAATTTAGCCAGTGCGAAATCAACGTGTCGTTTAAAATCAACTTCTCGGAAAACTGCAACCTCTTCAAACTTAGTTCTCCTGAAATCAACCTCGCCATCAAACTGTGCCAACCAAAAATTAGTTTCTCCTTTGAATTGAGACTCTAAGAAGTAGACCTGATCTTTGAAATAAACCTTGGTAAAGTTTACATTCCTACTAAACTGTACTTTTCTGAAATGCACTTCACTTTCAAACTTAGCAAACCTGAAGTCAACTTCATCACCAAAATTAGCCTTAGTGAAGCTAGCCTTGCTACCAAACTGAACCTCTCTAAAATGAACTTCGCTTTCAAAATTAGCACACCTGAAGTCAACCTCATCTCCAAATTTTGCCTTTGCGAAATTCGCAATTCCACCAGAAAATTTAGTATTAATGAAATTAACCTTGCCACCAGTGAATTCCGTTTCAAAAAAGACAGCATCACCTCCAGAAAATTCTACTGCCTCAAAAATTGCATAGCCGCCCGAGAATTCTGTACCTATGAAAGACACATCTCCGCCTGAGAAAGCTACATCTCTGAAGGACCCGCCACCACCGGTGAATTTTGTCTTGGTATAGGACGTACGGCCTCCTTCAAATTTTGCTCTATCAAAGTATGTATGACCACCTGAGAATTCCGCCGCTTCAAACTCTGTATCACCAGGAAAAAGAAAGTCTGAAAAGTTAATCTCCGTTCCGTCAACAGAAATTGAGTTGAAAGAGGCTTTCTTTTCTTCTTCACCCTTTTGCAAATCAGTGCGTTGCTCTGTTTGAAAGATTAGTTTTGAGAAGTCGACATAAGCTTCATCAAGCCAGGCTTGTAATTCAGGATTTGATGGATTAGCGCTCATTGTACGATATCGCAGGGAGGAATCCGGACATTGCTGCACCTTCCACTTCCCAACTTTTTCTAACTCAACTTTTCTTGCCAGCATTTCATTGGCCCATTTGTTCCAGGCTTCAGGGCCTTGCAAAAACCGATCTATGTGTTTTTGTGTTTGCTCGTCGATTTCGCGGAAGGGCTTTGTTTCTTGGCTGGCTGGTGTTTTGGGTTCTGACATAGTTGGGCTCTAAGTTCTTTTTTGTCTCTTTTCTTTTTTACTTCTTCACTCAAAGTAAAGTTTGCATTGATGTCAAATGGTTAGAGTATTGAGGGGCGTTATTTTTGGGGGAGTGTTGTATTTTGTTGGCTGGATGAGGGTGTGTTGGAGGGATACGGGATGATCTGACGTGGGGAGAGATGGGTAGTTTTTTCTCTCACGGCTATTTCAAACGCTATCGCGTTTGAGCCTCCGAGGGGCGGCGCTGGCGCTTCGCCATGTCTCCCAGCCGAAGTGACAGGGTTCCTTCTTCGTTTAGTTAGTTTTTCTCTCCATCGTCATCCCGGACTTGATCCGGGATCCATTTGGCTTAGTGAGGTGGTGATGGTATGCGGTGAGTTTAGTGGAGCGTGGGGAGTTATGTGCTTCCTTCTAATATCCGTCGGGTGGAGAGGTGGATCCCGGGTCGGGGCCCGGGATGACGGAGTGTGGTGGGAGAGCAGAGTGCAGAGTTTTTAGTTCAGAGTACTCACTATAAACTTATTCCCACGGGCGTTATCTCTCGAAACGAAGAAGGAGTGATGCCACTTCGGCGTCAGGACATGGCGAAGCGTCAGCGCAGCCCGGGATTTTTTGCGATCAGCTTATCCGTACTCGCTACGCTCCGTTCGGACTGATCTTGTACGCCGCATAGTGCGGTTGCTATTGGGCAATCTGAAGCACCACAAAAATGCAGGCTCAAACGCGATAGCGTTTGAAATAGCCGTGAGAGAAAAAGAGCCTTTTAGTTGCACTTCAGTTGCCATTTATGTGCTTCAGATGCCCACTAGGCATCCGCAAAAGCAACCGCGCTATTTCACATCCAGTTTTTGCCACTTATTCTTCAGCCTGAAAGGCAAGCCGGATAGGAAGGTTTTTATGTAGCTTTGGTGTTGGTATTCGCCGTTTAGCGATACTCTCGGCAGAGCCATTAAGTGATCTTTGTGCTCTTTATAAAGTACGGCTTTTCTTGTGGTCACCGCTGTTTTAAAGCCGAACTGTTTTACCAATTCAAAGTCACGACTATTCGCAGCACAGGAGCTGCCGTAGGGAAAGGAAAAATGAGTGGCTTTTTCGCCCAGCTCTTTTTCCATGATGTCCATGCCCGTTTGGATTTGTTCCACCGCTTCGTCTTCACTTATTTTTGCGATGGCATAGTGAGACTTTGTATGAGCCGCCAGTGTGATCAGCGGTTCTTTATTCAGCTCGCGCAATTCTTCCCATGTCATCACGAGCTCTTTGCTCAGCGCGTCTATGTCATAGTCATGCGCCTTTGCCAGTTCGCGGATGATTGTGCGTTGCTCATGCTGGTTGCTTTTACGCATGGGCCAATAGATTTTGTCGAACGCGCGGTATTTTTGCTCGGTCGTAACCGTCTCTAAGGCTTCGCCTTTGTTATATGGGTTTTGAATGGAGCTCGACTTTTTAATGATGCCTTCCAAGGCAAACCACCAAAGCTCGCCTTGATGATTGCTATAATCTGAGACGATATAAATTGCCAAGGGGGCGTTGTATTTTTTTAAAACCGGCAAGGCAATGTCGCGATTGTCTCTATAACCATCATCGGCTGTAAAGACGGCATATGGTTTTTTAGATTTATTGCCATTTTTTTGGCGCTCATACAGCTCATCTAGCGAGATGATTTCATAGCCTTCAGCCAAAACTGTTTGGATCGTGGTTTCTAAAAATTCTGGTGTGACTTTTAGAATTGAGTTTGGTGAGAAGTCTTCTAGTGGATCATTATTGATTTGATGCAGGGTGAAGATGATGCCCTCGCCACGGGTGACAGGCGACAAGAGCTTATATAGCCCGCTGTAATAGAGGGCGTTTAACGCAGCTTTATATAAAACTAGAACTATATTTGCCATACTACTTGCGTCAAACTACTTACGTCAATTGATCACTCAAGCTCTTTAACTGACTTATCTCTTTGTCATTTAAAGAGTTTTTTCTTGAAATTTTTGGAGCTTAAAGCGGGTGCTTCAAGTTTTTTGTTTATTCTAATCATCAACAGTAGCATTGCAATCTTAATATTCTGTAAGAATTTAACTGGAATTTTTACTTCCTTGAGGTCAACTATGCCTCTGTTTCAGATTCTATTGCTAAAGTGCCTTCTTTTCTTATTGTTTTTCTTTCTGTATTTCTTTCTTCTTCAGCAGCACTTTCAGCGTCTTCTGCTTCTAAAATCACCGCTCTTAGAATAACGAGGGCCATAGAAACAAGGAACATGGCTGCGAAGATCAAGAGGCTATATGAGAATGGTCTTGGGAAATACGGCAAGCTTGGAATATGTGCTTTTGAAACGATCGTTGCGTAAGCGGGTGCGATGGCGCTGTCTTTTCTTGCTTGGGCGTCACGGAAGCGGGCAAGATATGTGTTCAAGAGGTCTCTGTTTGTGCGTGCTTCACGCTCTAAAGCTCGTAGTTGGATTTCGTCACCATCCGTTTGGGTGGATTGGTTTTTCAAATCGTTTAGACTTTTAACAAGGGATTGCTCTCTGGCTCTGGCGATTTTTGCGTCATTTTCCATTGTGCGGACAATGCGACGCATTTCTGATCTGATTTGGAAGTTAACGCCGCGCAATTCTGAGCGCACCTGAATGAGACGCGGATGAGATGCGAGCAATGTTGCGCCAAGTTCGGCTAAAGAGCGCTGGATACGGCTTTTTTGTTCGAACAAACGCTGGATTTGCTGTGAGCGCATTGTCTCTGTGGCGTTGGCGACTTCGCCATCACGCTCTAACATTTCACGGATCAGTTTGGCGCGAATTTCTGAATCTGCTCTGCGTTCTCTGGCTGCGATAATTCGACTGTTTAGCTCTGTGAGCTGTTGTCTATCAAGGGTGACATTTGAACTGCTGGATTTGAAAATACCCTTTTTAGCACGATAGTCTGCAACAGCGGCTTCAGATGCTTTTACTTCTTTTTTAAAATCATCAATCAGGCGGGCAAGGCGAATGCTGTCATCCTGGCTTTGCAGGACTTTTTCAGAACGTTGCCATTCTATATAGGCTTTTGCTAAGCCGTTGGCGATGGCTTCTGTTTCTTTAGGGTCTGAGCTGTGATAGCGAATGCCGATCACTCTTGATTCTGCTAACGGCACAACCTGGATGTCTGTGCTGATTATGTCGATGGCGATTTCGCGTTTAACCGCATCGCTCATATCTTCATAATTAGGAAGGCTCGGGTTTTTTAGTTTTGATAAGATGCCGCTTGTTTTTGACTTTATGCCTTCCAGGAATTCTTCATTTTTTAAAAACCCATATTCATCGATGACTTTGGCAAGAATATCTCGTGACTGGATAACCTGGATTTGACTAAAGATGGATGCTTTATCAACTAGAGTGGTTTCAGGGTTTCTGCCGGCAACTGGATTTTGGTAACTTGCTACGGGGGCCACCAACACTCTTGCTTCTGAAACATAGAGCGGTTTCATAGAACTCATTAGAAAGAATGTACCTAGGGCACAAAGCAAACTGAGCAAAACCATTTTCATCCATGACTTTTTAACGGCGCCCGTGAGACTACTAATACTAAGTTCGTTTGCGTTTGACATTTTTATTTCCGTTCTACCTAATCGCTGATGATTACATCTATAATGGTTTGTTCATCAAAGCATGAAATCTCTTAACCTTAATTAGCTTACCAATGGTTACATATCAGTATAAAAGTCGAGAAAACTTTAAATTCGTATAATTTTAGAACGATATTAGATAAATTTTAACTATGTTGCTCCATCTTTACCCTTAAGTTTAATTGTATTTGTATGGGTTAGTAGCGTTATGAGTGTATTTAGGTTTTGCCTATTGATCTCTTTTATGGTCATCTTTTCTGGATGTAGCCATAGAGATGGAGACTTTAAGAACCAATTTGAATTGATTGGTGATCAAGATGTTATTCCTGAGCCGGTTGATCAGAGCTCACAAATTAGTTCCCTCAAAGATAGCGGTTTTCGCTTTGGACTAAGTGAGAGTTTTAGCTCAGAGGAAACTGTTGGCTGGCGTACACGTGTTGCTCATGCCGTTCGTCCATCCAGGGCAGAGAAAAGCTGGGATACGTCATACACTCACGCTGTTCGAGATGAATTTAAATCCGTTTCACCTAATTATAATCCTGTTGAAGTTTATCGCCGTACTGGACAATGGCCACTTAGCTATAGTCTTGATACGGGGGATCGCCTACGTGTGATTGTTTATAGTCAACGTACTTTAACCAGGACTTACACTGTTGATGACAGCGGGTATATTTCCGTGCCGCTTGTTGGGCAAGTTATGGCGCGCGGTGTTAGCACCAAAAAAGTGCAGCGCCGTATTGCAGCTCGGTTAAAGGCGAAATATCTGCGGGACCCTAAGGTTTCAGTTGAAGTTGCTACGTATCGCCCGTTTTTTGTTCTTGGACAAGTTCAGACGGCTGGGCAATATCCTTATGTAGTTGGTATGACTGCTGAAGTAGCAGCTGCGATTGCTGGTGGGTTCTCTAGCCGAGCAAATGAGCGCAAGTTCCGTGTTAGCCGGGTTTATAAGGGGCGTCGCTATACCCTTCTTGTTTCTAAGAATTTCCCGATTTTCCCTGGTGATACAGTTTATGTGCGTGAGAGATTTTTTTAATTGATCCGTTTTCTTAAGCCTTTCATCTGTACTTAAACTTTTTCATTCTTTTTGCGTTATGAGATAGTTACATTTTCTCTATCGAGAGAAAATGTAACCTTCGCCTTTAATGATTGTTATTTTGCGAGCATTTTTATGAGCCGGAATTTGCGAATACTCCATTGTTTGCGTGCCCCTGTTGGTGGCTTGTTCAGACATGTTGTTGATCTTGCCGTTGAGCAATCTTTGGTGGGGCATGAAGTTGGGGTTATTTATGACAGTTCCACAGTTAGCGCCTCTATTGCCCCTCAGCTTGAGCTTTTAAATCAACGATGCTCCCTTGGGGTGCGGTCTGTGACTATGCCGCGATTATTGCATTTCAGTGATTATTCTGCTTTTCGAGCTGTGAAAAAATTTGCCATTGATGCGGATGCTCAAATTTTGCACGGACATGGGGCCAAAGGCGGTGCTTATGCGAGACTTGCTAGTTCTTCACTGAAAAAAAGCAAGCACCCTTGTCTTAGTTTTTACACCCCTCATGGTGGTAGCTTGCATTACTCACCTTCAAGTTTAAAAGGGAAAATCTTTTTAGGACTGGAGCGCACGTTAGCGAAACAAACGGATGGTTTGATTTTTGAGAGTGCCTATTCCTCAAATATTTACCACGAAGTTGTTGGTAGAGGTTATTGCCGAACAAAAGTTATTCCAAATGGTCTTAAAGCTGATGAATTTATTTCCGTCCCATTACATCCTGATGCGGCTGACTTTTTATTTATTGGTGAACTACGCCACTTAAAGGGTGTTGATCTTCTACTTGAAGCTTTTGCCCGCTTATTTAACGAAGCTCCTTCAATTCGTCTTTCGATTGTCGGGGACGGCCCTGATATGAAAATTTTTCAGGACTTGGCACAGACACTCTCAATTTCTTTACAAGTCAAATTTTATGGAAGACTACCGGCTCGAGAGGCGTTTGCTCTTGGGAATGTTATGGTCGTTCCCTCGAGAGCAGAAAGTTTTCCTTATATCGTGCTTGAGGCGGGGGCAGGGTTAAAGCCACTGATTTGCTCTGATGTTGGTGGCATTTCTGAAATTGTTGCAGGGACTTCAAGTGAACTTATCGTACCGGAAGATATTGAGGATTTGTATTCAGCTATGAAGCATTCACTCTCTCAACCAGAGCGGATGATGTCGCAAGCCGAACAATTGCAAACATCTATAAAACAAAAATTTACAATTGAGCGAATGTCTTCAGATATTACGGACTTTTATTTATCAGCACTCAAGCGATAGTCCTGATCGCCCTTAGTCTGCAATACCACCAGTTTTTAATTAAACTGTAGCACTCAGCCCTTTTTCATATTCTCTACACATCACCAAATCATCGCCAACAGCCAACATTAACTGGGACAAAAGGGCCACTCCTCGCAGTTTTGTTACTCAGTTTGATGTTTTTCGTCAAAGAAATCGTGTATTAGACTGATTTGAATAGATTTTTAACTGTTGTAAAAATGATTTATTAACTATGTTTTTAAAGAACGAGAGAAATTAATATAACCTTTAAATTTCTTCATTCCTTTGAAGGTTTTTTTTCTTAAGGTGTAACCATTCTCGTGTTTTGAGTTTAGTAAAGCCATATTTTGTGGGCTTAGTTGCGTAAAGGGGTTGATCGGTATGTCTGATCAGAATCTAAAAATTGAAAATAAATTTGAAAGCAAACCAGAAGAGCATGTCGCTCCACGGATTATTGCTTCAAATGATGATAACCCCAAATTACATAGTTTAAATTTGGGTGAGACCTCTTCACTCATCTCTCCTATCGTTTTAAATGGCTGTTACCGCCTATTGGAAATGCTTATTGTGATGAGCATTGGTATTGCAGGTTTTTATGCCTATGTTGATCAGGGTGGATCTCTCAACCTTCTTCACTATTTTTCAGGCATTTCGATAGTTTGTCTGATGCTTGCGTTTGTTTTGCACACCGTGAACGTTTATAGCATTCAAGCTTTCAACTCCCCTATTCGCCAAACTCCGAAATTATGGCTTGGAGTTACCTTGGTATTTGCGCTGTTTGTCACCGGATTATTCTTCTTAAAGATGGGTGACACATTTTCGCGTGTATGGTTAGGCGCTTGGTATATCTTAAGTGTTCTCTCGCTTTTATTCGCTCGTTTTGTTTTTGCTGCTGTTCTTAAAGAATGGTGTGCAGAAGGTCGTATTTATCGCCGAGCTGTCATTGTTGGTGGCGGTGATCCTGGTGTTGCTGTGATTAAAGAACTTGAAAGTTCTGAAAACACTGACATACGGATTTGCGGAGTTTTTGATGAGCGCAGCGATGATCGCGTTCCAACCCATATTCAAGGCTACCCTAAACTTGGCAATTATGATGAGCTCGTAGAGTTTGGGCGAAAATCAAGAATAGACCTCTTAATTGTGACACTGCCTCTTACGGCTGAAGGTCGTATTATGAGTGTTTTGAAAAAATTATGGGTATTGCCGGTTGATATTCGTCTTGCTGCTCACACCACAAAACTAAGATTTCGCCCTCGTGCCTATTCATATATTGGCAATGTTCCGTTTATAGATATTTTTGACAAGCCTATGGCTGATTGGGACTTTGTTCTTAAATGGATGTTTGACAAAATTGTTGCCGTTCTAGCGCTTATTCTCTTGTCTCCCATAATGATTGCTGCCGCAATTGCTGTAAAATATACCAGCAAGGGGCCGATTATTTTTAGACAAAAGCGTTATGGTTTTAATAATGAGCTGATTGAAGTTTATAAATTTCGTTCAATGTACACTGATATGTCAGATGCAGATGCTTCTAAGCTCGTCACCAAAGATGACCCACGCGTTACGCCTGTTGGTCGTTTCCTTCGAAAAAGCAGCATTGATGAACTCCCACAGCTGTTCAATGTGTTAAAGGGAGAACTCTCAACTGTTGGCCCACGCCCTCATGCGCTTTCAGCTAAAGCAGCTAGTCAAAGTTATCATGATGTTGTTGATGGTTATTTTGCTCGCCATAGAGTTAAGCCAGGCATCACTGGTTGGGCTCAAATTAATGGCTGGAGGGGAGAGACTGACACCGAAGAAAAAATTCAAAAACGTGTCGAGCATGACCTCTATTATATTGAAAACTGGTCCATCTTTTTAGATCTATATATCATTCTTTGCACGCCTTATAGCCTGCTATTTGATAAAGATAATGCGTATTGAGTTGAGTAGAGATGAGCGTTACTACAACATTTGATCAACAACACATAACTATTTCAAACAGGCTTCATCAAGCACTGTACTTTTTTGTGTGGCTTACGTTTTTCTTAAACGCGATTGTTATAAAAGAACCAGCTCCTTGTGATTTGTTCATGATGATCTTTGTGGTGACCATGCCGCTTTTCGGTATGGTTCGTATTCTTCCTCTTCATGCACTTTTTCTAGCCTGCTGGGCTATCATTATTGCTGGTGGTTTCATCGCAGCTGGGACACATGAGTTCTACTATGTCTCTGTTAAGCATATGATTATATCGCTTTATTTGGCAATCTTCTCCGTTGCATTGGCTGCCTTTGTTTCAAAAGATCCTGAGCAAAATTTAAAAGTCATTTGGAATGGGTATGTTTGCGGTGCGATTATCGCAGCATCGGCCGGTATCGTTGGTTACTTTGATCTATTTCCCGGTGCGTTTGAACTCTTTACTAAATTTCAACGCGCGAGTGGAACTTTTAAAGACCCTAATGTCCTTGGCCCTTACCTTGTGCCAGCTTTTCTCTATTGCTTACATATACTGCTTACTAGAAATTTAAGAGATGGGCTCATTGCTATTTTTTTGATGGGTTTGTTTCTTTTTGCAATTTTGATGAGTTTTTCCAGAGGGGCGTGGGTATTATTTGCTTTTTCAAGCGCCTTTTATATTGGCTTCTTTTTCTTCACAGCTCGAGATAATCAACAACGAGTTAAAACGATTACTCTTTGCCTCTTAAGCCTTATTGCATTTGTTGGTATTATTTCTGTTGCTCTGCAATCTGCTAAAGTTCAAGCCTTATGGAGTGAGCGGGCTTCCTTAAATCAGAGTTATGATGTTGGCGATCAAGGACGTTTTGTAGGGCATAAGAAAGCAGCGAAGATAATATCGGAGAACCCTATTGGCATTGGCGCTCTCTATTTTGGTTATTCTTATCATCATGAATTGCCGCACAATTTATACCTAAGCATGTTTTTAAGTACTGGATGGATTGGTGGTGCCCTCTTTTTATTTTTAATGGGGGCAACACTTTATTTTGGTGCGAAAATAATGCTCCGCCAAAGTCCGTGGATGCATTTTCATGGTATAGCCTATTGCACGTTCGTTGGCTTGGCCTTGGAGAGTTACATTATCGACAGTGACCACTGGCGTTTGCTCTATATCTTAATGGGCTTAATTTGGGGGGCTTATGGCTTTTATCAGTTTGAAGACCGCTCGATGAAAAAGCAATCCTCTGCAAATGCAACCTGATTTGAATATAAGCTAAACAATAAGCCCTACGGTTCTGATTGCTATTGAGCGATCTTGAAACATAGACGAATTCACAATTAAAACCTATGTGACTAATTAAAAAACTTAAGAGCCTCTTGTTCCCATTTTCTTATCCAATCACTTTTACAGTCAGTATATGCATGGCTGTCGGTTGGATATTTTAACTGGCATTCTGTCTTTAGGTTTTGATATTTGAGGGCTATGCCTTGGTGTAGACGAAGATAATCACGGAATGCTAAATGCCGTGCAACAGCGGCATCATTTTCTTGAAAGCAATGAACTTGAAATAAACGAGTGTTTGTCTCGGCATCATCTTTATAGGCGTATCTGCGACCGGCAATTCCATTTTCATGGCACCAAATATACCCGATAGCCTCAATATTGTTTTGAACTCTATCGAGTTCGTCAAGACTTTTGACCACCCCTAAAAGATCAATGATCGGCTTTGAGTGGATTGTAGCGATGGCAGTTGAGCCAATGTGATGCGCTTTGCTGAGGTTATCACCAATAGCAATATTTAACTGGGTGATCTCATCTTCGGCCATATCTGGCCAAAATGGATCATGGGGAACTAGTTGAACTTCAATTGGTTTCGGCATTTGATATTCGCTCGCTCAATAAATTCAATATTTGTACTTATATTCAATTTAATTATTTATGTTCAACTAATTTTTTTTTGATAAATAAATTATTAAGATATTTTTTAAACAAAGTTCAATTTATGGGAGCTAAATTCCAAGATTTTTTTATTTTCCTATTTACATGCCTCTGAAATAAAATCTCAAAACTACATATATTCTGTATAACAGACACATTAGCGCTACCATCTTCACTCTCATTTTTTGGTTTTGAAGAAATGCAGTCGGTTTGCGGTCCCTCTGCATACACTAGATGTGAGCTTTTTATTGATTGTGAATAAGAGCCGTTCTATCTAAACGACAGTAACAACCATCATCTTTTCACTTTTGCCCCTTCACTAATAACCTTGGCCTCTGAGTAATAATAATGATGAGCCCAAAGAATTAGATTGCTGCAGGCAATATAAAAAATCACGCCGCCGATAAAACATTTAAGAAATGTGGTTACAATTTTTTTTATGTTCTCTTTGCTCATAAGAAATACTCTTTATTCGCATTAACAAGGTCTCATGCTCCACCTTAAACCTTAATTATGAAACGGACTAGGCCCCTCTTTTGCCGGCTAAACTGAGGATTTTGGTAAGGACAATAGATTGATATGCTCACGTTGCTATGAAGAGTTAGAACCAACAAGCGATGTACTGCCAGCTCTATGGACAGCTTTGAATGACGAAAAGAGATATATAGTGAGGGTGGCGCTTATGGGGTGCATATAAATTATAAAATTAGAGCACTAAGGCAAACATGTTGAATTTATCTGAAAGTAATGGTCGGAGCGATAGGATTTGAACCTACGACCCCTGGTCCCCCAGACCAGTGCGCTAACCGGGCTGCGCCACGCTCCGACAATATGAAATTTCCAGCATCATTGAACTATGCTGCTTGATCTTTTCTCAATTTTTATGGCTAAACGTCAAGTGATATTTTTAGTTTCTGAAAGTTATACGTCAGAGACTTTAGCTTAGTTCTTCAAGCAAAAATTTTTCTACATTGATCAACTTCATCTAGAATTGAAAGAAGCACTCTTTGCTTTGGGTCTAGCTTTGCTGAAAAGCTTTCCTTTTTAATCGCCACTTTTAAATGTGTGTTGGCAATTTTTACTGATGGGTTTTCTTCTGGCTTGGCGTTCAAAAGAATTGTTGCATCGCCGGTATTCTCGCTGGCGAAACTTTTTACATAGTCAATTCCTTCACGCTTGAAGATTTGCTGAACACCGCGAATAGTGAAGCCTTCTCCATATAGAAGGTGACGAATAGATTTAAGAAGTTCTATGTCTGCAGGGCGATAATAACGGCGACCGCCACCGCGTTTCATTGGACGAATTTGAGTGAACTTACTTTCCCAGAAACGAAGCACATGTTTGGGTATATCAAGATCTGTTGCAACTTCACTAATGGTACGTAATGCATCAGATGATTTTTTCATTTCTGCTTCTCTTTTTCTCTCATGGTCATTGCTTTTTAGTGACGCTTCAGTTGCCCACCAGCAACCGCGTTTTAGTGGCGCCTCAGTTGCCCACCATCAACCGCGTTTTAGCGACGCCTCAGTTGCCCACATTTCTGTGCTTCAGCTGCCCCACAAAGTATCTGCAAAAATCGCGCTAGCGTTTAGACCTACGAGAGGCATACTTGCTACGCTCAATTAGGCAGCACTCCTACAACTATATATAAGTAACCCAATTCTTCTTCTGACGGCTATTTTTAGAGCTGATTATTTTTTCTTCTTGGTTCTTTTGCTGCGCGCTTTCATGCTTGCATCAATACGATTTTTCATAATGGCGCTTGGTCTGAAAACCAAAACTCGTCTCGGTGTGATTGGTACTTCTTCGCCAGTTTTGGGATTACGTCCAATGCGCTGCTTTTTTTCACGCACGCCGAATGAACCAAAAGAAGAAAGCTTTACTTGCTGACCTTCTTGCAAGCTATTGCTAATTTCAGCAAGAACGAGTTCCACCAAGTCTGCGGATTCATTTCGCGGCAAACCTATGCGTTTGACAACTGCCTCTGCCAGGTCTGCGCGAGTTAATGTCTTCTCGCTCATCGCTTGTCCCTCTTTTTGATTTTACTATCTGGTTGAAATGCTAATCTAAGGTTGATGAATTGGTCAATGGGCAATTGCAATTTTTGTTGTAAATTTCGGGATTTAGCTAAGATTTGTGTCATTTTTTCTTGTTATGAGGCAGCATTTATTACAATTCTCAGTTCAAGGCGGCACCTTAGTTTATTTTTGCTATAAAACCAGTTGGTTCAAAGGGTGTGCGGATTACCAGCGCACAAGAACTGCGCCCCAGGTGAAACCACCGCCCATTGCTTCCAGTAAGACCATGTCTCCTTGCTTTATTTTTCCTGTTTCAACTCCATGATTAAGAGCAAGAGGAATTGAAGCAGCTGACGTGTTGCCATGTTCTGCAACAGTCATAATGACCTTTTCAAAGGGCAGGCCAATTTTTTTAGCTGTTCCGTTTAATATGCGCTCATTCGCTTGATGTGGAACAAACCAATCAATATCATCAATTGTTAAATTTGCGTCTTCCAATGTCTCTTTGATGACATCGGAAATATTTGTCACGGCATGGCGGAAAACTTCTCGGCCATTCATGCGAAGGTGACCTGTTGTTTTTGTGCTTGATGGGCCTCCATCGACATATAGCTTGTCTCTATATCTGCCGTCAGAACGTAATTTTGAGTTTAGAATTCCTCGTTGCGTATCATCGCCGACAGGCTCTGATGAAACGACAACAGCGCCTGCGCCATCGCCGAATAAAACGCAGGTTGTTCTGTCTTCCCAATCCAGGATACGAGAAAAAGTTTCAGCACCAATCACTAAAATATTTTTGGCTTGCCCTGATTTGATATATTGATCTGCGGTTGTGAGTGCAAATACAAAGCCCGAGCACACAGCTTGCAAATCGAATGCAGCACCATGGTTAATGCCTAGCTCTGCTTGAATTGTTACAGCAGTTGCTGGAAAGGTTTGATCTGGTGTGGAGGTTGCTAAAATAATGAGATCTATCTCATCGGCTTGCATTCCGGCCCTCTCGAGTGCTTGCTTGGCTGCTTTTAAGGCAAGATCAGACGTCATTTCATTTTCAGCTGCGATGTGACGCGCTTTGATGCCTGTGCGCTCTCTAATCCATTCATCAGATGTGTCCACCATCTTCGACAAATCATCATTCGTTACTTTATTTTCAGGTAGATAGCCGCCAACAGAGCGGACAATGGATTGAAACTTGGACAATTTACTCAACCTTTAATTCTTTAATTCTTATTTTAGGGGCTAAGCCCTGTTTATAATTTACGCACTATTTCTTTATGTGCAGCTCTTACTTTGCAACTTCACTCTCTATTTCACTCTGTGGTGAAACAGCTTCAGCTTTTTTAGTAAGATCACCGGCCAATAGCTGATGAGACTTCTCTATATCCTTTGAAAGCCGCTCAACCAATTTATTTGATGCCATGTCATAACCAAGATCTATAGCGCTGGCAAAACCTTTTGCGTCAGTTCCGCCATGGCTTTTAATGACGAGACCGTTTAACCCTAAAAAGACGCCCCCATTCATGCCGCGTGGATCCATCTTACGCTTTAATGCACTAAAACCATTTGAGGCAATAAGAGCCCCTAATTTAGTGATGAGTGTTCTTGTCATAGCGTCTTTGATGTAGGTGCCGATTTGCTTTGCAGTTCCTTCAGCTGTTTTTAGAGCAATGTTACCTGTAAACCCTTCGGTCACCACCACATCAACCACGCCGCGGCCAAGGTCATCTCCTTCGACAAACCCATGATAATCAAACGGCAAATCAGCATTTTTTAAGATATTGGCGGCCTTTTTGATTTCATCTAAGCCTTTGATTTCTTCTACACCAACATTCAATAGACCAATTAACGGGCGCTCTTTTGCAAAAAGAGCTGTTGCCATTGCAGACCCCATAACGGCGTTATCAACGAGCTGGTGAGCATCTGCGCCCACATTTGCGCCGACATCAAGGACTATGCTTTCTCTACGCACTGTTGGCCATAATGCAGCGATTGCCGGGCGCTCTACGTCTGCCACTGTTCTAAGACAAATCTTAGCCATAGCCATTAGTGCACCTGTGTTGCCGGCTGATATGCAAACATCAGCTTCGCCTTTTTTCACAGCTTCAATAGATTTCCACATACTGGAATTTCGTTTACCTCGCCTGAGGGCTTGGCTGGGTTTTTCTCCCATTTCAACTGAAATATCAGTGTGGATGATTGTTGATCTTTTTAAAAGATTGGGGAATTTATTTAAAACTGGTTGCACTTGGGCTTCATCACCAAAAAGCAAATATTCCGTATTGGGGTGATGAGTAAGAGATCTATCTGCACCAGCAATTACCATTTCTGGCCCGGCATCCCCCCCCATGGCGTCCAAAGATATACGTAGTGGCGCAGTCATTAATTATTCACCTTGATTTAGCTAGATCATTTACGCTTTGATCATTTGAGGCTCCCGAATTCCTTGCCTCAAAACGCCAAATATACATTTTCAAATCGTCTAAATCTCAAACAAATTGTCCAAACCTCAAGCCAAGTCGCATTAAATCGGTTTTAGATGACGCACTTAAGATCTAGCTGTTTTTCATGATGGTCAATTGAACAAATAACTATTTATCTAAGTTTCTCAGCTCAATATCCCCCTCATATAGCTATGTTTTTATAATAGTTTTTATGAACTGGCCAACATAAAGGTTCCTCGCTGTGAGACAAGCCCCTTTTATTCATTTAGAGAGCAAAATTTGAGTCATTTTTCTATTTTTAGTTGTAAAATCATTATTCTTTATTTTTTTAGAACTTTTAGGGCAGCAAATGGATTTGGCTTTTCGTCATCAGCTGTTTCATTGTTTTTCCATTCAAAAACTTCGCCTTCTTTTCTTGGAAATTGTTCAATTGCAATGACGAAGTTTTCATAAATTATTTGCCCGATATTAAATTGCTCTTCTTCATAAAACTCAATAATTTCATCAATATAATCTATTTCCAGCTCAGGTGACTTTACTGGATCATTTTGAGCTATTGGCCAAAACTCGGTTTTAAAATTCTCTTTGATTTCGTACTTCACTGGTTCAAGCGAAAGGGTGCTCAACTGAGTGACGTCAGCTTTAATTTCGGCTGTTAGGCGATAACGATTTCTGTGAAGCGATTTTAACTGCCATCTACACTCAAATGCGTCAATAGCACTCAAATCTAACTCTTTGATAAAAAATGATATTTGCTCATCGTTTAAGTTTAGAGTTCTTTCTACACCGCTTTCGCCAATATCTTTTATAGGAACTATTAGCTTGATCGGTTGGGGAAATTCTTCAGAAAATGACATGTTTTTCTCGCTGTAGTCATTGTTAAGTCGGTAATTATCTTTGTTTCCGACATTGTTCGTTTTGCTGATGGTTTGGGGTGCTAAAAGTCCCCTTTAAGGCTCAACAAAGGTAAAATTTGCTGTTTCTATATCATGAAACTGTACAGAGTTTAGATAATTATAAACAGCGATCATATAGTTAGATAAATCATTGGAACGCTGATCACCACTGCTCACACTCTGAAAAATATGATTACTCAGCGCTTTCATAATTTTTTGTTTCTTGCCCATGCGCAAGCCTTTTTGATAATCAGCTGATCTCTCATAAAATCCGGCGATCAATTTATTTATTTTTTCTGCTTCACTTGCATCTTTGGGCGCTGCTTCCTTATAAGTTAATTCTAGTTCACTCACCAGGATTTCAGTTAAAAGCTCACTGATTTGCTTTTCACTGTCTTCATGCCGTAAGCGCTCTAATATCAAGCAAATATGAATGCACAGCATTTCATAACGCCCTGAAACGGAATTAGTGACCTGATATGCATGATAAAAATGAGGATGCAAGGACTGCTCAGACGCTAATAAAAAGAGATTTTTGGCGTTTTGCCTTTTCTCTGCCCGATTTTTCAGCCATTTGAACATGATGCTATCTCTTGTTCCGCTTCATTTTAAGTTTATACAGGCATAGCTAGCTTGCATTTAAGGCTAACTCAAGGTATCAGTTTAAACAGTGGTTTAGGTTTCATAACTTTTTGTATTTAAGGGCTAACCCCACAAACTTAATGGTAAAAATATTATGTCTGCAGAGACCACAAAAAACAACAAGCTGCAATCTAATCTGGGAGCTATTGGCGTGAAAAAATCACTGAAGAGTGATCTCAATGGTCAGAATGATCCTCTTGTTATACAAGATGAACTTCGTGGTACAGAAGAAAAGCTACATCGTAGAGATGTTTTGAGCCTTTTGTGCAAAGGCGCTTTTGCGTGCATTGCTGTTGGACCTCTGGCCGCTTGTTCCTCTCAAATTTCACAACATGGCCATTTGCTCACAGAAGCCGACCTAGCTCAAGTGCAAGTAGGTATGTCGAAACAACAAGTGAATTTTTTGCTTGGCACTCCGGATACGACAGCCACTTACACAGGCGATGTCTTTTATTATATTTCATCAAAAATGGAAACTAAATCATTTTTACCTGCTAAGGAAATTGATCGCCGGGTTGTGGCCGTTTATTTTGCGCCGCAGATTGATACGGTTAAGCGGGTTGCTCATTACGGCCTACAAGATGGTAAAGTGATTGACTTTATTACACGCGAAACTCCTTCACACGGCCAGGAAGCTGGGTTGATCAATCAATTGTTCCGTGGTCTTGGTGCCAAAACCAATGTGTTTGGGAACTAAAAGCTAAGCTCTATTCTCTCTCACGGCTATTCTATGAGCTGAAGCTCATGGGCCTACGAGGTGCGGGGCTTGCCCCGGACGCCTATCGGCGTCATGTCCCCCAGCCCGAAGTGGGCTGGGCTCCTTCTTCGTATAGATAAGTTCTGTTTATTTCTCACGGCTATTCTATCGTTAAAGCCACAGGCTTCTGGCGACATGTCCTTATGCCGAAAAGGCATCACTCCTTCTTCGTATAGTTAGGTTTATTTTTCAAAGCTTTGCCATCTATATGACATTTTAAAGCTCGTTGACCACTGTTAGCATGAAGCCGTCATAGCCTTTGTCGCCAACGGTTTGAATTGTTGTTGATGAGACACCTGTCTGCTTTGAGATGAAGTCATTGCCATTTTGAACGCCCTTCACCATCTCATCATCTGTTTCCATGTTGATGACCTCGCCTTCTCGCACTACATTGTCTGTAATTATGACAGTGCCTTTGCGAGAGAGTTTTAAAGACAACTCAAGATAGTTCGGGATGTTTTCTTTATCTGCATCAATGAAGACGAAATCAAATGGGTCAGAATTTTCACTAATCAAATCCTGCAAACTTGATAAAGCGGCCCCCTGGCGCAATTCTATTTTCCCCTCAAGGCCAGCTTGTTTGAAGTTGTCGCGAGAGACATCAGCGTTTTTTTGCTCATATTCCAAGGTGATCAACTTACCATTTTCCGGCAAAGCTCTAGCCATGCAAATGGCGCTAAAACCGGCCAATGTGCCAATTTCTAAAACTCTCTTGGCTCCAGATATCTGCACTAATAATTCCAGATATTTTCCAAAGGCATCTGAGATAGCAATAGGAGGTAATTTAGCGTCTATCCCTGACTGTCTTACTCGATCTAATATCTCATCTTTGGGAAGTAGCAAGTTATTGTAATAATTATCTACGGCAGTCCACTGAGAAAGAGACATAGCGTTTATCCTTGAAATTATTGGTTCACATTGAAAATACCAAATGATTGCTAGATGGATCCCGGGTCAGGCCCATCATGACAATCTGTATGAGCAACCTGCCTATTCCCACTCAATGGTTCCGGGGGGCTTTGAGGTTATGTCGTAGACGACGCGGTTGACGCCGCGAACTTCGTTGATGATGCGGGTTGAGACGCGGCCTAAAAAGTCGTGTTCAAATGGGTAGTAGTCCGCTGTCATGCCGTCTGTCGATGTAACTGCGCGTAACGCCAAGACATAGTCATAAGTTCTTGCATCCCCCATCACGCCAACAGAGCGAACTGGTAAGAGCACTGCAAAGGCTTGCCAGATCTCATCATAGAGCCCGGCTTTTTTAATTTCATCCAAATAGACAAAATCTGCTTTGCGAAGGATATCAGCTTTTTCTTGCGTGATATCACCTGGGATACGAATGGCTAATCCTGGCCCTGGGAACGGGTGTCTGCCGATAAATGCATCTGGCAATCCTAATTCGCGGCCAAGGTCGCGTACTTCGTCTTTGAATAACTCACGCAGTGGTTCTACCAATTGCATGTTCATGCGCTCGGGTAGACCGCCAACATTATGGTGAGATTTTATCGTCACTGACGGGCCGCCCGTGAAAGAGACGCTTTCAATCACATCTGGATAAAGGGTGCCTTGCGCCAAGAAATCAGCGCCGCCGAGTTTATTCGCTTCTTCTTCAAACACATCAATGAAGAGCTTGCCGATAATTTTGCGTTTTTTTTCTGGATCAGAGACGCCAGCTAATTCGCCTAAGAATTTTTCTTTGGCATCAACGTGAACAAGCGGAATGTTATAGTGATCTTTAAAAAGCTTCACCACTTGTGTTGCTTCGTCCATGCGCAACAAACCATGATCGACAAAGATACAATTCAACTGATCACCAATGGCTTCATGGAGAAGTACTGCGGCCACGGAACTATCTACCCCGCCGGATAGCCCGCAGATAACGCGCTTATCACCGACTTGGGCTCGGATTTTGGCTATTTCGCTTTCTCTGAAAGCGGCCATTGTCCAATCACCTCTACAATCAGCAATATTGTGAATGAAGTTTTGGATGATTTTTGTGCCGCCAACTGTGTGCATGACTTCTGGGTGAAATTGCACTGCATAAAACTTGCGTGTCTCATCACTGATGGCCGCATAGGGTGCACCTTCAGATTTTGCGATGATGTCAAAGCCCTCAGGCAACGCTGTCACCCGATCCCCATGGCTCATCCAGACACGCAGTGTCTTTGTAATTTGCTCGCTCGGTGTTTGTGGAGTTTGAGTTGGGATGTCTGAAGCATCTGTCGTGGCTGCTTTTGAGAATTCTTCTACGCCTTCGAAGAGAGGAGAACTTGCTACAATTTCAATGTCTGCTCTTCCGAATTCTTGATGATCGTGAGTTTCGACTTTACCACCGAGTTGAGTGACCATGGTTTGCTGGCCGTAACAAATACCTAGAATAGGGATGCCGGCTTTAAATATAGCTTCAGGTGCGCGCGGCGTATCGCTATGAGTAACGCTGGCTGGTCCGCCTGAAAGGATCACCGCTTTGGGGGTTAGCTTCTCAAATGCCTCTTGGGCTGCATTAAAGGGAACGATTTCCGAGTACACACCGGCCTCACGTACCCGCCGCGCAATGAGCTGGGTGACCTGGGAGCCAAAATCAATAATTAAGATATTCTCTGTCATGAGAGGGTGTTACGGCAAAATGACGACTTTTTCAATGGTTTTATAGCAAATTTGGTCTCTTAAAATAATTTAAGTCGCTTACACCAATTCATGCTTTAAGCGCTCATATTCAATTTTAGGGCAGCGGTTCATTACCACCCTCATACCAGCGGCTTCTGCGAGCTTTGCAGCGCTCTCATCTTCCACACCTAACTGCGTCCAGATGATTTTTGGCCTCGGAGCAATCTCTATAGCTTCTTTAACAATGCTTAGAGCCGCATCGCTTTTGCGGAAAATATCGACCATATCGATTGTTTGATCAACGTCGCTTAGATTGGCAAAGACTTTTTGCCCTAGGATTTCCTGGCCAGCTAGCCCTGGGTTAATGGGAAAAACTGTGTAGCCAGCATTTAGTAAAAATTTTAAGACTTCGTTTGAGGGTCTTTCAGCTTTATTGCTTGCGCCAACAAGGGCGATTTTTCGAACATCTTTTAGAATTTGCTTTAGGTAAGCATCATCATAGGCGTTGTGATTTATACTTGTTGACTTAACTGCTTGAGTTTTCTTGGCTATGCGCGCACGTTTTTTTCTTAGTTTTGTTTTTCGACTTGTTCTCACAGCGCTATGCACCCACTATTTATTGATTTTCTGATGGCCACTCAGGTTTTTTCTTTTCAATAAAGGCTTCCATACCGCAATCAGCATCTGGCATCATTAAATTATCAACGATGGTTTCTCCCATCACTTTATAGGCTTGCTCAAGTGAGAGTTCAATTTGGTTATAGAATGCTTGCTTACCCAGCGCGATGACGTTGCGTGACCGCATAGCTGCTTTCTCTGCAAAGTGCTCAGCTGTTTCAGCAAGATTTTCCTTTGCTACTACTCGGTTTAACAAACCTAAGCTTAATGCTCTTTCTGCGTTAATCCGCTCACCTAGCATCAACATTTCCAAGGCAGCTTTTCTTGGGATGTTTCGGGATAACGCTACTTGAGGGGTTGAGCAAAACAGGCCTGCATCAATTCCGTTTACAGCAAAGATAGTACTATCTTCAGCTATAGCCAGGTCACAACTGGCAACCAATTGGCAACCGGCTGCTGCTGCCACGCCATGAATTTCTGCAATCACTGGGATGGGGAGTTTGGCTAGCGTTAGCATCATTTTCGTGCAGGTCGCAAAGAGACCCTCAAAATAAGCTTTGCCCTTGTCATCGTCCTCACGGTGGCTTTGCATTTCTTTTAAATCATGACCTGCGCAAAAACCTTTGCCACTTCCCTTGATGATGAGCGCTTTAATAGAGTTATCTTCAAAAATTGGATCAAGTGCTTCTTGCAGGGCGTTTAACATACCCATAGACAGTGCATTTAAAGCTTTCGGACGATTAAGGGTGATATGAAGCGTTGTTCCTTTTTGCTCTTTTAATACAAAAGGGTCAGCTGTTTTTTCAACAACCTTTTCGTTTGCAATATCAGTCATACCTTCTTCCCTTAACTTTACCTCTTTAAGCTTCACTTTTATCACTTCTGTTTTTCAAGAATGGAGATGAAGAAGCCGTCTGTATTGTGGGTTTTTGGTGTCAGCGTTAAATAGGTTTCATCATCATTTGCAGAGTTTAGCTCAGCATTGTTTTCAGATTGTTGCCACTGCTCTTTGTAACTAAGGGGCTTAAAAGCAGGTGTTTCTTCTATGAATGCTTCAATCTGATCTTTGTTCTCAGAAGGGAGAAGCGAACAAGTGACATAGACTAATTTGCCTCCTGGCTTTACATGATCAGCTGCTTTTCTCAAGACTTTGCGTTGTTCTTCCATGCGCTCACCAAGTGATTTTTCTGACAGTCTCCACTTTGCATCCGGGTGGCGCCGCCACGTTCCGGAACCAGTGCATGGCGCATCAACGAGGACTATATCCATGTTGCTTTTGAGCATTTCAAGTTGTACTTCGTTGCCTGCTTCCAGGGTTTGAACATTGCGACAGCCTGCACGTTTTAGACGTTCGAAAATTGGGCGGAGACGATGCTTATCAGCATCATAGGCATGTATTTGCCCTTTGTTTTTCATGATTGCGCTTAGAGCTAAAGTTTTACCACCGGCGCCCGCACAAAAATCTAAGACCTGATCTCCTTCTTTGGCATTTGTTAGCAGGCTTGCTATTTGAGAGCCTTCATCCTGGATTTCAAACCAGCCCTTACCGTGCTCTGCATCAGCTTCAATATTAGGTGATTTTTTATCTTTTGTACCAGCTGGCAATCTCACACCAAACGGAGAGTAAGTTGTCTCACCTGCATTATATTTGGAAAACGCATTTACGAGTTTTTCTCGATTTGACTTAAGACCGTTCACTCTTATGTCAATCGGCGCTCGATTTAGTAGAGCGTTAGCTTGTTCTTCGAAATCAGTTTTGAACTGAGCGCTTATGGCATTATAGAGCCATTCTGGAATGTTTGCATTGACCCAGGCCGGGGCAACATCTTCCCGTTTTGTGGTCAGCGATTTTTGTTCTTTTTCGGTGATTGCACTTGGAGCAAATTTATCGCCTTCAAAGCTTTGAGATAAAGCCTCGACCTCTTCACCCCAGTTATAAACTGCACCAGCTAAAGTCAAAGCTCTTGGACTGTCATCTTCCATCATCCATGCGAGTGAAGATTTATTCCGTAAAATATCATAAACCAGGTTGCCAATGGCCGCTCTATCTTTACTGCCAGCAAAACGGTGAGCTCGCCCCCATTCCGCCAACGCATTTTTTGCAGGAAGGTGACGTTCCTCAATGAGTTGAAGAACGTCGATTGCAGCGCTTAAGCGGCCTGGGAGTTTCATATTATTATTCCGTTGTATTTACATGATGGCTAAACCAAACCTGCCCCACATGACCATCAAGATTAACATTGATGTAACAAAAATAAGGAAGCGATATAGCACATGATTGATTGTTAAATGTATTGCAAGGTGAACTAATCTGACGGCTACATAGGACCATGCTAGCATTAGGTATGTTTGATCGCCTTGCTTTGTAACAAGGAGGAGTACAACAAGTAGATAAAAAAGGATAGGTGTTTCTAGTTGATTATGTAACGCATTGCTGATTTTAGTCACTGACTTGGGCCAGCCTGGTTCTCGCAATGCTATGTCTGAAACTTTCACTTTCCCTTGCTTGGCAGCTACATATCTTGTGATACCCGTCATTATTACTAATAGAAAGGTTATAGCGACCTGTACGAATAGTGGGGGTAGTAATTCCATTATATTGCTCCGTATTAAATTATTCACATTCTAAGTGATGTATACGGAACCACGGTGACTTGTAAAAGTAAAGTTTCTTTTTTAATGCTCCTTCAGTTGCCCACTAGCTACCGCGCTTTATAAAAAAAGCCACTCACTTGTTTTTCAAGTGCGTGGCTTTGATTTAAATTTCACTTTGATATAACTGGTTTAAGATGACCCTGGGTAATTTGGGCTTTCTCTGGTGATTGTCACATCATGAGCGTGGCTTTCGCGAAGAGACGCGCTTGAAATACGAACAAATCTTGCTTTTTGTTGCATTTCTTTGATCGTGGCTGCGCCGGTATAACCCATCGCGGCTCTTAGGCCGCCTACCATTTGATGAAGTACAGAACCGACTGGTCCTTTGTAAGGTACCTGGCCTTCAATGCCTTCTGGCACAAGTTTAAGCTGGTCATTTACTTCTTGTTGGAAATAACGATCAGCTGAGCCTCTTGCCATTGCACCAACGGAGCCCATGCCTCTGTATGATTTATAAGAGCGACCTTGATATAGGAAAACTTCGCCTGGGCTTTCATCAGTTCCCGCTAGAAGTGAGCCTACCATCACACAATCAGCACCAGCTGCGAGTGCTTTTGCCATATCGCCTGAGAATTTAATGCCGCCATCTGCGATGATTGGAATGTTATGTTTATTGGCGACTTCAACAGCTTCTACGATTGCTGTAAGTTGTGGCACACCGACGCCCGCAACAATTCTTGTGGTGCAAATAGAGCCTGGGCCAATGCCAACTTTTACGGCATCTGCGCCGGCATCAATCAAGCCTTTTGTGCCTTCACCGGTCGCAACATTTCCAGCGATCACTTGGATATTACCTGTAATCTTTTTAATCCGGCTAACAACATCAAGCACTTTTTTAGACTGACCATGCGCCGTATCAACTACAATTATATCAACGCCGGCATCTAGCAAGCGCTCTGTGCGCTCATAACCATCGTCACCAACGGTTGTCGCAGCTGCCACTCTTAGGCGGCCCTGATCATCTTTCGTCGCATCTGGATGTAGTCTTGCTTTTTCAATATCTTTTACTGTGACAAGGCCTGTGCAGTGATAGTCATCATTGACCACAAGTAGTTTTTCAATGCGATGCTGGTGAAGCAGGCGTTTAGCTTCATCCATATTCACATTTTCTTTGATCGTGATGAGCTCTTTGGTCATCAGCTCTGATACGGGTTGCTCTTCTTTATCTGCAAAACGCACATCTCTGTTCGTTAAGATGCCAACTAATTTTCCTGATTTTTCAACAACAGGCACGCCAGAAATGCGATGACCATCCATCAGAGCTAGTGCGTCACTTAAGGTATCTGTTGGCTCAATTGTGACAGGATTTACAACCATGCCTGATTCGAACTTTTTTACCTTCGCAACTTCAGCCGCTTGTTCTGTAGGTGTGAAATTCCGGTGGATGACACCTAGACCGCCGGCTTGTGCCATAGCAATGGCCATATTACCATCTGTCACGGTGTCCATTGCTGAAGAGATAATCGGTATATTCAGTTTTATTTTACTTGTCAGATAAGTCGACGGATCTACTTGGCCTGGCATAACCTCGGAAGGTCCTGGGCGCAATAAGACGTCATCAAATGTTAGGGAGGTTGGTAAGTTATTCAAATCTGAGCCAAAATCAGAGTGAGAGGCCATTTGTCATTTCCTTCGTGCAAGCATCGGATCATCAAAAACTTTCCTGATGTGCTCGTTCTTCTATCACTTTGTTTGGCAAAAGAAAAGGGAGAGAATGGAATTATCGATAGGCATTTCATTTCATTCGTTAAATCTTTGAAACGGTGTTAATTTTTGGCCTTTCAGCTTAAATTCGAACTGTTTTTTGACTGTTTCATCCAATATACCGCCTTTCGTGGGTCTAATTTGTCGACCTTGCAATAATTATTATTAATTTATATGGTTCCCTCCAAGGTAGACTTTTGTTCAATGAACATTCTTTTCAATACATTAGGAACAATGAATGCCATTAAATTTAGAAAAAATTGGGATTATAGGTGCAGGCCAAATGGGCGCAGGAATTGCTCATGTTTGCGCTCTTTCTAACCGCTCAGTTCAGCTGCTTGATATCAACCAAGCTCAATTAGAAAAAGCGCTTGTAGACATAGAAACTAACCTTGGCAAACAAGTCCGCAAAGAGATCATCTCTGAAGATCAGGCGAAACAAGCTCTAGCGCAGATTGAAACCTGCACTGACTATAATTTTTTCGAACAGACTGACATGGTGATTGAGGCTGCTACAGAAAAAGAAAACTTAAAGGCCAAGATTTTTGACCAACTATGCCCCTGCCTGAAACAAGAGGCTATTATTGCCACTAATACCTCTTCTATTTCAATTACAAAGCTAGGCGCTGGAACAGACAGGCCAGAGCAGTTCATTGGAATTCATTTTATGAACCCTGTTCCTTTGATGAAACTGGTTGAGCTCATTCGCGGCATTGCGACGAATGACGAGACTTATCAAACGGCAAAAGGCTTTATTGAGCTTATTGAGAAGTCTCCGGTGAGTTCTGCTGATTTTCCTGCGTTCATCGTGAACCGCTTACTATTGCCGATGATCAATGAAGCCGTTTATGCGATCTATGAAGGGGTTGGTACAACTGAGAGTATTGATGAAGCTATGCGACTAGGAGCCAACCACCGGATGGGGCCTCTACAACTGGCAGACTTTATCGGTCTTGATACGTGCCTTTCCATTATGAATGTTTTACATGATGGATTGGGTGACACAAAATACCGGCCCTGCCCGTTGCTGGTGAAATATGTTGAAGCGGGATGGTATGGTAGAAAAACTGGAAAAGGCTTTTATGATTACAGCGTTGAACCACCGAAGCCGACACATCGCCCTCTTCAATAGGAGAGGTCTTCTATAATACTGGCTTATAAAAAAATATTCGGGTGGGACTTTTATTAGTTCCCACTCGAACTATTTTTATATTTAATTTTCTCTGCCTTTAAAGCCAGTTGCCATAACATAAAGTTCTGAGCTATCTGCTCTGCTAGCATCTGGTTTGACATGGCGGGTTTTCTTGAAATATTTTTTCATTAACGCCAGCAACTCATGTTCAGTGCCGCCTTGTAGCACTTTGGCTAAGAAGGTCCCTTCAGGTTTTAAAACTTCAATGGCGAACTCAAGGGCTGCTTCAGCCAGGCCGATGATGCGCAAATGATCTGTTTGTTTATGGCCGGTTGATGGAGCTGCCATATCTGACATAACAATGTCTGCCGCGTTGCCTTTTAATGCTTTTTTCAATTCATCTGGCGCTTCATCTTCCATGAAGTCCATATGGATAATTTCAACGCCTGGAATTGGTTCCATCTCAGAAATATCAATCGCTACAACTTGGCCCTTGCCTTCTTCTGATTTAGCGCGTCTGGCGGCCACCTGACTCCACCCGCCAGGAGCAGCACCTAGATCAACAATCACCATTCCAGATTTAATGAGGTCAAACTGGTCATCAATTTCAATGAGCTTAAAGGCAGCTCTGGCCCGCAAGCCTTCTTCTTTTGCTCGTTTCACATAAGGGTCGTTTAGCTGACGCTGAAGCCACATAGTAGATGAGATCTTGCGCCCTCTTGCGGATTTAACTTTTACTTTGAGATTTCTTTTTCCCTGAGCTGGTGAGCCGCCCTGGTTTTTCCCGCTACTTTGAATTTTGGTTTCTTGCTTTTTTGATGAGGCTGACTGTTTGGCTTGACCTTTTGATTGGTTTACCGGGCCTTTTGTTTTGGCTCTTGAAGGGGTTTTCTTTTTATTCATTGCTTTAAGCTTTCATGCCCATTTTGTTTTGAGCATTTTTTTAGCTGGTTATTAATCACGTGTTTTTTTGGTGTTATTAGTCTGGGTATTATTTGTCTGGCGCGACATATATCTATTTTTGCCTTTATTTTGGCCTCTGTAGACACCCTTTTTCCCTTGATTTTTTTTCGGTTGGCTTGTCCAAGTTTGACCTGGTTTTATAAACCCGTCTTCAGCCATTAACTTAGCTAGAATGCCTTCTCTTAGGCCTCTATCAGCTACCCGTAACTGGTTCGTTGGCCATGTTTCTAACATTGCCTCCAAGATTGCACAACCACCCATTACCAGATCAGCGCGCTCCCGCCCTATTGAGGGAATGGCAGAGCGCTCATCAAAGCTTAAATTCAATAATCTTTTAGATACATTCGTCACTTCATCGGTGTGCATCCAAATGCCATCTATCTTTTGCCTGTCGTAGCTCTCTAAACTCAAATGAACTCCGGCCAATGTTGTTACAGTGCCTGACGTTCCTAAGTAGTGGATATTTGAATTATTTATATCCGTTGTTTCTTTGATGTGATTTGCAAAGCCATCAAGCAGCATTTTGACGTAAGCGACCATCTTTTCAAACACATCTTTATCGACATGCTTGCCACCGAATTTTTCTGCTAATGTCACAACACCTACGGGAAGCGAGATCCATGACACGATGGCTTCTTCAGCATTAATGCAATTTAATGATTGGGCGCCCTGGATTTTTTGTATATCAATCCAGATTAATTCTGAGGAGCCGCCGCCAATGTCAAAAATAAGCGCATAATCACAATTACTGTCTATTAGAGGAACACAGCCTGAAACTGCTAATTTAGCTTCTGTTTCCTGACATATTATCTCTAGGTTCAAGCCTGTTTTACTCGCAACATCTTCAAGAAAATGAGCGCTATTGCCGGCAGCTCGGCAGGCTTGTGTCGCTACCAACCTGGCTCGATTGACTTTATGAAAGGCGAGTTTTGCTGAGCAAACCTGAAGCGCATCGATTGTCCGAGCCATGGCATCTTTGGAGAGATAGTTTGTTTCACTAACGCCTTCGCCTAGCCTGATGATGCGAGAAAAAGCATCAACGATTTGAAAACCCTGGTGGTTTGGACGCGCCAATAGGAGCCGGCAATTATTTGTGCCAAGATCCAGTGCGCCATAAACAGGAGCTTTTGTTTTATTGCTCTGTTTTGGCTTAAATTTTTTAGCACTGTCGCCTGCATTGTTTTTTTTGCAGACTCCATCGGCTGGAGGCTCTTGTTTTAGCTCTGAGGGAGCAGCTCGCCTGAATGGCACATCTTTTTTATCAGATGGTGCTGGCTGGCGAATGGCTCCGTCCCTTGCTTCAACGGGTTTTGCATCAACAGGTCTTGCCTTAACAGAAGCTTGCGCGAATTCTTTTAAGCTCTCTTTTTTATGTTTCTTTTCTGAGTGAGCTCTTAAGTCTTCATCTTCTGCTGGCGATCTTTGTGACCTTTGCTGGTTTTCTTTGCATATTCTCCCCTCCATACCGGATTTGCGCCTGTGGTTGTCACCTACGTCGCCCGGCATTTTCTATTCTCTTTCCCTTTCAGATAAACTGATTTGGCAGATAAACTGATTTAGCAAATAAACTAAATTGGTCTGTTTCTCTTTATGCTAAACCTAGCATGTTTAAGATTTTTTTATTTTCCAACTCAGTTTATCAAAAGATAAACATGGTACAAGCAAAACAAAGCCAACTCGTTAAATTCTGATAATTTTCACTATCATGTCCTAACGAATTGGCCTTAATTTTGTTGATTACACCCCCATCACATCAGAGGATGACTGTTCAATTTTAGATAATCTGTTCACGACGAAGAATGTTCATAACTTCATCAGCTAAGTCTTCTGGTGACGTTTCAGTACCAGCTAACACGATTTCAGCATTTTCTGGCTCTTCGTAGGCAGAATCAATACCGGTAAATTGTTTGATTTCGCCAGCTCTTGCCTTGGCATATAGCCCTTTTATGTCTCTGGTCTCACACACGTCTAACGGTGTGTCGACATGAATTTCAATGAATTCGCCATCATCAAACAATGACCGAGCTAGTCGGCGATCTGCTTTAAACGGAGAAATGAAGGAAACCATAACAATGAGACCTGCATCTACCATTAATTTGGCAGCTTCAGCTACCCGGCGGATGTTTTCAGTGCGATCTTCATCTGAAAAGCCTAAATCCCTATTGAGACCATGACGAACATTATCCCCATCAAGAAGGTAAGTATGATGGGTGCCCAGATGTAATTTACTTTCCAGAACATTTGCAATTGTTGACTTGCCGGACCCTGAAAGTCCCGTGAACCACAAGCAACACGGCTTTTGTCCTTTTGCTAACGCACGCGCTGCTTTATCAACGGCCATGTGCTGCCAGTGAACATTATCCGCGCGTCTGTCTGCGCCTTTGATCAAACCAGCCGAAACGGTTGCGTTGGTTAGACGGTCAATTAGAATAAAATTCCCTGTTTCCAGGTTGTTTGTGTATGGATCAAAAACGATAGGCTTGCTTAAATTTAACTCACACACACCAACATCATTGGTTGATAATTGCTTATCTTCAATTTCTTCAAGTGTGTTCACATCGAGCTTGTGATCAATGCGTGATACAGTTGCGATCACAGTTTGGTGGCCTGCTTTTAACTGATAGGCACGACCAATTTGCAAGGGCTCTTCACTGAGCCAAATAAGTGACGCTTCGATTTGCTGAGCGATACAAGGGCGATTTTCTTTGTGAGCGATCACATCGCCTCTTGAAATATCAATCTCATCTTTCAAGGTCAGCGTTACTGATTGACCTGGATTTGCTTCTTCCAAATCACCATCAAAGGTTACGATGCGATCTACTGTAGACTCTTTGCCTGAAGGCAGAACAACAATCTCGTCACCGACTTTTACCTGGCCACTTGTCAGCGTTCCTGAAAAACCGCGAAAGTTTAGATCTGGACGGTTTACCCACTGGACCGGATAGCGCAAAGCTTGAGACGCGCGCTTATCTGGCACATCAAAGCTTTCTAGAAATGCGAGCAAACTTGGGCCTTCATACCAGCTTAGCTCTTCACTTTTAGTTGTGACGTTTTCACCATTTAGAGCTGAAATTGGTATTGGATGTATTGAATTCAGGTCTAATTTTTCAGCGAATTCAATATAATCAGCTACAATTTCGTTATATCGCTCTTCGCTATATTCAACTAAATCCATCTTATTTACGGCCAAGACCACATTCTTAATGCCAAGCATTGAAACTATGCAGCTATGGCGTTTTGTTTGCGTGATCACACCTTTACGGGCATCAATTAAGATAACTGCCATGTCACAGGTTGAAGCACCTGTCGCCATGTTACGCGTATATTGCTCATGACCTGGCGTGTCAGCGACAATAAATTTGCGCTTTAAAGTTGAGAAATACCGGTAGGCCACATCGATGGTGATGCCTTGCTCGCGTTCTGCTTGCAAACCATCGACAAGAAGTGCCAAATCGAGCTCACCATGCTGTGTTCCATGAGCTTTACTATCTTTTTTCAAGCTTTGAAGCTGATCTTCTGCCACCAGTTTGCTATCATATAACAAGCGACCAATAAGAGTTGATTTACCATCATCCACACTGCCGCATGTTAAAAACCGTAGCAGGCTTTTTTGTCCAATGTTGTCGTCGTCCATAGCTTCGCCAAACTCTACTGCGCTTTGCTCTTGTTCTTTTTCTTGTGTCAGTTCAGTCATTTTCTAAAAATAACCTTCCTGTTTCTTCTTTTCCATTGAACCAGCTTCGTCATGATCGATCACACGGCCTTGCCGTTCTGATACTCGTGAAACTGTTAGTTCTTCAATGATATCTGAAACGGTTGTTGCATCAGATGAGACAGCGCCTGTTAATGGGTAACAGCCGAGTGTACGGAACCGCACCTTTTTCATTTCGGGTGTTTCACCGGGCTCTAAAGGCATACGATCATCATCGACCATAACCATTACACCATCACGTGTAACAACGGGCCGTTCTTTTGCGAAATATAATGGGACAAGAGGAATGTTCTCCTCGTCGATATAATTCCAAACGTCTAATTCAGTCCAATTTGAAATTGGGAAAGCTCGGATGCTTTCTCCTGGGTGCAACCTGCTATTATAGTTGTGCCAGAGTTCCGGGCGCTGATTTTTTGGGTCCCAGCGATGAGTTTTGGTGCGGAAAGAGAACACTCTTTCTTTTGCTCTTGATTTTTCTTCATCACGGCGCGCGCCACCAAAAGCAGCGTCGAAGCCCCATTTATCAAGGGCTTGTTTTAACCCTTCTGTTTTCATGACATCTGTATGGATGGCTGAACCGTGGCTAAAAGGACCAATACCTTGTTTTACGCCGTCTTCATTTATATGAACCAGCAACTCAACACCGGTCTCAGCGGCCATTTTTTCGCGAAATTCAATCATTTCCTTAAATTTCCATGTTGTATCAACATGAAGAATTGGAAATGGAGGTTTCGATGGGTAAAATGCTTTTAACGCTAAATGTAGCAGGACAGCGCTGTCTTTACCGATTGAATAGAGCATAACGGGCTTTTCAAACGATGCAGCAACTTCACGGATTATGTATATGCTTTCCGCTTCAAGCTCTTGTAAGTGGCTTAATTTCATTGAGTTTTTAACCAGTTCAATATTTTAAGACCCCAGTAACACAAACGACTGTTGCGCTGAGGAAGTAATAAGATCATTTCTTCATATCAGATAGCTTGTTTTTTGCTAATTCTAAAGGGCTTTTTTTAAATAAAAAATGCATTTACCTCGGATCGCCTCAGGGAGGCATATAGCTGTAGATTTGAGACCTCAATTAGAATAAACCTCCCACTTTTTCAGCTCTTGTGGATTTATTTTTTGCAATACATCTCAAATAAAACCTCAATCAAAATAAAATTTCAGGTATTTTAGGTTTTAAAGCAGTATTTTTTCCAAAACATTTGGTCTTCCTATCGACTTGGCCTCATAATCTTAGTCTTGCCATTTATCGCTGCTAGGTGATATATCGAATTGATATATTTTATTGAAGACATATCGCATTTGATATATATGTCGTCCTGTCTTTTAGTATTTAAGTTGTAAGAAACCGATGAATGTTCGCACCCTATGTCTTGGTATCCTTTCTTTTGCGCAAATGACCGGATATGACATCCGCAAACTTGCTGCAGAGGGGAACTTTAGTCATTTTTGCGAAGCAAATTATGGCTCGATATACCCTGCACTTTCACAATTAACCAAAGATGGTTTTGTTGTCTTTACTGATGAAGTTTTGGATGGCAAACCACCTCGCAAGATTTATTCAATTACGGAAAAGGGACGCGTTCATTTATTTGAGACATTGAACAAGCAACCTGGACCCGATCGCTTTAAATCTGAATTTCTTTTTTACAGTTTGTTTCAAGATAAAATGCCTGTCTGTGATTTTAGGAAATTACTGGTTCGCAAAATTGCTGAAACAAGAGACACACTTGAAAGTCTTGAAAAGGCCAATGATTGTTGTGACCATGAGCCTAGCCTTTTTGCTCTTGGGTATGGGGTTGCAATGAATAAGGCTGTTCTTGACTACTTAAAAAAATACCTGGCTTCTTTTGACACCTCTCAAAAACAGGCCTTACAAAACCTTTCAGACGAAGATTAACCTAACGCGGAGCTGGGCGATGCCCGATCATAAGCAAACAAACGCAGATAAAGATAAAACCCTTTCTTCTAAACTACCCAAATCAAAAAAAGTAAGAATTTCATCCTCCATTATGTGGGCTTTGATTTTTACTTTGCTTGTAGCTGCCTGGATCGTGACGGGAGATTTTAAAGGTGGAAGCGCTCTGAAAACAGAGAGCCCGAGCTTGGCTGAAAAAGCGAAAAAGAACAAAACTGAAGCTGTTTCATTTCGGGTGCGTACGACTGAATTTCCCGTTGTCGAACATCCTGAAAAACTCATAATTCGTGGGCGCACTCTTTCCGACAATCAAGTTGAGCTCAAGGCTGAAACAGCCGGTCTCATAACAAAACTTGATGTTGAAAAAGGTGATTTTGTTAAAAAAGGCACCGTAATTTGTCACCTTGAAAATGGGGGACGGACCGCAGCTCTTTTAGAAGCCAAAGCCGTTGTTACACAAGCTGAAGCGGACTTTAAAGCATCGAAAACTCTTGAGCGCCGTGGGCACACAGCTGGATTGAAAGTTCTTCAAAACAAGGCCCTTGTCGATAGAGCCAAAGCTACACTTTTGCGAGCTGAACTAGATATATCACGAACCAGAATCAAAGCTCCATTTGATGGGTTCATCGACCAATTACCTTCAAAGGTTGGCAGCTTTCTTTCAGTTGGCGGGGCATGCGCCACACTGGTTTCTCTAGACCCGCTGATGGTCATTGGTGCTGTTCGAGAGAGAGATATTGGCAAACTCAAACCCGGTATGAGCGGCATAGCTAATTTGGTCACGGGTGTTTCGGCTAAGGGCAAAATTCATTTTATTTCAGCAAGAGCAGAAAATGAAACACGGACTTTTCGTATTGATTTATTGATCCCAAATAAAGACGGCATTCTAAAAAGCGGTGTTACTGCTGATATAGAAATTCCCCTGGCTCCTAGAAAAGCTATGAAGCTACCACCTAGTATTTTAACTTTAAATGACAATGGCAAGGTTGGCGTGCGAGCTGTTACACCAACGGGTGCCGTTGAATTTTTGCCAGTCAAAATTCTTTCTGAAGAAGATAGCGGTGTTTGGGTTGAAGCTTTACCGGTGGCTAAAAAAATCATTACTGTGGGTCAGGATTTTGTGAAAGCTGGTCAAAAGGTTGAAGCCGTCCAAGACACAAAATTTAAACAGAGTAACCCTGCCCCTAAAGGCACACCTGGATCCTGAGCGGAACTCTATTATAAGAGCAAATGGCGAACTGACCGATGAATACAATTCTTGAGACAATTCTAAACCGTCCGAAAACAGTCTTAACCCTAATGGTGGTTATGATTTTGGCGGGGATTTCGACCTACATCTCAATCCCTAAAGAAGCTGATCCTGATATTGATGTGCCAGTTTTTTCAGCCACGATTGTTTTACAAGGCATTTCACCTGAAGATTCTGAGCGCTTGCTTGTTAAGCCTATGGAGACGGAATTACGTTCTCTTGAGGGCTTGAAAGAGCTTACTGCCATTGCTGGACAAGGCTATGCCACTCTCATAGGTGAATTTCAAATTGATATGGACCTGGCAAAAGCTGGTGTAAATTTTCGCGAAAAAGTCGACAAAGCAAAAGCTGAACTACCAGCTGATGCCGAAGAGCCAATTGTTGACGAATTTAACTTTAGCTTGTTTCCGACCATTATCGTCACTCTTTCCGGTGATGTTCCTGAGCGCACGCTCTTTAACATGGCCAAGAAATTACAAAATGAATTAGAGGCCATTCCAACGGTTCTTGAGGCCAAATTATCCGGTCATAGAGAAGAGCTTTTGGAAGTGCTCATAGATCCAACGAGATTAGAAGCATATGAAATTGATCCAAAGGTTTTAGGACAACGGCTGACAAGCAACAATCAGTTAATTACAGCTGGGCAACTCGACCGAGGTGCTGGTCGGTTTAACGTCAAAGTGCCGGGGCTTATTCGCACAAAAGAAGACGTTTTTAACATCCCCTTAAAAACCGGCAAAGACGGAGATGTGACTTTGAATGATGTCGCCCTCATTCGCCGCACCTTTAAAGATGCAACCAGTTTCAGCCGCTACAATGGTAAGCCGGCCCTTGCTCTTTCTGTTGTGAAACGCAAGGGCACGAACATCATTCAAAACAATATTAAAGTTAGAGAGGTCGTTGCCAAATTTACCAAGGACTGGCCTTCGACGGTTAAAATTGATTTTGCACTTGATCAATCAAAGTTCATTTTTGAAGTTATTGGCTCTCTTCAAGCTTCAATTATTTCAGCCATCTTACTTGTGATGATTGTGGTTGTTGCAACGCTTGGCCTTCGTTCCGGATTGCTTGTTGGCCTTTCAATCCCAGCTAGTTTTATGACTGGCTTCCTACTCATCGGTGTAATGGGATTAACAGTGAATATGATGCTGATGTTTGGCATGGTTCTCACTGTTGGAATTTTGGTTGACGGTGCCATTGTTGTTGTTGAATATGCTGATCGAAAAATGGCGGAAGGGCTTTCTCGCAAAGAGGCCTATATTCTTGCCGCTAAACGTATGTTCTGGCCGGTGACATCATCAACAGCTACGACACTTGCTGCCTTTTTGCCTTTATTATTTTGGCCAGGTGTATCTGGTAAGTTCATGAGCTACTTACCGCTTACTGTTATCTTTGTTCTAACGGCTTCTCTCTTGACGGCCATGATCTTCTTACCCGCTCTTGGGTCTTTGTTTGGTAAAAATGTTTCCGATCCGTCTCAAACTGAATTGGCCAGAAAACTCTCTGGTAAGCAGAAGATGGATTACAATGAAATTCCAGGATTTTCAGGATCTTACGTTCGCTTAGCCCAGCGCCTTATCCATCACCCATTTAAGGTACTCCTTGTCTCTTTTGCCCTTATGTACGGCGTGTTTGCCGTTTTTGGGAAAGTGAATAATGGTGTTGAATTTTTTGTCGACACAGAACCTGAACAAGCGCTTGTCTTTATTTCTGCAAGAGGAAATATTTCGGCACAGGAAGAACTTGCATTGGTTCGTGAAGTTGAAGACATCGCTTTGAACGTCAAGGGAATTGCCTCTGTTTTTACAACGACTGGTGGTGCTGGTAGCGGCCCAGAACTTGGCACCGGCGTTACTGATGCTCCGCTTGATCAAGTTGGACTTTTAACCATTGAGCTTGCTGAATTTGCGACAAGGCGGCCTGGTAAAGTTATTCTTGAAGAGCTGAGACAGCGCACAAAAAACATAGCTGGCATTAAAGTTGAAGTGCGCAAGCGTGAAGATGGTCCGCCCACCGGTAAAGCCATTAAGCTTGAAGTCTATGGCTCTTCACGGCCTCAGGTTTATGACGTTATTTCAAAACTGAATGCCCACATGACAACATCCATGCAGGGCCTGAGAGATATTGAAGATTCGCGTCCGCTGCCTGGTATTGAGTGGGTATTGGAAGTTGATCGCAAAGAAGCTGGACGATTTGGAGCCGACGTGGCTTCTGTTGGCGGGCTTATTCAACTGGTCACCAATGGGTTTCTTATCGCGCAATACCGCCCCGATAACTCGGAAGATGAGGTCGATATAAGAGCTCGCCTTCCACGCAAGGAGCGGACACTTGATGGGTTGGATGGATTGCGATTGCGAACAACCAATGGTCTTGTTCCCATTGAGAATTTTGTTACCAGATCACCCGCCCCCAAAGTGAATAACATTATTCGTAAAGATGGGAACTTTGTTACGACCATTAAGGCGGCGGTGAAAACTGGCGTGAATGGCAATGAAAAAGTGCAAGAGCTGGATAAATGGATCAAAGCGCAAAAATGGCCACAAGGCGTGCGGTTTAGGTTTCGTGGTGCAGATGAAGAACAACAAGAAGCAGGTGCCTTTCTTGGCAAGGCGATGATTGGTGCCCTCTTTATTATGTTTATTATCTTGCTGACCCAATTTAATAGTTTTTATCAAACATTCTTGACACTCTCGACTGTGGTGATGTCGATCATAGGTGTGCTTCTTGGCATGATTGTCACGGGACAAACCTTCTCCATCATTATGACAGGTACTGGGGTTGTAGCGCTTGCTGGGATTGTTGTGAATAATTCTATTGTCTTGATCGATACCTATAATCGCTTGATGGAACTTGGTATTAGCCCGATTGATGCGTCTCTGCGGGCTGCTGCCCAGAGATTGCGCCCTGTGCTTTTAACAACCATTACAACCATTTGCGGCTTATTGCCTATGGCCCTTCAGATCAATTTGGATTTCTTTGATCATTCTGTGCAGTTTGGATCGATTACCTCAATTTGGTGGGTCCAACTTTCAACGGCGATTATATTTGGACTTGGTTTTGCGACGATTATTACACTCATACTGACACCGGTTATGCTGGCATTCCCAACTATATTCAGGACGGAAATTTGGCCGAAGGTCAAAGGTGGGTTACCCAAACTTCCACGGGTTGCTCGAAGTAACTAGGATCTAAAACCAATTATATTTTAAGAACATAGCTAAACATAAAAAACCGCCCGATAGGATTATCGGGCGGTTTAATTTTGAGAAATATATTAAATTTTACAGTCGATTAATCAAGAAAATCTTTGTAATAGCTCAACCCATATTTATTAAAGATTTTTTTCAACTCACCGGATTTGCGAAGCTCTAAGATTTTATCTCCTAATTCGTAACCAAGGTCTCGGCTGTCATGGCTAACTGCCATACCAATGTCCCAGCGAGGCTTTGACAAACCAGGAAAGGGCGGGCTTGAAACCAGGAATTCTTTTTTTAGCCCCTTGATTGAAGCTTCTAATTGTCCCCTTGGACCCATTAGGCCATCTACTTTACCAGCTCTTAAGCCTTCCATAGTTCTTTTAAAATCCCGGAACCGGACAACATTAGCTCTCATTCGACCGCCTAAAGTCTGCGGAGATGAAAGATAAAAATCACCTAACGTGTCAACTTCAACGCCAATCTTAGCTTGAAGGAATGGTGCTAAGGTTTCTGACCTACCAACTTTTTCAGGGTCAGATAACAGTGCCATACGTTCCGTATAATACCGACCAAAGATAACCGTCAGTTGATTTCTTTTACGAAGTTCGTCATCTACAGGGACGTGCAGCATCACATCAGCAACACCACCACCAATATAATGACCTTTCCAGACATTATTTCGAAGGTCATCATCAACTGACTCATCTGCACCCCGAACAAATAGCTCTAGTCTCAGGCCGAGCTTTTCAGCTAATTTTTCTGCGACCTCTACATCAACTCCAACTAATTTATTTTTATCGCTGAAGTATGAATAAGGTGGGAAATTTTCATAAACAAAAATTCGAATATATTTAGAATCGATTACTTCATCTAAAGGACGGGCGGACGCATTACCTGCCGTTAGGCAGAATGAAAGCGCAACAAAAAAAAATGCAAGCAGGTGGAAGCCCGCTTGCATTTTATTGTTTTTTATCAAAATCTTGATCATAAATATCAACTTATTTTAGGATCTTATCAAAATCAAGTTCTGCGCAACTTCCGCCTGTGCCTTTTTCAGCTGCTTCATCATCATCTTCTGGGCGGATGTTGATGTAAGCGCGAAGAGCCCACATAGCTTCTTGAGGCATTAGGCCTTCAAATTTTGGCATCTTTGTTGTGCCATTTTGGTGGTAACCTTTACGAACACGACCAATAAACCATTCATCGCCATACGCGTCTTTTTCAAGATAACGTAGATCTGGAGCTGTACCGCCAGACACAACACCTAGGCCATGGCAACGTGCACAGTTTTGGTTGTAAGCTGTACAACCAACTTCAATAATCCGCTTGATTTCTTTTGGTCTTGTTTTTTTTGTAAACGGGTTTTCAACTAGCCAGTCTTTACCTAATGGCGTGATACCAGCGGTATCTACTGCCTGTGGTGTTACATCACCGTGACTAAAGCTAAATGATGAAAAACCTAAAATTCCTACTATCATTATTAATGAAGCAATGCCTAATCTAGCAATTTGCATATATTTCTTCTCCCTTGGTATGGATCTGGGCGCGTGGTTCTATGGCCCCGCATACCCGAGAGGCAACATAGTCAATCAATGCGCCGCTCTAAATTGTGCTTTAGTGCACTTATTTTTACTTTACGTTGTTTTCCTTAATAAGAGTTAACAGATAAGAAGTTGCTATATCTCCTTATTAAATATCTACTTTCTCAAATTAAAAACAAAGTTCATTACTTTAATCCTATATAAGATATATGTTGAAATATTGACTGGGACTATTGATCTTATTGCTTAATTTTTACCTTGTCCTTTTGTCTAATCTCACTTTTCTCTCATAACTTTCTCAATAGTTGCTGTTAGTTTTGTACATGACGATCTAACTTGTGATGACTTTATCCTTTCTATATCGTTTCAAAGCGCGCCTCATAGAGGCACCATGACGAAGTAGATTGGAATTTAATAATTTATGTATATTGGGGAGAGTTAGTCGAGTATGAATTTTTTAGTCCGTAAAGTAGTCAAATTAGTTAGCCTAGTTACACTATTCACTCTTGTCGCAACCGCGTTTTTAGGCAGCATTGCCACCGCTAAAGAGCTCACCATTGATTTCCTTTATATTGAGAGCAAGGAAAAACGCCCTGCAACATTATCAAATTTAGTTGCTCCACCAGAAGATGACGGCCTACTCGGTGCCAGATTGGGCATCAAAGACAATAATACCACCGGTCGTTTCTTAAAACACACCTATAAAATGAATGAAGTTGTCATCTCTAATGACGAAGATTTTTCAGCTAAACTTGATGAAGCTTTAAAAACGTACCCGAACAAATTTGTTGTCGCGAACCTTAATGCTGACAAGTTGACGAAGTTAACCGATCATCCGCTTGCCAAAGACAGGCTTATTTTTAATGCTGGTTCGCTGAGTACCGACCTTAGAATTAATGGTTGTCGCCCTAATCTACTTCACACTATTCCAAGCCGCCGGATGCTTACTGATGGATTATCTCAATTCTTAATTAAAAAACGTTGGACAAAAATCTTTCTCATCGAAGGACTTAAGCGCGGTGATAAAGAATTTGCAGAGCAATTCAGAATTTCAGCGAAAAAATTTCGCCTCAAAATTGTAACTGATAAGAAGTGGCCAGAAGGTTCTGACATGCGCAGGAATGCGGCTGCAGAAGTGCCAAGCTTCACGCAGGGCTCTGATTATGATGCTGTCTTCATCGCGGATGAAGTGAAAGATTTTGGGCAATATGTAGCGTATCATACCTGGTTGCCTCGCCCGATTGTTGGTAGTCATGGGATCCAACCTGTTGCGTGGCACCGTGTTGTTGAGCAATGGGGGGCTGCCCAGTTACAAAGTCGTTTTGGTAAACTTGCAAAACGTACTATGGCGCAAAAAGATTATGGCTCTTGGACAGCCATTCGAACCGTTGCTGAAGCCGTTACTCGCAAACAAACAATCGATATTAAGATACTTAAAGATTATATTTTAGGGCCTGAAATTCGCCTTGCTATGTTTAAAGGTCGCTCTATGAGCTACCGCCCTTGGTCTGGTCAAATGCGGCAAACTATTCCTTTGATACATGAGGGAGGTGCTGTCATCCAACTTTCCCCTATTGAAGGTTTTCTTCATCCAAAAACGGAGCTTGATACTCTTGGTATTGATGAAGGACAAGCTAAGTGCCGTGTTCAACCTTAAACTTCCTGAGTATGTGTCTTTGTACATATGTCCTGGGGCGGGGCAACGACCTCAAAGTCGCCCGCCCTTCCCTCATTCCAGCGAACAGTTATCGCTGAAATTAAACACTATTTAGTCACTTGAAAATAAGGAGAGTTTACATGAGACTAATTAAAGCCATGAGTAAAGGTGCAGGTAAAACTGCCCCGAAACTGGCATTTTCTGCATTTATGGCTTTAGGCGCAGTGAGCTTACAAACTTCTTTTGCGACACTATTTGCAACAGAAGCTCAAGCCGGTAAGATTTATGTCACGAATGAAAAAGACGACACTTTAAGTGTTATCGACACTAAGACTTTAGAAGTTATAAAAACAATTCCTGTTGGTGACCGCCCACGCGGCATTACACTTTCTAAAGATGGAAAACATTTATACATTTGCGCCTCAGATTCTGACACTGTGCAAGTTATGGATGTCACGACTGACAAGATTTTGCATGAACTTCCTTCTGGTCAAGACCCCGAGCAATTTGCTCTACATCCGAATAATAAATTATTATTCATCGCCAATGAAGATGATGCAATTACCACTGTTGTTGATACAGAAAAGAAAACAGTTGTTGCTCAAATTGATGTTGGCATCGAACCTGAAGGTATGGCTGTCAGTCCTGACGGCAAATGGGCTATCACAACCTCTGAGACTACAAATTTCGTTCACTGGATCAATGTGGATTCAATGGTTCTTGAGCATAATTCGCTTGTTGACCAGCGCCCTCGCCATGCTGAATTCACGAAAGATGGAAAACAACTTTGGGTATCAGCTGAAATTGGTGGCACTGTGAGTGTTTTCAATGTTGCTGATAAGAGCGAAGTTACAAAAATCAATTTTGAGGTTGCCGGTATTGCAAAAGACCGTGTTCAGCCTGTTGGTATTCGTTTTTCCAAAGATGGTAAGCTAGCCTTTGTTGCGCTTGGCCCATCAAACAGGGTTGCTGTTGTAGATACTAAAACTTACAAAGTTACTAAGTATTTGCTTGTTGGCCGCCGTGTTTGGCACATGGCCTTAACACCTGATGGTAAGCAAATGTATACAACTAACGGGGTTTCCGGAGATGTCTCTGTTGTTGATTTAGCAACATTGAAAGTTGTTAAATCAATTAAAGTCGGGCGTTATCCCTGGGGAGCTGCTTACGTTCCAAGCAAATAATATCTCGAACCTATATCAATCCAGGCAAAGTAATTTGCCTGGATATTTTCTTTGAATGTTCTAATTGGTTCAGTGAATTTGATTAACTACAGACTTGTAACTAAATATTTCATGTATCTAAATGTTCATTTTATTGTCGTTCTTCAAATCTTTACATACGCTCATCATGGACCTAAGCTGCTTTGCAAAAGTGAAAATTTAAATCCTCATTTTGCAACAGCGGATTATTCGAAAGCTTATTTATGACAGATACCCTCTCAAATCAGGATACCCATCCCGAAACGGCTCAAACAGCAGCGATTTCAATTGAGGGGGTCTCATATAATTATGGCAAGCGCCTTGCTCTTGATGAGGTTAGCTTTCAGGTTTTACCGGGGCAATTCACGGCCTTGCTTGGGGCGAATGGCGCTGGTAAGTCGACACTGCTTTCTCTCATTACTCGTTTATTTGACACTCCCAATGGCACCATTTCTATTGATGGGAAATCGTTTGCGTCTCATGGCTCAAAGGCACTTGCTCCGCTTGGTGTTGTTTTTCAACAAACAACGTTAGACCTTGATTTATCTGTCAGGCAGAATTTGAGATATTTTGCCCGATTGCGCGGTTTGCCCTCTTCTTTTGCTAATCTAAGAATTGAGGAAACGCTCTCTGCTTTAGAGATGTATGAACGGGTTGATGAACGCATTAGAGATTTAAATGGCGGGCATCGCCGCCGCGTTGAGATTGCTCGCTCTATGTTGCATCAGCCGAAATTGCTTTTACTAGATGAACCCACTGTTGGCCTAGATATTCAAACACGCCGCGTCATTGTAAATCATATTCATAATCTTGCAAAAAACGATAATGTTGCCGTTCTCTGGACGACCCACTTAATGGATGAAATTTGGGATGAAGATCATCTCATTGTTCTGGATAAGGGAAAAATTATCGAAGACGGTACTGTCAAAGAGATTTTGACTAAGAATGGGGCAAGTTCTGTAAGCGATGTTTTTGAGAGTATTATTATTCAAGAAGAGGAGCGGTTAAAATGATAGACGGTCTGATGATCCGCGCCCTTTATGGCATTTTATACCGCGAATTTTTGCGCTTCTTCCAACAACGTGCCCGCTTTTTATCGGCGCTTGTCCGGCCTTTGATCTGGCTGCTTGTTTTTTCAGCCGGGTGGCGACAGACACAAGGGCTAGCACCTTACGCGCCTTATGAGACTTATATTCCTTATGAGGTTTATATGATCCCTGGGCTATGCGCCATGATCCAACTGTTTAATGGTATGCAAAGCTCCCTCTCGATGATTTACGACCGAGAGATGGGCTCTATGCGCGTACTCCTCACCACACCTCTGCCGCGCTGGTTTATTTTGGTCTCCCGCTTATTTGCGGGCGTTGCGGTCTCGCTGTTGCAGGTTTATGCGTTTTTAGCTATCGCGTTTTTCTTTACTTATTTTGAATTTTTGGAACTTGATATTGCCGCTATTGGATATATCACCGTTCTCCCAGCTTTAATTCTATGCGGCTTTATGCTTGGTGCGCTTGGAATGGCGCTTTCAGCAACCGTTAAGCAACTTGAGAATTTTGCCGGTGTGATGAATTTTGTGATTTTCCCAATGTTCTTTATCTCGAGCGCCCTGTTCCCCTTATGGCGAATTAAGGATCTTTCCTACACATTTTACCAATTTTGCACCTACAATCCGTTCACCTATGCAGTCGAGCTCATTCGTTTTGCCTTACACGGCCAATTTTATGCCGAGGGGGCTCTTGTGGTGGCTGTTACGAGTGCTATAGCCCTTGGGCTAGCTATTTATGCTTATGACCCTTCACGAGGGCTTAAAGCGAAGGGGAAAAGAGGATAGTTTAGGAAGCTTATTTTCTCTCACGGCTATTTTTTCGCTGAAAAAGCGAAAAGCCTCCGAGGGGCGGCGCTTGCGCCGGACGCCCCTGGCGTCATTTCCCTCAGCCCGAAAAGGGCTGAGCTCCTTCTTCGTATGGTGGGGTTTGTGCTTTTATTACTTGCTGATATGTGGCTGTTTACTATGAAATAGATGCCATATGGGAAAGTGTAATTTAGATGATAAATTTATCATGCTATCCCTTGCCTTAGCTTCTAATATCGGCTATAGGTTCTTTTTTGAATTCCATACATTATTATAACTTGGCCTTGAGCTGATTGGATGCCGTTTTACTGGCACAGCTTTTGAGGCGTAAATATGCGAGTGTTTGAGCGATGAAAGCAGATATTCATCCTGATTACCATAAGGTAAAGATTGTACTGACAGACGGTACAGAACTAGATTCATATTCAACCTATGGCGTTGAAGGTGACCGGATTGTTTTGGATATTGATCCAAACACACACCCAGCTTGGACTGGTGGCAGTCAGCATCTTGTTGACCGTGGTGGCCGTGTTTCTAAGTTTAAGAAAAAATTCGACGGTTTTCTATAAACCTAGCTAGGTTTATTTAATAACCAAAAGAAATTCCCTCTCCTTTCAGATAAGGAGTTCGGGTAGTGCAGATTATTCTTTTTGGTTTAATCAATTTAAGCTCACAGGTTGTAAAAGCGCCCTGTGGGCTTTTTTTATCTCTCACGGCTATTCCGCCGCTTAGGCGGCGGGCCTCCGAGGGGCGGCGCTCGGCGCCGGGCTGCCCTGCTGCCATGTACGTGCTCTGAAGTAGAGCACTCCCTTCTTCGTATGTAGAGTAATTTACATCTCTCTTTTTGCCAATTCCTGCCTTGTTAATAACATTCTCATTTATTAACTAATAGGCAGGGAATCAAGTATACAAAAAAGGTGTCGGCCCCCAGTGGCAACCTAGGAACCGACTATGCTGTATAGTTATTTAATACTGTTAGGGTAGGACCTGAAATGTGCTGGAACACATACGGTCTTACCATAACTTACCCTAGTATGGGCACGTACAAAAACGTAACGGCCAATTGACCGATTTTTATGTACAATGTACATATTAATCTCCTTTCTTGATGATACAGTGCTTCATTGCATCTGTATCGACGCATCTTTACGTCGACAAAAACGTGATGTGCCAGAAAGGTTTCTTGCCTAGGTCAATATCTCAGAATTACTCCAAGACGAATAAAGAATTAAATGACTCGGCGCGTTGTCGTCAATAATTACTGTTCGTTTTGCTGATTCGTACAAACAACAAGCTAAAAGATTACTTCATTTGGCCATTTGTTGTTGATTAACTATGGATAAACTAAAGAAGTTATTTTGAATTCAAGGCAATAAAAAAGCCGGGCATCTTTTTTAAGATGGCCCAGCTGTTTTTGCCGCATTTTTTAAACTAATAAAGTCAATGTTGCATTATGAGCGTGGAAGGCTGATTTCTTCTGCGCCGAATGCGTTGTGTAGCATTTGCAATTGCTTTGTTAGTGGGTTATCTGCCAGTGATTTTGATTTTGGCTCTTCGTGGATCATGCGATCTAGAGAGTGGATGCGATCAAACAGGCGTTCTGCATTTTTAATCAATTGCTGTAGGCGAGATGGTAGCTCACTGAAGTTTTTGATGTGTGCAGCTCTTGTTGATGCCTGGATTTTAACTTTGTGCTTTTCAGCTGAGGCTTGTTCTTCAGTCATCTCGCCTTCATTAACGGCACGCTGGATTAGCAACCATGAAGCCATTTGCATCAAACGAGTTGTTAGACGCATGCTTTCAGTTGCATATGAAAGGGATGATGTTTGAGATAGAGCTTTTGCTTCTCTGCGGCCATCTGTATCTAGATAGTTCGCGGTTTCTTCAACCAGAGACATGCCTTCTTTAAAAATCTCATTAAAACACTCAGAACTTACGAAACGTTCCCCGAAAGAAATGGTTTCGGACTCTTTTACATTACTATCAATTACGCGGGACATATTTACTCTTTCAAATTACAAATCAACTTACTGAAGCTAGCTAAGCTCAATTATTGGAGCAAAAATAAGGCCAGTTTTCAGATTGCAATAACACTCTTATAATTATGAACGATTTTTTTCTCTTTGGCCAATAAAAAAGGAGCCGCCAATTAGGCGGCTCAGGAAGTTAACAGGGAGGCGTCACAGAGCAGCTAGTAAGCTCTGTTGTTCAGAATTAACTGAATATATTAAACATAACCCAAATCCGTTAATTATGTATTAATCTTAAGTTGCATAGTGATTCTTATGAAGCAGTTACTAAGGAAATCTTTACCCTGATTGATGTAACACCCAAGTTTATACCTAATATTTACTTACTAACCACCTGTTTTGAATAAATTTTCAGCCTGGCTTGTTTGAACTTGCTTTTCCTTGATCATGGCTTCTACCCGCTTCTTTTCCTCATCGAGAGCTGAAACCCTTAAGGTTAACTCCTCAATTGAGAATTGAGTTAGATCCTCTCCAACTGTGATGCTACCAACTTGTCTTTTCATTGGTTGAAACTCTTCTTCGTCCATAGATATTATTCCTTAATTTCCCTCTATTCCTGTTCTTTAAATTCTAGTACACAGGTCACAATAATAAATTTGTGGATTAAAATGAAGCACTGCTTTTGAATTCCGTTTCATTTTGAACTAAGGAAAATTACTATGTCTTTGCCTGATACTATGCGCTGTGTTCCAACTTCAGAGACAAAAGGCGCGGCTAGTCTTCACGTTGTTACAGAAGCCTTACCAGACGTTGGCCTCAATGATGTTTTAATTAAAGTGCAAGCGGCTGGTATTAATCGACCAGATATTTTACAGCGTGATGGGCTATACCCAGCGCCAAAAGGGCATTCTCACATTCTCGGACTAGAAGTTGCGGGAGAAGTTGTGGCTCTCGGAGACAATGTAACAACCCATAAACTTGGTGATCAGGTGACAGCACTTGTTAATGGTGGTGGATACGCGGAATATTGCGTGGCTGATAGTGGTTCTGCTTTACCAATTCCCAAAGGGCTTTCTCTTGTTGAAGCCGCAGGCTTGCCTGAAACATTCTTTACGGTTTGGCATAATGTTTTCCAACGAGGTGACTTAAAAGCTGATGAGTGGTTCATGGTGCATGGGGGTACTAGCGGTATTGGAACAACTGCCATTCAAATGGCCAAAGCTTTTGGTGCCAAGGTGATCGCCACTTGTGGCACAGATGAGAAATGCGCGGCTGTTCGTGGGCTTGGTGCTGATGTTGCGATTAATTATAAAACTCAAGATTTTGTCGAAGTGGCCAAAGAAGTAACAGCCAAGGCCGGTGTCAATGTCATACTTGATATGGTCGGCGGCTCTTATATTGAAAAGAATTATTCAGCTGCGAGTGTTGATGGGCGGATTGTTCAAATTGCTTTTCTTCAAGGCTCTAAAGTTGAAATCAATTATATGCGTTTAATGATGAAGCGTTTGATCCATACTGGCTCTACTTTGCGGGCACGAGACAATGAGACAAAGGCTGGTATCGCTTCTGAAGTGCATCAAAAAATCTGGCCTCTATTGGAAAACAAAAGCATCAAACCGGTTGTTTCTAAATGTTTTGCCCTTGATGATATTCAGTCAGCCCACGAGTTTCTAGAAAGCGGCGCCCATGTTGGCAAAGTGATTCTCGATATGGAGCTTTAAATAGAGTAATATTTTAAGGCCTAATAAATGCAATAGGCCCTTGTTTTGCCGAATTAACATGTAAAAATGAGTGAAATGAAACTGAAAAGTGAATTTATTACATTTATATTGATGCAGCGGCTTGACTAGATATGAAAAAGTCGGCAATTATGGCTCAATCGCACCTGTTTTTTGAATATGGTATGGAGCCATTTGCGAGTGCCTTTCTATTAAAAAGCCTTTTTTTACCACTCCGGGAAAGTGGGATCCTTTTGAAGGATTGAGGTCTTCTCTTAAAGATTTGTATCAGTTTATTGATTGAAATCTTTGGAGGGGTATTCGTACTATTGATATTTGAGCCCGATCGGTGATGCTTTCTCCCATCAACCTCATCACCACTTACAAGGGCGGAGATTTGTTTTATGTCTAAAACACCATTAATGCCAAAAGCAACAGCTGTTTGGCTTGTAGATAATACATCACTAACCTTTGAACAAATTGCAGAGTTTTGTGGCCTGCATGTTCTTGAAGTTAAAGGTATAGCTGATGGTGATGTTGCCCATGGAATTAAGGGAATGGACCCTATTTCTTCTGGCCAGTTGAGCCGCGAAGAGATAGCTAGAGCACAAAAAGACAGCAGCTACCATATTCAACTTCAAGAATCGAAAGTTGAAATTCCAGAAATTAAGAAAAAACGGGCTCCTCGTTATACTCCGGTTTCTCGTCGGCAAGATCGCCCTAACGCAATTTTGTGGCTTTTAAAGCGCCATCCTGAATTAAAGGATAGCCAATTAATGCGCCTTGTTGGCACAACCAAACCAACGATTGAAGCCATCAGAGAGCGCACTCACTGGAATTCATCAAATTTACAACCGCTTGACCCGGTGACGCTAGGGCTTTGCAGCCAAACTGAACTTGATGCTGCTGTCCAAAAAGCAGCGCGACGCCTTGCTCGTGAAGCTAAAGAACAAGGCATAGAGTTACCAGTAAAAACAGGCACTCTGTTACCAAGTGAAGAAACTATTGATCTGGGTGGTGACACTAGTAGCGTTACTGAGGCACCTGAAGCTGAAGTTTCTATTGAGAGTGTGTTTGGTGAACAAACTAAAGACGACAAAGCTGGAAGTGAAAGTTAATCTTCTCTAACGCTTCAGATGCCCACTACACATCCGCTTATTATCTCTCACGGCTATTTCAAGCGCGAAGAGCGCTTGAGCCTACGAGGTGCGGTGCTAGGCACCGGACGCCAAAGGCGTCATGTACGTGCTCGGAAGAAGAGCACTCCCTTCTTCGTATAGTTAAATTGTAAATTTTCTCTCACAGTTTTTTTTAGTGGCGCTTCAGATGCCCACTAGCAACCGCGCTGGCGCCACGTCCTTCAGCCTGAAAAAGGCTGAGGTCCTTCTTCGTAAGGTGAGGTTTTAATTTTTTGAATTATTCATCATCTGATGTTTCATCTTCGTCGGGTCTTGAGCATCTCATTGAGAGGGCGCCGCCGTCGGCGTAGATGGTTTGACCGGTTATATAGCTTGCGTCATCACTGGCTAAGAATGCTGCGATGGATGCGATCTCTGTTGGGTTGCCGAACCGGCCCATAGGTGAGCGCTCTAATGCTTTTTTGCGTTTTTTATCATTTTTAGCCACTTCAGCTAGCATTGGCGTCATGACATTGCTTGGCCCGATTGCATTCACACGAACACCATAAGGAGCCATTGCTTGCGCCATGGCTTTTGTTAGCTGGCCCAGCCCACCATTAGCAACAGAGAAGCCTACCGCATTTGGTTCAGCTAAAATCGTGTGGGTTGAAGTGATGAAAATAATTGTGCCGGGTTGAGGATCGGCTCCTTCATCTTCAATTTGCTTGATCATTTGCTTTGAAGCTGTTTTTCCAAGCAGAAATGAGCCCTTCAAGTTTACATCTATGACAGAACTGAACTCATCTTCTGATAGATCTATGAAGGGCTTATTATCGCGGATGGCTGCAGCATTAAGAAGGATATCAACGCGGCCGAAGGCTTCTAGCGTTGCTGCCATAAGATTTAAGACATCGAGGCGTTCTGCGACATTACAATGAATATACTCAGCGTTAAACCCAGCTGACTTCAGTTCCGAAGCAACCGTTTGTCCATTTTCCTCGTCTTTATCTGCGATGACGATGTTTGCTCCATTATGAGCAAAACGATGGGCAGTGGCGCGGCCAATGCCTTGGCCGCCACCTGCTACAATTGCAACTTTACCACTTAGCGGCATGAAATATCCTATAAAGGTTATAAAAGCTTTCGCTCTTTTTTAGTGCTCCTTCAGGTTGCCCACAAGCAACCGTCGCGAGTGCTCTTCAGGTTGCCTTTTCTGTGCTTCAGATGCCCACGAGCATCCGCAATAAGCAACCGTCGCGAGTGCTCCTTCAGCTTGCCTTTTTTGTGCTTCAGATGCCCACGAGCATCCGCAATAAGCAACAGTCGTTAACCAATATTTCTTGAGCCAAGTGCCTCTTTGATTTCATCTAGGATGGCTGGATCATCGATCGTGGCTGGCAACTTAAAGTCTTCACCATTGGCGATTTTGCGCATTGTACCTCGCAAAATCTTACCAGATCGTGTCTTTGGTAATCGATTAACTGAAACGGCTGTTTTGAAAGCAGCTACAGGGCCAATTTTTTCCCTCACCAACTTCACAACTTCGCTTTCAATTTCTTCATTTGAGCGCTCAACACCATTGTTTAACACAATAAAACCAATCGGCAATTGCCCCTTTAGTTTATCATTCATGCCAAAAACTGCGCACTCAGCAACATCTTTATGAGAGGCAACAACTTCTTCCATACCACCGGTTGATAGACGATGACCTGCTACATTGATCACATCATCCGTTCTTGCCATTACGTAAACATAACCATCTTCATCAACATACCCGGCATCAGCCGTTTCGTAATAGCCATCAAATGTTGTTAAATAGCTTTCAATGTAGCGCGACGTATCTCCCCAAAGAGTTGGAGCGCAACCTGGTGGTAAGGGGAGTTTTACTGTAATGGCGCCGATATCACCAGCTGGTAAAACATTGCCCTCTTCGTCGAGGATATCAATTTGGTATCCTGGCATTGGCAAGTTGGATGAGCCTACTTTAGTGGGCAATTTTTCTAGGCCAAAGGGAATGCCCGTGATAGCCCAACCGGTTTCAGTTTGCCACCAATGATCAATCACTGGCACTTTTAAGCTCTCTGCTGACCAATTGATTGTGTCTGGATCGGCTCGCTCTCCAGCTAAAAACAAAGCTCTGAGCGATGTTAAGTCTGCTTTTTCCATCAGCTCGCCTTTTGGATCTTCGCGCTTAATGGCGCGAATAGCAGTTGGCGCAGTGAAGAGAACGTTGACGTTGTGCTGCTCAATGACTTTCCAGAACACACCTGCATCTGGTGTTCCGACAGGCTTTCCTTCAAAAATTAATGTTGTAGCCCCTTGGAGCAATGGTCCATAAACAATATAAGAGTGACCTACAACCCAGCCGACGTCTGAGGCCGCCCACATGACTTCTCCTGGTTCAATGCCATAGAAATTTTTCATGGTCCATTTAAGAGCGACCATGTGGCCGCCATTATCACGCACAACACCTTTAGGCTTGCCTGTTGTACCTGATGTATAGAGTACATAAAGAGGATCTGTTGCATCGACTGAGACACAATCAGCTTTCTCTCCTTTGAGTTTGACTTCATCGATTAGGGTTTTCCAATCTTTGTCGATTGGCCCCATCTCACTTGCTTCCATTCCATTTGGAGTTTGGCCTTCTCTTTGGAAAATGATCGTGCCTGAGACTTTATGATCCGCAATTTCAATAGCTTTATCGATTAGAGGTTTATAGGCAATGACGCGGTTTGGCTCGAGGCCACATGAGGCAGCAATGATTAACTTTGGTGTGCAATCATTTATGCGAATGCTCAATTCCTCTGCTGCAAAGCCACCAAACACGACAGAGTGCACAGCGCCTATGCGGGCGCATGCTAGCATTGCAATGGCGGCTTCAGGGATCATTGGCATATAGATTATGACGCGATCACCTTTTTCAACACCCTGATCTTGAATAACTTTTGCAAAGGCTTCAACTTCACCTAACAAAGCTTCATAAGAGATTTCTTTGACTTCACCTGTCATTTGGCTGTGGTAAATGATGGCAGCTTGGCCCGGGCGATCAACTACGTGACGATCTAAAGCATTAAAGCAGGTGTTACATTTTCCGCCTGGAAACCACCGCCCAAAAGGCCCTTCACTTTCGTCAAAGACTTTGTCCCATCTTTGATCCCATGTGATTGTCTCAGCTTCTTTGGCCCAAAACTCCTCTGGATTATTTGTCCAAGCGTCATAGGTTGCCTTGTAACTGCTCATTTATTCCTCCACACACCAATTTTTAGTGACGTATTTTTTTCACGGCTTTTCTTTGAAGCCTCTCAAATACTTTTCTAAACTAACTATATTCCTAAACCAGAATAGACCAAATAAAAAGAATGTTAATGCTTATCTGAAAATTTTACTCATTGAATTTGACAATCTTCACTTTGAGTAAATTTCAGATAATTATTTGAAGTTAAAAATAAAAAGCCCAGCTCCAAAGAGCTGGGCTTTTCAAAATTTTGTACTATTTTACTCGCATCTCTATTCGCTTAGAGGTGAGCCAAAATAGCTAACAATAACAAGGCTACAATATTTGTAATCTTGATCATTGGGTTAACAGCTGGACCGGCTGTATCCTTGTATGGATCACCAACAGTGTCACCTGTTACAGCTGCTTTATGCGCTTCTGAGCCTTTACCGCCAAAATTACCATCTTCGATGTATTTCTTGGCATTATCCCAGGCACCACCACCAGCTGTCATTGAAAGAGCTACGAATAGCCCGTTAACAATCACACCAAGTAGCATTGCACCTAACGCACTAAAGGCTGCCGATTTGCCTGCAATCGCGTCAATTGCAAAGAAGCAAATGATTGGTGACAAGATTGGCAAGAGTGATGGAATAATCATCTCTTTAATGGCAGCTTTCGTGAGCATATCAACAGCGCGGCCATAGTCAGGCTTTTCAGTGCCTTCCATGATGCCAGGATGTTCTTTAAATTGGCGCCGAACTTCTTCAACGACTTTACCACCGGCGCGGCCAACAGCCATCATACCCATGGCACCAAAGAGGTAAGGTAACATGCCACCGAAGAATAGCCCCACAACCACATATGGGTTTGAAAGTGAGAAATCGACGGTTACATCCTTGAAATACAAGAAGCTTGTTGCACCTGCTTCATTCGCTTTTGCAATGAAGTGCTTCAGGTCTTCTGTATAAGCTGCAAAAAGCACAAGGGCACCAAGACCGGCTGAGCCAATAGCATAACCTTTGGTAACAGCTTTTGTGGTGTTGCCAACTGCATCAAGTGCATCGGTTGTATTGCGCACTTCTTCAGGTAGCTCTGCCATTTCAGCAATACCACCTGCGTTATCTGTGACTGGACCAAACGCATCAAGTGCTACCACAAACCCGGCTAGTGCCAACATTGTTGATACAGCAATGGCGATACCAAATAGGCCAGCTAAACCATAAGCCACGATAATACCAATAATGATTACCAAAGCTGGTAGAGCTGTTGCTTCTAATGAAACAGCAAGACCTTGAATAACGTTTGTGCCATGACCTGTCACAGAGGCACTTGCGATACTGCGCACAGGGCGATATTCAGTACTGGTGTAATATTCAGTGATTACAATAATCAAAGCTGTAATTGCCAGACCAACTGCACCGCAATAGAATAAATCCATGCCTGTAAAGGTAGATGAGCCAATTGTCATTGAGGTATCCAAACCGATGATATGGTCTGTTAAAGGATACATAGCGATAAGGGATAAAACACCTGTTGCTATAAAACCTTTGTAAAGAGCCCCCATAATAGAGCCATTTGCGCCAAGGCGCACAAAGAATGTACCAATGATCGACGTGAAAATACACGCGCCGCCAATAGCCAATGGATAGATCATGAGATTTTCAACAATGTCTTGGCCTGCAAAATAAATCGCAGCAAGCACCATGGTTGCAACTAAGGTCACAGCATAGGTTTCAAACAAGTCAGCTGCCATACCGGCACAGTCACCAACATTATCACCCACATTGTCAGCAATAGTTGCTGGGTTTCTGGGATCATCTTCTGGAATGCCGGCTTCAACTTTACCAACTAAGTCAGCGCCAACGTCAGCGCCTTTTGTAAAGATGCCACCACCAAGGCGAGCAAAGATTGAGATGAGTGAGGCACCAAAACCCAGGGCAACCAAACTATCTATCACGACACGGTCTGTTATGGAGTATCCCATTGACGTTGTTAGGACCATGTAATACACAGCCACGCCCAATAGAGCTAAGCCAGCCACTAATAGACCTGTTACAGCGCCAGATTTGAATGCCACATTTAAACCAGCAGCCAAGCTAAAGCTTGCAGCTTGCGTCGTGCGCACATTTGCCCGCACTGATACTAACATTCCAATAAAACCAGCTACACCTGACATAATGGCACCAATGGCAAAGCCAACGGCAACCTGCCAAGATAATAAAAAAGTCAGCAACACAAAAATTGCGATGCCGACTATTGAGATTGTTCTATATTGTCTTGATAAATAAGCTTGAGCACCTTCTTGAATTGCTCCAGCTATTTCTTGCATCCGTTCATTGCCCGGATCTGCTGCAAGTACGGAGCGGATCGCCCAAACTCCGTATAATATTGACAGCACACCGCAACCAATGACCCCCCATAAAACCATGTCCATGTAGGTAACTCCCCATATAGTTTAGCGTTTTCTTTTTACACCGCTATTGAGGCATTAAGATTCAATTCTGACAAGGTGGTAATTGTGGGAAAGTTGGATTCTTTGCCACTAAAGCGCTAAAAAATGACAATTTTCCCGTGCATATTTTTTAATCATTTTAAAAATGGCTAAATTTCTGTCCTTTTAGGCTCACTTTTTCCCCTCTGTCATTTCTATAAGTGATTCTATCATCTCTCAATTTGATCTCACCTATTTTTGTCATTGGGATTTTTATTTCATTGATGGCCTTGGTGAAACATTCCAAATTTTTTTGAGGGATGGTGCATAAAATTTCATAGTCATCTCCCCATCCAAGACAATGTTCTTTTAAAGTTTCTTCTTCAAAAAATAATTTATTTGCTGATTTTGAGAGAGGGATTTCATCGTAATTAATCACCGCTCCGCATTTTGAAGCTGCGCATAATTTTTCAAGATCGGCAACGATACCGTCTGAAAGATCCATAGAGCTTGATGCATGATCTTTGATTATATTGGACAAGGACGTTCTGGGCATCGGTTTTAAGTATTTTTCTAAAAGCTCAGCTTTTTCTTCGTTTTTTAATGACCAGTCTTTCGTTTCTTCTCTACCTGCACGCAACTGATACCCGAGGGCTGCATCTCCCAATGATCCGCTGACATAGATTTGGTCGCCAACGTTTGCCCCTGATCTTTTGACCATGCGTTCTTTTTCAATTTGACCAAGTATAGTTATTGAAATTATGAGCGGTCCCTTTGTGCCTGTTGTATCTCCGCCAAGCAAGTTAATATCAAATTGATCCATTGCCACTTTCAGACCTTCAGTAAAGCTCTCAGCCCACTCGGGCTCTGGCGCTTTTGGAAAGGCTATGCCTAGCATGAAAGAAAGTGGTGCCGCGCCTTTTGCTGCTATATCCGAGAGATTAACAGCTAAAGACTTAAAGGCTATATCGCTCGGATCATCATCTTCAAAGAAATGATGTCCAGCTATAAGCATATCTTTAGATATGATGATGTCTTGATGAGGATCTGGACTTAGTATGGCTGCATCATCAGATAGGTTAAGGCTTCCCTTTGATGAGCATAAGGGTTTTAAATAGGTTTTGATAAAGCTGGTTTCAGTAAGCATCTTTTCTCTCTCACGGCTATTCCAAACGCTTATGGCGCTTGGGCCTCCGAGGGGCGGCGCTCGCGCCGGGCATCTCTGCTGCCATGTCCCTCAGCCTGAAAAAGGCTGAACTCCTTCTTCTAACCTTAGCATTTGGATCGACTATTTTTATGCTAACTTTGCGAGTTTTTCGCCTTACTCTGAGGTGTCTTTAACTGCGTTTTCTGTTTTCCAAATATTTTGGAGCACAGCATTCACAACTTTGGGTTCATCTTTTTCGAAAAAGGCATGCGCGACATCCACATATTCACTGATGACCACTGCATGAGGTATGTCTTTTCGGCTGGTTAGCTCATAAGCTCCGGCTCGCAAGATTGCTCTTAAGGTGCTATCAATGCGGTTTAAGCGCCATTTTGATGCTAAATGTGTATCAATGATAGGATCAAGCTCACGTTGCTTTTCTACGATGCCAGCTAATAAGTCTTGAAAAAAAGCGGTGTCGGCTTTGCTCATATGCTCGCCTTCAACTTCTTTTCCCAAGCGAAATGAGACAAATTCTTTCATCACTTCATCCAGGTCAGTTTGGGCGACGTCCATTTGATAGAGCGCTTGCACTGCTGCAAGTCTTGCACTGGAGCGGCGATTTTTAGCAGAGATTTGCTGATCAGCATTAGACATTCTGTTTGTCCTCATCATCAGCGATTTCACTAAACTCATCAGTTAATTCAATAATTCTGAGACACGCCCTTGCCGCATCTTGGCCTTTATTTTTTTGATCAACACTTGCTCGCACCATGGCTTGCTCATGGTTCTCAACCGTTAAGATCCCATTTCCTAGTGGGATTGATTCACTGATACTGGTTTTCATCAATGCTGCAGCAGGTTGGTTTGCTACGATGTCATAGTGAGAGGTTTCACCTCGAATGACACAACCTAGAGCTACACAGCCGTGAAAATATGTATCTGGTTCATCATCAAACAATCCATTATCTATGGCCGCGCCTAAGGCTTGCGGAATTTCTAGCGCGCCAGGAACTTCAAACACTTCGTATGTTGCATCAGCCTCAGCTAATGTTTGTTTTGTGCCTTTTAATAATTCAGCACTGACATCTGCATAATATGGGCTGATTAAAATCAGGATGTGTTTGGTTGACGATTTATTTGTCATGGTTCTTAGTATCTTTTTTCGATCTTAATTAATGATCTTGATTGAATGTTTTAACAAGCTGGAGCTAGCTTATAGCTAACTAATTTATTATTGCCCACTTCTAACCCAAGTTAGAACATTATGACAGGGCTATTTTCGTCTGTTGTCTTTAGTCGGTTAACGGCTGGTGCCCGACGATTTCAAGGTTATAACTCTCCAAACCAATAATTTTTGGTAATTTCGAGTTACTTAATAATATAATCTTTTGAAGCCCCAGGTCAGACAAGATCTGGGCCCCTAATCCATATTCTACCAAACGCTCTGTTTTCTTCTGATCAGAAGTTGCGTCCGAGTTGTTATTGTCACTTGATGTTAAGTCCATGGACGTTAAGGTTGCCATTAGATTTTTGGCTTCGCCATGGCGGATCAATACAACGACCCCGCTTTGTTTTTCGCTGATAATTTTCATTGATGTCTGAACGGCTTCAGCTCCGGACATATCACCATTTAATCCGATGATATCTTGCAAGACATTACAGCCATGCATACGAACCAATGTTGGTTCATTTGGATCTACCTCACCTTTGATGAAAGCTAAATGCTCAACTTCGTCTAATTTTGAACGATAAACCTGACAAGTGAATTCACCGCCAAATGGAGATGTAACCACTTGTTCGGATGTTTTATAAATCAGGCTATCATTGGCGCGGCGATAGGCAATGAGGTCTTCAATCGTCCCAATTTTAAGTTCATGAGTTTTCGCAAATTCAATCAAATCTGGCAGTCTGGCCATTGAGCCATCATCATTCATGATTTCACAAATCACACCTGACGGATTTTGCCCTGCAAGACGGGAAATATCAACAGCTGCCTCTGTGTGCCCAGCTCTGACGAGCACGCCACCATCGCGCGCGATTAATGGGAAGACATGACCTGGTGAGACGATGTCATTCACGCCTGTTTGTTCATTGATTGCAACTGAAATTGTGTGCGCTCTGTCATGAGCGGAGATGCCCGTACTGATACCTTCTCGTGCTTCGATTGAAACTGTAAAGGCGGTTTGGTTTCTGGCTTGATTGTGCCGCACCATATAATCAAGGTTTAATTTATTAGCCCGCTCAGAATCCAGCGCCAAGCAAATAAGCCCCCGGCCATTTTTGGCCATAAAATTAATAGCATCACTATTTGCAAAGGCGCCTGGAATAATCAGATCACCTTCATTTTCCCTGTCTTCAGCATCAACTAAAATAAACATGCGGCCGCGGCGCGCGTCTTCAATGATGTCTTCAATAGGTGAAATTCCAGAATTGGTAGTATCCATGACTTTGCTTCGATCTTCAGTTATTGTCATTATTTATTACCTTCCAGTTTCTCTTTACCAAGAACCTGGTTTGCTCTCAGGGCATAACGGGCGAGTACATCGATTTCAATATTCATCTTTGTTCCTTCTTCGCACAAGTGCCATGTTGTCTCTTTTAAAGTATGTGGAATGATGGCCACGCCAAATTCATCATTGTCCACTTCATTCACAGTTAGAGAAACACCGTTTAAGGTCACAGACCCTTTTTGAGCTATGAATATTTTCAAATCTTCTGGCACTTTCAAAACAAACCTATGTGAATTGCCATCAGCTTTTTTAGATTTTATAACAGCCACACCATCGACATGACCTGAGACAATATGCCCCCCGAACTCTTCGCCCATTTTCATGGCACGTTCTAGATTTATCTTTTGCCCGACCTGCCAGCTGTCTAACGTGGTCATTTGTAAAGTTTCAGGCGAGACATCAACGCTAAAAATTGTATCACCGTTCTCAGCTTTTGCCAGATGTGTGACCGTTAGACAACAACCATCACAACTGATAGACGCCCCAAGGAGAATTGTCTCTTTGCCATAATGACACGCAATTTCAAATTGACCTGCATTTCTGCTGACCAATGAGCCTGTGTCTGTGATTATACCGGTAAACATTTAGCTGTTATGCCTTATATCTGAACTGTGGTGCAAGGGCTTTTATTTCGACTTTTTGTGATTTTTCATGAAAGGCGTTGATTGCCAATTCATAACTCTAAATTATACCTTTAATTCCATCATTCAGGCTTATGTTTTAAGGTTAATACTTCTATAAATATGCCCTTACACCGAAAACAACTCAAAATCGCAACTTATTTTTTTATTGATGATCAACCTATAGTAGGAGGAACTGAAGGCCTCTCGTACTGATCCATTTGATTGTCACCTAATTTTTGCTGGTGATTCAACTCAAATCCGAGTTCACCTTCTAACCAACTCAATGGATGAGAGGCGAAGGGAAGGCGGCTATTATCTGATATTTCTTGCGCCCCTATAAACACATTTACCTGGTCGACTAACTTTTCTTTTAAGAAATTTTGAGCTGTGGTTGGGCCACCTTCTACCAGCAAACGTGTGATACCTTCTTGAGCTAAGCGACCAATAATTTCTTTAACATCCAGACACTCCTGCTCTGATTTTGTCTCACCGACTAAGTCTACAAAAATAAGTTCGCAGTCTCTCTCTTGATACTTAGAGATTTTTTGTTTTGATTGATCCAAGTTTGTAATCACCCAAGGCCTAATGGCATTATTCGGATTAAAGATTTTCAACTCAGCTGAGAGGGCAAGATTTCTATCAAGTATTATTGGTCTTGGCGACCTGTGCTCCAAACCATTTAAACGACAGGTTAATGTTGGGTCGTCCTCTTCGGCAGTTTTTCTACCCACAAGAATGGCATCCACTTCGGCTCTTAATAAATGCCCTCTTTTGCGGGCCAATGTTGATGTGACCCATGATGGTGAATTTTCAGTGGCGCCAGCAACGAGACCATTTTTTGAAACCGCCATTTTCACAATTATATAAGGGCGATTTTCAGTTTGCCTTAAGAAATGCCCTTTGTTCAGTGCATCAGCTTCGTCTTTACAAATGCCAGTTACAACTTCAATGCCCGCTTCTCTTAAGCGCTCAAGACCCGTTCCTTTAACCCGTTCATCCAAATCCGTTGAGGCAACGACGACGCGTTTTAGGCCAGCCTTAATAATAGCTTCTGTACAAGGAGGTGTGCGGCCTTGATGGTTGCACGGCTCTAAGGTCACATATAGCGTGGCGCCTTTTGCTAGCTCACCAGCCTGACATATAGCTTGGGGTTCGCCGTGCGGGGTGCCACCGATACCGGTTACAGCTCTTGCCGAGATTTGCTTGTCGCCAGGAGTATCT
>Ga0209344_10000532_pt1 | contig 64594 bp, 65 predicted proteins | sample Cruoilmetagenom6_FD_187293 | JGI IMG/M metagenome (GOLD analysis project Ga0209344, IMG submission 187293) | Oil polluted marine microbial communities from Coal Oil Point, Santa Barbara, California, USA - Santa Barbara Oil Seep Sample 6 (SPAdes)... | ecosystem: Environmental > Aquatic > Marine... | reverse complement strand
AATTGTGTTTGGCGATCGAAATGGGTTGCGAAGCCGCTGACATCGGCCTGACCATTCACCCCCATCCAACCTTGGCTGAATCTGTGGCCATGAGTGCCGAAGTGTTTGAAGGCACCATCACTGATTTGTATTTGCCGAAGAAAAAATAGAGATTACTTGTTCTAATGTGTTTTTAAATAAGCATCAAAGGGAGGTAAAACTAACCTCCTTTAAGCTTCTGAGCTTAAATAGTTAAAGCGAAGCCAGTCTGCATCAATTATTGATAAACGTCTCTCATTTAATTTATTGTTTAATAGTTCTTCACGGTTTTCCTTCAATTTTGAGCTTACATTACTCCAATTGAACTTAGTAAAATTCAGGCCTTCATCACCAATACAGCTTAAAGACTCCATAAACCCACTTTTAAATATAGACATTTCTTTATCAACATTTCTACTCAAAAATCTCTGAAGAGTAACGAATCCAATACGTAAAAAAATCATCATTCTATCTTGTGCAACTGGGTGGCTGTTATTAGTAGGGTTTTTTCTGCCTATGTATACAAAAAAAGCAAAAAAGATAAACCCAATATCTTTTATAAAATCATTGGTATCAAATTTATATGAGCCTGAGGGGCTTTTAATCATGTTAGCAAGAGCTCTAAAATATGTCTGCGCTGCAAATATATCAGCATCATATTCATAGGCTAGTTTGGTTTTAGCAGAAAGTTTCATGTGTTCATAGCTTGTCCATTCCTCCCAAATTTTCGATTTACCAGTTAAGTGCCCACAAATGAAATGACCAACTTCATGATACAAAAACCATGAAATCCATTGGTTTTGAATCCAATAAGAAATATCAGAAATTGTTTGAGATTTAACTAGTTCAAATGAATTTGAGAACTCTTCATCCAAAGCAATGTCTAGGATTGGCTCATCAAGCCATTTCAAAAAACCTTTATTAAAAATAATCTCACAAGCATCATCTACTCTATGAATATATGGCGACTCATCTTGCTCATCGTCTACAAAAATGAATTTGATAAATGGATAGTCCTTTTTCCAGTTTCTTTCCTTTTCTAACTTTTTAGATAATTGAATGACACTGTCATTAGCATTGCTAACAACTTTCTTCCAATATTCTTTATTTCTATATTTCATAATTTATTGTTAAATTCCAGATATGGAATTCAGGTTCTATTGGTTGATTGAAAGATTCTTTTAAAAGTTACATCCAAATCAAAATTTAAGCTTTTAAATGTTTTAATCATAATAAATAATTACTGCAGCAACCAAATCTGTTCATCAGCTTTACATTTGCCTTTTAAGCCACCAGGAACTTCAACACTGTCCAATTGAGAAATCTGATAATGCTTGGCGTAGTGCTGATTGACCTCTTCACTGCTGATTGAAAACGGTGGACCATTTTGTAAACTTTGATCGTAATTAAAAGTGATCAGCATCATGGGCGCATGGTCACATACTGAAATCAGATGTTGCGTGTAATCAGAACGCATGTTCTCAGGCAATGCCACCAAGGATGCACGGTCATAAATGGCATCTATTGGCCCAACATTGTCAGCGGTCAATTTGAAATAGTCACCGACTAAAATTTCAATGTTATAAGCGGAATAACGTTTGAATGACTGATCAATCCAAATTTCAGGCTTGACTTTAAGTGCCACGAAAAACTGTTCAATGGCATCCTCGCTTAATTCCACGCCAACCACTTTATAACCTTGCTTGAGTAGCCAAACCATATCAATTGATTTACCGCACAGGGGCACAAAAACACTGTCGCCAGGGGCTAAGTTCAGCGACTTCAAATGACTCGCTAACAATGGGTTAACAGTTTTTTGATCAAAACCAATGTCATTATTTTGCCAAACATCAAACCAAAATTTTTGTTCCATACATACCTCTTCATTAATGAATTAAGACCAAAGCCTTTTAACTTATTGTACACCTTGAATCAATGGGTCATCATGCAATAGAAATCGACTACCTGATTTATATGAATACAATCAAAGCACAACCATCAATCCACCTCCATTGCTTCAGTCAGATGTTCATGCCAGAATATATCATCCATTAGATAAGAAGCCATGTAGATGGGCTTATGTGACCAAACAGTATTTATAACAGGTTCTTCACGTGGTATCGGGCGAGAGATTGCGCTGTTGTGTGCCAAACAAGGTGCCAATGTGGTTATCGCAGTCAAATCAGCTGAACCACATCCCAAATTACCGGGTACCATTCACACCGTAGCGGCCGAAGTAGAAGCCTTGGACGGCAAAGCTTTGGCAATACAATTGGATGTACGAGATGAAGACATGGTACAAGCAGCCATGAAAAAAACGGTTGCTGCCTTTGGTGGAATTGATGTTTTGATCAATAACGCCAGTGCCATTTCACTCACTACATTACAGGACACCGACGTTAAAAATTTGATTTAATTCATGCTATCAACACCCGAGGGACTTTGGTCTGTAGCAAAGCAGCCATACCCTATTTAAAAAACAGTCACAATGCGCACATCATTACTTTATCGCCGCCAATGAATATGGCTAAACATTGGCTTAAACCATTTATTCCATACACTTTGTCCAAATATGGCATGACCTTATTAACACTTGGCATGGCAGTTCACGCCTACCCTTAATCATGGCAGAGGCTGCCTTGGCGATCATTCAAACCGATGACTTGTCTTATTCTGGCCAAACTTTGATCGATGAAGCAGTCCTAAGAAGTCAAGGTGTGACCGATTTTGATGTCTATTTATATGATTCAGCGTCAAAAGAACTGATGCGAGATTTATATTTAGATGACTAAATTTATAAAAAAAATGAATAAAATCGGTGTTTTTGCTGGTTTTTATGGTTTTTTTGCTAAAAAGAGGCCTTTTAATTGATATTATTCAGATAATTTTCAGGTTCATGCCCTATAATGCACACAAATCAGGCGTTGACACAAAATTTAGGTTTTGTCGATGCGGGTTGGGAAGTACGAGTACATAGACATTCTTATCAAACATGAAGTCAATGGCTTCATAGTTCCTAAACTACAAGTTTACTAAGTCATAAAATTTCGTAATATTTGTCCCTGAATTAACATGAAGTTCTTGCGTCGAAACGGTGAATTCGAACGCAGGATAGTTTTTATATTCACCAAAAATTTGAAGATATATAATATGAGTAAAGGTACAGTAAAGTGGTTCAACGCGGACAAAGGTTTCGGATTTATTACACCAGAAGACGGTGGTAAAGATTTATTTGTTCATCATTCAGAAATTCAAAGTGGCGGCGGTTTCGCTACATTGAATGACGGTCAAGCCGTTGAATTCGAAGTTGGCCAAGGCCAAAAAGGTCCTTGTGCTAACAATGTAGTGCCTCAATAAGAGTCCACTTCAGCATAAGAATTGAAAAAGCCGGCCATGTGCCGGCTTTTTTTTTGGCTTTAAATAAACGCTGAAGCCAGTTAAAATCACTGAATGAATGAAATAAAAATTCGTCCTGCTACTCAACTGGATTTTCCACGCATCATTGCGCTCAACTTGGCCGCGATAAAAGCCACTGGTGACATGGACTTAAATCACCTACAAAACCTTGATGCATGGTCTGACTATCATAAAGTTGTGACTTACAATAATCATGTGGTGGCATTTTTATTGGTATTGCCCGCAGGAAAACCTTACCAAAGTCCTAATTACCAATGGTTCAACCAACATTATTCTTCGTTTTATTATGTAGATCGCATTGTGGTTGATGAGTCTCAAACAGGCATGAAAATTGGCACCCGCTTGTATCAGGATTTATTTGCTGTGGCACAAAGCCGTGATATTAAATTCATTACTTGTGAATACAACATCAAGCCGATGAATAAAGCATCCGCAATTTTTCATCAGCGACATGGTTTCACAGAAGTGAAAACCCAATGGTTAGACTCCAACAAAAAACAAGTCAGTTTACAGGCTGTTGAACTAGAGGCGTAACAGCTACAATTTGGAGCATGCTCAAATGATTCATTTCAGTTCTATACATATAAAAACAGATCGACTAATTCTTCGACCCATTGCCCTGCGTGACTTGGATGCAACCTACCGCATATATAGTGACAATGAAACCATGAAGTTTTGGAGCGAACCACCTTTGCAAAACCCCGCACAAGCCAAACAGAAAATCATCAGGAATAGACTGGCCAATCAAAAGGACGAAGTTTTGACATTGGCTTTAGAGTCAAAAGAATCTCAAATAATGATTGGTCAAATCAGTTTATTCAATAGCCACAAAAACTCCGCACGAGCCGAAATTGGCTATGTACTCTCGAGATCACATTGGCACAAAGGTTTGATGAGTGAAGCCTTGATGGCTTTTATTCATTTTTGTTTTACCGATTTAAACCTGCGTCGCTTGGAAGCTGATATTGATCCTGCCAACACGGCTTCATCCATGTTGTTAAAAAGCCTCGGCTTTAGTAAAGAAGGCCTCTTAAAACAACGCTGGATGGTAGGTAAACTGATAACTGACAGCGAACTTTATGGACTGGTCAATAAAACATGGTCCAGAGAACCGCAAGAATGATCAAGCCATAACTAAAAACGAACTGGTACAATATATTTTTCTCAGTATCGACCGATGAAAGACTTAACCCAAGGCTCCATTCCCAAACACATCATCGTGATGGCAATTCCTATTGGCATCAGTTTGTTGATTCAAACACTGTATTACTTGGTAGATTTATATTTTGTTGGCAGGTTAGGCAAAGAAGCTTTGGCCGGAGTCAGTGCAGCTGGAAACATTTCATTTTTAATTTTGGCATTGACCCAAATTTTGGGCGTGGGAACACAAACACTGATTTCCCATGCGGTCGGTAGAAAAGACCCTTCAGATGCCAATTTAATCTTCAATCAATCCATCGTACTGTCAATGATTCTTGGATTGATCACTCTGATTTTAGGTTATGGTTTGAGCCAACATTATTTAGAAACCATCTCCCAAGACAGTGGCTCCATCGCTGCTGGGAGCGCTTACTTGTATTGGTATATTCCAGGACTGGCTGGACAGTTTGCTTTGGTGGCTATGGGATCGGCATTGCGTGGTACCGGCATTGTTATGCCCACCATGATCATCCAGCTGTGCACCATTGTTTTAAACATGGTTTTATCACCGATTTTAATTACTGGCTGGGGAACAGGGCACCCAATGGGTGTTGCTGGTGCTGGTTTGGCCTCAAGTATTTCTGTTTTGTTGGCGGTGATTCTGTTGTGGTGGTATTTCAGTCAAAAAGAAAAATACGTCCGTTATCACCGTTCTATGGTCAAACCTCGAATTAAAACATGGCAAAGGATGCTCGGCATTGGCTTTCCAGCTGGAGGCGAATTTATTTTAATGTTCTTGTATATGGGTGTGATTTACTATGCCATCAGTGGTCTTGGGGCTTCAGCACAGGCTGGTTTTGGCTTGGGGTCGAGAATCATGCAATCCATGTTCCTGCCAGCGATGGCGGTGGCTTTTGCAGCACCAGCCGTGGCGGGTCAAAACTTTGGCGCAAAGCACTTTGATCGTGTTAAATCTACGTACCATTGGGCGGCCGGAATGTGTTTAATCATCATGAGCGGTCTGACTTTATTGGCTTACTTAAAACCCATAATGCTGGTTTCTAGTTTTACCCAAGACCAAGCCACCTTGATGGTAGCAGCCACATTTTTACAAATGATCTGTTTAAACTTTATCGCCTCAGGCATCGTTTTTACATGTTCGGGGATGTTCCAAGCCTTAGGCAATACATGGCCGGCAATGTGGAGTACAGCATCTAGATTATTCACTTTTGCCATCCCAGCTATTTGGCTTTCTAGACAAGATAACTTTCAAATTGAACAACTTTGGGTGGTGTCCGTCATCACCGTTTACTTACAACTGGTCATCAGTTTATGGTTATTGCAAAGACAATTTAAAAGTCGACTGATGGTTTAGAATAATGAACAAAACAAATCATTCATTGAGCAAAAAACAAACTGACCTTGGGTTTTTCTGTTGGAGCCTTGCCATGTTATTGGTGGCATTGATTGCTTTTTGGCCCAGCTTTTTCAATCCTGTGTTACAAGCCAAATTCACTAGCCCAGTCAGCCTCACTTATTGGCATGCATCCTTGATATTCTTGTGGTTGTTACTGATCGTTATTCAGTCAATATTAATCAGCTTTAAAAGAATTGCTTTTCACCAAATACTTGGCTTGTTTTCCATCATCATTGCGATTGGAATGATCTATACAAGTTTCATGCTTCAAGTCCAGTTTATGCAACATTATTTCAGTTTAAATGAATTGACCCATGCAGTCCAAGTACCTTTTTTCAGACTAATCACTTTACTGGTTTTTGTTGTTTGCTTCATTCTGTCAATGCTAATCAAAGACCGAAGTTGGCATAAAAGGTTGATTCTTTTAGGTAGCTTTGCTCTATTGGAAGCTGCCTTTGCTCGGCTCTTTTTGAATTATTCGGCGGCGTTTGAATTGTCTGGTCTGTTTGGCACATTAACACATATTGGAGTGATGGCTTACTTTGTGATTTGGGATCGTATAATGCTGGGTCATTTTCATCTGGTGAGCTTATGGGGGTCTGTCTCAATAACACTGCTGATATTGGGAACGGCTCCTGTCGCTGAGAGCTCGTGGTGGTTTGAAATGGCAAAAAGCATGGCTGCGTTGGCATGATTAGAACAGCAATGGATATTGTGGTCTTATCGTTTTCCATTCAACAACCAGCCAATTGGTGACCACCTGACTAATAAAGCATAGGTAAGTAACCCAAAAGCCATGGTAAATACTGTAGACAAGCCTAATTCAAACCACAAGTTCCATTCTTGATCGAGTAATACATATTGAATGAAAAACAAGACTGGCAGATGAATCAAATATATCCAATAAGAAGAATCTGCAATATATCGAAATAATTTGCTGGGTTTATTCAGCCAACGTTTACCTGCTATGATACATACCCATGTCATAAATACCGCTGTGATGCTCTCTGAAAAGGCCATTAACAAATTACCATCCGACGCAGGCATTCGATAAACAAAGTATGCATAACTTCCAAGTCCAACTACAAGTAAATAATAGAAATACCGGTCTAGTTGATCTATCAATGCTTGTTGCTTAAACAACAACGCACCCACAACAAAAAACAAGCCATAAAATCCAAAAGGCCAAAACAAAGGCACCAAACTTTCTGGTGCTGGGTGCGGCGCAGGTATTGAGTAAAATACAGGCACCAACAACAACGGAAAAACAAACACCATAACCCATGGTTTCACTAACCGCCTTAACCACTCAACATCGAATAACTTCAAAGCATTCAACACCAGCAATATTACATACATAAAACACAGGTAATACAAAAACCATAAATGAGCTAAATTAATTGGCTGGTTACTTTCTGTCTCTAATTGCATCATGCCGTAAATATACGCCAGTGCTGGAGATTGCTGTTCAACATGACTACCCGCCCAATTGATACCAGCAACTATCAACATCAACACCAACGGTAAGAACATGGCCAGTGGAAACAAAACACGCATGGCTCGATTACCCAGCATGCCCATTGCACCTCTTTTTTCAATCAACAACATGGCAAAAAATCCAGCGATCATAAAAAACAAAGGCATTCTAAAAAGGTGACTGAACCAAGCAATCACATCAATGCTTTTGGATGACCCTGAGTCAGCTGTTAGCCAAAAGAAATGAAGCATTGGGCTGTAGGCCAAGCTGGCATGAAACAAGATGCCAGCCAGCATGGCCAACGCCCTTAAATTATCCATATAATGGACTCTATTTTGAAGTAATTGGGTATGCATCAGTGCGATCCTGTGTATTTATAAAAAATCTTTCTTTCGAGCTTGAACCACATAAGTGATGGCCAGAAGGACCACGACAAGTATCAATTCAACCGCCACAAAAGTCAGCGCAGTGCTGTTCCAAACCACTTGTTCTGTTTGCATATAAGTGTTTATCGCTTCAAACCCAGACAGCCAAAACATAAAAAGTGACAAGCCAATATTAGTCACTGACATCACTACAATGGTTATATTTTGCGATTCTGAAATCAAACCCACCGCCAACAATAAAGTAAACATCACCAGCATTTCTAGCAACAATATCACAGTGAATATCGCGAGACCATCGGGCACTTTTTCTTGGCCAAAAATAACCCACATCAGGCCACCCAACATCATCAACCAATAAACTAAAAAGACACCAAAATTGGCACAAATTTTTGCATGGGTGTATTGCACAAATGTAACCGGTAAGCTCATGATAAAGGGCAACACTTGGTCACTCCTTTCATTGGTCACGGTCGTCGTAATCATGTGTATGCCGGTAATAATAACCATTGATAACATAATGACCGCCCCAGTGTTAAACACGCCCAATTGCGATGAGGTTAATAACCACAAACTGAGAAAACCAAGCAACAGATACAAGCCAAGTGGGATGGTATTTAATTGAATGTCTTTTATTATTAACCTTTTGGTGATTCTATTCATGCTGACACTCCTGAACGTTTGGCTTCTACTTCTGCGACAAATATTTCTTCTAAACTCATATACTCAACCTGTTGTACCGCAGCACCTTGTTGCGTCCACTCTGCCAACATCGCCTCATTAAAATGCTGCACAATTAGGGTTGTGTTCCTGCCTTGCGTGATGACTTCTTTAACATGTGAACCCACCGTAATACCGTGATCAGTTGTTGTGTGTAAACGAATGCGACGCCAGTTTTCGATAAAAGATTCCTTGTCATTACTACTGACAATCGAGCCTCTATCAATAAAAGTAATTTGATCAGACAGTTGTTCAACGTCTTGTGTGTTATGGGATGAAAACAGAATGCTGCGACCTTCATCATTGAGCACAACCATCATTTCATTCAACACTTCTTTTCTTGCCACCGGATCCAATCCCGTTGTGGGCTCATCAAATATCAACAGTTTGGGTTGTCGTGCCAGCATCAACAACAAACTTGATTTAACCCGTTGTCCATGTGACATGCCTTTAATCTTTTGATGACTGATTAGGTCAAATTTTGACAATAAATCCAATGAATATTTTTCATTCCACTGATCTGGAAATACCTTACGCATGAAATCCATGTGCCATTGAAGGGTTGCATTTTTATACAATCGCATGTCTTCAGAAACAAATCCAATCTGCGCCTTTGCCAATGCTTGTTGCTGCGGAATATTGTGGCCAAGCACTTCTATTTCTCCTTTATCAGCCGAAATTAAACCCATCAACATTCTAATAAGAGTCGATTTTCCTGCTCCATTAGGACCGATTAAACCCATAATGCCACCGGTAGGAAGCTGCAAATCAATTGCATTCAATTGAAAATGGGGGTATTGTTTAGCCACATGCTGCATTTGGAAAGCAAAATCACTCATCACTTTGCTCCATTATTTTGTTGCGCCAATTTTTTCAAGCGCGTCATTAATTCTTCCAATGACAACCCAAAGGTTTTGGCATGATTCAATGCCTTACTTAAATGCTTATCAATTTCTTGCTTCATAATCTGGTCTCCTAATTCATCATTCTTAGCCACAAACGAACCCACCCCCGGCTGCGTAAACAGCACCCCTTCACGTTCCAATTCTTGATAGGCACGCTTAACCGTTATCACACTGACTTTAGAAGCCACTGCCAATTCTCTGATTGATGGTACTTTTGCTCCCGATTGCCATTCACCTTGTGCAACCAAGCTTTTAATTTGATCCATGATCTGTAAATACATGGGTCTACCATCTTTTTGAGATAAAACTAAATAAGTGTCCATAGAATAATCATCTGTATATAACGTATATGCACAGTATATTCACAGAAACTATTTAGTCAAGCGTTTTAAATTGCCGCGGATACAACCCCATGACTTATTCAGACGGAATTAGATGTTTTACTCTAATGCGATGATTCATCATGATGGGTGTTATTTAATCAGGGGTTAAAGATGAGAAAATTAATAATTATTACCTTAATGATTCAGCTGTCATTGGCAGCAAAAGCCTATGAAAATTACGCAGATGGGCTGTTTTCAGAACAACCCCAAAGACAGGTTTTTGCTACCCAATCAAAGCTTGAACAACATATAAAGTCAAACCTACCGAGCACCTACCTTTATTTTGAACGACTCAGTAACACAGCGAAAAACCGTGTTTTTGAATACCACTTAGCAAACAACAACAAAGACCTGACTGAAATTATTTTGAATGAATATCGAAACAGAAGTTAGTCATTCAAGCCCAACAATAATGAAAAGCAGCTAATATTTTGGCTTAGGCCCGAGATGAATTATAATAACTGCTTTCAACCGATTTAATTGCCACTATTGAATGCTTTTGAACCCATAAACCACCGACATCACCCAAGGAATTTAAGATGAATAAACCATTACATGTGGTGATTTTAGCTGCTGGGGCTGGTACCCGCATGCAATCAAACAAACTGAAAGTATTGCACCAATTAGCAGGACTGGCGATGGTTGATCATGTATTACAACTGGCACAATCATTAAAACCAGTACAAATAACCATGGTTTTTGGTCATCAAGGTGAACAGTTAATCCAACACCATCAAGATCAAAACGTTAACTGGGCTGAACAAAAACAACAATTGGGAACTGGTCATGCGGTTCAGCAGGCCGTTAAATTTTTTAATGAAGACGAAGATGTTTTGGTGCTTTATGGAGATGCACCACTGGTTCAAAACAAAGACCTTGCCAATCTGCAAGGCCAACAATTTGTCTTAACTGCCAACCTGGCCGAGCCTACCGGCTATGGTCGTATCATCAGATCTGGGAAATACATTGATGCCATTGTGGAGCAAAAAGATGCCAACCCAAAACAACTGGCCATTCAAGAAATTAATTCCGGTATCATTCAGGCACCTGCAAAAAAACTCAAATTATGGCTTAATCAATTATCAAACAATAACCAACAACAAGAGTATTACCTAACTGATGTGATTGGCTTAGCAGCCAAAGATGGTTCGCCATTCATCGCGGTGCAACTTGATGATGCAGATGCGGTCAAAGGAGCCAATGACATGGCCCAATTGGCAGAATTAGAAGACATCATGCAACAGCGAAGAAGACATGAACAAATGAAAAAGGGCGTTCACTTAATTCACCCTCAATCAGTTGATATTCGCGGGCTTTTAACTTGCGGCAAAGATGTGGTGGTGGATAAAGGCGTGATATTCGAAGGCAATAACCAACTTGGTAATGACGTACATATTGGAGCTTACTCAGTGATTAAAAACTGTAAGTTGGCTTCTGGTACAGTGATCGAACCTCATTCTATGTTAGATCAAGTGGTCACAACTGGCGCATGCCAAATTGGCCCATTTGCCCGTTTAAGACCAGGCACAAAAGTCGCAGATGGCTGTAAAATAGGTAATTTTGTTGAAATCAAAAAAACCCAGTTAGGCTCGAACAGCAAAGCCAGTCATTTAAGCTATTTAGGTGATGCCATCATTGGCAAAGACGTCAATATCGGTGCTGGAACCATCACTTGTAATTACGATGGTGTGAACAAATTCACCACTGAAATTAAAGACGGGGCATTCATCGGCTCAGACAGTCAATTGGTGGCCCCGGTGGTAATTGGTACAAACGCCACCATTGGTGCAGGATCAACCATCACTAAAGACGCACCTGATGAACAATTAACCCTGTCCAGAAGCAGACAACGGTCTGTTGAACATTGGCAAAAACCGAGAAAAAAATAACATGTGTGGAATCGTTGCAGTCAGCGCCCATAGGAACGTGGTTGACATCATTGTTCATGGCTTACAAACCCTAGAATACCGTGGATATGACTCTGCTGGCATAGCAATTGTCACTGAAGACCACATAGCCATACGCAAACAAGCCGGTAAATTATCCAACTTAAAAGCCGAATTAAAAACCAACCCAGTCAGCGGTCATGTCGGTATCGGTCATACCCGCTGGGCCACTCATGGTGAACCCACATCGGCCAATGCCCATCCGCATGATTCTAATAACGCCATTGCTGTGGTGCATAATGGCATCATTGAGAATTATCGCCCATTGCGTGAAAAATTAATCACCGCAGGCTATCAATTCAAATCAGAAACTGACACCGAAACATTGGTTCACTTGGTACATTACTACCAAGCCCAAGGCAAAAGTTTCTCTTCTGCCAGTCATCAAGCCATCAGCGAATTAGAAGGTGCGTATGCTGTGGCCATAACCTGTATGTCTGACCCCAACCGAATTATTGCCGCACGTAAAGGCAGCCCACTGATTGTCGGCTTAGGTGAGAATGAAAACTACGTGGCATCTGACGTTCAAGCTTTGATTAATGAAACCAATCAATTTTATTATTTAGAAGACGGCGATGTGGTTGAAATTACTCAGGATGAATGCTTGTTATTTGATCAAAATGGCCAGGCCGTTGAACGTGAACTAAAAACGGTCTCCATGTCATCAGATGCACTAACCAAAGATGGCTATGCCCATTACATGTTGAAAGAAATTCATGAACAACCAACAGCCGTTGCCAACACCATTGCAGATCGCTTATACAACGACAAAATATCTAAATATTTTATCAACAAAGAAACGGCTGCCATTTTAGAAAAAATAGAAAACATTCACATAATCGCCTGTGGTACTTCATACCATGCTGGCATGGTGGCACGGTATTGGCTTGAAGCCATCACCCAAATCCCAACTCAAGTTGAAATTGCCAGTGAATACCGTTACCGCAAACCAGTTGTTCCTAAAAACACTTTGTTTCTGACCATTTCTCAGTCAGGTGAAACAGCTGACTCATTGGCAGCCTTGCGTTATGCAAAAACTGCAGGGTATTTGTCAACTTTTGCGGTGTGTAATGTCGCTAATTCAAGCTTAGATCGCGAAACCGATGTATGCTTCTTAACCCATGCGGGGCCTGAAATTGGGGTGGCTTCAACCAAAGCATTAACCACTCAATTGGCCGTTTTGGCTTTGCTGACCTTAAAGCTGGCTGAAATAAAAAATGTCGATGAAGCCATCCGCAGCAACTTAGCCAAACAATTAAGAACCTTGCCTGGTATTATCAACCAATCGCTGTTGCTCAATGACCAAATCAAAGTCATCGCAGAACAAATTGTACGTCGTGACAATGCCTTGTTTCTTGGCCGCGGTGTGCATTATCCCATTGCCTTAGAAGGCGCGTTAAAACTCAAAGAAATTTCATACATCCACGCCGAAGGTTACCCGGCAGGTGAACTTAAACACGGTCCTCTGGCCTTGGTCGATGAAAAAATGCCAGTCATTGCAGTCTGTCCCAATGACGAACTGTTAGAAAAGTTAGAATCGAACATCGAAGAAGTTCGTGCCCGTGGTGGGGAATTATATGTTTTTGTTGATCACAAAAGTCAGCATGGCTTAAAAGACCGCGTTAATCACTTGATTGAAATGGAAGCCAGTGGCACCTTCACCTCACCCATTGTATTTAATGTACCACTGCAATTACTTTCTTACCATGTGGCCGTACTGCGTGGAACCGACATTGACCAACCCAGAAATTTAGCTAAATCGGTGACGGTAGAGTGAAGACATTTATTTGCATTAATTGAATTTTAATCATGGTTTAATTCGGAAATTTTGCGTGTAAAACAAAATATACGTTCTATCTCATTTATATAATTATGGGTATTAAAATATAGATTCCATATCCACACTACTTTCTGACAATGGAATAACAATACTTTATATTTATTGCTTTTCAATAAATATATATCTATAATCAATGTTTTCATGTGAAGCATATGTCAATGAAACTAAAAACAGAAACAATCGTTAATACCATGTTTTTCTTCGTGTGGTTTGTTTGTATTGGTTTACTGGTAAAAGCTGGTGCACTTTTAATTCCTTATGGCCTAAGTATTTTTAACGAACAAGCCGCTAAAGATTTATACAAAGGAATGACATTATTTGCCTTTATGGATTTTAGTTTTATCCAATATTCAATGTTAGTATTTTACAAGGTGTTCTTACTCTGTGTACAAGCCTACATCGCCTTCCAATTAACAGAGTTATTGCGTGATTTTAATTTAGCCTCACCCTTTAATGATCAAGTGGTTAAGTTAATGGAAAAAATATGCATAGCAATCATTTTTGTCTGGTTCATTGTCTTACTACACAACATTCATTTAAAAATCCTAGAAAAAACTGTGGGTCTAGAGTCTAACTATCTAGAAACTGGGTCGCTCATTTGGTTGGGCATGGTATATGTGCTTGCACAAATATTTAGACGCGGCATTGAAATTCAATCTGACAACGAATATACCATTTAAGACCATGTCACTTATTATTAACTTAGATGTCATGATGGCAAAAAGAAAAATGTCATTGAATGAACTTTCAGAAAAGGTTGGAATTACCTTGTCAAACCTATCTATATTAAAAACCGGCAAAGCAAAAGCCATCAGATTCACAACATTAGAATCCATATGTACCGCATTAGATTGTCAACCAGGTGACTTAATAGAGCACATCAAGGAATAGAACTTGTTAGGAAGTATAAATGGCGCGCCCAGAGAGATTCGAACTCCCGACCAACCGGTTCGAAGCCGGTTACTCTATCCAGCTGAGCTATGGGCGCGGATAATGTGGTAGATTTTAACTTGTTTGGGAAATTGAGGCATTGATTATTTCATTAAATCTCAAGCCGTTGTTCCAACGGTACCCAGAGAGATTACTTCGTGCATCTATGCACCTCGCCCCTTTGGGGTCGTTGGCAAGCCAACGGGTTGAATTGTTCCCGACAATTCAATCGAACTCCCGACCAACCGGTTTTTTATTTTATCAACCCATTTGTGAGTGCAGCCTTCTTTATCCAGCTGAGCTATGGGCGCGGATAATGTGGTAGATTTTAACTTGTTTGTAGCACAGAGCAATGAAATATTTAATTAATCCTCTAATTAATGTGTCAACTATGTGCTTTAAGATAATTTCAAACTGTCATAATATTCCAGCGCATCCAAAAGCTTTGGCTTTAACTCTGAAAAACGGCAACCTATCGATTTGATGGTATTTTAACTAAATGATGGTTATCATGATGGTTAAAAATCCACACATAATTTGGAAACTAAGGTGATTTTATGAATTATTTATTCGTGTTGACTGGGTTGTTGTTACAATTGATATTGGGACTACAAACAGCAAGTGCTGAAGCCATTCCTGCTGAACTGGCTCCTTGGCAAGATTGGGTAAAATATGATCAGGCTTATCGAGACTGTCCGTATTTTTCTAATCAGAAATCCGGCAACAAAAGTCACCATGTTTGTGCATGGCCAGAAGCACTGAAGATCAATGTGAATTCAAACCAAGCTTCTTTTTCACTGAGCTGGGAAGTGCTCATAGACAGCTGGGTTCCTTTACCGGGTGATCAAAAGTCTTGGCCACAACAAGTCTTGTTGAATCAACAGCCGGCTACAATACAAAACTACCAACACCAACCTCGACTTTGGCTCACCGCTGGCGTACATCAAATCAGCGGTCAATTCAGCTGGCAAACACGACCAGAAAAAATCAACATACCCGCAGAGCTGTCGGACATCGGCCTCACTCTTGATGGTGTGGCGGTAAAATTCCCAGTGCGCGAGAATAATGCCCTGTGGTTAGGAGAGTCATTCAGTGAACAACAAGTTGAAGCCAACAACTTGAATATAGAGGTCAATAGACTGATTATTGATGGCCATCCAATGACTTTATTCATGGCCATTGATTTACGCGTTTCAGGGGTCGCTCGGAATGAAAACTTAGGTCGCATTCTGGCTCCACATCTACAAATCACAGATGTTACTGGCGACTTAAACGCTTATGTTGACCAACAAGGTGAGTTATGGGTTCAGCTCAAACCAGGTTACAGTAAAATTCGCATCAGTATGAATGTCAATGATTGGCCTGCTGAACTCAAATTTACGGCGAATGGGCCCAATTGGCCAAAGCAAGAAATTTGGGCCTATCAAGACAATAAAAACATCCGTTTAACCCAAATCGAAGGTGTCACCGCAATCAACCCTGATCAGTCTTCATCATTGTGGGATGAGGTTCCCAATTATTTAGTCAATGATGGTGACACCTTTAAAATAAATGAACAAAAAAGAGGCACTTTAAACCAAAGCGAACAATTGAGCCTGAACCGGCGTGCTTGGCTGTCATTTTCTGGTGAAGTTTTTCGCACCAAAGATACCATCACAGGCGGGAAATTTGGTAGTTGGCGCCTGAATGCCGATGACAACCACCGTTTACTGAGCGCCAGTAGTCAGAATGAGACCTTATTGATTACTGAATCTGATGCAGGTCATCAGGGTATCGAATTGCGTAAGCCTGAAATCAACCTTCAGGTAGACGGTGAATTCAGCAAACAATTTCTAACTGAAATCAGTGGCTGGCAGGTCAATTTTGATGCGGTCAGTACAGAATTGTTTTTACCTTATGGCTATATGGCATTAGCCACGCATAATGTCGACCACAGTCGCAATGTTTGGATTGAGCAATGGCGATTGTGGGATATTTTTATTGTGATGTTACTGACGGTATTGAGTTTCAAAATCATCGGAATCAAGTCGGCCGTAGCCGCATTGGTCACATTGATCTTAGGCTATCATGGACTGAATATGCCATTGTATGCTTGGGCTAATTTGATTGTAGCCATCGCCATTATTGCCTGGCTGCCGAAAGGCCGGTGGCTGGGATTATTCAAAGTTTACGCTGTGGTCAGTGTTTTGGGCTTGTTGTCCATTCTATTGCCTCATTGGGTTACACAAGCCAGATTAATGATTCACCCACAACTAGAAAGAAACAGCGTGGTTCAATACAAACCTTCGCCAACACCCGCGTCCCCAATGAAAAAAGCCAAAGACTTGAGCCAAGTTTACACCCAAGCTTATAACACAGAAAATGCCATTCAAGCTGACGCGATGGAAGTGGAGGAACACGGGAAAATTACCGTGACTGGATCTAGAATCAAGAGAGCAGATACACTGAACCGATACCAGGCTGATGCTGTCTTGCAAGCCGGAAAAGGTACGCCTGAATGGCATTACAATTCAATCAGCCTGTTTTGGGATGGGCCAATTACCGCCGACCAAACCTATCAACTGATTCTATTAACTCCAGCGATGCGTGTGGTTTGGCGATTGCTGTTAATCCTGACTTCGGTCTATTGGTTATTAGCGATTTTACAAAAAATGCGAAGAAGTTTTAAACCCAACACCACAACGTCTAAAACAATACAAGCCTCACTTTTATTGATGTTGTTTTCAGGCCCACTACTGGCGGATAACTTTCCTCCTGATCACCTGTTGGAACAGTTGAAAAATCGCATCTATCAACCCTCAGTTTGTTCGCCCCATTGCGCCTCCATTACAACGGTCCAAGCCAGGGCCGATAATCAACAACTTGAAATGAGGCTGCGTTATCATGTCTTAGATGATGTGATGGTACCGTTACCCAGTTCAAGCGATTGGCATGTGACCGCCATCGCTGTAGACCAACAAAAAGTATTCAGTCGATTCAACTATAAAAACAACCCTTGGTTGTCTTTAAAAGCTGGCATCCATGAAGTATTCATTACCGGTTTTTTAGCCAATCGCAACAGCCTCTCAGTGCGTTTCCCACTTAAACCAGGCCAAGTCAAAGTGCAATCAGAAAACTGGCAATTTGCAGGTATAGATGGCAATCAACTCAGCAGCGATACTTTACAATTGATTGCGACGACTCAAGCAGCATCAAATGAACAAGCCAATTCCACCGATATCAAACCTTTTATCAAGGTCAAACGCACCATTACATTTGATGACCAATGGTACATACAAACCAACGTGACTCGGGTGGCACCTCAACAAGGTGTCATCAATGTGTCAGTACCCCTGGTGAACCAAGAGTTTCCAACCGAAAAAGTACAGATGGACGATGATGGAGCAGTGATTGTTAGCTTAGGACCCAACCAAAATCATTTTTCTTGGCGTTCACGCTTAGAACGGTTACCTCAATTACAACTCACTGCCAGTGAAAGTGAACAATTCATTGAAACTTGGCAAGTAATTACGTCACCCCAATGGCATCTCAACATAGCAGGCGTGCCACTTGTGGCATCGCCAAACATGGCCAATGATGCCGATGATTATTTCGTTCATGTCTATATGCCCAGACCAGGCGAGACCTTAGAGCTGGACATCAGTAGACCCAACGCGGTTATTGGCGATATATTGTCTATTGATTCAACCAGCCATGTGTATACTTTAGGCAAAAGAACCACCAAAGTGGAAACCAAAATCAACTATCGAGCCACACAAGGCGGTCATTTTGGGGTCAACTTAGATCCTGAAGCCCAAGTTAAAAAAGTGACTTTTGATGGCATTGAGTCAAACTTGATCAATGAAAATGGAGTGGTTGCGGTGAGTTTCTTACCCGGCTCACACCGAGTCAGTATTGAGTGGCATGTGAATCAGCAATTAGACAGTTTGCACCACACTCCCAGTATTAACCTGAACAACCACTACAGTAATTTAAACCAAACCATCAAGGTGCCTCGTGACCGTTGGTTGTTGTGGGGACACTCATCCGGTGTAGGACCGGCCTTTCTTTATTGGGGTGAATTGCTGGTATTTGCCATATTGGCTTTCTTTTTGGCACGGATTAAGTATTCTCCCTTGAAATTTTGGCAGTGGTTGGTTCTAGGATGCGCTTTTGGAACGTTCTCTTGGCTGGCCTTTTCTGTGGTGGCCAGTTGGTTATTTTTTGTTGGCTGGAAACAGGCCTTCACTGGTTTTAATTCAAGTGCCAAGCGTATATTGTTGCAATGGTTCAGTGTGTTTTTCACCATAGGCACCATAAGTATTCTGATTGCTACCGTTGCTTATGGTTTATTATCTTATCCGGATATGGGGGTGGCTGGCCAAAATGCCTCTTCATCTACTTTATATTGGTATCTGGATTCAGGTGTTGGTTCACTGCCTGAAATCACTTTATTAAGTGTTCACTTATGGTGGTACAAACTGTTAATCTTATTGTGGTCAATCTGGATCAGTTTTGCCGTCATTAACTGGATCAAACGTCTATTTTCAAGCCTAAACAAAGAAGACTGGTGGCCAAAATTTAACCGCAAGAAGAAAGTTGAGAAAGAAGCTGAAATTAAATAAATTAATAGCATAAAACAATGGTTTTAAATCAAATTAAACCACAAAAATATAGGCTGAGCCGGCATGTCTGCATTTTGTGACTGGTTTGCATTATAATAATTCATTTTTCGATGAATCAGTTAGACATGGTATTTGAAGACAGCTTAAGTTTTGCCCAACAATTGGACCAACAAGATCCATTGTCACAGATGCGAAACGAATTTCATATTCCCAAAATGAAAGGTTCTGACCAAGATGAGATTTATTTTTGTGGCAACTCCTTAGGATTACAACCTAAGTTGACCTCACAATACCTTAGTGATGAACTAACTAAGTGGCAAACTCTGGGTGTAAGAGGTCACTTTGACTGTGAATTTCCTTGGATGCCTTATCATGAATTTTTAGCAGAAGGGTCTGCCAACCTTGTTGGAGCCAAGCCATCTGAAGTGGTTTGTATGAATTCACTGACAGCTAATTTACACTTTTTAATGGTCAGTTTTTATCGCCCAACGGCTAAAAAATTCAAGGTGTTGATAGAAGACCATGCTTTCCCTTCTGACCACTACGCGGTTGAATCCCAAGTTAAATTTCACGGCTTTGATCCAAATGATGCCATGATTTTACTGAAACCACGTGAAGGTGAACAATGTTTACACTTAGAAGACATTTTGGCTACCATTGACGAACATGCCGATGAACTGGCGTTAATTATGTTACCTGGAGTTCAATACTACACGGGGCAAGTGTTTGACATGCAAGCCATCACCGACGCAGCTCAACACCACGACATTGTAGTGGGCTTTGATCTGGCTCATGCAACAGGAAACATTGAAATGCAGTTACATGAATGGGGTGTAGATTTTGCTGCTTGGTGTACATACAAATATTTAAATTCAGGACCTGGTTCAGTGGCCGGCTGTTTTGTGCATGAGAAACACCATGACAACCCTGATTTACCACGCTTTGCGGGTTGGTGGGGGCATGATAAGAACAGCCGTTTCAAAATGGAAAACCATTTTATGCCGATACAATCTGCAGAAGGCTGGCAGTTATCTAATCCACCGATTTTGTCTTTAGCAGCCATACGCGCCTCCTTAGACACCATTAAAATAGCCGGCGGAATCACTGCACTTCGCAGCAAATCAAAACAATTAACTGCATTTTTACGGTTTTTATTACAAACGCGCTTAGCTAAACATATCGATATAATCACCCCTGATGATGATTTAAGTGGCTGCCAATTGTCAATTTGTATCAGCAGTAAAGACAAATCAGGCAAGCAGGTATTTGATGCGATTGAAGCCGCAGGCGTGACTTGTGATTGGCGCGAACCCAATGTCATCCGCGTGGCTCCCACCCCTTTGTATAATACATTTTCTGATTGTATTGGTTTTGTCGATATTTTGGAGAGTTCTTTGTGAATCAACAACAAAACAACCGCCCCAAACACATTGTTATTATGGGTGCGGGCTTGGTCGGTTCTATGCAGGCCATCTATTTAGCCAAACGTGGATACCAAGTATCGGTCTATGAACAATTACCCGACATCAGAAAAGAACCTATTTCCGCAGGTCGTTCGATCAACTTGGCACTGGCCAACCGAGGTATTGATGCCTTAGATCGCCTCAACCTAATGGACCAGGTCCGACCTTTATTGATACCCATGCAAGGCAGGATGCTACATGATGAACAAGGGCAACTCAAATTACAAAGTTATGGACAAAAACCCGAAGAAGTTATTTATTCGGTCTCGCGTGCTGGCTTGGTCAGTGTGTTACGAGATGCCGCAGAAGCCACAGGTCAGGTGACGTTCTTTTTCAAACATGAATGCATAGCGATCGACTTTGAGCACTGCCATTGCGAGATAAATGACCAAATCAACAATGAAAGGATTGACTGTAATTACGATTATTTGATTGGCGCAGATGGTGGTGGCAGTCAAGTCAGAGCCTCCATGCAAGCAATCAAGGAAACTGATTTTTCGGCTGAGTTATTGGATCATTCTTATAAAGAGCTTAACATTCCTGCTGGCCCCAAAGGTGAGTTTCAATTGGCAAAAGAAGCCTTGCACATTTGGCCCAGAGGCGACTACATGATGATTGGTTTACCTAATCCAGATGCCAGTTTCACCTTGACCTTATTTATGCCAAATGAAGGACCAGTCAGCTTTGCATCAATTTCCGACGTCACCAGCTTAAATCAAGTTTTTGACCAATATTTTGCTGATGTCAAAAAGTTAATTCCAGACCTGGAAACTGACTTTTTTAACAACCCAACTGGCTATCTAGGCACCATTCGTTGTGATGACTGGCAATATAAAAATGTGGTCCTCACCGGGGATGCTGCGCATGCCATTGTGCCTTTTCATGGCCAAGGGATGAACGCGGGATTTGAAGACTGTGTGGCAATGGACAAAGCATTAGATGCTTACCATGATGACTGGCAACTGGCCATGCCCGCCTTTGTAGAAAGTAGGATGGATAACAGCAATGCCATCGCAGACATGGCCTTAGAAAACTATGTTGAAATGCGTTCTACCGTAAACGATCCCAAATTTCATCTAAAAAAAGCCATCGCTTTTGAATTGGAAAAACGACTCCCAAAGTACTTTATTCCACGTTATTCAATGGTTATGTTCCACCTGATTCCCTATGCCCAAGCATTTGCAAGAGGCAAGATTCAATTTAAAATCTTAGATGAAATATCTGCAGACATTACCTCTATTGAACAAGTTGACTTTATCAGGGCCGAACGTCTAGTGAAGCAAAAATTACCGCGTATTTAGTATGGATGATATCTTCACACAAGGTTTAAAAATAGCCAGTATATTTGAAAGCATCATCAACTCATTACCCACTCCGATTTTTGTTAAAGACAAAAAACATCGACTGATATTGGTCAATGACGCTTTTTGTAAATTGATGGGTAAAAATCGGGCCACCTTACTCGGTAAAGTCGATTTTAATTACTTAAAAAAACATGCCGCTGAAACCTGCTTACTCAAAGACAACGAGGCCTTCAATACAACACAAGAAGCGATAGTTAATCAAGAACCATTTACTGATGCTCATGGTACCAACCTCACCTTACAGGTTAGAAAAATGGTGTTTAACGATGACAAACTGGGCAATGTTTTATGTGGTGTAATCACCGATATCACAGAGCTAAAACGTTATGAACAACAACTTAATGATGCCAATGAAAAACTTAAATTGGTCTTGGCTGACAGAACCCATGAATTAGCCAGCGTCAATGAAAAATTGCTGTGGATGGCCAACGTCGACCCAGTCACTGAATTGATGAATAAATCTGCATTAACTGAAGCCGCATTGGGTTACATCAAACATGCCGATGAAACAGGTGGTCAATTTGCCATGTTTTTCCTTGATTTAGATGATTTTAAATTCATCAATGAAAGCTACGGGCATCCAGTAGGAGATGCGTTGATCAAAGCCGTCGGAAATCGTTTGGTCAAAGTGATCAAAGAACGCGGAGAGGTAGCCAGAGTAGGTGGTGACGAATTCATGTTATTAGCCAGATATCAAAATAAAACTGAAATTGAAAATTTAACCAAAAAGATTTTTCGCATCTTAAAAGAACCCTTTGATTCCAATCATCACCGTGTCTTTATCAATGCCAGTATTGGCATAGCCAATTACCCAGAAGATGGCCCTGATGTAATTACATTAGCTCAACACGCCGATGCGGCTATGTACGTAGCCAAAAAGAACAACCGAGGGGGGCATCAATTTTACCAAGAAGCTTACACCATGACCATCAAGCGTAAATTGGAAATGGATGTATATTTACGTGATGCGATTAAATCAAAAGAACTGGAAGTTCATTTTCAACCGATTTTCCAAGCAACCGATCAGACCGTCATTGGTTATGAAGCCTTGGCACGTTGGAATGACAAAATATTTGGTTCCGTCAGCCCCACTGAATTCATCGCCATCGCCGAGGAATCTGATTTAATTCTGGCTTTGGGTGAGTTGGTGATTGATCAAACCATCCAATTCATTCAACAACAGTGCCTCAATGGAGAGTACGTTTCTATCAATGTATCACCGAAACAATTGATGCACCCTTCATTCACAAATTACTTAATTCAACAACTTAAAAACACATCAACTGACCCACATCAATTGGCCATTGAAGTGACAGAAAATGTAATGGTCAAGATGAATGAGTACATCAAACAATTGGTCCAACAACGAGAATTACAAGGCATTCGATTTTTTGTCGATGATTTTGGCACAGGTTACTCTAACCTTTCACAATTGAAAAAAATCAAATTCACCGCAATAAAAATTGACCGCAGCTTCATCAAAGACCTGCCCAATTCTAAAACAGACATTTCACTGGTCAAAATAATGATATTAATGGCTCGAGAATTGAACCTAAAAGTGATTGCAGAAGGCGTCGAAACCCAGCCACAAATGGATTGTTTGATTGAATTAGGTTGCCAGTATATTCAAGGCTTTCTGCTGGGTCGCCCAGCCCAAATTCCGCACCTAAAGAAACCCAACAAAAGTTAGGTTTCAAGTTAATCAACGGTGGTTATTTAAGTTACTTGGTGGCTTTCTTTATCACCCCAATAACCAATAACAAAACGATGGCTCCAATGGTGGCTGTGATAATCGCACTGATTAAACCACCACCAATAGAAATGCCCAGCTTACCAAACACAAAACCACCGACAAAAGCACCAACAATACCTATCACTATATTCGCCACCAAACCGTAGCCAGACCCTTTCATCAAGGTACCAGCCAACCAGCCAGCAATGGCTCCTACAATCAACGTAATCAACAAACCTTCTAAATTCATAACATTCTCCACTGAAAAATTAAACAGCCATCGGATTAAAATATCCTCACATTAATAGCACAATCAAAATACCACATTTTCATAACCATGCCTATTAATCTATCAAATGTTTATACCCATCGTTTAGCTCCTAACCATCTTGTCAGTCAGGTACTGTTTGATTCCCGGCCATTCATGACTTGTTATACTGAAAAATACCGAGTCTCTGATTCGACCATCAGCCATAACCATGTGGTTACGTAAAACACCTTCCTGTTTAGCCCCCAATCGCAAGATGGCGTTTCTGGATGGGTGATTCAAATAATCAGTCACAAAGCCCACTCGGTTAAAGTTTAAATCTTCAAAAGCATGACTTAACATTAACAGTTTTGCTGTGGTATTAATCGCTGTGCGTTGATGACTTTTAGCGACAAAGGTAAATCCAATTTCTGTGCGAGCGTGCTGCCAACTGGTGTTAAGAAAACGGGTTGAGCCAACAACACGATCATTGGATTGGTCTATGGTTACATAAGTTTGTGAAACTCCCGTTTGTAATTCACTCTGGGTTTGCTCATAAAACGCTAACAACTGATCAGGATGTGGCACACTGGTCACCATCAATTGCCACAATTGACCATCTTCTATGGCCAGCCTCAAAGCAGCCAAATGAGATTGTTGAATCGGTTCTAATCGAACCTTTTTTGCCACCAATACTTGATTTGTAAATACCATATTATTCTGCCCACACGGCAAATTCATTGCCATTTGGATCTAAAAAATGAAATCGCCGACCACCAGGAAATTCAAAAACAGCTTGGCTAATCTCACCACCAGCTTGTTCCACCTGAGCTTGTGTCTCCGCCAAATCTTGACTGTAAAACACCACCAACACACTGCCCGAGGCGACGCTGGCGCTTTGTTCTGACAAGTAAAAACCACCCTCTATACCTGCCGCTTTACTGAAAGCAGTATATTCAGGCCCGTAATCAATAAATTGCCAATCAAAGACTGTTTTAAAAAATATTTTTGTGGCTTCAAGGTCTTTGGCTGGAAACTCTAAATAATTGATTGTTGCTATTTGGTTCATAATCAATCCTGATGCTGAGACTTAAGAATTGTAATTCAATCCCAATCGATCAACAATACAGCTGTTTAATTAACTCTAGCAAACACTCCATGTTTAAGCATGCCATCGTTAAAACGCCTTGCCAAGCCATGGTCAATGGTATTTCAGAAGCTCAATTAGGCCCACCTGATTATTTATTGGCATCAGAACAGCACCAAAATTATATCCATGCGCTGCAATTATGCGGGGTTGAAGTTACGGTGTTACCCGCTGATGAAGCTTTCCCTGATTCATGTTTTGTTGAAGACCCAGCGATCCTCACTAAACAATGCGCCATCATTACCCAGCCTGGCGCACCCAGCCGAAAAGCCGAAACCATTGCCATAGCACAAGCTGTATCCAAGTTTTATACAAAACCAGAACGCATTAAATCACCTGGTACGCTTGATGGAGGCGATGTAATGATGGTAGGTGAACATTATTACATCGGTCTGTCCGAGCGCACCAATCAGACTGGGGCAGAGCAACTGATTACAATCTTACAAAACCATGGCATGAGCGGCTCTTGTATAGCCATGTCAGACATGTTGCATTTAAAAACTGGAGTGAGTTATTTAGAGAACAACCATTTAGTCGCCTATGGAGAATTTTTATATAAGCCTGCGTTTAAAAATTTCAAAGTCTTGGCTGTGGACCACTCTGAAAGCTACGCCGCCAATTGTATATGGGTTAATGGCACCGTAATCATCCCAGCCGGCTATCCAAACAGCAAAAGTATGATTGAAAACGCTGGCTTTAAAGTACTGACAGTTGACGTTTCGGAGTTCCAAAAATTAGATGGTGGCTTAAGTTGTTTGTCACTGCGGTTTTAGTATCAATAATAAATACGATGCACTTCAGATAAATGAAGTATTATGTTATGGATAGCTTCTGGAGTACCTAATGGACCAATTTCAAATTATTGCCTCAATAGTCATGTTGATTATTATTTTTATGGCCTTAGGACCTAAACTTTTTGCTAAGAAGGATGGCAACCAACAACATTTATCTGCTGAAGAAAGGGCCTTTTTATTTACCGAAACCAGTGATGCAGAATTTCAACAAACCATGCCATTTGATGTGATTGAAGCCATCAAAACGGGTAATAAAATACTGGCCATTAAACACTACCGCAACCAATTTGGTACCAGCTTAAGAGAATCAAAAGACGCCGTAGAACGCATGGCCAAAGCCATGAAAAGATAACTCACATGTAATTATATGATTTATACTGTTGTGTTGTTTTGCCAATCAAAATTTATGAAGATCGTCACTAAATACTGTTTCATTACTGTGGTTTTTATTCTCAGCATTGCTTGTAGTAATCATCAAATCAGCGAACCAACACCTACAACATTAACCACATGGGAAATCATTGAACAAACCGAAGCAATGGCACCTAAAGGCCTTAAAGGTGAATTTTTATTGACCATCAAAAACAGTGGCAAACAATCTTCAAATATTTATTTAAACACCCAAGAAGATTATCGCGACCGAAGAAATATTTCGATCACTTTATTGCCTTCGTTCCAACAAGCATTCAACGCCAAGTATAGGACCGACCTCAGGCGTTTTTATGAAAATAAAACCGTACGAGTCAAAGGTGAAGCCAAGCGAGTTAAAATATGGTTTTACACCCAAGGAAAACAAGCTGAAAAATATTATTTTCAAACCCATATTATTGTCAGTGATTTAAACCAAATCACTATTCAGTAACAACCAGTGTTCAATAACACGGTTCATTTTTACGAGACTACATCATGAAAAAAAACACCTTTAAAATCTACAATGTTTTGATATCGCTTGTTGTTTTATCAGCCTGTCAGAACAACCCAATCCAACCGACACAAAAAGTTAATCAACGGGCATTGGCTGAACAAATCAGCAAGAAATACATCATTGCGGATTTGCATGTTGATGTACCGTATCGCCTAGAAGAGGCCTATGAAGATGTCACTGTTGCAACAGAAAACGGTGATTTTGATTACCCCAGAGCAAAAAGCGGCGGATTGGATGCGCCTTTTATGTCAATTTACATTCCAGCTGACATTGAGGCCAATGGAGGAGACAGTACCGCAGTGGCCAATAAACTGATCGATTCAGTTGAGGCCATTGTTAACAGCGCGCCAGACAAGTTTGCTTTGGCTTTCAGTACAGATCAAGTCAATGACAATTTTAAAAAAGGCCTGATTTCTTTACCTATGGGCATGGAAAATGGCTCGCCGATTGCGGGTGATTTGAAGCATTTGACCCACTTTTATAACCGTGGTATTCGCTACATCACCTTGTCTCATTCCTTAAGTAACCACATTTCAGATTCATCATACGATGAAGCCCGCCCAGCCCAAGGTTTGACTGATTTCGGTAAAGAATTGGTGGTGGCGATGAATGACATCGGCGTCATGGTCGATGTTTCGCATATCTCAGATTTGGCCTTTTATGATGTGATGGAATACAGCAAAACACCTGTGATTGCATCACATTCTTCAGCACGGCATTTTACCCCTGGTTTTGAACGCAATATGGATGATGCCATGATCAAAACTTTGGCGGCCAAAGGCGGTGTTATATTTATTAATTTTGGCTCTACTTTTATATCCCAAAAATCCATTGAAAATTACACGGCTTATAAAGTCGCACTGAGCGAGTTTTTGCAAACCAACCAAGTCACTGAAGACAGTGATGAAGCCAAAGCATTCACTCAATCATACCGCGATGCCAATCCATTCTCCTTTGCCAGTTTGAATGATGTACTTGATCACTTTGATCATGTGGTTGAAATTGCTGGTATCGACCATGTGGGTATTGGCTCTGATTATGATGGGGTAGGTGATTCATTGCCAACGGGCTTAAAAGACGTATCAACATACCCGAACCTGATTGAAGGCTTATTGAACCGAGGATACTCTGAAGCGGACATTGCGAAAATATTGTCCGGCAACTTAATGCGTGTATGGCAACAGGTTGAGCTATACGCCCAAAAACAATAACCTACCAATATAAATATGAATTCACTCAAAAACAAAACCGTTTTTGTCACCGGCGCCAGTCGTGGCATTGGTCGAGAAATTGCATTGGTTTGTGCCAAACGGGGAGCCAATGTGGTGATTGCCGCCAAATCATCAGAGCCACACCCTAAATTACCTGGCACCATTCATACCGTGGCCGAAGAGGTAAAACAGGCCGGCGGTCAAGCGTTACCGATACAATTGGATGTCAGAGACGAAACAGGGGTCAATCAAGCCATTGAACAAGCCGCTGATTATTTTGGTGGTATAGATGCTTTAATTAATAATGCCAGCGCCATTTCATTGACCAATTTACAAAACACCGACGTTAAACGATTTGATCTGATACACCAAATCAATACCCGTGGCACGTTGGTATGCAGCAAAGCAGCCATTCCTTATTTGAAACAAAGCGATAACGCCCACATCATTACTTTGTCACCGCCCATGAACATGGGCAAACATTGGTTGAAGCCGTTCATTCCATATACCTTATCCAAGTACGGGATGAGTTTACTCACTTTGGGTTTAGCAGAAGAATTACGAGAAGATGGCATTTCTGCCAGTTGTCTGTGGCCACAAACTGCCATTGCTACGGCTGCTGTACAATTTGCTTTAGACGAACGCATCATGAAAAAATCTCGCACCCCAGCGATTATGGCCGATGCCACGTTGGCCATTTTACAAAATGATGACTTGTCGTATTCTGGACAAACTTTGGTTGACGAAGGTGTACTCCGTGACTTGGGTGTCACAGATTTTGAGCCATACAAATTTAATCCAGAAGCACAGGAACTGGAACGTGATTTGTATTTGGATAAGGATTTATGATAAATATTCGCTGAATTGTCAGTTAATAATTAACTCCCTTTATCGTCATACCGGCGCAGGCCGGTATCTAGTGTCTTTGGCACATAAGTTAAGGTTTTATATATCTGTTTATACTGAATCTCAACAGAATATTTTCAGTGAATTAAATGACCAGCTTTTTAATTATATTTTGAAAATGGATCTTCGGGGCAAGCCCGAGGATAACAGACTGAAGGTTTAAAGCACTTCCAAAACATCTTCTGTATAATACCGCCTTTGATTTTTCTACTTTACATCAGCCAGTGAAAATTGTTAGCACCAAAGGTCAAGGACCTGTTTTGAATGTCGTACATGGTTGGGGCATGAATGCACATTTATTTGATGATTGGTCAACAGATTTAGCACAGTATTTTCAAGTCAACTTGATTGATTTACCAGGCCATGGCTTGAACCACCAAGAACCCTTGTCTTTAAACCTGGATGAATTGGCAGAAGAGGCCAGTCATATTCCCAAAGGAACCTGGCTGGGCTGGTCTATGGGCGGGATGTTGGCATTGAATTTGGCTTTAAAAAAACCCAAGCAAATGGATGCTTTAATCATGCTATGTGCCACACCCTGTTTTGTCGCCAGAGGGCATTGGCCGCATGGCACAGACGTTAAGGTTCTTGAACAGTTTGCCAACAATTTACAACAGGATGTAAAGCAAACCATACAGACCTTTTTAGCCCTTGAGGTCATGGGCGTGAATGACGAACGGTCACAACTGCGGGTATTGAAACAAAAAGTATTCGAACGGCCTTTGCCCAACCCACAAGCTTTGACTGCAGGCTTGACCCTGTTAAGGCAAGTAGACTTGAGTTCACAATTGAAAAATCTGACTGTGCCCTCATTATGGATCAGCGGGCGCAGAGATCGACTGGTCTTACCCCAAGCGATGCAGCAAGCCGCGGAAATTTGTCACGGTGAATACCACATGCTCAGAGAGTCTGGACATGCACCCTTTATTAAACAAGCCGATGCTTTGACTGCATTGATTAAAGCAAAATTCATCAACGGAAATATATGAGTTTAGAACACCACCTGATCCAAGCCTCTTTTGACAAAGCGGCCAAACAATATGAACAACATGCGGTGTTGCAAAAAGAGTCCCTGTCACGCCTATTGGAAAGGTTGACTGATGATCTAAAATCATCACCCAAGCACATCCTCGATTTGGGTTGTGGCACCGGCTGGGCCGTTCCTGAATTGTTAAAGCTATTTCCGGAAAGCCACATCATTGCAGCAGATTTTGCCCAAGCCATGATTGACCAAGTTGCTGATCATCCACAAGTTTCAGCCCGCGTCACTGATGCACACGCCATTGATGTTCATGCGCAAAGTTGTGATTTGGTGTTTTCAAATTTAATGATCCAATGGTGTGATGAATCCACGGTATTGAAAGAAATCAAAAGGGCTTTGAATCCAGGTGGGTATTTACACCTAACCACCATGGGTGAACACACCTTACATGAGTTGAAACTGGCCTGGCAAGGTATCGATGACCAACCCCATGTGAATGAATTTGTACCGGCTGCGAAAATTGCTGACCTGACCATGCAACTGGGCTACGAAGATGTGATCGCTGACTCAGAGTTCATCACCATGACTTATGCCAATGTGATTGACATGATGCGAGATTTAAAAAATATCGGCGCACACAATGTCGACAATAACCGACCCAAAGGTTTAACCTCACCCAAAGTCATCAAACAACTGACCAAGAATTTTGAAGAATTTCGCACCGAAGATGGTTTGTATCCTGCCACTTATGAGCTGGTATATTTAAGGGCCAAAAAGCCAGGTGAGGATAAGGGACTGCCGTTAAAAATCAAATAAGCAAAACACAACTTTAATCTCGCTGATTGGTTATGAAACAACAGGCACTACATTTTTGTATTTGCGTTCCTTGGCCGTAAAGTGAATCGGTTGCCTTAACTGGAAAATGTAATTCAATCGGGTTTCGTGGGTTTGTATATAATCACGCTGCAGTAATGTTTCAAGCAACTCATCTTGCCATTGATCTTGGTTATTTTCAAATATGAAACAATGCGGCAATAAATGATGCGGCGCATCGATTAAAAATGGAATCAAGGCCCGGTCTTCTGCACCCTCAATATCACATTTAACCACATCCACACGCGATAACTTCTGCGCATCTATCACTTCCAACAACGACGTACAAGGAATCTGAATAGATCGTTGTTGTTCAGGGTTTTTACCTAACAAAGAACTGGCACCCAAATTATCCGCATCTAAGAACAGCTCAAATTCACCCGATTGATCACTGATACCTTGTTGCAAAACTTCTATTCTGGGTCTTTCTTTTTGACCTTCACTGGTGGCTTCGAGATTGAATTTTAAGCGTTCATAAACAGGTGGATTGGGCTCAATCGCAACGACACACCCCAATCGATTAAGCACAGTAGATGCGATTGCTGAGTAAATACCTACATTAGCACCGATGTCAATGAAGACCCCTTCCGGTGGTAAAGCCTGCAACATCACCTGTCGCTCTGTCGCATCCCAACGCCATGGCATAAAGACATAGCCGCGCTCAGAGATGTTATCACTGAGTTGGCAACGAAGCCTCACTTGATCAAATTCTAAATCAAGCGGCAAGGTGGCTTTGTTCATTACCTGCTTACGCAATAATTGTGCCACTTGCTTACCCAACCAATTAGCAGGCAATTGATGGCACCAATCGATTTTACGTTGAATACTGGGTGTCGGTTTAAAAGTCCCAAAAGGTGGGTTTGGTTTGCTCACAATATAAATCTAATTACCACATAGGGCACCAACAGAAAAATCATTACTAAGATTTTATAAGCCGCCATAAAGTTAAAATAAACCCGCAACAATTGATCTTTTGTCAGTGCAAACATTGACTGATGCCATTTTATCATTAAGTTTCGACCCAAAGTTAACATCAAGAAAACCAACAACAACAATCCTGCATGGATCACCAAGTTCCAACCTAAAAACGTTTGTAAAACTTCAATACTCATGACTCATCTCCATGTTTGAATGTCGGTCACACAACCGTGATCATGTGACCTTCAAGCATTATAGTTTACGACCCAGCTTTTTTTCGATTTGTTTCTTTTCCCATTGCGTTCCAAAAGAACCAAACAATTCAAAAGCGATTATGCCATGAACAATTAACCCAGCGACCCAACCGAGAATTAACCATTTAAGTTGGGGATGTACAAATTTTCCAGTGACTAAAAATGCCACCATAAAGATAATAAACATAAACAAGTGGCCATAAAATTCTTTGATGCCTTTGACATAATTTATGGCTGACTTTTCTTCAGTTGATACCTGTGGACTTTGTGCAGATGGCGTCTCAATTTGTTGCTGCGGTTGTTGATGATCATTCATGCTGTATTCTCCTGGTTGATTAATAAAAGTAGTGACCTCAACTTGAAAAACAGCTGCCAAAGCTTTGGCAGACTCTAAACTGGCTTGACCACCTCGCTCAATGCGTTGAATGGTTCTGACACTCAAGTCAGTTACTTCAGCCACCTGTTCTTGTGACCAACCACGTTGTAATCTGAGCTTTCTTAAAATCATACCAAATTCCTGTGAGTTGTTATTTCAAGTGTTGCTATTTTCATTAATTTTCTACCCAATGAACACGTCATCATCCCGACTATTATATGCCATTGACCAGACAAACCACCTGACATCTAACGAAATTTAAACCATTACCCCTTGTCATCTGGCACTCGGCCAATCTTTAAGCCAAACAACAAACGCAAGGGTGCAAAACGTCGAATGACTTCAAAACCCAAGACACATCCACCAACAGTAAATACAATCACCAGCAAAGGTTCAAAGACAGGACCTAAATTAAACGAAGCCAAATAAAAGGCCGACACCACAATGATGCTTTGATGAAGGATATAGTATGGGTATACCGCTTGATTCAAATATTTTAACCATTTATGGTTGTGGTTTAAGTAGTGGCTGGCATAGCCCAAAATCATTACAATCCATAGCCATCGATTGACGTTCACCAACAACACTTCTGCCAACCTCAACCAGCTATCGGTGGCTTCCCCTCGAACCGAAAATACCAAATAATAATAGACAATTAAGACCGCAAACGAGCTGATAGCCAATAACAGTAACAGCGTTCGCCAGCGTTTAACCAACATCCAAAAACGTGGCTCACAACCAATCACAAACCCCCAACAAAGGAAACTAAAACCGACTGACTTGCGAAGGCCTTCGCTGTCATCAGGAAAAACTGTCAATGACAACAAAGACATGCTCAATATGGGAACCAACAGCAATAATCCGATATTAAGTTTTGCCAATAGTTTAACCAAGTAACCAAACACACCGGTCAGCTTTAATGGCAAATAGATTAATAACAAGTACATTGAAAAATACCACAGCTCGCGGATATACCAGAGGTGATTCACATCAACATGAGGAAAAATTCCTGATTGGTATGACTCAAAATAAGGGTGGGAAAGATCAAAGAAAGCTCGATAAAACGCCCAGTAACTGATATCAGGCAAATCACCTTTCATAGTCATTTCAACATAAAGCTGTGGGGGCACAATCACCCAAATACCAAACAACAAAGGCAGCCACAAGCGTAAGGTTCTTAATCCAACAAAGCGCCACAATTCAACTTTGTTTAACAAAAAACGCATGGCAATACCCGAAATTAAAAACAGCAAAGGCAAACGCCATTGATTGACCCATATCATCAAACTTTTTAACCATTGCGCCTGATATTCTGATTTATAATGAAAACCCCAGTCGGCAACATACACCATACCTATGTGATAAAAAATGAGTAAACCGAACACCAGTACCCTTAACCAATCTAAATCGAACCTTCTTGTCGTCATTGTTTTGAACCCAAAACCATGATAATACTGAAGCGTACACAACAAATCAGCTGCCCTGGGATGAACGTCACTTCAAATGTGACCAATAACAAGGACACTCAATGACAAGCTTTAAGCTCGAAAAATTTTGGACCTCTTTTATTTGGTTCTGGTTGGGTTTGGCCACCATCGGTTTAATTAAAGCTCACCTCAGATCAATGACGGTAATTGCCGATTTAGTTAGGAATCAAGTCGACTTCATGCCCTGGGAACCCTATGTTTGGGAATACTCAAGTACCTTGGTCATGTTGTCCTTGGTTTTTGCAGTTGCTTACTGGGTAAAAAAACACCCTTTACTCACGCCCAAATGGTTACGCGCTGCTGGTTGGCACCTGATTGGTTCAATCATTTTTTCCTTATTACATGTACTGCTGATGGTACTCTTTCGCCAAGTCATCTATTACCTGGTAGGCAGCCATTATGACTTTGGTGATTGGACTACAGAATGGTGGTATGAATACCGCAAAGATGTCACCACTTATCTCACATTGTTGTTGCTGATTGAACTGTATTTTTACCTTAAAAACGGCTTTATACCACAACCCCAATCCCCCGCTGATATTCAACCAGAAAAACTTAACATTAAAACCCAAAAGGGTGTTTTTTTATTAGCCCCTGATGAAATACTCAGCATAGAGTCAGGGGGAAATTATGTTTACATACATGACAACAACGGCCGTGTTTTGTTGCATCGAAAAACCATGGCTGAAATGCACAATCAACTGGATCCAGCACAGTTTATAAGGGTTCACCGCTCCTATATTATTAATTTAAAATCAATTAAGTGCTTAAAAGATAAAAACAAAGACCCCTGTACTGTAGTCTTAAATAATGACAAAGAAGTGCCAGTTTCAAGAAAATACCGTAAGCAAGTACTTAACTTGATGGCCATGTGACATTCGAATCAAAACAGAACCAAACACATCAAACTGTTATCTACTTTATACTGTATATCGGTGTTAAACTTGAAAGATGCAAAAGATATTCGTAGACGAAATGATCACGTGGGTCGTCCAAGCTAAAAACAGACTTGATGATGCCAACATTCCTTGTTTTATAAAAAATGAATTTTCCAACAGTGCAGCAGGGGAAGTCCCTTTTTTTGAAACCTGGCCTGAATTATGGATTCACCGAGATGCTGATTTGGATCAAGCTTTGGAATTGGTTCAGCCATTGAAAGACAGTCGAAAATCAGCAACAGAAAATCCCGAAGAACTGGCTGACTGGAAATGCGCAGACTGCGGAGAGATCAATGAAGGTCACTTTGCATTGTGTTGGTCTTGTGGTATGGAATTACAAGAACCGATTACTGAATAATTGAACAGTATCGACTGGCCACACATTAATTTGTAAATCCAATTGGAATGCAGACTACTGATCGACTGCTTTCATTTTTTGCTTCGATCGTAAAATATTATCAATTTAGCTTTGGCATTGGTCTGACTGTTGAATACAATCAAGCCATATTCCAAAGATTGCAGCCATGTCAAAAAAACTTCATTTTGAAACCCAAGCCATCCAATCTACAGAGCCACAAGGTGATGAAACCGGTTCTGTTGCCAATGCCATTTACCCTTCAACCACTTTCAGGCGTGAAGACGATGGCAGCTTTGCCAGTGGTTATATTTATTCCCGAAAACAAAACCCAAACCGTCAACTGCTCGAATCATCTTTAGCCAGCATTGAAGGTGGCAATCGTGCTTTTGCTTTCGCTTCTGGTATGGCCGCGATTAACACCGTGTTGCAATCATTGAAAACTGGCGATCATGTCATTGTTCCTGATGATGCTTATTATGAATTGCGCAGAACTTTAACTGAATTATTTGCCAATTGGCACTTAGAACACAGCCAAGTCGATATGACGGACTTGTCTGCTGTTAAGGCGGCCATACAACCCAACACCCGATTGATTTGGATTGAATCACCATCTAACCCACTACTTAAAGTCACCGACATTAAGCAAGTGTCTGCCCTTGCACATGAACATGAAGCCCTTTGTGTGGTGGACAACACCTGGTGTACGCCTGTTTTACAACAACCCTTGGCTTTAGGTGCAGATGCAGTCATGTATTCCACCACCAAATACTTTGGCGGCCATTCCGACTCGCTCAGCGGGGCATTGGTGTTAAGCAGAAACGCGCCTAAAACCTTCTTAGAAAACGTGGCCAATATTCAAAACCTCAGCGGGGCAGTGCCGTCTGCTTTTGACTGTTGGCTAATTACACGAGGCATTAAAACCATGAAGCTGCGTGTTATGCAACAAGTCTACAATGCCAAGAAACTGGCTGACTATTTTCAACAGCACACCAAGGTTAATACCGTTCATTTTCCTGATTTATCTACTCACCCTCAACATCTGGTAGCGCAATCACAAATGCCTAATGGTAGTGGCGCCATGCTGTCGATCCAGATTGGAGAAACCCAACATCATGCCATGGCTGTTATAGCCAAACTCAAGCTGTTTACTGCCGCCACCTCCCTGGGTGGCGTCGAAAGTCTGGTTGAACACCGCAGATCAGTTGAAGGTGCTGCCAGCTTAACCCCTGAAAACTTGATTAGAATTTCAGTTGGCATTGAGCACATTGATGACCTAATCGAAGACTGGAAAGCTGCACTTTCCTCCGTTGATTAAATCCATCCTCATTATCAGGTCAAGAATAAGTATGAATTGACTGGGTTGTGTTAATGATATTTTCAATACACAAACTACAAAGTATGGCCCAATTCGATTAAAATTATTACATTTGGGTCAATGCACATGGCGAATTTAGATTTGGATCATAACCCACCACCTTTTTGGAAAATGTTTGGTTTCTTTTTTCGTTATTTAAAACAGGAAAAGCTTTATTACCAAATCACCTTATTAGCAGCAGCCAACGTTCTGTTGTCTATCCCTTCACTGATTTTGATGCTACTGATCAGCGCCTTATTGTTTTTAGCTTCTTACAAACTAGCCTTTGAGGTTTTACATAAAGTTTCTTCTGGTCAACTGGAATACGATGACTATGGCAGCTATGAAATCGATGACAAAATAGGATTTAAAGCCATCACTATGGCTGTCTTACAACTCATCATTTTTATTTTTATCTATCGAAGAGATCCCCCCACAGGCACCGCATTATTAATTATCACCACCGGCGTCACGCCAGCCTTTTTAATGATGTTAAGTAAAACCCAAAGTATTGGCGCTTCATTTAACCCGATGAATTTACACGCGGTGATGTCTAGAATTGGATTTGAATACTACCTACTACTGGCATTCTTTTTATTGTGCGCTGCCGCAAATTTAGCCTTTAAATACTATACCGCCGAATTACTTTCTGGTGTTATTGGTGACGTTATTTCTGCTTGGGTTTTGTATTTTTTGTTGGTTTTTACCTTTTTAGTGATTGGTTATGTGATGTATCGACATGCCGATGAATTGGGCCAAGATACGGTGGATACAGAAATTGTTCAAACAGTATCACCTGACCAGGAAGACCCCATTAAAATAAGGATAAAAAGTTTAATCAATAACAACAAGCCAGCTGAGGCCATCGCCATCATCAATGACCTCAAACACGACGATGGCCGCATTGATCTCGACAGTTATTTATCTCAGGCTGAAAATATGCTGATCATTAAAAATCGTCAACGCCCAGCTGAAAAGCTAGCAGCCTTGGTCAATGAAAAACAATATAAGCCTGCCATTACAATGATTCAAGACTATTTGGCTGATGGCCACTTCATCAAACCTGAACAGGCTCAAACCATCTCACAACTGATTCGTTATGCTTTTGACAACAACCAACACAAAGTGGTGCTTCAACTCACTCGAGATTTTGACAAACGATACCCTTTAGAACACGAACAAATCGTAGATAATTTTTTTATGGTCGCCAAAATTTATTATCAATTTAAGAAAACTGAACAGGCTGAAAAATTATTAAGCTCATTGGTTAAAAAGTACAGCCAAACAACAAATACCAAAGCCGTCAGCTCTTATCTAAAGGGCATTCAAAAACTCAAAGGTGCCTGATTTAAAAACTGCATACTTAGGTTTGAGAAATTTAAATCAGCATCTAATTGATGGCGCTCTGTGTACAGCACCATAGCAGTGCGCGCATCCACCAAGTGAATAACCAGTTCAAGCTCAGATCTATTTTCTCTTATTTCTGATTCAACCATCCACCTTACGCCATATTGATGACTGAAATAAGGGTATGGTTTTTCAACCCAGGGCTTGATGGCTCGATCAGACAAATGATGTATCCCAGGGTGTTGTAATACCGCCGCATTCATGCCGTCTTTGAAAGCCGTCGCAATCGGCGAGTGGTTTATTTGAACCGTTGGTAAAACCACCATGGGCGTGGTCTTTCTGTGACCCAAATAATTAATGCCACCCCATACCAAAAACATCATTAAGTTTAAACCGATGATGAGTATCACTATAGATTTTAGCCACGAAGGTGTATTCAATTTTTCTGATTTTGGCTGGAAATCACTGCTGGTCAGATTGGAATCTTCTAAAGGATGCATCCACCGATAACCTTTCTTAGGAACCGTTTGAATATAGATTTTTTGCAAATCAAATGATTTGAGCTGTAGCCTCAAATCTGAAATACATCGAGTCAGTGCATCATCTGAAATAAGCTGATTGGGCCACACGGTATCAAACAACTTTTGTCGCGAAACCACTTGTTCAGAATGATCCAACAATACGTTCAGTACACGTATATTAACTGGCGTCATCCGAATGGTAGATTCATTACTCACGCTCGAACAAACCTCTCCCGACTCTGGTGAGATAATCAGCCCTGCTGAATAAATTATTGACCCTTGATTCATGCCAAGAATTCTAACACCAAAATCCATGGTTTAATCACTTACTCAGCAAACACTCAGCTTTCTTGAAGCTTTAACTCAAGCCTTTTCTCTTTGATAATGCCACCATAGAAGCTGAATTAAATTGAGCACATAACATGACTAAAAAACAAAAACTTAAAGCCTTTTTCAAGTGGACAGCATCCATTGTTATTTTATTTATAACCACCGTGTTAGTTATTAACATGGATGTTTTTGATGAAGCCCTGCTTCCAGAAGTTGAAGCCATGCTGGCGCTTAAACCCACAGCATTTGAAGCCAACAATGCTTACATTGGCCTCTTTGCACTTTCTGGCCCTATAGATAAGGAATACCAACAGCAAAAGATTAAATTCAAAAACAAACTGAACTCGAAAATAACCAACACTGGATATGATTTTTTAACCCTTGATGAATACAATGAGTTGGTAAAATCGCCCACTGGCCAGTCAACCTGGTATAAAAACCAACCCACCTGCTCTGAACGGACTGAAAACAATTGTTTTACACAAATAGTCACCCACCTAAAATCAACACCTATTAAAGACGCAGATACCTTAAAAATGTTAGACCGCTATCAACAATTGATTCAGTCCGAATACTATCAAGAAGCCATAGATTACTCTTTTGTAGGCAAGCTTCCCAACATGAGTCAACCGATGACTTTGAATCGATTGTATTTAACCCACAATTACCTCACACTTCCAACTGACCAATTTTTACCTCTGTTTGCGACTAACCACAAGTTTTGGCGAACGGTGTTAAAAGACAGCCACTTCTTGATCAGTAAAATGGTGGCCAGTGCAGCCATCAGATTTCATTATCAATTTATTACAGCTGTGATTAACCAACAAATATTGACTGAACAACAATTCATTCAAATTGAGAGAATACTTTCTCCCTTAAGCAGTGAAGAGACCAGTTTGGCCCATGCTTTTTATATTGAACACAGAAACAGCCTATTGAATTTTAAACTGAATGACCTGTCCGATGACCAAAGTTCTGACATGTCTTCCATGGCTTTTAATTTAGCCTATCAACCCAACGCATCAATGAATTTAATTTATCTTAACTCAACCAAACCATCCATGGCCATGAGTCAACTTACCAGCAAAGACTTCTTTAAATTAATGCAACAAATTAGCAATGGTGCGGTTGATAAACAATTTGATTGCTGTATAGATAAAACCAGTGATTACAGTCGTTTTTCACCTTCTATTCTGTACAATTTAAGCGGAAAGACTTTTCTTCAGTATTTAAGTGGTGCGTATCATGCCTATAATAAAAGGTTTCATGACCTCAATGGCATGCATCAATTGGTGATGTTAAGATTGGAATTGGCCCGCCAAAATGATCAAAATATTTCACAGATAGTCAAGCAATCTAAGTACCGAAACACCTACACCGACGAAGCTTTTAAGTATGATCCTAAAAACAATGAAATTTTGTTCAATTGTCTTGAAGAAACTGCGAATTGCGCCCTAAAAATATAAAACAACCCCAATCAGCCCATAAAGGTTGATTGGGTGTTTTTACCCTTATAACTAAGCCACATAAACACCAGGCGACTATTTTATGTTGAATTAAAATCTGAAGTGTCCATTGATCTTATGGTCAAACATCATATCGTTAATTTGTGGTCCAAGGCCTATGTTATGAACAACTTTATAATTGCCTGAATTGGCCTTTTTGTCACTAACAATGCCAATGTGAGGTAAGCCAGACCCCTTAAGCCGCCAAGTCACTAGATCACCAGGTTGGTAATCATCCGCTTTGTCAGAAATTGGTAAAACAGTGCCAAACCGAGAAAAATAAGTTTCCAAATTCGGCACCCGTCGATGGTCAATGTTACTGTCAGGTTTGCTGAGGCCCCAGATTGTAGGATAGCTGTCAAAATTAGTTCTCATGTCTTCATGCACCAACTGTTGTAAATCGATTCCCAATGTTCGATAAGAACGAATAATCACATCAGTACAAACACCTTTATTCTGATCAACATCTCCATTGGGGTAATCAATTTTTTGATATGAACCATCATAAATAATAAAATGGTTTAGCCTTTCGTTCGCAGCTGAAACCAAGTCATTGGCACTGACCTGAGAGCCAATTAATAACAATAGAATAATTTTCATATTGGTTGGACTGTTTCTCTAATAAATAATTCAATTGATCACAGTTGATTGGGTTTTAACCGTGAATATTCATTATAATTTCACTGTTTTGATCATAAAAAAACCAGCTTCAACAAGCTGGTTTTCTCTTAATTATTGATTAAATTCAGTCTTTTAAAATAAAGGTCACTTTCATCGCAACACGGTACTCTGAAACTTTACCATCTTTGACAACGACCTTTTGGCTTTCTACCCAAGCACCAGTTACGTTTTTTAATGTTTTTGATGCCCGTTCAACACCATTTTCTATGGCATCATCAAAACTTTTATTTGAACTGGCGATAATTTCGGTTACTTTGGCTACACTCATGATATGACTCCTTGATAATTAAATAGAACAAATAGGGTACCAAACTAACTGTTGATTTTCCATCAAACCAAACAACTTGTGACCTTTGTTATAAATCACCCACAAAAAAGGCCGGTTATAAAACCAGCCTTTTTTCATGGTATTGAGCGGTAATTACCAACCACACTCACGGCCTTCGTTTTGTTCGTCCAACCATGTTTTCAATGGTGCAAAATAATCAACCACAGCGGTGGCATCCATTTCACGAGAGTTGGCTATAATTTCCAACGCATCTTGCCACGGTTTTTCGGCACCCATTTCTAATACTTTGATTAACTTTTCACCAGCAGCTTTGTTGTTAAAGATTGAACAACGGTGTAAATCACCTTCATAACCTGCTGTTTTACACAATTCACGATGGAATTGAAATTGTAAAATATGTGACAAGAAATACCGCGTATAAGGTGTATTTCCTGGGATGTGGTATTTAGCACCTGGATCAAATTGATCTTCTGAAATAGCCACTGGTGATTTAACACCTTGGTATTGGTTTCTCAACGCCCACCAGCCAGCATTGTATTCTTCAGGACTGATTTCGCCATTAAATACTTTCCAACGCCATTGATCAATCATCAAACCAAAGGGCACAAATGCTATTTTTTCTAACGCCTTCTGCATCAGCATTCCCAAGTCATTTGAAGAAGCCGGTACTTCATCAATTAAACCAATTTCTTTAAAATACTGAGGTGTAATTGATAAGGCGACGGTATCTCCAATCGCTTCATGAAACCCGTCATTGGCACCATTGCGATACAAAATGCTTTTGTCTTTATAGGCACGTTGGTAGAAGTTATGACCCAATTCATGGTGAATCGTCACAAAGTCTTCGTAATCTTCTTTGATACACATCTTGATTCTGATGTCATCCAAGTTATCAATGTCCCAAGCACTGGCATGGCATTGCACATCCCGGTCTTGTGGTTTTGTTAACAAAGAACGTTGCCAAAATGTTTCTGGCAAAGGATCTAAACCCAATGAAGTAAAAAAGCCTTCAGCAGTTTTAACCATTTTCTCTGCATCGTAGTCATGCTGCGTTAACAATGCGGTTACATCAATGGTAGAGCCGGCATCTTCAGGTTTTACTAAATCATAAACACCAGTCCAATCTTGCGCCCACATGTTACTTAATAAATGAGCAGGAATCATGCCATCATCACCCATAATCTCATCACCATAATGTTCAGTTAATTTAGTTTTAACGTGACATTGTAGTGAGTCATATAGCGGCTTAACTTGTAACCACAAACGATCCAACTCAACTGGAAATTCACTCGCAGGCATATCGTATCCAGCTCGCCACATGGCGCCTGTATCTTCATAGCCTAAATCACGGGCACCTTCATTGGCCAACTTAACCATACGCTGATATTTTTCTCGCATAGGTACAGAAACTGTACGCCATCCTTTCCAGGCTTCCAATAATTCTTCATTGTTTTTTGATTCATAAATGGTTTTAGACAATTGCCCCAAATTTTGACACTTGTCATCAACACAGTATTTACCTGCACCATACATGGCATCTAATTCTGCCATTATTGTTGCCAACTCTGCATTTTTTTCAACATCATCAGGAGCCGCTAAAGTTAAACTGCCTTTGATGATATTTAATCGACGACGCATATCATCATTCAACTCCAATGCATCAAATCTTTTTGCTTCATTAGCAAATTTCACTGACATTCCAATCATTTTTTCAGTGCTTTTAGCATTTAACCAAATGGTATCATCTGTTATAAAATTTGCTTGAATCCAAGCCACTCTGGCAGCATATTCGCCTTCTTTGATGTAAGTTTCTTCAACTTTATCTAGAAATTCCTGTGCATCGGCTGCTGTGACCTGATCTGTATTTGGTTTGTTCATGTCTTGGTGTTGACATGCCATCAACAACATCATCAAACACAATGTAAATATATTTTTCATGGTTTAGTTTCCTGTCCTGAATTAATAAAACGCTGTTATTCTACATCAAACCCCTGCCACGTGTGCTTGTCATAAATCAAAAAAAACCCGGCATTGCCGAGTTTTTTTTAAATACCCATAAACTTCCCAGAAAAAATTTTAATTCCTTCTTCCTCTGTTTGTCGAGCTCGACTGACTTGAAGATCGTTGAGTCGATTTTTTATCATGGCTTTTTGATTGCTTGGAACTGCTTTTAGTTCGCTGAGACTTTGGTGCTGATGCATACTTTGTCGTTTGTACACGAGGTTTATTTTGCACAGCACTGTTATTGATTGCGCCTCGGGAAATAGTCCCGATACTTTGTCGTGTTGACTGGCCTATCTGATTGCTTGGTCTCGAATTATTTTGTGACCGTTGCAACTGAACAGTGTGGTTGTTGACAACCCTCCTGCCTTGTAAGGTATTTGAATGATAAACCGGTGACTGGCTATTTATTGATCGCCCATCTGTGTTTTTATTACTTACATCGTTTTCAAAGGTTCTGCTTGGTAATTGATAACGACTTTGGGCGTTGTTTTGTGACAAACCTCTGTTTGACTGAAGCACAACTTGAGACCTGGCTGATTGGTTATTATGGTATTGGTTTACTTTGGGTGTTATCACTGAAGAACGATAACGCTGATTCTTGTTATGAGAAGTCGGTTTGATGCGACTCCTATTTACGGGTTTATTGCTGCTACTTCGTCCACGATTAACTGCAGATGGATTGCTTCTGATGTTGTTGCGATTATAGTTAGAGCGACTGTATTTAGATTGGTTGTAATACCTGTTGTTTTTTAATCTAATCGCTTCATTGCGCGCCGAATAGCGTCCTTGTTGTGTTGGCTTATAGTGATTGTAATTACGGTGACGGTAATGGTTATACCACCAATAATTATCATAATACCCGCCATAACCAGCACTGAAACCTACACTGAATCCATATGAAGGCCACCAACTTCCTATGCGGTAACTTGATGACCACAGTCCCGGCGTACACCAAGTTGGCCAATACGAATAACCACAATAGTTATTTGATGAATAGTAAAAGCCAACCCTAGGGAATCGATACGGGCTGTAATTCACATCGCTGTAAGTTATTCCCCAACGATCTGGGTAATAGTTGTAGTTATTATTAAAATACACACCATCACCTGCAGATGAATATTCTGCTGAGCCATAACCATAATACGGGTCATAATTATCATTGGCATAATAATCTTGTTGGTAATAGGTGTCTTGATTTTCATCATACCTGTGGTTGTGTACACCACAAGAAGCTAAAAACAAGGTTATAAATGGCAATAAAATTTTCATGATTTGAACATTGGTTTACTAATGGCACTATACTACAGCCTTTAGACTGAATTAAAGCTGAATGTAGTTAATCACTGGACTCTTAACGTATCATAAATCCTGCTAACACTTTAACTTCACCAACTATGACACCCAATTAAATTCGAGTATTTAAATCACTCATTCTGGAATCTAGCCATGCCTCAAAACTTAAACCACTGGAAAAAAGGACTGTTCCTTTCATTACTCACCGTGCTTTGTTGGAGCACTTTACCGGTGTCCTTAAAAATCAGCCTATCTGCAACCGATGCTTTTACATTGACATGGTTTCGATTTATAACAGCAGGGCTCATTACTTTTTTCATCTTAGTAAGTAGAAATAAACTCAAAGAATTTAAATCACTGAACAAATATGATTGGGCTTGGCTCGGAATCGCTGCTTTGATGTTAATTGGAAATTACGTGTTATTTTTAATTGGCATGAATATGACCTCACCAGGGAATGCGCAGGTTTTTATTCAAATGGCTCCTTTGTTGATGACTTTGGGTGGTGTGTTAATTTTTAAAGAATCGTTTAATAAGTTCCAAATGGTCGGTGTGGTTTCAATTCTTATTGGTCTGATTTTATTTTTTCAAGATCAAATTCAGCAAATATTAGCCAGCGACTACACCGCTGGTATTTGGGTGATGTTTGCCGCCGCTTTAACTTGGGCAATCTATGCACTGATCCAAAAGAAACTGGCAGCCAAGCTGTCTTCTCAAAGCATACTATTTTTTATCTATGCTTTTGCCAGCCTCGTGATGTTTTATTGGTCTGATCTAGGTTCTTTCAGTTCAATCAACTCATTACAATGGTGGGCTGTTTTTTATGCCTGTTTGAATACCGTGATTGCTTATGGTGCATTTGCTGAAGCTCTGAATCATTGGAATGCATCAAGAGTCGGTATGATTTTGGCGTTGACTCCAGTCCTCACCTTATTATTCATCAACGCCTTTGCTTATCTGTTTCCGCATTTATTAGCCGCTGAATCCATCCACGCCATTGGCTATTTGGGAATGCTCTTTATTGTTTCAGGCTCGATGCTTGCCAGCTTGAAAAAATAAAATTACTACATCAATTCTGGCCACTTTGGCAGTTACCAATGGCACTGTTATTGGAACGCCCTCTTCTGTATAGTAATTATAAAGCGACAACATCAGAGGTAAAACACATGACTAACAAAGAAAATAAAGAGTTCATCATTGAAGGTGAAGCCATTGAAACAACCACCGACCAAGCGGCTGAAAAAACCGCTTCAAAAAAAGAGTCAACCATAAACAGTGAAGTCTTAACGCGAATTTTGCTTACTTTGCTTTTTGCCTTAATTGGTTGGGTTTCATTGTGGGTTTTTGGGGCAGTGGTTTTGGTTCAATTTGGCTTCTTGCTGATTACTGGTGAACTGAATAAAAATCTCAAAGCATTCAATGGTGAATTGGGTGACTACCTTGCCGATATCATCAACTATGTGTCTTTCCAAAAAGAAGAAAAACCCTTTCCTTTTCAATCGTGGCATTACGACGATGACAAAGAATCTAAAAACGGAGAACCCGTTCAATAATTTTTTCATTACATCTCTCTCCAAATGACTTACGCCAAGTGAATAAGCCTTATGGTTTATACCTCTTGGCTTTTTTTTGATTACAATTTCACTTCTCAACTGGCTGATAATTCACAATCCTTGTAAGATGTTCACTCTCAAATGGTTCTGTTACAGCATGAAAACTTATGAATTAAAAGGATATACCCTGGTGTTAGATAAAATTGTCTTCATCAGTGCCGTCTTTACTGCTGATCATGAAGAAGGCAAACAATTTAATGTGCGAATGGTTGGCGATATGTTGAAATTTAAATTCCCAACCCACGAAGATGCTGTATTGGCCAGACAATTATTAATCAAAGCAATGAAGGAGGCTTGATATGGAACTCAGTTTAATTGGAAAAACAGCTTGGGTTTGTGGTTCAACTCAAGGCATGGGCTTAGCGATTGCTCAACAATTGGCCCAACAAGGTGCATCAGTTGTGCTGTTGGCACGTAACACCGAAAAACTCACAACAGTGGTCAAAACCTTATCCACAGCAGCCAACCAATCACACCAAACCATTACCGCCGATTTTTCCCAGCCTCAGGCATTAAAATCAGCAGTAGAAAATCATTTACTGTCTAACCCTGATGTACATATTTTAGTTAACAATACGGGTGGACCTGTCCCTGGTTTAGCTAAAGATGCCGATGTCACCGCATTCCAAGCCGCATTCAATCAACATTTAATCTGCAACCAAGTGCTCGCTCAGGCAGTTGTTCCTGCGATGCAAAAAGCCCATTATGGTCGCATCATTAATGTGATTTCGACTTCTGTCAAACAACCCTTGCCCAATTTAGGTGTATCCAATACGGTTCGTGGAGCTGTGGCCAGCTGGGCCAAAACTCTGGCCAATGAACTTGGGCAATTTAACATCACCGTAAACAATGTCTTGCCAGGCGCCACTGAAACCAATCGCCTGTCTGCCATCTTTGAAAACAAGGCAAAAAAAACCAGTCAATCGATTGAACAAGTCATTGAGCATGAAAAATCAATCATTCCGATGCGGCGTTTTGGAACACCGCAAGAATTCGCTAATGTGGTTGGATTTTTAGCATCACCAGCCGCTGCATATATTAACGGCATCAACATTCCAGTGGATGGTGGCAGAACGGCATGCCTTTAAAAAAAGTCCAAAATTACATCAACGGTGCACTGACCGAACCCGTGGATGGTGGATATTTAGACAACACAGAGCCCGCCACTGGCTTGGTTTATGCACTCACCCCAGAATCTAATGAAAACGACTTAAAACTGGCTGTTGATGCTGCTGAACAAGCTTTTCCTGCTTGGGCCAACACACCCGCAGAACACAAAGCCAAGTTGCTTAACCGCTTGGCTGATTTAATCGAAACACATCAAGATGAATTAGCCACTGCCGAAGCCATTGATAATGGTAAGCCCATTTCACTGGCTAAAAATGTGGATATATATCGCGCTGCAGCCAACATTCGGTTTTTTGCTCAAGCCTGTACTCAATTCAGCAGTGAATCTCATGCGATGGAAAGTGTAGCCATTAATTACACCTTACGAGATCCATTGGGTGTCGTGGCTTGTATTTCACCCTGGAACCTTCCACTGTATTTGTTTACATGGAAAATCGCCCCCGCATTAGCCACAGGAAACACCGTAGTGGCTAAACCTTCCGAAATCACACCCATGACCGCTTACATATTTTCTAAGCTGTGTATGGAAGCTGGATTGCCTGCAGGTGTGCTTAATATACTCCACGGCAGCGGTCAATCAATTGGCGCACCATTAACCACCCACCCTAAAATCAAAGCCGTCAGTTTTACTGGCGGCTCCAATACAGGCACATCAATCAAACTGGCCACTGCCAAGCAGCATAAAAAACTGTCTTTAGAACTGGGCGGAAAAAATCCAACATTAGTTTTTGCAGACTGTGACTTTGATAGAACTGTCAAAGAAGTGGCTCGATCGGCTTTTGCCAATCAAGGCCAAATTTGTTTGTGTGGCTCCCGTATATACATTGAACGATCGATTTATAAACAATTCACCCAAGCCTTGGTTGCTGAAGTGAGCCGCTTAACCATTGGTGACCCCTTGTTAACTGACACACAGTTCGGCGCCTTGGTTTCCAAACCACACATGGATAAAGTCTTAAGCTATATCGAACTGGCCCAACAAGAAGGCGGCCAGATATTAACTGGTGGATCACGCGTTCAATTAAGCGGACGTTGTGTCGATGGATATTTTATTCAACCCACGATCATTGCGGGCTTAAATAACAGTTGTCGAACCAATCAAGAAGAAATTTTTGGTCCAGTTTGTACCGTTCAAGCCTTTGACACTGATGAGGAAGCACTTTTCATGGCCAATGAATCTGATTATGGGTTAGCTTGTAGCCTCTGGAGCCAAGATGTCAGCCGATGTCACAGCCTAGCTAAAAAATTAAATACAGGAATTGTTTGGGTGAATTGTTGGTTACTCAGAGACCTGCGAACACCCTTTGGTGGAATGAAAGCTTCTGGTTCAGGTCGCGAAGGTGGCCTGGAAGCCATGCGCTTCTTTACTGAACCAAAAAACGTTTGTATTCAATTTAATCAATAAAATTTGTAAGCTTTTTGTTAAGGCCAGGTCTTATTCTACAGTCAATGAAAACAAAGGGACTTTTGGCACATAAAAAAAATTATGAGATTAAATATCATAACCATACGTGCTAAGAAAACCTAAACAAGTAATTGACGTACGTAGTATTTAGTAGTATAGTAATTGCATCAAATCGTTACATTCAATTTATTGCTATGAAACGATGCAAGCTTTGGAGTTACAGAAATTCCTCCCCTAACGCTTTTTAACTCTCTGATTTCTGTAACTCCACCCTCTTTAATATTATTTTTCGAGCGAGGGCATGCAGCCTCAAAATCAAGGTGCACGTAGCTCTTCTAATGACCGTTGATATCTTCAATGTCAATGGCTAATAATTAATCTTTTGTTATTGAGCCTCCTCTTTATTATTTTTCAAACTCAACAAAATCACTTATTAACCGTCCCTGTGCTTTTTATTATATACTGAAAACGGCATAATACCTCAACCTGTTTTTTAAATTTTTCTTAACACATTTATGTTTAAAAACTCCGAAAATATTCGTATTGATTTGATTGAAGTAGATAATGCCGAACCAATGGCTGGCTCATTATTCGAAAAATCTTTTGGATCAAGCATCCCAAATTTCCCAAAGCACTTCTTGTTAATGGCTACCAACGAGTCAGAACTATCAATCACCCTTGGCTATGGTCACGTCACCAAGCACCAAAACATTTATTTAGGTGGTGGCATGTGTGTTAACAGCAAAGCGCTTCGACATTTACCCCGACCGGTAAGAAAAAACTTGAGCCAACAAGGCGGCGTTGCTTTCACTTTAGTTTCCAGAATTGTTAACACATTGGATGATTGTGATGCAGTCTTTGCTTACGTTGGTCACAAAGCGGCCTATAAAATTGATTTAGCTGTTGGCTTTAAACCAACCCAACACGATCATTTAATCGTTTATTGGAAAAAACAACTCGATGCAGCCGCTCAACAAAACATCATAGAACTGGCGCACCAACAAGGTCCTTTTTAATCGCTTGAAAGCCAATCGGGGCTTTTCGGTCTAATGACACAAGTTCAGCAGAGAAAAACATGAAATATGATTTTGATTTATTAGTTATCGGTGCAGGATCTGGCGGAGTCCGGGCCGCACGAATTGCAGCAGGCTATGGTAAAAAAGTGGCCATTTGTGAATCTGACAAAGTGGGTGGTACCTGTGTCATCCGTGGCTGTGTACCAAAAAAATTATTTGTCTATGCCTCACAATATAACAAAATGTTCAAAGCAGCCAAAACCTTTGGCTGGGATATTCAAAGCCAATTCAATTGGTCCACCCTACTTAACAATAAAAACCATGAAATCAACCGACTCAATGACATCTATTTAAACTTGTTGTCCAACGCAAATGTCAAGTTAATCACTGGCCACGGCTCATTTGTCAGTGAGCATGTTGTCGAGATTGCCGGTCAACAATACAGCGCTGAAAACATCTTAATCGCTACTGGAGGAACCCCCACAGTTCCTGATATACCAGGAAGAGAGCACATCATAACTTCAAATGAAGCTTTGGACTTAGCCAAATTACCTGAATCAATGACCATCAACGGTGGTGGTTACATTGCAGTTGAGTTTGCCGGCATTTTTAATGCGCTTGGGGTTAAGGTCAATTTGGTCTATCGCGGTCAACACATATTACGAGGCTTTGACGATGAAGTCGCTCAGTTTGCACAGCAGTCATTTATAGATGCAGGCATCAATGTCATGACCATGACCGAGATTACAGGGGTTGAAAAGACTGCCGATGGCTATGTGTGCAAATCCAACCAGGGTGATATCAAGTCAGAGGTTGTATTTTTTGCCACAGGAAGGCATGCCAATACAGCCACACTTAACCTCGACAAGGTTGGCATCAATACAAAGCCTAACGGACAGATCGAAGTAAACCGAGAACAACAAAGCAGTTTGCCTTATGTCTACGCAGTCGGTGACGTAAGCAATACAAACAACTTAACTCCTGTTGCTATTCGTGAAGGCCATTATTTGGTCAATCGTTTGTTTAATAATGGCGAACAATACCCAGAATATGATTTCATAGCAACCACTGTATTTTCTCAACCAGAAATTGGTACCTGCGGTTTAACCGAAGCCGAAGCGAGGAAGCAATACCCCAACATCCAATGTAGCACCAGCAGCTTTCGAGCCATGAAGTATGCCATGAGCGAAGTGACTGAAAAAACGTTTATGAAAATAGTGGTCAATACTGACACCGACCAAGTTTTAGGCATCCACGTTTGTGGTGCCGATGGTGGTGAAATGATCCAAGGCTTTGGAGTTGCGCTTAAACAAGGCCTGACTAAAACCCAACTCAACAGTACCATAGGAATTCACCCGACCTCAGCTGAAGAGTTTGTCACCATGTAATAAGCAGCATCGATGCAGACCCATCTAAAGCCCTTGAAAACAAGGGCTTATTTATTCATTTGCATACCAGATTAATACTTGTTTTGTGCATAAGCCCAACTGGCAAACTGCGAATGTGCCAAAGCTTTTTGGATCAATTGATTATCAAATGCTTGCTCGCCGAAGAGCCCTGCTAATTTCATGCCTTGAACAGCATAAAGCAAAGGTTTTTTATTGGCCTGTAAGATCACAGCTCGATCGGGGTAAACATAAGCTTGATTGTTGGCATATTGCATCAAAGCTCTGCCAGTATAACCCTCTGGCAACTGACTCAAATCTTGACCAATCATCGGATTAGGCAAGTCAATCCCTAACAAGCTTAACAAGGTTGGAGCCAAGTCGATTTGACTGACTAAAGTATTGTCCTCATGAGGCACTGTATCTGGACTGATAATAAATCCAGGTATATGGAATTTTTCAATCGGCACCAAAGATTCACCCATCACCCTTGCATCGTGATCAGCAACCACCATCACCACAGCGTTTTGCATCAAGCCACTGCTTTCCAACTGTTGTAAAAAGCCACCCAGCGCATAGTCTGCATATTTAACCGCATTGTTAACTGTTTGTTTTTCCGAATCATACAACTTAATCTTATTATCTGGAAATTCAAAAGGTGTGTGGTTACTGGATGTAAAAATCACACTGAATTTAGGCTGGTCAGAAGTCTTTTGTAGATAATTAAAGGCATAGTTAAACAAATCTTCATCACTGACGCCCCAATTGCCCTCGAATTCAGGATTGGTATAGTCATTTTGATCAATTGTTTTTTCAAAACCATTGCTTAAGAAAAATCCCTTCATGTTATCAAAATGACTTTCCCCTCCGTAGATGAAACTGTTCTCATAGCCTGCATCACCTAATGTTTGTGCCAAGGTATAAAATCCTTTTTGAGCATTGGGTAGTTTCAAAACAGCTCGAGCAGGCGATGGTAAAAAACCTGTTGTAATGGCCTCTAAGCCCCTGGCAGAACGTGTTCCTGTTGCATACAACTGATTAAAAAACCAACTTTTATGCTTCCATGCATCAATATTCGGGGTCAAATCTTTACCGCCCAAAGAACCGACAAATTGAGCACCCAAACTTTCCTCCACCACAATAATCAGATTTTTTTTATTGAACTTTTGACTGGGTTTTAAAGTATGTAGTGTGGGGAAGTCATCATCAATAAATACGGCCTGTTTCGGCATATTTGATTTAATGATTTTAAGCATTTTGTTGTTGTCTATTGAGCCATATAATTTTGAAGCCGATGCTTCGTTTTTCATTTGATAAACAGCAAACAGTAAACTGTATGTGGAATTTAAAGGCAATGTATTGACCATACTGTCTTGGCTGAAAGCCACCATGGCAGGATTAATCGGTCGATGTTGGGTTCCTGAGCGAATGCCATAGAGTAAAAAAACCGCAATCAAAAGCAAACCGACAAAACCCAAGGGGTTGAATTTTGAATCAACAGCAGCTGTACTTTTGAACCAGCCCCAACTGAATTTTGCAAACACCCCAACCACCACCACTGCCAACAATACCTGAAGCCAGTAACCTTTCATTAACATCCCCACCACTTCATTCGGTGTAGATAAATATTCAAAAAACAAACGGTTAGGGCGGGCATCATATTCAGCAATAAAAGTCGGAGTGGCCGCTTCCATCAGCACCATGACAACCAAAAAAGTCCAGCACCAAACATTGGTAATTTTATACAACACCCGACCTTTAAACGGGCTTAATGTCATCAGCATGAGGGCCAAAAAGGGCAGGGCAATGATTTGAAACAGGGTGGTGACATCAATCCTAAAACCACCCACAAAAATTTGATACAAAGCCAAAGAATCTACGACTCTATCGCTATACAAAACAACCAAAATGAGCCGTGACAGACTAAAAATCAGTAAACCAATCAATACAAATTTAATCAATTGCTTCAGTTGTGTGGTGATGAAACTGTGGTGTTTGTTGCTGTCATTTACTGCCAAAACGCTGTGACTGGTATTCAATTCATCTACTCAACTATAACCTTATGAATGATTTAGAGCCCATGACTTGTAACAATCAATCGGCATCGCTTAAATTAAGCAGGCATTTTTAAAAGGCTCACATTAATCCATGTCGAAAGGTTGGTAACTATTTATCTGAAACTAACTCTTTTTATCAACCCAACCCTGCTGCTATAAGCCAATGAGTACACCGCCATGGTGGTGATTAAACAGATTAATAAAGAAGTTATGTCATGAGACAAAAAATGAGCCCCACGAAGTTGTTGTGTGACCCCAAAAAGCAAGCCCATTACCAAAGCAGCCAGTAACGCCTTGTATTTGTGCGGATGCTCAGTCACTGTCATATAAAAATACACAGCAATCCAACTGAAACCGACACTGGCGTGGCTGGATGGAAAACAATTGGCAGATGGCAAATAGCTTGGGTTGTAATCAAACAAAGGAAAAAAAGGCTTGTCTCCACCGTAAACAATTAAATCCCACGGACAATCAACATCCAGCAACCGTTTTAATAGGGAAACAATTGAAACACTGAGACCAATGGACATCAGCAAAACAGCAAGATCATAGCCTTTTTGAGTATTTCCTGATTGCCTCATGCCCTTTACTGATTTAAACAGCAGGTATAAATAAATGACTATCAAACAAACTTTAGCCGCTTTATGTAAAACGTCATTGGCAATGACCGATTTTTTCATCACCCAATCTGTTTGTGCATAAATCCAATCCGCAATCTTGAAATCAAATTGAAAATAGTACACAACAATAAGTCCAACAACGCACAAAAATGCCAACATCAATTCAACAATTTGTGGCCGATAATGATAACGTTTGTTACAAGCTTCATCTTTCCTAACTGCTTCATAGATTAACACCCTTATGATCAGCCACAATGAGACTCCCAAAAAACTCAAAAGAAAGCCACCAATAACGGGCGAATTCACAATTTGACAACTTCACGACTTGGCTCAGTCGCCACCACGACATGCCTCGGTTTACACGAAGCAAATAAATCTAAATCAGACTGATAATAATCACTTTGAATATTCATCAAGCCCATGGCAGAATGAAAAACATTGTCATGTGAGAGTGGGGCCAATTGCTTCTGTTGCATACAATGAGCATCAAGTTGTTGCGTTTGTTTATCAAGGCTTGAAGACCAAAATAAAAATGGAACATGCGTTTGAGCATTGGGAGCCATAAAGTACGGTGTTCCATGCAGGTACAAGTTATTTTCACCCAATGATTCTCCATGATCAGAAACATAAAACATTGAAACATCTGTGTCTGCAGGTAATGTTTCCAACAACCCAATGGTCGAATCTAACACATAGTCTGTATATAAAATGGTGTTGTCATAACTGTTATTCAGCGCTTGCTCTGAACATTTTTGTAATTGTGTTTGATGACAGGTTGGGGTGAACACCTCAAATGATTGGGGATATCTGAGGTAATATGCTGGTCCATGACTGCCTTTTTGGTGTAATACAATCAACTGATTATTTTCGTTGGCTAAAATCTGTTCACGTAAACCCTTGAGTAAGATTTCGTCATAGCATTCCCCAGATTCACACAACGGGTCTCCCGGTACATTGGTTAAATCCACAAAATCAACTCGATCACACAAGCCTTTACATCCTGTGTTGTTATCACGCCATTGCACAGCGAAACCAGCCGCTTTAAAAAAATCCAATAAATTACTGCTGTTTTTTCCAAGTTTGTGACTGTAATGTTGTCGATTCAAATACGAAAAAATACAAGGCAAAGAAGTGGCTGTACTGGTGCCACATGAAGTGGTGTTTTGAAAGTTAACCAAATTCCTTTGAGATAATTTTGGGTTGGTATTGCGAGCATAATGGTTCAAACTAAAACGATCTGCGCGTGCCGTTTCACCCACCACCAGCACCATAACTTTTTTCTTACCATTCAGTGCCACATCGACTCGCACCTCTTGACTGAGGTCTTGAAACGGTTGCCTGATGTTGTAAAGCTGTTCTTTGGCGTAACTAAGACTGGCAAAAATAAAATTAGTCGGAAGAATCAAGTGCGACAATTGTCTTTGTTCTCTGGCCAATGACGCATAAGCAGGAAAACTGGCGTAGATTAATACACCAATGGCCATCAATGACCCCACCACTACTGATGCTTTTTCCAACAAGACCCGCTGCCAACTAACCGCACCAATATTAACTTGACTAATCAGCCAACTGGGAAGCACAAATAACCACAACAAATACCACAGCAAGTTAAAACCAATCAAATCTTTGGCCTCTGCTGGGTTGGTTTCCATCACATTACGAATCATGTCCCTGTCAATCACAATATGATATTGCACCATGTAGTAAAAACAGATGGCACAAAACATAAAGATAACAGGGTATATGTACTTGTAAGTGGTTTTTGTAACCAATAAGTTCAACACCATATTAATCACAACCAATAACAACATGGTTATTGAACCCAAAAACAAATAGTCTGTATAACTGTTGGGCTCAATGACGGTATTGATTTTATGCCAGAATGATTGATTGAACATACCGACAAATACGATACTGACTAAAAGGTTCAACTGCCAAACAGTTAACACCACTCGATTTTGGTAACTTTTAAGGTGATTCATTTATGGTTAGAGAGTAACCACAATAAAATCAATCGGAAATAATTAAACCCGGTGAAAAGAGCTCCCAATCAAAACAGGTCTTAAACCAGTTGTTATTAACAATTAGGCATTCAATTTGAGAAAGAAGGCACAGACACCAGCGGTTGTAAAATACTTTTAAGTTGTGCGGCATTGTGCCAATCATTATTACAAACATAACGGGGCATCGCCCACCGATCACTTTGTTGAGTCACATGTTTGGCTTCTGTGGTAAAAGCCGCCAACAAGCCTAAATCCGTTCCCTGTGAAGGCAAATAATCAAAACGCAAATATTGGCTGTAATTGCCATAAGGGTAGGCAAAATATTTTGCTTGGTGTTCACATCTAAAGAACTGACATATGAAATCTTGTGATTGTTTCAGTTGTCGATCACAGTCAACTTCATTATCTATGGCTTCAAAAGAGTCATCATGGATATTTTTATTTTCTAAAACACCATGATTATGATCCCAGCTGTGGTTTTCAATTGACATCAGACCAGAGTTTTGTGCCGCTCGCCACCATTCATCAGTCCACCAGCCTCGGCCCACCAAGCATTTTTGATCTAAAATGACCCGAGCTTCTGGAGACGCAATCACAAAATTGCTCATGTGGACACTTTGCTGGGTGTGCTTTTTGTGGTTTTTTAAAATATTAAAAAAACTTATTTGCAAACCATAACTGGGATGATCCACATCATAATAATCAAACCAAGTCCCATCATCACAGGTCAAAACCACGGCTTTTTCAACTTCGCTGTCAGCCAAGCGGCCTGATCGCCACTGCATCAATTGATCTAAAGAAATAATACGAAAACCCAAGTCATGAATCAGTTGCAAATCCTCTTGCAGCGCCACATGATCATTGCTTTGATAATCCAAGCCATTGATGTTGTTTGCGTGGTATGTCAGGATTGGAACTTGGGTCATAAACTGAATGTATTTATAACATACCTGTTTCTAATTTGGCCTCTTCAGACATCATGGATTGATCCCAAGGCGGATCAAATACGATCTGACAATTGACTGATTGGATTTCAGGGATCAATTTGATTTTAGCCGCCGCATCGGATACCAATACATCACCCATACCACAACCCGGCGCGGTTAATGTCATGTCAATAGCCACATCATAACCCTTGTCACCAGACTTAACTTCACACTCATAAACTAAACCCAACTCAACAATACTGACTGGGATTTCAGGGTCAAACACCGTTTTAAGCTGTGCCCACACCGCTTCTTCCACATCTTTTTGAGTGGCGTTTTCTGGTAAAGTCGGCGCTGGCAGAGGTTCTTTGCCAAGTGCATCGGCATTATGGCCTAGAATCATGAACATACTACCGTCCACAAAAATCGTAAAACTACCACCCAAAGCTTGGGTGATATAACCGACAACGCCTGCTGGCAATTCAATGGTTTCACCGGTAGGCACCGCAATGGCTTCTACATCTCGGTCTAATTTAAATGGTTCACTGGTTAAACTGTACATGATTTTTTGCAACCTTTTGAGGTCTGATTGTGTCTTTAGCAACGAAGCACTGATTTTAACATGATGAATTTCAATTGGGGTTAAAATAGCACACAATGATGGCAATCATCACCCCATTCATTGCGATGCTGACTTTTGACACATCCAAAGCCATGGGTATCTTGTATAATCACCCCCTTGCAAGCTCCCCAATTAAGAGGAAAACTTGATTTTTTCAGATTCGGAATTAAATATGTCGCCAAGTATGGTTAATGTATAAACGAGACAGGTTACTTATGGAACAAAACACAATTGAATTAACAAAGGCTTTTCAAAACATCAGAGAAGCCATAGGAACACAAATATTAGGCCAACAAAAATTAGTTGATCGCTTATTAATGTCCTTACTTTCTCATGGCCACTTATTGGTTGAAGGCGCACCCGGGCTGGCAAAAACCACCGCCATTAAAGTGTTATCAGAATGTATAGAAGGTGATTTTCACAGAATTCAATTCACCCCCGATTTGTTACCAGCGGATCTAACCGGAACCGATGTTTATCATGCACAATCAGCCTCGTTCGAATTTCAAAAAGGACCTTTGTTCCATAACTTAGTCTTGGCTGATGAAGTGAACAGGGCACCTGCCAAAGTACAATCAGCCCTACTTGAAGCCATGGGTGAACAACAAATCACTGTTGGTAAAACAACTTATGACTTACCTCAATTGTTCTTAGTAATGGCGACACAAAACCCCATTGAACAAGAAGGCACATACCCATTACCTGAAGCTCAACTGGATCGGTTCTTAATGCATGTAACCATTGGCTACCCTGAAGCCAGTACAGAATTGGATATTTTAAAACTAGCTCAAAAACGAGACTTGGCTGATTTTAACCACAAAACCCCGCAAAAAATATTACTGACACAGGAACAAATTTTTGCTGCACAGAAACACATCTTAAATCTGTTTGTAGCTGAAAACCTTGAAAAGTATATGGTCGAACTAATACTGGCAACACGAGACCCTGCGAAATACGACCCCACATTATCCAATCAAATAGAATTTGGTGGATCACCACGAGCCACCATTGCCCTAGATCGCTGTGCCAGAGCACATGCTTTTTTATCAGGCAGAGACCATCTGCTGCCAGAAGATATCCATGAAGTGATTCATGATGTCTTGCGTCACCGCATCATCTTGTCATTCGAAGCGGAGGCTGAAGGTTTAACTGTTGATCAGGTGATTGATCAATTATTGAGCATTGTACCGTTGCCATAAATTTCATGGTGATTAAGGATACACAGAACCCAAACACTCAAGTTTCTGCCAAAACCATGGTAGAAACCAGACACCATGCTCGCCAGTTAAATCTGACCAGCATCAAAAAAGCCTCATCAGCAATTTCTGGCTTACATGATTCACGGTTTCGTGGTCGTGGAATGGATTACCAAGAGTCCAGAATTTACCAAGCCGGCGACGACATCCGAAATATGGATTGGCGAGTCACCGCCAGAACCGGTGAAGCGCACACTAAATTATTTCAAGAAGAACGCGAGCGACCCATTTATTTAATCGTTGATACCAACAGCAGTTTGCATTTTGGAACTCGAACTCAGTTTAAATCTGTACTAGCCAGTAAAGTGGCCGCCTTACTTGGTTGGTCAGCGATTCAAAATGGCGATCGCATTGGTGTACTGACCTATGGAATTAATGGGGTACATATTGTTAAAGCCACTGCTGGGAAACGTGGCATGATGGGAATGATTTCACACCTTATCAAAGCTTTTGATCGCCAACAGGGGCCCGCTGAAGAGCACCCACTGGACCAAGCATTGAAACAACTCAGAACCATTATCAGACCTGGTAGCATGGTGGTTTTGATCAGTGACTTTTATACATTGGGTGATGATGCCAAGCGACACCTGTTGCAACTGCGGAAACACAATGATGTCTTGGGGATAAAAATCAGTGACCCTTTTGAACACCAACTACCCATGCCGGCACTCTATGGCGTACAAACCAGCCAACATTCCAGAGTATTGGATACCAAGCAAAGCAAAACCCAACAAAAACTATTGGCAAAACAACAAAGCCACATTCAGTCACTTAAAGACAACATCATCAAAGCTGGCGTACCATTGATCCCGGTTCAAACCAACGATGCTTGGGTGCATATTTTGAAAAATGGCTTAAGTAATCCAAACCTCGCTTTCAATCATTGGTTAGGAGCTATCAGCTGATGCAAGCCAAAGAAATACCAACATTGCCGTTGCGTGATATTCGATTACCAGCCGAACCTGGTTTTTGGCCATTGGCACCTGGCTGGTGGTTATTGCTTGGATTGGCATTGGTATTAATACTGTGGCTGGGGTTTAAATGGTACCAATATGCAAAAAAGAAACGGCGATGGCAACAAATTGATCATCAACTCGCAACCATTGAACTGGCATACAAGCAAAACAAAAATAAACAAAAACTGTTAGCTGACATTTCGGTGTTTTTAAGGCGTTTTGTTAAATTTCAACTCAATCAAGACCGCGCCACCAGCTTGGCTGGACAGGATTGGATAGATCACCTTAATCAGTTACAAAATGACCGTCCTTTTATGGTCTTTGAACAAGCGTTGACCTCAGGGGTTTATCAGAACTCTTATGAATTTGATGCGCAAGATCTTTTATCAACCACACAACAATTCATTAAACAACACGTAATGAAACCAACTCTACAAGCTCGAAAGGTGAATGCCAATGTATAGTATCTTCTGGCCTTGGGTTTTTGTTTTATTACCTTTGCCCTTGATAATTAAGCTGCTGCCACGGGTCAAACAAGCCAGCATCACCACCATTGAGGCCCCTTTTCTCAATGATTTGTTTGGGCAAAAAAAAGGCGAACACCAACAACGTGCATCGTGGTTAAATTGGTTACCATGGTTGTTGTTGTTACTGGCAGTGAGCCGACCACAGTGGATAGGAGATCCGGTGGCATTACCCATAGAAGGCCGTGACCTCATGCTGGCTATAGACATTTCAGGCAGCATGGAACAACAAGACATGCAAATTAATGGACAACCTGTCGATCGACTCACCGCGGTTAAAAAAGTTGCCAGTGAATTTATCGACCGCCGAATTGGCGACCGAGTTGGGCTGATCCTATTTGGTGAAAACGCCTACTTACAAGCACCACTTACTTTTGACCGAAAAACTGTCAACACCCTGCTGTTTGAAGCGGCTATTGGCTTGGCGGGTAAATCAACAGCCATCGGTGATTCTATTGGATTGGCTGTCAAAAAAGCCCGTGAAACAGAAGATGGCAATCGAGTTTTGATTGTATTGACCGATGGACAAAACACTGCAGGAGCCATTGAACCGCTGAAAGCGGCAGAACTGGCTCGCGCTGAAAAACTAAAAATCTACACCATTGGTGTCGGTGCCGATGAATTAGTTGTTAATAGCTTTTTTGGCGGCCAACGCCGCATCAATCCATCATCCGATCTTGATGAAGCTTCATTGCGTCGAATTGCCGCCATCACGGAGGGCAAGTACTTCCGAGCCAGAGACACCAGTGAATTAGAACAAATTTATGCCATCCTTGATGAGCTGGAACCATTGGCCGAAGAAGAACAGTTTTACCGACCCACTGACGAATTGTACTTTTGGCCCTTATTAGCTGGGTTGATTTCATTGTTTTTCACCCTTTGGTTGAGGCGCTTACAATGACGGCTGAAATCACATGGAATGCATTCCACTTTCTCAGGCCCCACATGCTTTGGTTGATGATCCCGGCAGCTTGGCTGTTGTATTTATGGCTGAACAACAGCAGTCGACAAGATGGCTGGCAGCAGAGCTGTGACCCAGAATTGTTACAGGAAATGCAAATTCAAACCGCCACAAAATCAACACAATGGACCTGGCTATATTGGCCCATTACTTTAATCACTATTTTGGCCTTAGCAGGACCCGCTGTTCGGCAGCTACCAGTCCCTATGCTGAAGAATCAATCGGCATTGATCATCGCATTGGATGTGTCAAAGAGTATGTTGTCTGATGATTTGAAGCCTACTCGATTACAACGAGCCAAATTTAAAATACAAGATTTATTGGCCAGTCGAAAAGATGGACAAACCGCATTGGTTGTTTATTCTGGCGATGCCTTCGTGGTTACACCACTCACTGATGACACCGAAACCATCGTATCATTACTCGATGTTTTGGATCCCAGTATCATGCCTGTCAGCGGGACCAACACAGTTGCTGCTCTGGACAAAGCCACTGAATTATTGAAACAAGCAGGGGTTAACCATGGTCAAATATTGATGGTAACTGACAGTATAGACATGTACAAAACCAAAGATCGATTAGAACAAGTCAGTGAACAAGGTGCGGTGATTCATGTCTTAGCTGTTGGCACGGCTGAAGGTGCGCCGATTCCGACTAACCAAGGATTCTTAAAAGACTTGCGAGGCCAGATAGTGATCCCACAAGTTGATTTTGCCAGCTTACAACAAGCAGCTAAAATTGGTAACGGGCGCTTTAGTGTGCTCTCTAACAGCCCCACTAAAGATGAATTATATGAAGTTAACCCAAATACCAATGATGACAATGCAATGAAAGATGAGCTGGGCGGAGAAAATTTTATTGATGATGGTCCACTTCTGGCTATATTGATTGTTCCAATGCTGGCTTTACTCTACCGACGTGGCATTTTAATGGTATTGTGTTTAGGTTTTATGCTAAATACTCAACCCAGTTATGCTTTGTCTTGGGATGACCTGTGGTTAAACCAAGACCAACAAGCCTTTAAGCATTTGGCAGACTCCCCCACTGATGCCTTTAATCAAGCCAAAGACCATCAAATCAAAGCCGCAGCGGCCTATAAAAAAGAAGACTTCAAATCAGCCAGTCAACTGTACCCAGAATCAGGTCAAAATTTATCAGACTACTACAACCGAGGCAATGCTTTGGCACAATCGGGATCTTATGAAGCAGCCATAAAAAGTTATGAACAAGCTCTGACCTTTGACCCCAATGATGAAGACACCTTATACAATAAAAAGATTGTAGAAGAAGCCTTGAAGCAACAACAGCAGCAAGAACAAGAACAAAAAGAAGACCAAAAAAACCAAGATTCAGAGCAAAACAATCAAGACCAACAAGAGCAACAAAGCCAAGAAAACCAAGAAAGCTCTGAGCAAGAAAAACAGGAACAAGAACAACAAGCACAAAAAGACCAACAATCCGAAGCTGACCAAGAACAAAGTCAAGAAGAGGATACTGAAGAACAACAACAAGCTGAACAACAAGAAAGTGAACAACAAGCAGAACAACAAGAAATTGAGTTAACACCGGAAGAAAAAGCGTTAGACGCTGAAGAAAAGCAAGCCATGGAACAATGGCTCAGAAGAATTAAAGACGATCCAGGCGGACTGATGCGCAGAAAGTTTTTATATCAATACCACAAACGCAATCAAGACGGTGAGAGTTATGACCAACAAACCACGGAGGATTGGTAATACCATGTTAAAGTCCCTACACAACCATTGCATTACCTTATTATTATTGATGTTTGTCACATCGATTGCTCAAGCTGAAATCAAAGCCACCATTGATCGCCAAGAGTTGTTTTTTGGTGAATCCTTAACCTTAACCATCAGTTCTGACCAAAACACCAGCAGTCAACCAGACTTCACAATCCTGGATGCCGTGTTTCATGTGGGCCAAACAGGAAAATCTTCATCTACTCAAATCGTCAATGGCAGTGTATCTAGCCAAACCACTTGGCAAGTTTTATTGGTGCCAAAAAGTCTTGGATCACATATCATTCCACCCATTGAAGTCGATGGAGAACGGACCGAAACGCTTAAAATTGAAGTCAAAAAGCCAGACCCAAACGCACAAGCAAAAGGGGATATATTTATCGAAATTGAGACTGATAAAACCGCTGCTTTTGTGCAAGAAGAAATTTTACTGACAGTCCGCCTGTTGTATGCCATAAACCTTAAAAACGGCTCTTTATCTGAACCAGCCGCCGATGGTGTTATTGTTCAACAAATCAACAAAGGGGCCAACTACACCACCCAAAGAAATAACAAAACCTATCAGGTTTTAGAACGCAAATATGCCATATTTGTCGAGAACAGTGGCCCCATTACTTTAAATCCACTGGTGTTTGACGGTGAAGTCACTGACAACAGTCGGCAGTCATTTGGTTTGTTTCAACGTGGTCGTCCAATTCGCCAAGTTTCTGAAATGCTAGAACTTGAAATTAAACAAATCCCTCAAGCTTTTGTTGCCAAAGATTGGATCCCTGCCAAACAGGTAACACTTCAACAAAGCTGGTCTCAAGACAAGCCTTATCAAGTGGGTGAACCCATTACCCGAACCATTAACTTAACGGTTACCGGCCTATCTGAAACCCAATTACCAGATTTGGATTTAGACAACATTGAAGGTGCTAAAATTTATCAAGATAAAACCGACACCCAGACTCGTACCGATGGACAACAACTGATTGCATCTAAAGTCATTAAGTATGCTGTTATTCCAACCCAAAAAGGTACATTAAAAATTCCTGAGTTCAACTTGGAATGGTTTGACACCAAAAGTCAAACAGCGCAAGTTGCCAGCATCCCATCCAGCACCTTACAAATTGAAGCCGCCGAGACCAGTACCACCCAAGCACCCAAGGCCATCAATTTCAACCCTGTTGATATTCCTGTTACCCAAGTCAGCCCTGCTTCAAATATAAATGCAACACCTGAAAGTGTTGAGTTATGGAAAATGTTAACCCTAACTTTTGCGGCTTTGTGGTTACTAACCACGGTATTTTTCTGGTCAAAACTCAGAACCAACAAATCCACAACACTCGAGGTTAAACAACCCACAAATAACATTTCACTGAAAAACTTAAACCAAGCCAGTGCGGTTGTTATACAAGCTAAATTAATCGCCTGGTGGAATCAACAATACCAGCAAAAAACCACCAATCTAGGCCAAATCACTCAACAACTGGCAGATGGCCCTATGAAACAGGCCCTTATTGATTTACAAAGCCAAATGTACGCTGGAAATACAAAAAACATTCATGTTGACTGGATTAAATTAATCAACAAGAAACAATTTATACCAGTGCAAAAAAACATTGATGAACCTACAGGTTTACCCGATCTGTATAGCTGAAACACACCATGACAAACCTGCCATGTGTTTGCTTTATACAAATTAACGGTGTATTCCAACTTGGTGAGGATTAACTGTTCAATCAACAACCATTTTGTTTGAGTTGTTGTTTGAGTCGAAATAGTTTGGGCAAATACAGTTGTGGCCGGCCTTTATTTGAATAACTACGAGCTGTCTTTCTGATGTCTCTGTTTAAATTAGTCTGTTCAATTTTATCGGCATCCTGGTTACAGTAAATGTCCCT
>Ga0209344_10000531_pt1 | contig 64669 bp, 41 predicted proteins | sample Cruoilmetagenom6_FD_187293 | JGI IMG/M metagenome (GOLD analysis project Ga0209344, IMG submission 187293) | Oil polluted marine microbial communities from Coal Oil Point, Santa Barbara, California, USA - Santa Barbara Oil Seep Sample 6 (SPAdes)... | ecosystem: Environmental > Aquatic > Marine... | reverse complement strand
AGGATGAATTTTTATTAGTGAAACTCAATTTTGAGAAGTCGGTAAGACGCACTTAAAATTGCAAGTTGAACTAATCCCGCCTTTTTTGGCGGGATCTAGGTTCAATACCTCGGCCCTAGGGCCGATTCCTATTATTGGGTTCAGGGCCTGCCTTGAGGTTTAATACCTTTTATTTTACTTGATCCGACCAAACAGCAAGTTCATTGCCGGAAGGGTCTTTAAACTGGAATCTGCGTCCACCGGGAAAGGAAAATATATCTTTGGAAATTTCGCCCCCACTTTTCTCTATTACATTTTTTATTGCGTTTAGATCGCGGTGATATAAAATTACCAACACCCCATTTGTTATCGGTTCCTCGGTCTTTTCAAAGCCTCCTTCCAATCCACTATTGGAAAAAGCAATATAGGTGGGGCCATAGTCGGTAAAGCTCCAATTAAAGGAGGATTTATAGAACTTCTTAATTTCTTCCAAGTCTTTAGCCTTAAATTCTACATAGTTGATGTGGCTGTCTTTAGCTGTCATTTAGCAAGTTTTTTTATGCAGATTGAATGCGGGTTTAATTTGGTTCGTTATAATTTGATGCAATGGGGTAGGGATATAAACCCATTGATTCTCGGTTTCAACTTATTTGGTCCTTAGTTTTTGATGCATTCTTTTTCCTTCCCTAACTATTATTTCAATGATTTCCTCAATATCTTTTTTAGAGGTCCTAAAGTTGACGATACATCCCCTTAGGCAGTATTTATGATGCACTATGGCATTTGATAGGAAAACCTTGCCGGCCTGTTGTAGCTCATCCAAGAGAGCTTCATTCAAGGTGTTTAAATAGGTTTCGTTCTTATCGGTTTTGTCACCATAACCCTCTGGAACATACCTCAAGGTAGTTATGCTCAAGCTTTGGGTGATAGCTTCCAATTCGGAATGATTTTCAGCCAATTGGAACAGTAGTTTGGATAATTCCATATCTTCCCTGATGGTTTTCAAATAACCATTTCTACCTATCTGCCTTAAGGCCATCCATACTTTAAGAGCTCTAAATCCACGTGAATTCTGTAGGCCATATTCGTAAAAATTCAAAGCTGGCCCATGATCATTTTTACTAAAATTATAATATTCGGGGTGGGAACTATAGGTGTCTGTAAGGTGTTTGGGGTTCTTTACCAACGTACATCCTGCTTCCAACGGGCTATAGAGCCATTTGTGCGGATCTAGTGCAATGGAATCTGCCTCTTTAATTCCCATGAACATTTGCTTTAATTCTGGATCAATAGCAGCAGGTATACCATAGGCCCCATCTATATGGAACCATAGATCATAGGTCTTGCATATGGATGCAATGCCATTTAAATTGTCTACAGTTCCCGTACTCACATCGCCGGCCGTTCCAACCACCATAAATGGTTGATGACCTTCATCCAGATCATTTTTTATGGCTTGTTCCAAGAGCATATTATCCATTTTGTTTGTAGAGTCCGTTGGGATCCACCTGGTGGATTTAGACCCGTGACCAAAAAGAATGGCGGCCTTTTCTACCCAGGTATGGGTAGTTTTTGAACAATAGATCAGCAGCTTTTTTGAAGTGGAGCTAAGTCCGTCTTCCTTAATGGTTTTTGGGGCCTTAGCGGTACGCGCTGCTAAAAAAGCAGTGAAATTGGCCATATTGCCACCACTTACCAATATTCCACCATAGTCTGGGGAGACCCCAATAAATTCTGCCAGCCATTGTACGGTTTGCTTTTCTATTTCTGTCGCCATGGGGCTCAGTATATGTGCGCCCACATTAGAGTTTACCGAAGCAGCCAATAAATCGGCAAGCATGCCAATAGGGGCAGGGGATGAGGTAATGTAGCCCATGAATTTTGGATGACCGTTGAGTAGGGAATGGTCCATCAACAGTGCTGCTGCATTCGAAACAATATCTTGCGTTGGACTACCATTCTCGGGGAGGGATGATCTTCCTAATATTTTTTGCAATTCTTGTGACCCTTCCCCCGGGGTAACCGGTTTTTCATCTATTGTGTCCAAGAATTCGGCTATCTTATCTATTAACTGATAACCGATTGTTTTAAACTGTTCTTTGTTTATTTCCAATGATGTATTTCGTTTATCGGTCATTTCCTTCAATAATTTTATTGTTAGTCGATTCTATCTTTATAGTTGATGTAGTATTATTTTGTACGCTATTCCTTTAAAATGTTCTGTAGTGGCCCTTTTGGGTCATTGGAAATATGTGATTATTTCTTCTGCAATGAGTTTATGCCCTTCTGCATTTGGATGATTTACCTGGGACATAAACTTTGGAATGCTATCTCCGGCCAAAACCTTTTCTTTGAATAAAGTGTAACTGTCCACGAGTCCAACCCGGTTCTCTTTGGCCAAGAGTTGAATCTGATTTTTGTACTGTTCCAATACATTGTCCACTTCCAAAATATTTACCCTTTGGTCGGGGGAAGGGGTTAAAAGAATTATTTTGATTTTCAGATTCATGGCCTTTTTAATCATTTTGTTCCAAGCTTCATAGGATTTCTCAAGGCCTACTCCAATATCGTTTAAGGCATAATCTATGAAGAGAACATCTGGCTTATGGATTAATACCTCCGATTCAAACCGTTCCGAACCGCTAACTGAATTCTCGCCACCTATGGAAGTATTGATAATGTTGATGACCGCAAAGGGATATTGTTCTTTGAGTAATTTCAATACTTGGTAAGGGTAGGAGTCCAAGGTATTGACAATAGGAGTCTTAAAATACCCTGCTGGAACGGAATGCCCGTGAAACACCAAATTTATGGTGCGGTTATGGGGCCATTTTATGCCAAGATCTTCTTTGATTTCCTTTAGATAATCCAAAGGATAGGCCATCCTATTTTGGGTTCTTCCTTCCCAGGAAAATAAAACCAAAAAGAAAAGGATTACATTTATTTTTCTCATTATTCCCAACCTATTTAAATTATTTTAAATATACTCCAAAGTCTCCTAGGACCATTGGCAAGTAAAGAAAATAGATTCTATTTTACCTCCAAAAGGGCAAAAAATATATCGGAAAAATACTGTCATACCTTTGTTTGTTTTATAAGTGGACACTGTTAATTTGTTTTTGGACAGAAGCGTATAGACTTTAACCTTGGATTGTCGTAGACCTAAGGGTTGTTTATTGTGGTGAATTTAATGATAGTCTCCTGAATAGGTTGTTTTGTTGGTTAAAAGTAATGGGGAGGGAGGTATCCCGATTTTTCTTTCTTTATATTTGCTGGCTATTTTATAAAAGTAAATTGATGATCTCGAATAATGAATATTTTGATGGAACCGTAAAATCCCTTGGTTACTCTTCGGCTACCGGGAAGTCTACCATTGGGGTGATGGAGCCGGGTGAGTATGAATTTGGTACCTCGGCCAAGGAAACTATGATTGTGATAGAGGGTGAATTAATAGCTTTGTTGCCAGGTGAATCGGAATGGAAATCCTTTAAGGCGGGTACTTCGTTCAAAGTGGGGGCCAATACTTCATTTAAAGTGAAGTCGGTTGGGCAAACCTCTTATTTGTGCCGGTACGAATAGTTCACCATTTGGAGTCAGGAATTTTAGACAATTGATTTTTTGGCAAAGGGCCAACGGATTTTTGTTCTTGATTGTGGATTGAGTTGGGTGTTTTTATATAATTTGGTTGAATTCCAGTTTTTCCCCATCCAGTCCACGTATAGCAAAATACTTGCAACCGTTTTCCCAGAAATTAAGAAATACCGGTTTCTCCTCTATTATGGTAAATCCTGCTTCCGATAGTTCCTTAAAAGCCTTTTCAACATCGGCCACATCAAAGGCAATATGATCTACATGCCCATCTTTTCTCGATTTTAGTTCCAACATTTCGTTTTTGGTAACCTGGTATAGTTCAATAATTACGCCTTTCTGCTCCATCATGGCCACCAGAATGCTGTCATTTTCTGTAGGAATATCTACATGAGAGGACATAATTCTTTTAAAACCGAGGGATTTGTAAAATTCCAAGGAAGCCTGCAGGTTTGAAACCGGCAGCCCAAGGTGCTGCAGGCCTTTGAAATTGCCTTGGAGAAAGGTTTTGCTTGGCTTCATAGGTATTGGTTTTGGATTGATATTGTAAGATAGTCAAATTTATTATTAGGCTTTTCCTTTATCATAATTGGGATTGGATGGCCGATATTTTTTAATGGTGACGATAAAACCATTTTTCAATACTTCTACTGCATATTATAAGATGGTACGCTTTTACGGGCATGTGGTCTTTGGTGGTATATTTTTCACATAATCATGTGATTGACGGCATCGTACTTTCTGCCTTCCTTTGTCAAGTATGTTTTAATCTCCGGCCTGTGTTTTTATGGGTATGTGATTGAAACTAAATGTTCTTATATCCATAAAGTAAAATTTAAATTAAAAGTTTATGAAAAAAACATTTTTGGCACTGGCCATCACCGGTCTTTTGATAAGTGCATGTGGCTCACCAAAGCAAAAGGAAGTTGCGAAAGCAGATCTGCCCAACTCTGGCGACCAGATAGAACGGGGGGAATTTTTGGTAACGACCTTGGGGTGTAATGATTGCCATTCCCCAAAAGTTATGACCGAAAGAGGCCCCATCCCCGATCCCAACAGATTTTTGTCGGGTCATGATTCCGGCGAAGTTTTACCTGGCTATGATCCCCAATCGGTTGGGGGCTATGTACTGTTCAATATGAATGGAACAGCTACTATTGGACCTTGGGGCACCTCCTTTGCAGCCAATTTAACCCCGGATGCTACAGGTATTGGATTTTGGTCCGAAGCACAATTTATAAAGGCCATAAAATCTGGAAAATATAAGGGTCTCGATAATAGTAGGCCACTATTGCCCCCAATGCCATGGGAAGGATATTCCAAACTGCCAGACGAGGACCTAAAAGCAATTTTCGCCTATTTAAAGAGCATAAAGCCCGTCAAGAATATAGTTCCACAAGCTATCTTGCCAGGGACATAGGCCATTCTTGGAAAATAAGTTTGAAAACTAAATTTTGTAGGGCAAAGATGCCATTCTCTAAGCGTTAATGAATAAGGGGCAAAATTAAAAAGAGAATGGCATTGTTGTTATTCATCACTCAAGCTTACTAAAAAGTATAAAGCTCAAATGATATATGAAAATTCCTTTTAATAATCGGATTTAATGATTTCTTTAATTCCTTCCAAATAGGGAGTGGTCCTAAAATCAAAATGCCTGTCAAATTTAACCGAATTAAAAACATAATCCCGGTCGTACTGATACATCATTTCAGGTAATTCCCGCATGAGCGATACAAAGAGGCCCATTATTTTTAACATTAGCCTGCTGGCAACCTGAAACCTGGGCTTTATCCCCATTTCACTGGCAATGACTGTTATCCACTCCCTTCCTGTATACGGGTTTTTCGCGGTAGGTAAATGCCAGACCTGATTGTAGGCCTTTGCCGAATTACCAAGTAAGGCGGTGGCTCTACCAGCGTCCGGTGTATAGGTAAAGGAGTGTTTGAAATTTACTGAAGATAGCCAATTCGCTTTTTTCCCATTACTTAGAGGTTTAAAAACCATCTCTGTCAACATGCTCGAATATTTAATATTGGGGCCATAAAAATCGGCAGATCGGGCAATCAAGGCTTCAAGGCGACCTTCCTTGACCTTGTCCATAATCATTGCCGCTACCTCTGTACGAATTTTACCTTTCTTGCTTGGAGGATTAATGGGTGTTTCCTCATTCATTCCATCCAAAAAATTGGCATCGTACATGTATATATTGTCGAAAAATACCAGTTTACAATTGTATTCAATGCAGGCATCTATTACATTTTTGATAAATTTCGGCCAATGCTGCTGCCAAAATTTAAGGTTATATGGAAATCCAACAGTGACATAAACAATGGAGGAGCCCTGTATTGCTCCAAAAACTTTGGATCTATCCAATAAGTCTGCAGATACTAGTTGATCGGATTTATTCACCTTTTTGGGATTTCTGCTTACCAACCTTATTTTACTGGTATATTCGGTTAAGGCCTTGGCCAGTTCAATACCAATTGCCCCTCCAGCCCCCAATATTGTTTGCATAGCTATTTCTTTAAATTGATTAATGTGATATTTTGGATCTTTCGTTTGATATTGGTTGACTTTGTTGTGTATTAGTTACAGGAATTTCTTGCTAATATTTTTTGACCGTCTGAATAACTTGTTTAAAATTAATAATTTTCCTTATTCCAATAAAGCTGTATTGGGTTTTAACTATCTTATATTTAGATACTTATATCCGTCTTTTAGGTTAGGGACTTTTTCCAGTATTAAATTGTATTTTAGAAGTGCCCCAATATTGCAAGGAGGCGGTATATTAAATTTGAAACACAAAATGAATTTTCTAAAGAAATCGGTAATAACCCTATTCTTGATTGCCGTTGTGGTATCTGGTTATGGGCAATCTGTAATTACACCAAAAAGCCCTATTTTAAGTGGTAAGGATTTTCAATTTCTTGAAAGCCTTACGGCAACCATTATTGATAGTTCCCGTATTTATCCAGGACAGAAGGTTGCGGATCAAATGGGTAATAACAATACTGGGTCAATCTTGGTTAAACCTGGGGGAAGGGGTAGTTATCCTGCTTTTTGGATACGTGATTATGCCATGTCGTTGGAATCCGGGTATATAACAGGGGACGAGCAAAGGAATATGTTAATACTAACGGCGGCAACTCAGGCCGATAAAACATGGATTACCAAAAATGGTTCATTAATCCCCTTAGGGGCAATTGCGGATCACATACGTATGGATGACAGTCTGCCTATTTACTTTCCGGGGACCTATAGCTTCGAGGAACAGGGAACTCCTCAATTTGGTAGGACTCCGCCCTATGGTGATCAGTTCCTGTTTGTTCATATGGTCCATTATTATGTGAAGACTACAAAAGACCTATCTATTTTAAATCAGGAAATAAACGGTACTAGGCTAATAGACCGACTAGAAATTGCATTTAATGTGCCTCCATCAGGATTGGATAATCATATTGTGACTACCACGGAACATTTTAGGGGTATCGATTTTGGTTTTAGGGATGTCATGACCATTACAGGAGATCTTTGCTATCCATCCATATTAAAATTTAGGGCGGCTATGGAGCTTGCCGAATTGTTTGAAAAATTGGAAAATAAGACCAAAGCGGATAAATACAGTTTAATCGCTTCTAAGATCAAGGGAGCATTGCCGTTAGTTTTTATGGATGAAAGGGGCATGCTTAAAGCATCCACTGGAAAAGGTAATCAAGCAGATGTTTGGTCTACTGCCTTGGCTATTTATTACGATATCTTAAGTAAGGAAAATACCGAAAGAACTAGCCGCTTTTTGTCCAAAGCCTACGAGAATGGTCATTTGTCCTATAAAGGCAATATTAGGCACATATTAACCACGGATGATTTTAGCGAGGCTACAGCTTGGGAATTTTCATTGGCGCAGAAAAATACATACCAGAATGGAGCATATTGGGGAACACCAACGGGATGGGTATGTTATGCCATAGCTAAAACCAATTTTAAACTTGCGCAGAAATTAGCCAAAGAATTCATAGATGATTTGCGTGAAAACGATTTTAGAAAAGGTTTGGAATACGGAGCTCCCTATGAATGTTTTCATCCTTCCGGACACAGACAAAACCCTTTGTATATGACCACAGTAAGTTGTCCCTTGGCTGCGTTTAGGGCAATTGCAAAACCTTGAAAGAGAGACTGTTTTTTTCTTCTATTTGGGATTTATAGGCTTCTATATTGATTATGGGCTGTACTAAATAATATTCAGGTATTTCAATCTGAGCTTTACTTCCGAATCTTCCGCAACCACTTTTGAAATTTTGTTCAAGTCGATATCAAAAGTATAATTGTAGTTACTGGAATTCATTAAGACCACAGAATTTAAAATAAGAAGGGCTTCACTCGGCTTATCGGATTTGTACAAGGCATTGGTCATCACTGCCGATGGATCCGATTGTTTCATAATTGCCATAAATTCTGCCGCACGTACCCTGTTTATAAGCTCTGGGTCCTTGGTTGTGATCGATTTGATTTTGGCCCCCATGGCCATAGCCTGTTCTCCAAAGGTACTGCAGACAATGATGGCCCAATATCGTTCCCATGGATCCGAAGAATCCAAGGCTGCTGCCAATGAATTTTTGGCCTCCTTAAAGTTTAAAAGGCCCAGGTTGGCAATTTCAATATATTTTATAATTTCCTCTTTGTGTTTTTGGCCAAACGCCACTGGGTTCTCAAAAGCTTTATCTATAAGGACATGTTCAGGGTAAAAAGAGAGGTCGGGCATTCCTTTTACCCAAGTATTTAGCCTGTTTCTCAAGTCTATTAAAGTAGTTTTGTAGGCTGGGTCATTGGCCAGATTTTTTGTTTCATAGGGGTCTTCATCTATATCGAATAGCATTTCACAGGGGCGGGCTTCAAAGAAGGCCGATTGTGTTTTGTTCAGTTCTCCTTTGTCATAGAGTGCTTTCCATTCTTGGTAGGCCAATTGCTTGTAACGGTAGTTGTTCATTAGGCCATCAAAATTAAAGGGCTGATAGTTTCTAATATATTTGTACTTTCCTTTTCGAACGGCCCTCACCATATCGTATTTCTCATCAAACCTATCCGCATAGCTATAGGTCTCATCAGGGGCATGCACCTCTGGGTTACTGTTGTCAGGGCCTAAAAATGCCTTTCCATCCATTCCTTTTGGCTTTGTAACCCCTGCTAGGTTTAAGACTGTTGGTGCCAAGTCGATAAAGCCTATAAAATCGTTTACGGTACTGCCAACGGGTTTATTTACGAGATGTTTATATTTTTCGGGAACGTGGACTACCATTGGAACGTGGAGTCCGGTTTCGTATAGGTATCCCTTGCTTCCTGGCAAAACCCCTCCATGATCGCCAAAGTAAAAAATAAAGGTATCGTCCAACCTGCCATCAGCCCTTAGTTCATTGATAACTGTTCCAACCTGCCGATCCATCTCCCTAATTTTATCCCGGTACAGGGCGTTGGTGTATTTAAATAGTTCAGTATCGGGGTGTTTGGGCTCAACTTTGAATGAATTTTGGTCCGTTTCAGGCAATGTGCCGTCCATATCCTCATGGGTAAAGTGCATGCTCGATTCATGGGAAACCCCGATATTGAAAACGTGGAAAAAGGGCTGATTTTCATTCCTATTCCTCCAACTGGCCTTCTTTGAGGATTCGTCCCAAACTCCATCCCTTTTCCTAATATTGTAGTCTTCCTTACTATTGTTGGTAGTGTAATAACCTACCTGCCTTAAATATGCCGGAAACATCTTTAGGGAATCGGGCATAGGGACCATCACCATTTTCCTATGGAATTGGGCCCCAATACGGGGACCGTAACAACCAGTGATGATGGCCGACCTGGCGACACTGCAAACCGGTGCATTTGAAAATGCGCGATTAAAGATTAGACCCTTTTCCGCAAGGGATTGAATATGGGGGGTGGGAACACCATTGTCGTCAAAGAGGTCGAGGTAGTGCTTGGAATTATCCTCGGAGGTAATCCAGACAATGTTGGGGGGACGATCCTCCATCTGTTTTGCTTGGGATACCATGGCAGTGGTATACATGAGATATATAACCAGTGCTGTGAAAAATATGCGGGAGTCAAATATGGTCATAGGGGTTTATGTTTGCTTTTATACGGAATAGTATTGGCTCATTGTTTTTAATGATGCCCCTAATATACCAAATTCCCTAAATCTATATTTTCCCCTCTGCTTCCAGAGTATCCACTATGGCAGAGAGTTGTTCCGGGGTAATGGGCTTAATTATGTAATCGGATATCTCGCTAATCTGTTTTGCTTGGGCCAAATCCACTGGGTCTACCGAAGAACTGACCATGTAAATGGTAACTTCCTTTCCTACCCTAGGTTTGATCTTTACGTATTCTTCCATGAACTGAAAACCATCCAATATGGGCATATTGATGTCCAGAAAAATAACGTCAGGCAAATTCTGGTTGTTTCCAACATTATCGATCATAAATTCCAAAGCTTCTTCACCATTGGAAAACATCAATATTTTTCTAGCTAGTTTATGGGTTTTAATGGTTCTTGTAATGGTATATTTATAGATGTCATCATCATCTATAAGGCAAATAATGAACGGTTTCGTCATAATATTAAAATTTAATTGTAAATGTTGTTCCTTTTCCTACTTCACTTTCCGCGGTAATGGTACCGCCCATTGTTTCAATGTGGTTCTTTGTAAGGAAGAGCCCAATACCTCTGGCATCCTTATGTTGGTGAAATGTTTTATGAAGGCCGAATAATCTATTGCCATGCCTTTTAAGGTCTATGCCCAAACCGTTATCCTTTACTGTCATAAACAATCTTTTGTTTTTTGTTTTTGTCCAGATTTCAATTTCGGGCACTCTTTTCGGGTCCTTGTATTTTATGGCATTGGTTAGCAGGTTAAGGAAGATGCTTTCCATATAATTGCGATTATATATAATCTGATTGGCTTTGGAGAAATCTGCTTTGATTATTGCGCCTGTTTCCATGATCTGGGCACTGATTATCTCTTGCGTCTTTTTGAGAACTTCATCAAATTTAATGTTCTCTTTTTCCTTTTTGGCTTCATCCCTAATTTTTAATGCCTCCACCAAACTATCCAACGTAGAAGTAAGATGATGGATTACAACCTCGAATTTTTCAAATAGCAATTCTCTATCTTCATCACTTTCGGACGTTTTGTAAAAATGTAATAGTGCGTTAAGATTGCCTACTGGAGAACGCAGGTTGTGGGAAGTGATATGCGCAAAACTAGCCAATTGTGTATTTTGGGCAGTTAGTTTTTCGGCAAGAATTTCCAGTCTTCCCTTGGCCTCTGCCAGTTTACGTTGGCTTTCAATACGTTCACTAATATCGATCGCTATCCCCAAGAATCCCGTTACTTCGCCATCTTTTGCGCTTCCTAATGCCGCTACATTTAAGAGTACGGTTACAGTTGAGCCGTCTTTACGTATATAGGTCCATTCCCGGGTTTCATTGTTCTCTTGGTTGGCCAATTCCACAAATACATCAAATCCCGTTATATTACGTCCCAAATTTGAAGATAGCTCCTCGCCGCGCTGTATCACTTCTTGTTCGAGATGTATGGCGGATGGCGTTTTTTTTCCGATCATTTCCTCGGCGGAATATTGCAACATTTCCTCAGCACCCCTATTGAAATGACTAATAACACCATCGATATGGGTTCCAATAATTGAAATTGACCCTGTGTTGAATATAGCCTTCAACTCTTCATTGGCCCTAGCTAAAGTATTCTCCGTTGTCTTTATTTTGTTAATATCTTGAAAAACACCATAGAGCCTTTTGCATTTTCCATCAACAAATTCGGTTTGGCCTATGGCACGTGCCCATATGGTATTTCCCTTCCCGGTTACAAGTTCCAATTCCAGGTCATAGGGCGTACCTTTTTCGATTGCTTCTGCAACTACCTTCTGTATTTTATTCCGGCTATCACCGGCCTTGAAAAAATTGATTCCAGTGGTCATATCGGGAATGTAGTCTGCTGGCACTTCATGAATTTCTCTGGTAATCCTGCTCCAAACAATTGTCCCTGATTGTATGTCAATTTCCCATGTACCTATTCGTGCCACCTCATTGGCCTTGTCCAGTATTTCCTCGGTCCTAAGTTTCTCTTGATCCTTTTGTTTGGCCTCCTGTTGAAGTTTTAGTTGTAGGGTAATATCCCTGATGGCGGCAGAAACCCATATTTCACCTTCCATTTTTACAGGGTTTAAGGATACTTCCACAGGTATTTCCTGTCCTCCTTTTTTTAAAGCGAACAGTTGCTTGCCAGCACCCATAGTTCTTGCTTTAGGAGCATCGGTAAAATGCTTTCGATGACTTATGTGGCCCATTTTAAAGCGTCCCGGTAGTAGTATTTCAATGGGTTGACCAATTAATTCCTCTTTTTTGTAGTTAAAAACATTTTCGGTCTGCTCATTGATTACCTGTATTTTTCCATTTTCATTCACAATGACAATGGGGTCCGGGGTTGCATTCAAAAACGAACTTACCTTCATAAGGCTTCCCTCTGCCTCCGATCTTTTTTGTGCTATTCGATTAAGAATCCCTGAAGTTCTCCAGATTAAAAACAGGCTGCTTAGCAAAAATGAAATTGCATATAACAGGATTCCAAACTCTACCGATATTAAATTAAAACGATGGGTCAGTATTCTGAGAAAGCCCAATGCCAGTATCATAATCGTTAATTGGAAATAAAGGATCCTAGCCATTTTGTTGCCTATTTTACTTCCAGTAAATAAACTGGTTATTCCCAATGACGGATTAAGTAGGGACGCGGCAATCGATATAATAAAAAAGGCCAAAGAAGTATGGAGGGCCATGGATGTTAGAAATGAAAGTTTGTAGGAGGTAGGAACATTGAATAGGTATCCCAAAATGGCGATGAACGATAAAATAGTAACTAGATTCAATAAAGCCTGGACAATAAAGCGGAGGCTTCTATTCGGGTTATTTATAAATACCAAAGAGAAACCCATCATAGAGAAACAAATGGCCGATAATGGAGACATTCTCCCTGGAACGGGATTGTTGGCAGCCGCAGCGTCCAGATCGGTTATAAAAAGTTGATCTAATCCAATGTGGATATCGTATGTTCCTTGAAGTAATGTTAATCCCCCAATGGCAAAAACAGCAAATGCCAATAACTTTGAAAAGTGTTGCCGATTTTCATATTTTATTTCAGTTACTAGATATAGCGAAGCCCCGGATAAAGCAATTCCAAGTGCGGTATTGAATTTCATTGTAACATAGCCCGGAAGTACACTCTTTAAAAAAGATATATCCAAGAACCATCCTATCATTACTAATATTCCTAAGCTAATAGCAATAACACTGATCTGGTGGATGAAATTTTTAAATTTCCTAGGAGTATTGTCCATTTAAATGTTTTCGATGGTTAGTGGCACTGAAATTACCATATGAGTTTTAATAAGGTAAAATATCATGCCCTTTTCAACCGTCCTAGGAATCGGATTAGGTAGAACATGTCGTCCCTTATCCAGCATGGAAGAAGTGGTTGGAAAAAGTCACAATCCCCTCCTTTTTTATATTGGTATTATATATAATTGATAAACTAAATTCTAAGGTCGGGGTTACAGGAATCAAATCTTAACCAACCCTTCAGGTCTCTTAAAGATACGTAATTTTTTGATATACAGATGTTTCAAATAAAGGGTTTCTAAGAAATTTACTTAAATGTTGTTCTTGCTTTCATTCAAAATGCAAAAAAAATTGTTACATTGAAATTTGGAATTACTTGGCCATAATTTTTTCTGGCCGGATTTTTAATCTAAGGATTTCCTGATGGTAATGAATTAATTGGAAATCATGCCTTTGTCTTTTTCATGTCTATATTGTAGGTAATTAATCCATGGCGGGTTTTAAATTGCCTAGGGAGAACCAGAGTAAAGATTAAATGCTTAGTAGCTTGTGCCATTCTAGTTTAGAACAAAGGAAATATAAACGGAGGTCCCTATTACGGTTAGGGAATAAAAAATTAACATATAATAAACTATACATTAATTACCAATTATGAAAAGTAAAAGAATCCAAACTGTTGCTACCATTATTTTATCCCTAATGTTTTTATCAACCTTTAGTTTAATTGCGCAGGAGCATCTTGATGTTGACCATCAAAAGAAAATGTACGAGCGAAATGCCATGGGAGACGGAACAGCATTGAAGGTTTTACTTTTTTCCGGTACTGGTTGGTTCAGGCATCCTGATATCCCCATTGTAAATGGATGGATCGTACGGCTAGGTGCCGAAAACAACATGCAGATAGATGTAAGTGAAACTGGAAGTGATATATCCAAGGAAAAACTGGGTTATTACGACGTGTTGCTGTTCAACAATGCCAATGTTCTTGATAAGGTTCTTAACCAAGACCAACGCAATGTCATTGAAGAATGGTATAGGGCTGGGGGTGCAATTGTTGGCTTACATGCATTGTTGGTGCACCAGGAAAACTGGCCATGGTTGATGGAATTGGGAGGATGTGATTTCAATAGTGATTCCGAATTTCTCAAAGCCAAAGTGGTGGTTGATCCTGCCGCTATGGATCATCCTGCGGTTAAGGGAATGGGTAAGGAGTTTTGGTACGAGGCGGATTGGACCAACCACACCAAGGTTGTTACCGGTTTGCCAGGTGTACAGGTTTTACTTAGGGTAGACGAATCCACATACGAACCGGTTAGGGAGTATTTCAAGACCAGGGGAGGTGTAGCTATGGGAAAAGATCATCCAATAGCCTGGACCAGGGAATGGGACGGAGGTAGATTTTTCTATACAGAGTTGGGGCATGACATCCGTTCATTGAATACGGATTTTGGGCGACAACATCTTATAGAAGGAATAAAATGGGTAGTTAACAAAGAGTGACAAAACGGATTATGCATTATTGGATTGGAAAAGATGACTTGCCATAGATTATTATGCTTAATTGTCAAAAGGTGGAATCCGAAATTATTATTAATTGATTTTCAGGATGAAAGAACTTCGTTTTTCATAAAAATAATATATCTCGTTTTAATTTTAACTAATTTTAACAACTACTATTTGTGGGTATAAAATTCAAGGTCTAGTTTTGATTCCCGTATGAATCGGGCGTTAAAAAAATATATACTACTTCTCTGTATCCTTTTAATAAATGGATTCAACACTATTTATGCGCATTCAAATCTTGAAGTTGATCGTTATTTTTCAATTTTAAATTTAGCAGCTTCTGAAAGCTCTACTTGCGAGGTTGGGGAAGAATTAGCCCCTATTGTTTTTGCGGATACTTCTGTATTTGAAATTCAAAAACCACTTGTGGCGGAAGTTGCGGATATCGAGGAAGAGGAGGAGGAGAACGATGAGATTGTTTTTTCTCCCGAAACAAATTTAATTAATGGAGATCTAGCAACTGCCATTTTTTATGCCAAAATTTTGGAGCATTTGTCTTCCGATCTTGAAAAAGACCCCGCTTACATTAACACCCACGCTTTTACCACACCTGATAAGCGGTACATTAGATTCCAAGTCTTCAGAATATAGGAAATCTAGACGGGACCTAATTTTAAGAAGGCCTGTTCCCCTTTTTACAATATTGTTATAATCAAAATTGAGTAAGTCCGATGCTATTTTAAATGGACTTGCCAGGCATTTTATTTGCTAAAAACCAATTATTCATTTAATTAAATAAAGATTATGAGGAAATCCCCCATGATTATTGGCGTGTGTATACTATTGAGCCAATTAAGCTGTAACTCCGAAAAACATGAAAAACGAGAGGAAACCAAATATCTCGTGACCAGTCCAATAAAGAAAGATACCGCAGTTGTAAAGGACTATGTCTGCCAAATACATAGTATTAGAAATATTGAGGTCCGTGCTTTGGAAAAGGGCTATTTACAAGAAATCTCGGTGGATGAAGGTCAATTCGTAAAAAAAGGCCAACAAATGTTCCACATTATGCCTAATGTTTATGAGGCGGAATTTCAAAAAGCCACGGCAGAAGCACGGGTGGCCGAAATAGAATATGATAACACTAAATTATTGGCCGATGGCAATGTAGTTTCCGCAAATGAGTTGGCCATGGCAAAGGCTAATTTTGAAAAAGCCAAGGCGGAAGTGATGCTTGCCGAGACCCATCTTGGGTTCACAAATATCAAGGCTCCGTTTGATGGTATTATGGACCACCTTCATGTTAGGGAAGGTAGTCTTTTGGATGAAGGGGAATTGTTGACCACCTTGTCCGACAATAGTAAAATGTGGGTCTATTTCAATGTTCCCGAAGCGGAGTACCTGGACTATATTACCAATGTTGATAGAAACAGTAAGCAAGAGGTAGGCCTTTTGATGGCCAACAATAAGCGCTTTAATCACACAGGTGTTGTTGAAACTATTGAAGGAGAATTTAGCCATGAGACCGGTAACATTGCTTTTAGGGCAACTTTCGATAACCCCGAACGCATATTGCGACATGGGGAAACAGGTAGCATAATTATGCAGGTGCCCTATACGAACGCCCTCATCATTCCCCAAAAAGCCACCTTTGAGGTTTTGGATAAAAAATATGTTTTCGTAGTTGATGACAAGGCTGTGGTGAAACAAAAAGAAATAGCTATTGCCGGGGAACTACCCAATCTTTTTATCATAGAAAAGGGACTTTCCGAGAAGGATAGAATAATACTGGACGGCATTCGTATGGTAAATGACGGGGACCATATCGAAACCGAATTTATTGAGGCTAAATCGGTTATAAACAACTTGTCACTTTACGCCGAGTAAGTAAAACTTATAGGGAATTTAAAAATTAATTGCTCAAGGTATGGATTGTTTTTCCCCTTCCAGAGGTAAGGAGGGCAATTAAAATTCCATGGGTAATTAAATTTTATACCTAATCTAATTTCACCAAAGATGTTCAAAAAATTTATAAAAAGACCGGTATTGGCCATAGTCATATCAGTCATGATAGTTTTTACTGGCCTTTTGGCTATTAAACAATTACCCATTTCGCAATTCCCCGAAATTGCACCTACTACCGTTAACATATTTATAGCGTACCCAGGTGCCAGTGCAGATGTATTGGTAAACTCAACACTTATTCCATTAGAAACGGCAATTAACGGAGTACAAGGAATGCGCTATCTGGCATCAGATGCCACCAGTGCCGGTGAAGGCACCCTGCGTGTTATTTTTGAGCCGGGAACGGATCCCAATACGGCAGTAGTTATGGTAAAGACAAGGGTAGATCAGGTAATGCCGAACCTACCGGAATTGGTGCAAAAGGAAGGAGTGATTATAACTCCCGTACAACCCAGTATGTTGATGTACGTAAACCTGTTTGCCGAAGACGCGCATAACGATGAGAAGTTTCTTTACAATTATGCCTATACCAAAATAATACCCGAAATACAACGTATTAACGGTATTGCCAGCGCGCAGATATTGGGTAGTAGAAAGTACGCCATGCGGGTGTGGTTAAAACCGGATCGTATGCGTGCCTACAATGTATCTGCCGAAGAAATCATGGAGGCCATGCAGGACCAGAGTATAATAGCCAGGCCAGGGAGGATCGGGCAAAGTTCCGGCATTAAATCCCAGTCTTTGGAATATGTGCTTACCTACGTAGGGCGTTACAATCAACCTGAACAGTACAAGGATATTATAGTTCGCGCCAATGCGGAGGGGGAGACCATTACCTTGGGCGATTTGGCGGATGTAGAACTTGGAAGCGAGTTTTTCGATATTTATTCCAATTTGGATGGTCGCCCATCAGCATCCATTATCTTAAAACAGACTTTGGGCAGTAACGGGAAGGATGTTATTGACGAGGTTAAATCAAAATTACTGGAGCTTAAAGAAGACCTTCCTCCCGGCTTGGATTATAAGATCAGCTATGACGTTGCCAACTTTTTGGATGCCTCAATTGAACAGGTTCTCCATACGCTTCGCGATGCTTTTATTTTGGTTGCCATCGTTGTTTTCCTTTTCTTGGGCGATTGGCGTTCTACTCTGATCCCTATCATTGCGGTGCCGGTTTCATTGATCGGTGCTTTTTTCGTAATGCAGCTCTTCGGGCTGTCCATTAACCTTATTACTTTATTCGCCTTGGTACTTGCCATTGGTATCGTTGTGGATAATGCCATCGTTGTGGTGGAGGCGGTTCACGTAAAAATGGAGGAGGAGAATCTAACGCCCTATAAGGCCTCAACACAGGTATTAAGTGAGATTGGAGGGGCAATTATTGCCATTACCTTGGTTATGGTATCCGTATTTATTCCTATTTCTTTTATGACAGGTCCGGTTGGGGTGTTTTACCGACAGTTTTCGATTACCATGGCCGGGTCCATCGTAATATCAGCCGTTGTAGCCCTTACCCTTACCCCGGTATTATGTGCTATAATGTTAAAGAACAATCATGGGAAGCCAAAGAGGAAATCTCCCGTGGATAAGTTTATTGCTTGGTTCAATAAGGGTTTTGAACGCCTTACGGGAACCTATGTAAAACTATTGGATAAAATCGTAACTAGAAGGATCGTCACATTTGGAATTTTAATAGCCTTTTGCGCCGGGATATTTTTTACCAACGAATCGCTGCCGGCAGGCTTTATTCCCAATGAAGACCAAGGGATGATATACGCCATTATACAGACCCCACCTGGAGCAACCTTGGAAAGGACCAATGATGTTGCACGAAAATTACAGCAGATCTGCGAAGAGATGGATGGAGTGGAATCCGTTTCTTCCTTGGCCGGTTATGAGATTATGACCGAAGGGCGTGGGTCCAATGCCGGTACCTGTCTAATCAATTTAAAACCATGGTCCGAACGTCATCATTCCGTACATGAGATTATGGAGGACTTGGAAGAGGAAACCCAAAATCTGGGGGCTAGAATAGAATATTTTGAGCCGCCTGCGGTGCCTGGTTTTGGTTCTTCGGGCGGATTTTCCATGCGTTTGTTGGATAAGACCAACTCTACAGATTATCATGGTTTTGGAAAGATAAACGATGATTTTATGGACGCTTTGGCCAAAAGGGAAGAATTAACAGGATTGTTCTCTTTTTTCTCGGCCAACTATCCCCAATACGAGCTTAAAATCAATAATAAGATTGCCATGCAAAAAGGGGTTTCTATAGGTAAGGCCATGGAAAACCTGAATATTTTGATTGGTAGTACCTATGAGCAGGGCTTTATACTGTTCGGAAGGTTCTTTAAGGTCTACACCCAGTCAGCGCCTGAGTATAGGGCACTTCCATCGGATTTGGAAAAATTGTTCGTAAAAAATGAAGAAGGGGAAATGGTGCCGTATTCTGCCTTTATGACTATGGAAAAGCGTTTGGGCCCCAATGAGATTACCCGCTACAATTTGTATAACTCCGCCACTATAAATGGGCTTCCTGCACCGGGATATACAACTGGGGACGCTATAAATGCCATTAAAGAAGTGGCCGCCCAAACCCTGCCCAGAGGTTACGACATTGCTTGGGAAGGGCTTTCGTTCGATGAGGCCAAAAGAGGGAACGAATCCCTTTATATTTTTATCATTGTATTGATATTTGTGTATTTCGTACTGGCGGCCCAATATGAGAGCTTTTTATTGCCTTTTGCCGTTATTCTTTCGTTGCCCGTTGGTGTTTTCGGTTCTTTTGCGTTATTGAAAATGATGGGCTTGGCCAATGATGTTTATGCCCAGATAGGGGTAATTATGCTGGTTGGACTATTGGGCAAGAACGCGGTGCTTATTGTGGAGTTCGCCGTTCAAAAACATAGGCAGGGCACCACAATTCTTGAAGCGGCCATAGAAGGTTCCCGTGCCCGTTTCAGACCTATTTTAATGACTTCATTCGCGTTTATCGCTGGTTTGATTCCCCTGGTCGTGGCTACGGGAGCTGGAGCCATTGGAAACAGGACCATCGGTGGGTCGGCCTTGGGCGGAATGCTCATAGGTACACTATTCGGGGTGTTGATTATACCGGGACTTTATTACATTTTTGGCAGTATGGCAGAAGGAAGGAATCTGATCAAAGATGAGGCCAATGAACCTTTTTCCGAAGAATTGATGCGTACCAGTGAGGGAGAAAGTAAGACTAGGGCCAAACTGAGGGAGATTACGAAACTTTTGAAAAAACTAACCAAAGGAAAAGATGATGAAAAATAAGAGAATATTATCCATTAAAAGGATCAGGGTGTATGGGTTGGCATTAATTGCTGTTGTAGCCGTATATTCCTGTGTTCCTTCAAAAACGCTGTTGGAAGAAAACTCAGAGGTGCCGGATCGGTACCAAAATCAATTGAAAGACAGTTTGAACAGTGCTGGTATCCACTGGAAGGAATTCTTTTCAGATCCCCAGCTAAGTACGTTGATAGATATGGCCTTGGTAAGGAATCAGGAACTGAATATTATACTTCAACAGGTGGAGATGGCCAATAATGAGATCAGGACCAGAAAAGGCGAATATTTGCCCTCTGTCAGTATTCAGGCCGGAACTGAAGTGGAAAAAGTGGGTGCTTATACCAGAAATGGTGCAGTGGAGGAGCATCTTGAAATTCGAGAGGGGGAGGAGTTCCCGGAACCTCTACCCAATTTTATGGTAGGTGCTTACGCTTCTTGGGAGGTGGATGTTTGGAAAAAGCTTCGAAACGCTAAAAAAGCAGCGGTTTTCGAATATCTTTCCTCCATTGAGGGCAAGAATTTCATGGTGACCAACCTGGTTTCCGAAGTAGCCGCTTCCTATTACGAGCTAGTGGCTTTGGATAGTCAGTTGGCAATTATTGAAGAAAACTTGGCCATTCAAACAAATGCCCTTGCCATGGTGAAGCTTCAGAAAACAGCGGCGAGGGCAACGGAGCTGGCCGTACGAAGGTTTGAGGCAGAGGTGCTAAAGAATCAAAGTCAAAAATACGGCATACAACAGCAGATCGTAGAAACTGAGAATAAGATTAATTTTTTAATCGGTAGGTCGCCACAGCCTATTTTGAGGAATTCCGAAGGTTTTATAACTAAAGAGATTGCTGCCGTTAATCCTGGCATACCATCCCAATTGTTGCAGAACCGACCGGATGTAAGGCGGGCAGAATATGAACTGGCTGCGGCCAAGTTGGATGTTAAAGTGGCCAAGGCCAATTTCTACCCTTTTTTAGGGATAAAGGCAGGTGTTGGATTGGAGGCCTTTAAGCCGAATTTTTTAACTAGTACACCACAATCTTTGTTGTATAACGTAGTGGGGGATGTAGTGGCCCCGTTAATCAATAGAAATGCAATTAAGGCAGCTTATGGCAATGCCAACGCTAGGCAAATACAGGCAGTGTATGAGTATGAAAAGGCTATTTTAAATGCGTATATCGAGGTAGCCAATCAACTGTCCAATATTGATAATCTTAACAGAAGTTATGAATTAAAAGTAGGGCAGGTACAGGCACTTACGGAGTCTATCGATATTTCCATTAAACTTTTTCAGTCGGCCAGGGCAGACTATATGGAGGTACTTTTGACCCAGCGGGATGCCCTCGAATCCAGTGAGGAACTTGTAGAGACCAAAAAGGACCAAATGTTGGCCAAGGTGGGTATCTATAGAGCCTTGGGAGGAGGCTGGGATAGATAAAGCTTATACAAGGTTTGATAATAACTTTAAAGGGAAGCCATTTTACATTCGTGTAGAATGGCTTTTCCTATTTTAAGGCTGATAAGACTTTTGGATTAAGTCCAAAATGAAGTGCCGACTCAAATTTATTTGAGGATTATCCATAAACCTTATATATTTATTGTTCCCTATATTAGTAGCCTTATTAAAACCATCCAATTATATGAAAGTTTTATCTCTATTTTTCCTTGGCACCTTGTGTTTTTTATCAATGAACAGTTGTGCTGAGAAAGAAGGGAAGAAACCCCAAAAGCCCAACTTCTTATTTATTATGTCCGATGATCACGCCTATCAGGCCATTAGTGCCTATAGTGATCATTTGATTCAAACCCCAAATATAGATCGGTTGGCCAAGGAGGGCATGTTGTTCAGAAACGCTAGTGTTACCAACTCTATCTGTGCGCCATCAAGGGCCACAATACTCACCGGGAAACATACCCATATTAATGGGAAAATAGACAATCACAATCCCTTCGATACTACACAGGTTACCTTTCCACAGATATTTCAGAAGGCGGGTTACCAAACGGCTATGTTCGGGAAACTGCATTTTGGAAATAATCCCAAGGGCGTGGACGATTTTATGATTCTCCCTGGGCAGGGACATTATATTAATCCGGATTTTATTACCCCAAAGGGCGATACTACGGTAACCGGGTATGTAACTGATATCATTACGGACATGAGTTTGGAATGGTTGGATAAGAAACGGGATCCCAACAAGCCGTTTTTTTTAATGTATTTGCACAAAGCACCACATAGACCTTGGTGGCCAAGGGCGGATAAGTTTAAGGAGTATACCCAAAAAACCTTTCCTTTACCGGAAACCCTTTTTGACGATTATACGAATAGGGGCACTGCTGCCAAAACAGCAGAAATGAATTTGTTATACCATATGCAGTATAGTCATGATAGCAAGATTTGGCCCGAAACTTTAGAGGCCATGGGAGGAGTAGAGCCATTTGTGGAAGGTTCCCAGGCCGATGTTTATAACGAATTCAATCGAGGAAACGAGGAACAAAGGCAAGAATATAAGCCTATTATAGATGCCATTAATCAGGATTTTAAGGAAAAGTGGCCTACGTTTACGGATAAGGAAAAAATGATCTGGAAATACCAAAGGTATATGCAGGATTATTTGGGAAGTATCTCCTCCGTGGATGACAATGTTGGAAGGGTATTGGATTATCTGGATAACAATGGTCTGGCCGAAAATACGATAGTGGTATATACCTCGGATCAAGGGTTTTATTTAGGGGAGCACGGTTGGTTCGACAAGCGTTTTATTTATGATGAATCTTTTAAAACACCCTTGTTGATTCGCTGGCCCAATGAAATTAAGCCAGGAACCACTGAGGAGGAAATGGTACAAAACCTTGATTTTGCCCAGACTTTTTTGGAAGCGGCACAAATTGAAGCACCAACTGATATGCAAGGGGAAAGCCTTTTACCGTTGCTAAAAGGGAAATCGGCCCAATGGAATCGAGAAGCTGTTTATTACCATTATTATGAATACCCAAGTGTACATATGGTTAAACGTCACTACGGCATTGTGACCAAGGAGTATAAACTGGCCCATTTTTATTATGATGTGGACGAATGGGAGTTATATGATCGTAAAAAAGACCCCAAGGAATTAAACAATGTTTATGATGACCCGGCCTATGCGGAAATAGTGCAGGAGCTAAAGGAAAAACTGGCCCAGCTTAGGGTAAAATATAAGGATTCCAAGGAGCTGGATGATAAATATATTGAACAGTCCAAAAAATATTAAAGTATTTTTTGTTGGATTCTTATATAGCAGTATTGGGTAATCGATTTGGCATTGGTTCTACTATGTCCCTTTTCCAAGGGAAGGGGCCTATTATCAGCTTTTATTAATTTGATAGTTCCGAGCCGATACTATGTTTTGGTTGCGCCACCTGTGTGATTTAGCTCATGACATACCTATTTTAGGGGTATTCGTGAACCTATGTTTCTCCCTGCCGGTCTAAATGACCTATGCTATTATAATCAGTTTGACTTTATGGAATATTGGCCTATGTATTTAATATCTTATCTGGCGTAATCGGCAGATCGTAAACGCGTTTACCACATGCTTTATAAATGGCATTGGCAATGGCAGCTGCAGATGGCGGCATGGCGACTTCCCCAACGCCATAGGCAGTTTCCTTAGGTCTATTTATTATGGTCACTTCCACTTCGGGTATTTCCGAAAAACGTAAAATGGGGTATTTTATCCAATCTGTGCTAGTGATTTCCTTTGTATTGAAAGTTACTTGTTCCTTTAGGGTCCAGCTGGCTGCCTGGATCATACCTCCTTCAACCTGATTTGTAATTCCATCCATATTGATTACTTCGCCAACATCTACGACCGCCCACATTTTGATTAACTCAATATGGCCATTTACTTTATTAACGGCAACCTTGGCGGAAACGGCAATATAGGCGTCCGAATTTTTATAGCGCATAAAGGCATATCCAATCCCCTCACCATCCAATGTATTTTGTGAGTTGGTCAAAGCTTTAACCTTTTGGATTACCGCTATGGCCCTTTCGTCTTCCAAGTGGTTTAGTCGAAAATGTAAGGGGTCTTGACCCGCCTTTTCGGCCAAGGCATCCATAAAGGATTCAACGGCAAAGATATTGGTGAAAGATCCCAAGCTACGTAATGAGGATACTCGAAAGGGTCCGTCATAGTAGTGTGCATTTAGCTTTATGTTGGGAATAGTGTAATAGGGGTCGGCATTTCTATGGCCTCCTCCCAAGTATCCTCTCGATTTCATGGTGAATGGAACTTCCAAATACCTGGCTGCCAATACCGTTCCGGCATCTTTATTGGGGCGCATACTGTGGGAGTCCGACCACACCTCGGACTTCCAAGAATTTATTCGCTGGTTTTCATCCAAGCTGGCTTCCAATTCTGTAATCAATGCAGGGCCATAAGGGTCCCATGAATGCTCATCATGTCTGGACCATTGTACCCTAACATGGGCGTTGGGGTATTCCAAAGCCAAAATCGCAGCATCGGTGGCGGCATCATCTGCTGTGCTATGACCAAAACAGCCAGCCCCAGGAACGGCTTTAATATGTATTTTATCGGTCTCCATAGATAACATTGTTGCCAATGCCTCCCTCAAAGGATATATTCCCTGACTATGTGACCAGAGGTGTAATACTTCCCCATCAAACATGGCCAGTCCACAAGCTGGGCCTAAAGAAGCGTGTTTAAGATAGGGTTTGGTATATCTTGCCTTGACGGTTTCCACCCCTTTAAAAGCTGCTTCCACATTACCTTCTTTCCTTATGGTTTCAGGATTATCGGCAATCTCTTTTATATGCGTAAATAGATTTTCAGGTTTGGGAAAGGGTGTGGAAGTAGTCCATTTAGAGTGGTTCCTAAGATATTGTTCTGCCTTTACCGCTTGGTATTCCCTTTCGGTAATAACGCCCACAAAACTACCTTTTATGACCGTTTTAATTACCCCTGCCACTTCGGCCTTTAAGCCATTCCCATCTATGGCGGTCAGTTGGGAAGTGTATCCTGGAGGTCTAACCACCCTTGCGTGTACCATGCCTGGGAAGCGTAGATCCTGGATGTACACAGCTGGCCCTTGGACCATGTTCAATATATCTGTTCTGGGAACAACCTTTCCAACATATCGATGTTCCCGGTAGTCCTTAATGGGAACTGGAAGGCTTATTTCCCGTTCTATTTGTTCCCCTTCAAGGATTTCAGCAAAAGTGTAGGATTTGTCATCCAATTTGGACTTAACAATGCCGTTGTAAAGCATTAGGTTGTCAACACTGGTGTTTAGTTTTTTACCCGTCAGGGCCAACAATTCCTGTCTGGCCGTAGCAGCTGCAAAACGAACGGACATAGCGCTGTTCTGAATAGAGGCGCTGGCACCGGTATAGCCTTCGTTTGGAGTGATACCGGTCTCTGCTAAATGCACCTGTACCTTAACAAGCTCCATATCCAATTCTTCAGCGGCCACCTGTTGGATGGCAGTGCGTATTCCCTGTCCCAGTTCTACCTTTCCCGATAGTATCATTATACTCCCATCTTCCAATATTTTCAACCAAGCGTTTACGGTTTTGGCACGCCCTATGCTGCCAGGTAGTTTTCCATCGTAATTCACTCGGACTGCCATTATAGGGTCTTCTGTACCTGAGCAGGACCCCAACAATGTGAATCCTACACTGATATAGCCCAAGTTTTTTATAAATTTTCGCCTAGATTGAAGTGGTATGGCAGTCATGGTAGGTTGGGGTTAAAGGTTTTTGGCCGCAGTTTTAATGGCGCGGATAATTCTGCTATGACTGCCGCAGCGACATAGGTTACCTTGCAGTGCATTTCTAATTTCCGCCTCATCAGGATTTGCGTTTGTATTTAAAAGGCTAACAGCGACCATTACCATGCCATTGAGGCAATATCCACATTGGGCAGCTTGCTCGTTTACAAATGCCTGCTGCACGGCGTGTAGCTTGTTCTTTTCAGTGGCAAGACCTTCCAGGGTGGTTATTTCGGCATCCCCAACAGATGATACAGGTAACATGCAGCTAGTAGAAGCACTTCCGTTTATAAGGATGTTGCATGCTCCGCATTGGGCAAGCCCACAGCCAAATTTTGGACCGTTTAGTTCCAAATAGTCCCTCAATACGTAGAGTAGTGGTGTGTCGGCTTCCGTTTTCACTTTTTTTAGGGAACCATTGATGTTGAGCTGGTAGGTTGGCATAGCAACGAGTTAAGCTTCTAAGATAATGAATTGCTTTTTTAAAACAAATGAACTGGAAATTATCGAAAGCAGGAATCCATAGCTTGATGGGTTTTTTGTTAGACCTTGGAAAACTTCTGCTATTACTTACTTTACTTTGTTTGTAGATGGCAGCAATGTAGGTAACTAATTTGTTTCTTGCTTGAAGTGGTGGTACCGTTCCAATATGACGGATTTTTGGACTGCAATATTTATCGTTGGTTTTTTTCTTGGATCATCCGTTGTTCAAAGGTCGCGTTGTATTCAGGATTGCTATGGCTTGGAACCAAGGCATGGGTTGCTGTTCGCCACCCTGTTAATTTTTTATGGAGTTCCTGAGTTTTATCCGGGTTTTGTTCGGCAACATTATTTTCTTCACTTGGGTCCGAGGTTAAATTGTATAGCTCCAAAGCACTGTCTTCAAAATATTCATGAAGTTTCCAGTCGCCCGAAATTATTACGGAACCTGGGCGGGTACGGAACAGGGGATCTCGACTACTATCCTGTATTCCTTGATATTCCTGAAGGTAGATGGGAAAATGAAAATATAGTTCTCTATCAAATAGGGGTTTACCATTAAAAATAGGTGTAAGGTCCATACCATCAAGTAGCTTTGCACTTTTCTTTGGTTTTGCAATATTTTGTAGGGTAGGATAAAAGTCCATATTGCTTACACGGACGGTAGAGCTGGAATTAGGTTTTATTCTTTCGGGCCATTTAATCAGTAATGGCACACGGATTCCTCCTTCATAATAAGAACCCTTTCCTGCACGCAAGGGATTTTGTTCGGATATGGCCCTAATCCCACCATTGTCCGATGTAAATATTACCATGGTATTTTTTTCCAATCCGTTTGCTTTTAGCGAGCTAAGTAGTTTGCCTACGTTTTCGTCCATGGAGGCTACCATGGCGGCATAGTCCGGTCTATTTTGACCATTGGAACCTTTTTTATCCTTAAATTTTTTTATTAGTTCCTCTTTGCCCATTATTGGAGTATGCACCGTATAAAAAGGAAGGTAAAGGAAAAAAGTGGTGTCACGGTATTTTTCAACAAAAGTGATGGCCTCCTTGGTGATGCGGTCCGTTAAATACTCCCCATCGGGTCCATGGGTTATATGGTCTATCTTATAAGGGGAAAAATACCCCCCTTTCCCAGGATTGCCCTTGGCGCTTCCACCAATATTTATATCTATACCCTGTTCTTTAGGATTATTGCCTACGTGCCACTTCCCGAAACTGCCGGTGACATATCCTGCCGACTTCAACATTTGTGGGAGGGTGTATATGGTGTCGTTAAGATGATCCGTATTTTTTATAGGAATCAATTTCCGCGTCTTGGAATTTCCGCGGTCCGATGGACTTACCGTATAAACGCCGTGTCGTGGCGTATTAAGTCCGGATAGGAGACAAGCACGGCTGGGAGCGCAATTTGCAGCTGCGGCATAAGCATTGTAAAATATCATACCCTCCTTTGCCAATTTATCCAGATTGGGTGTTTCGTAATATTGGCTGCCCATAAAACCTACATCTTTCCAACCTAGATCATCCACATTAATGAGTACGATATTGGGCAGGGACCTTGGTGATGCGTTATCTTTGGACGACCTACAAGATAGTAAGGTTGTAGCTAAAACCAAGGCAATAATTATGGGGAGATGTTTTAGGTATTTCATTTGTGTTGGGAATCCGGCACAGGGGCTTTAGTATTTTGATGGATATTGATTCAAATTTACCCTAAAACATTTACTTTGGGGATACATTTTGTATCAAAGACAGGGCTTAGATGTTGAATGTGGCTTTGAAGATTCCCATTTTATCCATTTTTTTCGGTTGTCTCTGTTGTATATTGTTTGGCAAATTCGGTCGGACTTTTTCCAAACTCCTTGCTAAAGCATTTGCTAAAATATTTTTGATTATTAAAGCCGGTCATATAAGCCACTTCGGAAATATACATTTTGTTTTTCTTTAATAGCTGGGCAGCTCTTTTTAAACGTATCTGCTTAATAAAGTTCACCGGAGTGTCATTGACTATGGCCTGAAGTTTTCTATAAAGATTGGCCCTGCTCATACCCACTTCCGAGGCCAGGTATTCCACACTCAGTAAATGATCGTCCATAGAATCTTCAACAATTTGTATCAGTTTTTTTATAAATCTTTCCTCATTGGAATCTACTTCAATATCAGAGGGTTCGGAGGTGATTATTTTGCTGTACTTTTCTTTTAGGTCTTGCCTGGTCATTAAGGCGTTCTTTACTTTCCATTTTACAAATTCTAGACTGAACGGTTTTTCTATATAATCCTCCGCTCCCAAACTCAGGCATTCAATTTTTGTTTCATCCGAGTTTTTTGCGGTCAACATAAAAATGGGAATGGAATTAATGTCATTATTCTCCTTAACCCGTTTTAGCATGGAAATGCCGTCTTCAATTGGCATGAGTATATCGCAAATTACCAATTGGGGCTTGTCTTTTAGAATGATGTCGTAGCCCTCCATACCATTCGAGGCTTCAAGTACATAGAAATCATGTTTTAATTCCTCTTTTACCATAAACCTCAGGTCATTATTATCCTCAACAAGCAATATTTTGGGTTTATCTGATTTAATGGATTGTGATTTTGCTTCAAATTCAGTGGAGACTTCCTCAATAACCTGAAATTCTGAATTATGGATAAAATTTTTTGTTAGAGGTTTGCCTGTGTTTATCCTTTCTTTTTTATTGAAAGCATTTTTATAGATCGGTAGAAAAAAGGTGAATTCAGTGAATACGCCCTCTTCACTTTCAACCCTAATGGCACCGTGATGTCTTTCCACTAGTTTTTGAACCAGTTCCATTCCTATTCCGGTACCAGGAATTTGATTGCTATAGGCCTTTGTCGCCTGATAATAACGGTCGAATATATGTGGCAAGTCTTTTTCAGGTATTCCGATACCATTGTCCCGAACACTGCATTTAATATAGGGGCCTTTTTTTGTGTCCTTTGATATTAAGTCCGGATCGTATTTATTTGACAGCTCAAGAAAAACACTGATCTCACCTTTTTTAAGGGTATATTTAAAGGCATTGGAAAGCAGGTTAAAAAGTATTTTTTCCAAAATATCAACATCGTACCAGCCCCTTATTTCATCCTTGTCACAGATAAAATTGTATTTTATTTCATATATCCTGGCAAAATCGTTGAAGGCATTTTTAATGATGCTTATATCCTTTACGATATCATTTTTGGATATACGCAATTTGAGTTTGCCTTCGTCAAATTTTCTTATATCCATTATCTGATTGATCAGCCTATGCATTCTAAGGGTATTGTTGTAGATGCGTTGGGAGGTAAGCGGGCTCAAGGTGAATTTCTTTTCCTTTACTACTTTTTCAATAGTACCAAGAATTAAGGCCAAGGGTGTGCGCAATTCATGGGATATGTCTGTAAAGAAGACCATTTTCATTCGGTTGAGCTCATTGTCCTTTTCTCTGCTGATGGTTTCTGTGACTAAATTTTTCTTTAAGGTATACCATCTCTGGACGAGCAAAAAAGTGATATAGATGCAGGTCGATAAAAGCAATGTGTACACTAAATAGGCCAGATTACTTTTCCAATACGGCGGGGCGATTACAAAGCTAAGTTCTGCAGGCTCCGTATTCCAAACCCCGTCGCTATTGGAGCTTTTCACCTTAAAAGTGTATTTTCCAGGGGGAAGGTCATTATAATTGGCATTTCTATTGGAGGCCTTTGTATGGTGCCATACATCGTTAATGCCATGTAACAAATAGGCATATTCATTTTTGTTGGGAGCGGTTAAATCCAATGATGAGAATTCAATGGCAATGTTATTATTGTTGTATGGCAATTTCAAATCCTGTGATGTATTTATCGAAAGGATTTTGGAAGTAAAATCTTCTGTTTTTAGATTTTTGTTTTGGTCGCCTAATACGGTAAAATTGGTTATTATCGTATTGGGTTGCAAATATGATTTCTTGTAATTCTTGGCATATACGCTATAAAATCCGCCTGGGCAACCAAAGTATAGGTTACCGTCTTTGTCTTTGGTATGGGAATTAAAGATGAAATGACTTTCGGCTAGGCCATCTTCAATTCCAAAATTCACGAATTTTTTGTCCAAGACCTGAAAACGTGATATTCCCCCATGGGTGCTTAGCCATAGATTACCGGACATATCCATTTCAATACTGGAAATGGTCGAGGACAATAAGCCTTCCTTTTTGCCAAAGGATTTTATGGTTTGGTCTTGGGCGTTGTAAAAATTTAAACCCCCGCCCCTTGTTCCGATCCATAGGTTTCCTTGTCCGGTTTCCATTAAACTTAGTATGGCATTAGACGATAGGCCATCCTTGATCGTAGGATTGAATGTCCTTATTTCTTCCTTTATTAGGTCAACCTTAAAAAGACCATCCCCTCTTGTGCCTACCCATAAATTTTGCATTTTGTCCAAATGCATTACCGAAACATTTTTCCCCATTAGATGGGAGATAGTTTTTAATTTAAAATCTGAAATATCTGTAACGGTATTCACAATGTCGATTCCACCACCCCACAGACCTACCCAAATTTCATTCTCATTTAAGGGAACTATATCTTTTATGCCTTTGGAAAATTGTTTTAAGGTGTCTACTTCCAAGGTTTCATTTTTTTGGGAATAGTTATTGGATTTTATAAGGGACGTGCCAAACCCGATCAATAGCTCTTTTCCTTCGTAATTTTTTTTTACAACGGTATAATTTTCCTTGGTGGCCAGTAGGAGTTCGCTGATGTTTAACGCTTTGTTAAATCGGTATAGCCCTTTTTGGTTTATGGTCATTAAAAATTCCCGTTCATTTTCCTTCATTAAGGCTTGGGGAAAGAAATTGGTTAAATTTTCATCTATGCAAGTATATTCGAATATTGAAGTTCTACCTATATATTTATTGACCCCTTTGTTTGTTGCTATCCATAGATTATTATAACGATCAAGAGCCAAGGAGTTGATACCACTTTCGTTGGTGGCGCTCTGATTGTTGGTGTTATTTATGTTTTCAAAAGTATATTCATTCTTGTTGCGTATTCCCTTTATTAGACCGGATTGGGTTCCTATCCATAGGGTTGAGGTTTCCATTTCTTGGGTTAATGTGGTAACTTTTGGTAAGAGGGATTTGTTACCTGGAAAATCGGTATAGGTTTCCAATATTTTCAATTGGTTATTCGCCTTTCCATAACCGAGTACAAAGAGACCTTCAGTGGTGTTTGCAATAAACTTGTTGTTATTTGTGTTGATTAGAAAATCGGTGTTTTTGGTAAATCCGGTTTCAATCAATTTATTGCCCTTTCCAAAAACTTGTATTCCATTAGGAGAAGCGAACCACATTCTGCCAAATTTGTCTTCGGCGAAATGATTGATCTGTTTCTCCTTGGCCCAAATGCTGTTGTCTTGTTTATAATTAAATTCGGTCTGAAATACAATGCTCTCGACCTTCTCATGGGGAAGTATTTTTACGACCCCGGTATTGCGTAAATTGGCCCATATGGTGCCGTTGGAAGATTTCCCCAAAACTTTTGAGGTGCTGTTTTTGTAATAGCCTTTGAATCTATTTGCTTTTCTTTCGTATAATATCAAGTAGCTTTCACTTCCTATCCATAAATTTCCAAGATCATCTTCAAGTATTGAGTTTATGCTATTGTTGGGAATCGAGTGTTCATCAAAAACATCATATTGATTTTCTATAAGGGAATGACCATCATATCTATAGAGTCCACTATCTGTTCCCAACCATAGAAACCCCAAATGATCTTCAAAAACCACATTTGTTTTTTTATTAAAGGGAATTCCGTCTATGTGTAATTTGTGAATATAGGTTCTATTTTCCTGGGACAAGCCGCCTAGATGGAACAGTATTACAAAAAAGAAAATTGTCAGGGTCTTCATGGATTTCTAATTGCACCTTTATGAAACAGAGTGTCCACTAAGGAAACGTTTTGGTACCTGCCCTCGGACAATCTTGAATTGTATAATTCGTATTCGATAGATAATAAATGTACGGGTCTAATAAGGAGTACAGGGGAACCTTATGTCTAAATATCAGGGTAATTATGTTGCAAATTAAGCTATTTAAGCCTTTAAAACAAGCGCATGCAACATAATTGCACCTATTTGGGATTTATAATCTTAGAGCGCCCTATACATTTACATAATCCCGATTGTTGTGGAATGATCGGATTTAATATTAACCAACAAACACCAATATGAATTTAAAAAGAATATTATTGCTACTGCTGTTTTTCAGTATTGTATCGCTACAGGCTCAGCAAATTATAAGCGGAACGGTTACCGATGAATCTGGTCAGCCCCTTCCCGGGGTGAACGTTATAGTTCAGGGGACAGCGAACGGGACTGTTGCGGATTTTGATGGAAATTATTCGATAAATGCAGCGGAAGGAGCTGTTTTGGAATTTAGTTATTTGGGTTTTTTAGCTCAAAATGTTCAAGTGGGAAAAGCAACTACAATTAACGTGGTGTTGCAGGAAGATGTTTCCCTATTGGATGAGGTAGTGGTCATTGGATATGGTACCTCTTCCAAGAAAGACTTGGTTTCTTCGGTATCAAGTATTAAATCGGATGTTTTGGAAAACCAACCGGTAGCAAGGGTAGATCAAGCCTTACAAGGTAGAGCTACAGGGGTAGAGGTTACTTCCAATAACGGATCACCTGGTACGGGTTCCACCATTCGTATTAGGGGTAACAGCTCCATCAATGGAAATAATGATCCATTGTACGTAATAGACGGTTTTATTGCAGGGACAGGTTTTAATCTTAATACTATCAATGTCAATGATATAGCATCGATTGAAATTTTAAAGGATGCCACTGCTCTTTCCATATACGGAACGAGGGGTGCCTCTGGGGTAATATTGATTACGACCAAAAATGGTAAGGGAATGGCTCCTGGTAAGCCAGTAATTGCCATTAATCATTATCAAAGTATACAGGAAACGGCCAACCGCATCAATATCCTAGGCGGTAGGGATTTTATTGATTACAAAAACGAATCCTATCAGTTTGTGCCCGGGCCAGACGGTTTTGGGTTTACGGACACTACCCTGCCATTGGTTTTGGATCCGGAAAATACAACCACCACAGATTGGTTGGATTTGGTAGAGCAACCTGGTTCCATCTCGAATACGGATGTGTCCATAACGGGAAATTCTGAAAACGCCAATTATTTTATTTCTGGAAATTACTTTAATCAAAAAGGATTGCTAAGGGGATCTGGTTTGGAAAGGGTGAATTTCAGAACCAATCTTGATGTTAAGGTTTCCGATAGGTTTAAGACCGGCATTAGAACAAACATAACGCATTATAAGATAGAGAACAATAAAGTGAATTATGGCAATATTGTTTCCAGTGTTTTGCCAATAAGACCTGTTTATTTGGAAGATGGAAGTTTCTCTTTTGAAAATCCTATAAGTGCCGGTCTGGAGCGAAACCCGGAAGCGGATATACAACATAGAGTGGATCACGACTTGGTTACCCAAATCATAACGAATGCCTATGCAGAGTATGAATTGGCAAAAAATCTTTCGTTTAAATCTACTTTTGGGGCACAGTTAAATTATGTGAAGCAGAACAACTACTTGCCCGGGATTCTTCCCGAACGTGTAAATGGTGGGTTCGGTAGAATCAACACCAATTTCTCCAAAAGTTTATTGAATGAGAATACGCTTAATTATAATTTGGATTTAAATGATCATTCCATAAAAATATTGGGAGGTTTTACCTGGCAGAAAGATAGTAACGAAAGTACGTTTTCAGAAGCCGATAATTTTCCAAATGATGTAGTATCGTTCAATAACCTTGCACTTGGTGATTCGGAAACGGCAAAAGTTGGTTCCGGTTATGGCCAACGAACCCTTACTTCTTTTCTTGGTCGTGTCAACTATGGCTACAAAAGTAAATACCTTCTTACTTTGGTAGGTAGATATGACGGGTCTTCTGTATTTGAGACAGGTAATAAATATGCCTTTTTTCCTTCTGTAGGTGCCGCTTGGAACGTTGATGAGGAAGAGTTTATGGCAGATTCCAATGTAATCAACAGGTTTAAAATAAGAGGTAGTTATGGTATAGTTGGGGAACAAGGTGTTGCTGCCTACAATTCTATTGCAACCTATGCCAATACCACAACGGTATTTAATGGTTCTTCGGTAAATGGGGTGCTTGTTGGGCAGGTTCCCAGTAGTGGTTTAACTTGGGAAACAACCAAACAGATGGACTTAGGTCTAGAATTGGGCTTTTTGAACAATAGGATTTCCTTTGAAGCGGATTATTATAAAAAGACAACAGATGACCTCCTTTTATCAGTGGCCTTGTCGGGCCAGGTAGGAGCCAATTCAACCACCCAATTACAGAACTTGGGCTCAGTAGAAAACAGAGGCTTTGAGTTTGGTCTAAATACCATCAACATACAGAACGATAACTTTTCCTGGGAGTCCAACCTAAGTATATCCTCTAACAAAAGTGAGATATTGGAGTTGGATGATCAAGAATATATTTCTTTACAATCTACTGGTAACCAAGGAGGTAATTCAGCTAGGTTGATTGTTGGGGAGGCACTGCCAACCTTTGTAGGCGCCAAGTACTTAGGAACCTATAAGACAGCTGAGGAAATTACTGCAGATGGAAGGGCGGGCCGCTCGTTTATTGGAGGCCCTAGATATGAAGATGTAAATGGGGATACCAATATCAATGATGAGGATTTTCAGGTGTTGGGTAGTCCGGTTCCTGATTTTTATGGAGGTTTTAGAAATACCTTCAAGTATAAAAACCTTTCATTGGATGTATTTTTTCACGGTAGTTATGGTGCCGAAATCTGGAATGTGCGAACCCAGACTGCCTACTATGGTAGGGGTGAGCAAAATGTGGATCCTATCGTATTGCAACGTTGGATAGCCGGGGTAAATGAAACTTCCGATATTCCAAGGGCTGGTCCATCCAATAGTCTATTTAACGTAAATAGTGATTTGAACATAGAGGATGGTTCTTATTTGAGATTGAAAACGATGACCTTAAATTATGATATTCCTATGGAATCAAAAGGACTCGGAAATGTATTCAGCTCAATGAATGTATATGTAACCGGAACAAACCTTTTCCTTTGGTCCGACTTTACTTTGGGTGATCCGGAAGTGAATGCTTTTACTGCCGGTAGCGGACTAGGTTCTGTTTCCCAAGGTTTTGCTTCAGGTCAATATCCATATGCCAAGACGATAACCCTAGGTGTAAAACTAGAATTTTAAAAAAAACAGATATGAAAACTATAATAACAAGCAAATTTTTGATGCTACTTGTGGGCTTACTGGTTTTGAGCTCATGTGACAAGTTTCTGGAAGAAGATTTAAGGGACGAGATTACACCGGATGCTTTTTTTACCAATGATAAAGAAGCTGAACTTGCTGTAAACGGTGTTTACCGCCTATTTCACAATAACAACCTTTACGGACAACGTGGGCTGGACAATTATTACACAAGCGGAGCCGATATACAGGCGGCCAATAGAAACGTAAATGGATCTATACACAATTATCTAATTCAAGAAGGTACGGCAGATGGCAATGGTACCTGGATACAACTTTATCGTGTGGTAAACAATACTACCGAGTTCATCTCCAATATTGAAGGAAATGAAAGTTTATCGCAAGAAGCAAGGGATCAAAGAGTGGGGGAGCTGATCTTTCTAAGGGCATTGGCCTATTATCATTTGACCAATCTTTGGGGCGACGTTCCGTTTTACACCGAACAATTGCCGGTTCCCGAAAGATCTCTGCTGGGGAGAACGGCAAAAGCGGAAATTAGAAGTGCCATGAAAACAGATTTGGCAAAGGCTTTTGACCTATTGCCCAGTTCCTATTCCGGAAGTAATTTGGGTAGGGCCACAAAGTGGGCAGCAGCAACCCTTAAGGCCAAATATCATCTTTTTGATAAAGAGTGGGGATTGGCAAAGATAGAATGTGATATAGTAATTGATCAAAGTCCACATGTGCTTTTGGATGATTACGCCGATGTGTTCGACCAATCCGATCCAAGCGCGCAATACAACAACGAATATATTTTTGTTATTGATTTTGAGGCCGATTTGGTTGGGGAATTATCTACCACAAGAACGGATGACTACAACCCCCGTATCAGGGATGAACCAGCCAACCGGAATAAAGATACTGTAGTAGACGGGGTCTCTGGGTCCAAGGTGAATATATTTCAAGGCCTGTTGCGAACAAGAAATGAAGATATGACCGGTTATGGTTGGTCGGTACCTTTGCCAGAGTTTTCTTTACAAGAAAATTGGCAGGATGGCGACTTACGTTATGATGCCACCATTGTAACCGAATATTTAGGCTGGAAATTGTCGTTCCCATATTTTCGTAAAAATTGGAATTTGGACCAAGAAAATTCGTTACGTGGCAATCACCCCGAAAACTATATCGTATTTCGTTTGGCAGATGTTTATTTAATGGCGGCTGAAGCCGAAAACGAGGCAAATGGTCCTGGTAATGCCTATGCCTATGTAAATAAGGTTAGGGAACGCGCTTTTGAGCCAGATCAACCTTGGAGCGGTATGTCGCAAGTGCAATTTAGGGAGGCCATGTACGACGAGCGAAGGTTTGAACTAAGTGCCGAAGGCCATCGCCGTATGGATCTTATTCGCTGGGGTATTTTATTGGACAGGGTAAAATCTGTTGAACATCGTTCATGGAACAATCCTGCTGCCAACATTCAGCCTTATCACGTTTTATTGCCCATTCCGCAAAATCAGTTGGAATTGAACCCAAATTTATTGGAGTCGGATCCTACGAACAACGGATACAGGTAATGCATTAAAAATTTTACAGCCATGGGACATATATTTTTTGTTCCATGGTTTTATTTCACATGATTCTTATGATAAGACAATTCTCTTATTTTGTAACTCTTTTCCTATTGATTTTCGGAATGTACTCTTGTAGAAATAAGGGGCAGAGAACAGGGGTGTCCAAAAAAGATAGCATTCAGGAAATGGTTGCCAAACCAAACATCATATACATATTGGCCGATGATCTGGGCTATGGTGATCTAAGTGCCTATGGGCAGCAGAAGTTCACAACTCCCAATATAGATAAGTTGGCCAGGGAGGGCATGCTATTTACCCAGCATTATTCTGGTAGTACGGTTTGTGCACCTTCCAGATCGGCATTGTTGACAGGTATGCATACAGGTCATACTTTTGTGCGCGGCAATAAGGAAATACAGCCGGAAGGGCAATACCCGATCCCTGACAATACCTTTACCTTGGCAGAGGCAATGAAAAAAGCGGGCTATGTTACCGGTGCATTTGGTAAATGGGGACTTGGTTATCCAGGTTCTGAAGGAGATCCCTTGAATCAAGGTTTTGATACTTTTTTTGGATATAATTGCCAGCGCTTGGGACATAATTATTATCCGCGCCATTTGTGGGCCAATAGCGATTCCTTGGTATTGGAGGAAAATTCGGGAAAAGGGAAAGGTATTTATGCTCCGCAATTGATTCATGAAAAGACCTTGGATTTTATAGAATTTAATAAGGAAAATCCATTTTTTCTTTATGTGGCATCGATTATTCCACATGCAGAACTTGCGGCGCCAGAGGAAATCTTAGAAACTTATAGAGGTAAATTTCCTCCAGAAAAAGCTTATAAAGGTGTGGATGACGGACCGGAGTACAGGAATGGCCCCTATGAATCACAGAAAGAAACCCACGCTGCCTTTGTGTCTATGGTTCACATATTGGATAAGCAAGTAGGGGAGATCATGGCCAAATTGGAAAAGCTTGGCATAGCCGAAAATACCATTGTAATATTTACTTCGGACAATGGTCCGCACACTGAAGGAGGTGCCGACCCCGATTACTTTAATAGCAATGGCCCCTTTAAGGGCACCAAGAGAGACCTTTATGAAGGAGGTATAAGGGTCCCGTTAATTGTGAAATGGCCAGGGCACGTAGAACCTAATACCAGAACCGATCACGTTTCTGCATTTTGGGACGTATTTCCTACGTTTTCAAATATTGTGAATATGGAGGTTCCGCCTTCCTTGGATGGTGTTTCTTTTTTGCCTACCCTATTGGGTAACGATAAGGATCAAAAAGAACATGAATACCTGTATTGGGAATTTCATGAGAAAGGCGGTCGACAAGCAATCCGAAAAGGTAATTGGAAGGCCGTTAAGTACAATGTATTTAGTCCATCGGATGCGCCAATAGAGCTTTATGACCTTGATGCCGATCTGGGCGAGGAGAATAATCTTGCACAAGATTATCCGAAGGTGGTAGAGGAAATGAAAAATATTTTTGAACAGGCCAGGACGCCTTCAGAAGTGTTTACCTTTGATCAAGGCACTTATTTGAATGTCGAATAAAAATAGTTAGTAGTTGATTAGTTAATTTTTTATTGCAAAAAAGGGCTCCTATGTTGTGAAGCCCTTTTATGTTTTACAAAAGGTTGAATGTTCAAGGTTTTTACATAATTTCAATGGTAATATTGGAACTAGTAAATGGAAATTAATACTAAAATCGTTTTCAAAAAGTATGCACAATGAAACTTAATAAAATATTTACCCTAAAAGATTTAATGGTTCTGTTAATCCTTATAGGGATGACCTCTAATTCCTATCCCCAAGGAAAGGCAAAACCCAATGTTCTTTTTTTAGTGATAGAGGATACTTCTCCATATCTTTTTCCTGCCTATGGAAACACGAGTATCAAGACTCCAAATTTAGATTGGATGGCTGAAAATGGGGTAGTATTTAACAATGCCTTTGCCAATGCCCCGTATTGCTCCCCTGCTAGGTCTACACTTATCAGTGGTACCCAGGCTACCGTGTATGGCAATGATATCCACCGAGAAGGCCATATCCAAAAAGAACCCTATTTTTTAGTAAAAAAATTGACAGATGCGGGTTATTTTACCGTAAACAAGGGTAAAATGGATTACAATATAACTGGTAAGAAAACCAAAGAAATTTTAAAGACCGTTTGGAGTATGAATGGGGACAATGCTAGCTATAATGACCCTGCCAGGGCCGCAAAGCCCTTCTTTGGGCAATTCAATAACGTCTCTACCCATATGAGCAGAATGACAACCATTACCATTGACCGACGTTTAAAATGTGAGGTAGATCCCGGCAACGTGATTTTGCCTCCCCATGTGCCAGATCTTCCCGAAATAAGGGCGGATTATGCGCTACACCTGGAGGGCGTACAGAATATTGATGAGTGGGTAGGCGTATTTTTGGATGATTTAAAAGAGCGTAAGCTTTTGGAAAATACCATCATTTTCTTTTTTTCAGATCATGGAGGGTGTTTGCCAAGGGGAAAGGCCTTTCCATATGATACGGGACATCGAGTGCCAATGATCGTTTATGCGCCTGAAAGATATAAAAATCAATTGCCCGTGGCTATAGGAGAGCGATCTGATAGGATGGTGAGTTTTGATGATTTTATCCCCACAGTTCTTAGTTTGGCCGGAGTTAAGCCACCAAATTATGTAACGGGCAAGCCATTTATGGGCAAATATACGGAAGAAGCCCGGGAATACGTTTATACCTTTCGGACCAATACTGAAATGCATTTTGATCCCTCTCGGGGCGTACACGATGGTGAATACCACTACATTAGAAATTACACGCCCCACAAAATACATGCCCTAACCCAGAGTTTTCAATGGCAAATGCCGGCCCAATTGGCTTGGGATAAAAGCTATATGGCCGGTAATACATCAATCTCACACAATTCTTATTACGAGCCTCATCCCACGGAAGCACTGTATAATTTAAAGAGTGATCCATGGGAGCAAAATAACCTTGCCGCCGAGCCTGCTTACCAGACCAAATTGGCGGAATTAAGGGAGGCAAATAATAGATATATAAGACAGGTAAAAGATCTAGGTTTCCTTTCTTGGGAGGAACGTACTGCCCTAACTCAACAGGGAAAGGACTTTTACAGTTGGGCTAGGGAAATCAATTATCCTTTGTCCGACTTAATTTCCTTGGCGGAAAAGGCATCCGATGGCATAATGGAGGATTTGCCTATATTTTTGGACAACCTAAAAAGCGATAAGTCCTCCTTTCGCTTTTGGGGTATTTCCGGCTTGGCCCATTTGGCGCAAAGAGGTAAATTAAAAGCTATTCCAAAAGAAATTAGGCCTTTATTGGATCCTAATGAAGATGAAGACGTTTCAGCTTTAGCAGCCGAAATATTGGTAAGGATGGGAGAAGAAGAGAGAGGCTTGAGGTTTCTATTGTCCAAATTCAAACCTATGGGTTTCGCCATATCATCTTTAGAGAATTTATGGGACAAAACAACTCCTATAGAAAATGAGCTTATAAGCCTGGCCATTGAAAGCCAGGATGAAAAAACAAGACTCTTTGCCAGGAGCTTACTTATAAAACAGGGAAAAATGGGTGTAGGGGAATTGTATGGGCAAAAACAGATAGATAAGAATTACAAAACCTATCTTAATAGGGTAGATAACTACTTACAGAACCTACCTAATACCGAGGTCCTGGATAATGGGAAGTAGTAAGGTTACATTAATCCTTGCAGTTTTTTTAACAATCAAATTAGTTCTAAAAATCATGAAGTGTTTTACGACTATCCGAAAAAAAGTACTTACCCAATTTCTTATCCTACTGTTCACCCTTTACGGCAGTGCGCAGAACGCAGGAAAAATTGTAAGCGATAGCCAGAAGCCCAACATTATCTACATTCTTGCGGATGATCTTGGGTATGGCGATTTAAGTTGTTTTGGACAAAAGAAATTTTCAACACCAAACATTGATAAGTTGGCAGAACAAGGTATGATTTTTACCCAACATTATGCAGGGTCAACGGTCTGTGCCCCGTCCCGATCTTCGTTGATGACTGGGCAGCATACGGGACATACACCAATTAGAGGTAATAAAGCAGTGCCGTTGCCTGCTGAGAGTGTAACATTGGCGGAGGTCTTAAAAGAAAAAGGTTATACCACAGGTGCTTTTGGGAAATGGGGTATGGGATATGCTACCACTGAAGGGGATCCCTTAAATCAAGGTTTTGACCATTTTTACGGCTATATCAATCAATCCTTGGCACATAATTACTACCCCTATTTTTTATGGGACGATGGTAAAAAAGTTGTTTTAGAAGGGAATAAGGGCAAAGCTACTGCAGAGTATGCTCCCAGTTTGATCCATAAAAAAGCGCTCGACTTTATTGATAGAAATAAAGACAACCCCTTTTTTCTTTATTATCCGTCTATCATGCCGCATGCAGAACTTGTGGCACCTAGCCACTATATGGATAAGTTTAAGGGAACCTTGGAGCCGGAGAGTCCGTACAAGGGAGTTGACGATGGTCCCAAATATAGAAAAGGCCCCTACGCATCCCAAGAATATCCACATGCTGCCTTTGTAGCCATGATAAATGTACTGGATGATCAGGTGGGGGAAATTATGCAGAAGGTTGGGGAGCTTGGCTTGTCCGATAATACCATAATTATCTTTACCTCGGATAACGGACCACATAAAGAAGGGGGTGCCGACCCTGATTATTTTGATAGCAATAGCATTTATAGGGGTTACAAGAGAGATTTGTACGAGGGTGGAATTCGTGTGCCTATGATTGCCAGTTGGCCCGATAAAATTAAAAAAAACACGAAATCGGACCATATTTCCGCCTTTTGGGATGTCTTGCCTACCATGGCCGACCTTTTGGATATAAAAGTGGAATCGGAAATAGATGGAATATCATTTTTGCCTACGTTACTGGGTAAAAAGAACCAAAAGAATCACGATTATTTGTATTGGGAATTTCATGAACGTGGCGGGAGACAAGCTTTATTGGCCGGGAATTGGAAATTAATTAGATATAATGTAAATGATGATGGAGATTATGAGCTGTACAACTTAAAAGAAGATCCCGGTGAAACCAGAAATGTCATAAAGGACTACCCCAAAAAGGCCAAGGGACTCATTGGGGAATTAAATAAAAGTAGAACGCCTTCCAAGGAATTTCAATTTAAATAATCGTAGATACAGGTATGATCAAGAATTGGAAATTATTACCGGTTGGGCCATTCTCTAAATATTTTAAAATAAAATTCAATATTGTTTTTGCTGTCCTTACCTGTCATTTTGCTTTTTCACAGGAAAGGGAGATGGTCAAGGTGAACATTTCCACAGATAAGGAATATCAGACCATACATAACTTTGCAGCTTCCGACGCATGGGCGGCCCAGTTTACGGGCTTATGGCCAGATGATAAAAAGAACCTAATGGCCGATTGGTTGTTTAGTTTGGAAAACAATACGGATGGTTCCCCAAGAGGAATAGGACTGTCCGCCTGGCGTTTTAATATTGGGGCAGGAAGTGAGGCCCAAGGTGAAGAAAGTGGGATTAAGGATTCTTGGAGAAGGGCTGAAGGCTTTTTACAGGATAATGCAAATTATGATTGGCACCAACAGGCGGGGCAACAATGGTTTCTTCAGGCAGCAAAAGAAAGAGGGGTAAATCAGTTCATAGCGTTTGTGAATAGTCCGCCCATACAAATGACCAGAAACAACAAGGCACATTCCAAGGACGGATTGGCGGCTAATCTATCCTATGACAGGTATGTGGATTATGGGGTGTTCCTAGCAAATTTTCTTCACCATTTTAGGGATAGTCTTGCCATTGATTTTGATTACATAAGTCCTTTCAACGAGCCCCAGTGGGAATGGAAAGGTGGGCAGGAAGGTTCGCCCTGGAACAATGATGAATTGGCGAATGCCACTAGGGTAATAGATTCGATTTTTGCCACTGCAAACCTCAATTCAAAGATAGAAATCACTGAAGCCGGTCAAATCGACTATTTAACAGGTGAAAAAGAAAAGTACCACAATAGGAGCAATCAGATTGAAACATTTTTTAGTCCTGTCAGTCCCAATTATCTGGGGAATTTAAGATCCGTAGCGCCAAAGATAGCGGCACATAGTTATTTTACTACTTGGGACATTTCAAAACTTAAAAAGGAAAGGGAGCGAATAGCCAAAAAACTGGAGGAATATCCTTCCCTGGAATATTGGATGAGCGAATATTGTATTTTGGAGAACAATGAGGAGATTAAGGGAAAAGGGAGGGATTTAGGGATGAAGACGGCACTTTATGTGGCCCGTCTTATCCATGCGGATCTAACCATTGCCAATGCGAGTGCCTGGCATTGGTGGTTGGCTATGAGTCCCTACGATTTTAAGGACGGACTTATCTATGTGGATAAGGAGACTAATGACGGAGATTTTTACGATTCCAAATTGTTATGGGCCTTGGGTAATTATTCCAGGTTTATCAGGCCGGGAGCCAAAAGGGTGTCTGTTGCCTATGATAACTATAATACAGAGGAAAACCTAAAGGACGGGGTGCTGCTATCCGCCTATAAAAATACCGATGATAGTTTGGTGCTGGTTGCAATAAATCAAAGTGATGCCGTAACGGATATAAAATTGAATGTGCCCTTACCGCCCAATACCAAAATAGAGAGGTATATTACCAGTGAATCTCACAATCTTAGTAAAATACCCAACGGTCAATTTGGTAAAGGTAAAATACAGGTCCTGGGTAAATCGCTCACCACATTTGTTTTTAATGTTGGTGAATAAAGCGTGTAGGACTAAATTCTTAAATTAAAAAACTATATAATGACTACTAAATTCATTCCTCTGTTTACCTTGGTATTTGCGTTGTCATGCATTGGTCAAACTGTTAAACGGCCCAATATAGTTCTTATTTTGGTAGATGATATGGGGTTTGCCGAATTGGGATGTTATGGTAGCCCAATTATAGAAACCCCAAATCTGGATTCATTAGCTGAAATGGTTTACGTTTTGCCCAGTTTTATAATACCGCACGTTGTTCACCATCCCGAGCATCACTTTTAACAGGTTTATATCCGCATCAAGCAGGAATGGGGTATTTGGATCGTATGGATGTAGCGGTAGGCACACTAATTAAGGGATTGAAAGAAAGAGGTCAATTTGAAAATACACTGATTGTATTTATGTCAGATAATGGAGCTAACCCAGAACAAGGCCCTTTTGGAAAATATAGTGGTAAAGAAATATGGGGAACTGTTGATTCTAAGGTTTATCAAGGCCAATCATGGGCTACTTATTCCAATACTCCTTTTAGAAGATATAAACATTTTACGCATGAAGGAGGTATTTCCACTCCTCTAATTGTTCATTGGCCCAAGGGGATTTCCAAATTTAAAAATGGCCAAGTTATTCAGAATGAATCACACATAATAGACATAATGCCAACCTTGGTAGAAATCACCAATGCCACTTATCTCTCAGAATTAAATGGGCATGTGATACAACCAATGGAAGGAGAAAGTCTTATGCCCATTTTTAAAAGTAAATCATTTCGCAGAACAGAACCAATTTATTGGGAGCATGAGGGTAACAGGGCGGTTAGAAGTGGTCAGTGGAAAATAGTTTCGATAAACCATAAACCATGGGAATTCCCTATGGAAGTAAAGCGGAAAAAGAAGCGAATATTTACTCTTACGATGTGGTGATAGCATCGGCAGACCATATTTATGGTCCATATAACGATCGTTATACAGCAGTTACGGGTGGGGGACATAACAATTTTTTTAAGGACAAAGAAGGCCAATGGTGGAGTCCCATGTTCGGCAATCCTCGGGGAGACCTTTTGGATCGACCTTTTATAGCAAGACCCGCTATTGTTCCCATTATTTATAATAAGGGGAAATTAATGGTTGATACGAACAGGAAATTATAAACTTCAACCTGATACAGATAAAACACCATAGTTTGCACATTATAAGCTTTGTCCTTAACTAAGGTTGCGTACAAGGACGGATTACTCCGATAATCTTACAAAATCAATGCCCTATCTCACAGGAACATCCCGTATGTGTTTCCCCGTGCCAATCAAAGGCGGGGGCATAATCGCTTAGTTCCCAGTAGAAAGGGCTTCTAGGTTTATCATAGTTTCCAATCTCGTTCATGGTCTCTGTATCGTACAGACGTCCATTGATCATGGTATAGATTATGGAATTGGAATTTTGAATATCCACCAATGGATTTTTGTCCAATACGATGAGATCGGCCAATTTTCCCTTTTCCAAGGAACCCAGTTCATCTCCCATTCCAAGGTATGAGGCTCCGTTAATGGTGGCTGCTTTTAAGGCTTCCATATTGCTCATCCCTCCTTGGGCCAACATCCATAGTTCCCAATGCGCACCAAGACCTTGCAATTGCCCATGGGCACCGAGGTTTATTTTTACACCGGCGTCGGCCAATTTTTTGGTAGCGTTGGCAACCAGGATATGCCCGTTTTCATATTCCTTAATAGGCGCCATGGTACGATGCCTGGAACGTGCATCGATCACACTTCTTGGGGTATATTTTAAAAGCTTTTCGTTTTCCCAAACATTGGTGGTCTGGTACCAAAAATATTCCCCATTCAATCCGCCGTAATTAACGATCAGGGTAGGGGTGTAGGCAGTTTCACTGGCCGACCATAATTGTAGTACATCATTGTAAATGGGGGCCACCGGTATATTGTGTTCTATGCCTGTATGCCCGTCAAGAATCATGGACATATTGTGAAAGAAGGTGGACCCTCCTTCCGGGACTACTTCTATCTGTTTCTCATGGGCCGCTTTAATGATCTGCTGTCTTTGGTCACGTCTGGGCTGATTGTAGCTTTTTACGGAAAATGCACCAAAGGCTTTGGTCCTTAGAATAGCGGAACGAGCATCTTCCAAATTGTTCACTGTAGCCTTGAAATCACCGTCCGCACCATATAAAATAACTCCTGTGGAGAAAATTCGGGGTCCCACCATAGTCCCTGCCTTCACCATTTCCGATTGGGAAAATACCACTTCGGTATTGGCCGAAGGATCGTGGGTAGTAGTTACACCAAAGGCTAGATTGGCATAATAGGGCCAGTGTTTTTGAGCGCTCAATCCATACCTAAAATGACTAAGATGTGCATGTGCATCCACTAATCCAGGCATTATGGTCTTACCGCGAACATCAAAAATTTTGGCATCGTCAGGGATGTTTACAGCATCGCTGGAACCAAGGTTTGTAATTCTATTGCCGTTAATGATGATGGTACCGTCCTCTATAACTTTATCATTGTTCATAGTAATGAGCCTGGCACCTTTTAGGGCAATGGTACCCTTTGGTCTGTCGGTTGGTAGGTTGAGGTTGATTTTTATGCCTACAGTGTCCATCGCCGAAATGCTATCCGGAGCCCCCTCCAAGAAGGTAAACCGCTGGTTGATGGCAGTATTGAAATAGGCATCGCCCAAGGTCCAATAAAGTTTGCCGCTATTGGAAGACCAATGTAGGTTGATGCCGGCATCGCGAGCTACTTGAGCCACTGGAACATTGGTGGCATTGCCATCCAGTTCAATAGTATTGCCTGTTTTGGGCAGGGCTGCAATATATACTTTGTACAAATTTGTAAAGGCCAACCATTTATCATCAGGACTGGGGATGATCCGTTGTGCGTATTTGGATTTTACAATTTCCCGTACTTCCTGGCCCTGAAGGTTGACCGATTTCAAGGTCTTGGTAATGTTCCCTAAAAGATAGCCACCGGTTTGGAAGTAGATCCGACTGGCATCTTTATTAAAACTTGGAAATATACCTTCCTTTACCACTAATTTTTTATTGGTACTGATACCGGATTTTCTGGATTCACTTATTTCCATAAGATAGATTCCGGGCTCTTTGGTATTTACATATCCCTGATGTTGATTCCCATTTTCTTCGCGGTATACAATATGGTTGTTGTTGATGGGGGAAAAACTGGGTTCTCTATAAATGGCCTTTTCAGGGGTTAATTTAATAGGACTACTTTTGCTGGAGGATAGGTCCAGCCTATGGATGGCCCCCATATGCTCATCGTTCCAAGTTACGTATACTAAGTATTTTCCGTCCTTGGAAAAGGCAGGTTCATATTCCAGATCCGTTCCCTTGGTAAGTCGGGCAGGGATGCCATAGGGAAGTGATTTCTTCCACAGGTAACCGGCCGCATGGAAAACCAGCATTGTTCCATCGGGGGAGGTAACCGCATTGCGTATGGCTTTCGGGGTAAAAGTATCCGGAGCTGCCTTGTTTTGAAATTTAAGGGCATTCACAATTTTATGTTCTGCCGTAGCCTTAAAGGGAATATCACTAGCTTTCAGGGAATTGAGGTCAATTTTTTTGATTTTCCCCTGTACCCAAATAATGATGGCGCTATCATCTGGGGTAAAATTGAATCCCGTATAAGGGCCAAATATGGCCCATGCTTCCTGTTGGTCCTTGCTGAGTTGGTCATAAACAGGCCATTCCCTCCCGGTTTTAAGATCGTGCAGATAGAGCACTGTTTTTTCCCTTACCCTTTTTACAAAGGCCATTACATCGCCTTTGTGGGAAATTACGGGACGTATGGCTCCTCCAGGTCCGCCGGTCACCCTTTCTATTTCCCCATCTTCCAGGTTATAACGGTTTATAACATAAATCTGGCTATTGGGATCCTTATTGTACTGAAATTCCCCACCAGGATAAACGTCTTCGCTATAGTACACATATTTGCCATCCGGTGAAGCCCAAGGTTCCCCAACATCCTGTTGGTCGTTTTTCTTTTTGGTAAGCTGAATACCCTTACCGCCAGATTTATGGTACATCCATATTTCGCCCGCACCTAGGGAGCGGGTGGAGGTAAAATGTTTACGGCAAAAAATATAGTTTCCATCTACGGACCAAACCGCATTGTTAACCAATCTAAAATCCTCCTTGGTGATCTGTTTGGCTTCGGAACCGTCGGTGTTCATCACCCAAATATTGTCGCCACCACCAGCATCACTGGTAAAGCTGATATGTTTTCCGTCCGGGCTGTACCTAGGTTGCACTTCAAAGGCATGGCCGCCCCGTATCAGAGTGGCGTTGCCCCCACTGATGGGCATGGTATAGATGTCGCCCAGCATATCAAAAACGATCTGCTTCCCATCCGGACTTACATCCAGGCTTATCCAAGACCCTTCGTTAGTGGTAATGGAAACATCTTTAAAGGGCAGGGCAGGGGTGTTGACATCCCATTTGTCCTTTTTGGCTTCTTCTTTATCCTGTGAAAAGGAGGTATGGCAAATAAGTAATAGAAGGGCTAATACGATGCTGTTTTTCATAGGTGGAGCTACTTGTAAAATGATGTTCTTCACTTAGGTTTCAATTAAAAGTTTAAAGATAGTATTTTGGTTTAAATTGCCCTATGGAAACATGGTTTTGTACCTTGGGAACAGCGTATAGTGTAAGGGATGTGCGAAGTCTGGAGACTTCGCACATGGGTAGGAGATATTATGTTTGGAATTGGTCAGATCGATAAAGAATGAAATTATAGGGTAAATCGAAATTGGGCACTATGAAGGAGCACGAAGTCTATAGACTTCGTGCAGTGATGTTAATTAGGCATTGGGGTATCTTTAAATAACCTCTGTTTTACCAGGAATGGGGATGGTGTAATTTCCATCTTTTCCTGGCATATCCGGCATTTTGGCATCCCATGTAAATGCTTCAGGTAGAATACTTCTTTTGGAAGCCAAGACTTGATCTATATTAAACCTTTGACCTGAGTGAATGGACATTCGGCCCATGATGGTGGTCAAGGTTGATTTTGCACCGTATTCAACCTGGTTTATGGGTTTGTTGTTTATGATTGAGTTAATAAAATTGGACTGACATTTTTGGGAAGACCCTAATGTTTCTTCCTTGTTGCGATATCTCCAAATTAATTCACCAGCCGCATTGAATATTTGGGATTTATCATCGGCATAGCCCTTTGTTCCCCGAATATGAAATCCACTCTTGTTCCAGTTATTGTCTATATTTCTACATTGAACGTGTAATTTTACTTTATTTGGGTATTCGTATTCTGCGTAATGATGGTCAAAGGTATTTCCTTGATTGGGTCCGGAATACGCCTGCCTCCCACCTAATCCATTTACCGTAATTGGATAATCGTCCATAATCCAATTCATAAGGTCTATTTGATGAATTGCCTGCCCTGCCAGTTGCCCGCCCCAAAGCCAAGTAAAATACCTCCAATTCCTCATCTGATAATTCATTTCGGACTGTTCCGGTTGTCTTGGGAAAATCACGGGAGCACCTACATTATAATAAACGTCCAAGGAAGTAATGTTACCAATCTCACCATTATCTATTCTGTCCTTCATTTCTTGATAACCACTTTCGTAACGCAATTGTAGTCCAACACCAATGCTCAAATTTTTTTGCTTTGCAATCTTGTTGGTTTCCATTATTTTTAAATACCCTGGGATGTCAACAAATAAGGGTTTTTCCACAAAAGCATGTTTTCCGGCTTCAACAGCAGCTTCTAAATGTATTGGGCGGAACGGGGGAGGTGTTGCCAGGATAATAACATCACAATGTTCCAAAACTTTTTTATAGGCGTCAAATCCAACAAATCTCCGGGTGTCGGGTATATCTACCTGATCAGGAAAGCTATTTTTTAAATTTTGATGGGCACTCATAAGCCTGTCTTCAAAAACTTCGCCAAGTGCTACTAATTTTACATTGGAAGAAGTGCCCAGTGCCTCATAGGCAGCCCCTGTACCTCTTCCACCACAACCTACCAGTCCAACTTTTAGTACGCTTTTATCATTATTGGCACTATTTCCAAAGGCATTCATGGGTACTCCGCCAATTAGAGTTCCGCTTGCAAGGATGACCCCTGTTTTTACAAAATCTCTTCTGCTTCGGGCTGTTCTCTTTTTGTTCATCGTTGAAGGTTTTAATATTATAGTTATAATTAAATTGTCTACTGTGACATTTAGTTTTCTTATTTATAATCCAACTTTATTAGGGAAACTCAATTTTGAGAAGTCAGTAAGACACACTTAAAATTGCAAGTTGAACTAATCCCGCCTTTTTCGGCAGGCCCTGAGGTTTAATTCCTTTTATTTAAAAAAAAGGAAATAGATACTGTAAATGGACATTAGTATCAAAATTGAAATACCAATAATGCCCAGGGCAGTGGTGAACATATTATTTTTGAGTCCTTCCGAAATTCTTTTTCCGTTTGAAAAAATCAGAATTATAACCGCAATCATAGGTACTATCATGATGGTTATGCCTTGTGCGAAAATGATGAGTTCCAAAGGAAGCGATCCAAATATGTGAGCTATGGTGGCACCTATCAGGATTACCAATATAATCATGGCACGAACTTTCAATTTTCGAAGGTTACTAATACCGAACAGAGTGTCTGCCAAGATTACGCCCCCTATGGTTGCATTGCCGATCATTGATGAAAAGGACGCCGCAAAAAAACCGATCATGAACGCATATGATGTAAAGGGGCCGAAAAGAGGTTCCAAGGCCATGCCTAGGTCGGAAGCACTAAGCACGTCTATATTATTGCTTTTTAGAACCGATGCGGCACAAATCATGACCAAGGTAGAAAGCATACCAAGGATAATGATTCCCGTTCTACTTTCCCTTAAACTATCTTTCTTATCTGCAATGCCAACACCTTTTTCCTGGGTAAGATAAGATTGATAAAAGGCTCCGACTATTGAAAAGCTGGAAGCGGTGAGGGTTATGATAAAATATTCGGACCCATCAGGGACAGATGGGATGATTCCCATAAGTATTTCTTGAATATTTGGGGCCACCATGATTATGGTCAGTAAAAAGGACGTCAACATCAGAATCACCAATCCGATCATCAATTTCTCCAGAATTTTGTAAAAAGATTTAAAGAATAAGAGAAATATGGCCAGAGAGGTAAATATTAATATCCAAATCCACATGGGGGTGGAAAACAACTCGGAAAAGGCCAGGCTGGCTCCAACGGTATTCCCAGCTTGAAAGGAGGCTGTGGTCAAGAAGATGCCGAGGCCAACTAGCAAGGCCGTCCGCTGGCCGATTTCAGTCTTAATACGCGATATAAAAGAATCCTTACTGTACAGTCCAATTTTGGTGGACATGTTGGTAAAAGCTGTCATTAAGATCATGGATAGCAATAGAACCCAAATTAAAGAATAGCCATAATTGGCACCTAGCTTGGTGTTAATGGTAAGGCTTCCAGGTCCAAATACCAAAGCCGCTGTAATAATGCCAGGGCCGAGTTTCTTTAGAAAGGATTTGGGTGCCTGCCCAATAGGGCTTTTGGGGGCAGTCTTTTTTATTAAACTCATTGCGTATTATTTTTTATGATGACCAAAGGGCAAATTACAAATTTTTAGAAGCCTTGGGGTGTATAATTTCAATTGGATTACAAGTTTCTGATTTCATGTAAACCAATTTCGTCCATTTAAATTCTATATAAAGGTTCGTAAACGGCTGATTTTTGTTTAACAAATATATCCAATAAATTTTTAAATAATAAGGAATAATAAATAAAAACGTAAAAAATACTTTCGTTTACTTAAAAGTTTAGTTACATTTGATTTCTTTTAAGATTAATTTTGATATTGAAAGTATGATTGAAAATAAAAACGGGACAAGTCCAAGTTATACGGCCACCGAAATAATGGGTCAACCTTATTTGTGGAAAAGGACCTATGAAGATGTTGTTGCTGCGAAACAGGAATTGTCCGCTTTCCTAAATAAAGTGTTGGTATATGATAATCTAAGGGTTATTTTGACAGGAGCCGGTACTTCGGCTTTTATTGGAGACGTGCTCCATAAAAAGTTTCAGAAAAATTTTGGGAGGTCTACCGAGGTAATCGCATCAACTGATTTTATTTCGCATCCTGCGGATTATATAATGGATTCCGAACAACCGGTATTGATGGTGTCATTCGCCCGTTCCGGCGATAGTCCGGAAAGCGTTGCGACCGTAGATCTGGCAAATGAATATTGTACCACAATCTTTCACTTGATAATCACTTGTAATGCTACCGGTAAGCTTGCCAATTTGGCCGATCTTGATAATTCTTTTGTGTTGTTGATGCCGGCAGGGGCCAATGATAAAGGCTTGGCAATGACTGCATCCTTTACCACTATGCTTTTGGCGGGAATCTTGGTGTCTGATATTAAGGGATTGGAACGGAATAGGAAACACGTGGAACAATTGGAGAGGTATGGGAAAACTATTCTAAACAAATATGCCCAAAAGATCAAGGCCGTGGCAGCTCTGGAATTTAACAGGGTGGTTTTCTTAGGGTCAGGTGCTTTAAAAGGGATTGCTAGGGAGTCCCATTTAAAAGTACAGGAATTATCGGATGGGCAAGTAGTGTGCAAATACGATTCCTTTCTGGGATTAAGGCATGGGCCTAAAGCGGTAATCAATGAATCTACTTTGGTAGTGTATCTTTTCTCCAATGATGATTTTGTAAACAATTATGAGTACGACCTGGTCAGATCTATAAATCGACAAAAAGAAAAGTTGTACGAGATTGGAATCGGTGAGGTGATAAAAAATAAAGAATCAATTTCTTTGGACTTGTCCATTGAAGTGGCCGAATCCAATAACATTCCCGAAGAATTTTTTGCTGTGTGCGCTGTGCTTCCCAGTCAGCTCTTAGGGTTGTTCAAATCCCTGGATTTGGGTCTTTCGCCTGATTCCCCTTCGGTAAATAATTCCATTAATCGAGTAGTGCAAGGGGTTGAAATTTATAAGATCAAAAAAAAGGTATAAAATTAACATTCTAGATAGATTTTCCTGTAGTCGTTATGCAATCACAGAAATAGTGATAATTTAGGAATGATATAGGAAAATATTCAATAATGTTCGAAAATTTAGTTTATGACTAGGGAATTTGATGTCATAGTTGTGGGGGAGCTCAATGTGGATTTGATTTTTAATCAGGTCAATGGCTTTCCTGTAGTTGGAAAGGAAATTTTGTCGGATCACATGACTTTGACCTTGGGCAGTTCTTCTGCCATATGTGCAAGTAATTTAAGTTCCTTGGGCTTAAAAGTAGCGTTTATCGGTAAGATCGGCAATGATGTTTTTGGGCAATTTATAATTGAAAAACTAAATAGATCCGGTGTTGATACTTCAATGTTGATGATTGATGGGGACCTTAAGACGGGTGCCACGGTAGCACTCAGTTATGGCGAGGATAGGGCTATGATAACACATCAAGGCGCAATGTCGCATTTGGGATTAAATGATATTGATGAAGATCAGTTGTTACGGGCCAAACACCTTCATTTTTCTTCTTATTTTTTTCAGCCAGGTTTTAAAAATAATGTCCATAGGTTATTTGAAATGGCCAAAAATGTGGGAACTACCACTTCCTTGGATGTGCAATGGGATCCGGCTGAAACATGGGAACTTAATTTGGGCCAGGTGCTTCCTTATGTGGATGTTTTTATTCCCAATGAGGTAGAGCTTAAAAAATTGACTGGGCTTTCGAGTGTTGATCGGGCCATTGAAAGTATTAAAAATATTAGCAACTATGTAGTGGTCAAATGTGGAAGTAGTGGGTCCGTTATGTACTACGATAATAAAGAGGTGAGGCAAAATCCTTTTTTGAATAAGGATGTGGTTGATACTATTGGCGCGGGCGATAGTTTCAATGCGGGTTTTATTTCAAAGTTTATAAAGGGGGCTTCCCCCGAAGAGTGTCAAGAATTTGGAAACTTAATCGGTGCCATTTCCACTACCAAAGCAGGTGGGACCGGGGCTTTTAAAAATCTAGACGGGATAATGGAAATTGCAAGGAATAGGTTTAATTATCAGGAATCAAAAGAATGAAATTACAGGACAAGTTTATAGAGTTAAGGAGTAAACGACAGGGGATTCTGGCCACTAATTTTTATAATTATGAAACACTAAAAGGTGTTTTATTGGCGGCAAAAGCCAAGGAACAACCAATTATTTTACAATTGACCAGAAGTTCTATAGATTATATGGGACTTCCTGTAGCATTTCAAATGGCCAAATCCATGTTGGATTATCACGGAGTTGAAGGTTGGGTGCATTTGGATCATGGGGACTCCTATGACTTGGTGGCCCAATGTTTGGATGCGGGATTTGATTCGGTAATGATCGATGCCAGTGAAAAGTCTTTTAGTGAAAATATTGCGGTTACGAGTAAAGTAGTGAAATTGGCCGAAAGGTATGGTGCCAATGTAGAGGCGGAACTCGGTTATATTGCCAAATTGGGTCAGGATAAGGAAAAAGGAGGTTTTACCCAGCCTTTGGAGGCCAAGGAATTTGTGGATGCCACAGGTGTAAATGCCCTGGCCATTGCTATTGGTACTGCCCATGGTTTTTATGATAAGGAGCCGGAGTTACAACTTGCAAGGCTTTCTGAAATCGCAGCAATAACCAATGCAACATTGGTGTTGCACGGCGGCTCCGGTGTTCCAGGGGATAGTCTTAGGGAGGCGGTGGACAGAGGGATTTGTAAAATAAACCTTGCTACTGAAATCAAAAATATTTTTATGCAGACCTTGAAAGCAAAGCTATTGACCAATGAGGAAATTGATTTACGAAAAGTTTTTCCGGTAGCAACCGATCAAATTGTTGGATTGGTAAAGGATAAATTGGATATTGTAAAAAATTTGAAATAACGTGCTTGGAATTCAGTCCTATATTTTGGACGGGCCAAGCTCATCTAGTTTTGTAGCATAACAGATAGGTAAATGAATGTTATCTCTTTAACACGGGACCTAATAAAATTCAATACAATAAACCCTCCGGGCAATGAGGAAGAGGTTGCCAGATATGTGGGTGCCATTCTAGCCGATCATGGGTTTGATGTGGATTATCCCAAATATTCCGAAGGGCGGTTAAATGTGGTGGCCACCAAAGGTCTTTCTGGGCAAGTGGCCCCCATTGTACTTACGGGACATTTGGATGTTGTTCCGCTTGGGGCTAAGGAATGGAAAACAGACCCGTTTGAGGGTAAGGTGTTTGATGGTAAATTGTTCGGGCGCGGTTCCTCCGATATGAAGGGGGGCATAGCGGCCATGATGATGGCAGCAATACAGTGTTTTAATAATGACCCGCCCAAGGGAGGGGTGAAACTAATTTTTACGGCAGATGAAGAGTTGGGGTGCAATGGAGCAAGGCATCTACGTGGGAGTGGTTATGATATTGGAAGTGCAAGCGCTATGCTGGTTGGTGAGCCTACTTCCAATGCACCTCTGATTGGGCACAAAGGAGGCTTGTACATAAATGCAAAAACTACCGGGGTTACCGCGCATTCTTCCATGCCAGAATTGGGGGATAATGCAATTTATAAAGCTGCGAGGGCGATAAATAGCATTGAAAAATTGAAATTTGATGTTTTGGAAGATAATTTGTTGGGGTTTCCCACCATTAATGTAGGTACATTTAAAGGCGGATTGAACTTAAATTCGGTACCTGATAAAGCCGAATTTACTATTGATGTTAGATCAACCCCGAAATTGGATAATGCGATGGCCTTTGCAATCCTGGACAAAACTTTGGGACCAGAGGTGGACCTGGTAAAAATGGTCGATTTAGACGCTATTGCTACTGCCGAGAATCATTCTTTTGTAAAATTGGTGGCCCAGGTTTGCAGTGTAGATTTTAACGCGGCAGAAATACAAAAGGCAGCTAGTTATTTAACCGATGCCTCCGTACTTACTCCTTGGCTAAATAATGTACCCACGATCATCTTGGGTCCGGGGGAGGCACATATGGCCCATCAAACAGATGAATACTGCTATGTACATAAACTGGAGGAAGCTGTAGAAATATATAAGAAAATTATTCAGGAAAACGGTAAATTGAAATTGTAATGGAGCATCAAAAGTATTTTAAGGACGAAAATGAACTGGAAGAGGCATTGTCCAGGCCTACTTCGGAGTTGGTGGAAATGTTCAAAACCCTGGATGGGGATATTATATTATTGGGTGTTGCCGGTAAAATGGGAGTTTCCATGGCACGTATGGCCAAAAGGGCCTGTAAAATGGCCGGTATTGACAAACGGATTATTGGGGTCTCCAGATTTAGCGATAAGGGGCAACAGTCCTATCTTGAAGAAAGTGGCATTGAGACCATTAAGGGAGATCTTTTGGATCTGGAATTTATAAATAGTCTGCCGGAAGTGGAGAATGTTATTTATTTGGCAGGAATGAAATTTGGCACTGCGGGCAACGAATCCTTTACTTGGGCCATGAATTCCTTCTTACCTGGATTGGTGGCCCAAAAGTTCAAAAAATCAAGAATTGTGGCGTTTTCAACCGGATGTGTTTACCCCTTGGTTGATATCACTTCAGGCGGATCCAAGGAATCCGATACTCCAGAACCGGTAGGGGAGTACGCACAATCCTGTTTGGGAAGGGAACGCTTGTTCGAATATGGAAGTTTAAAGTTCGGAACTCCAGTAGTGCTTATACGATTGAATTATGCTGTGGAAATGCGGTATGGGGTATTAGTGGATATTGCTTCCAAGGTATACAATCAGGAAACATTGGATGTAACCATGGGCTATGCCAATGTTATCTGGCAAGGAGATGCCAATGAGATGATTCTAAGAAGTTTGCAGTATTGTACTTCCCCTGCGGCGCATTTGAATATTAGTGGGGCCGAATTGATCTCCGTGACCGAAGTGGCCAAGAAGTTTGGGAAAATAATGGGCAAGGAAGTGAAGTTAAAAGGTGTTGAGGCAAATTCGGCCCTATCGGTCGATGTCTCCAAGAGTATAGGACTGTTGGGAACTTCTTCGGTAGGTTTGGATCAGCTAATTGAATGGACTGCCCATTGGATCGGTTCTGACAAACGTTTGTTGGGCAAGTCAACCCATTTTGAGGTAAGGGACGGTAAGTATTAATAATTAAAGATTTGGAACATTGAGTAGTTTATTGACAGACGAATTGAAAGAATTATTGCAAGGAGGGCTGGCGATACCCGCCAATCCTACCGCTTTAACCCGCGATTTAAAATTGGACGAACGAAGACAGCGAGCCTTGTCCAGGTATTATTTGGATGCCGGGTCAGGGGGGTTGGCCATTGGGGTGCATACCAGTCAATTTGAAATTAGGGAAGTTGGGCTGTACCAACCTGTATTGGAATTGGGGAAGGAAGAAATGGATTCCTTTTTTAATAAAAGTGGGAAGCCGGTTTTTAGGATAGCAGGGGTATTGGGCAATACTGCACAAGCTGTACAAGAGGCCAAGATAGCGTCGGATTTGGGGTATCATGCAGTGTTGTTGGGCTTGGCGGCCTTAAAAGGTAAATCGAACAGGGAGTTGGTAGAACATTGTAGGGCCGTTGCAGAAATTATACCTGTAATTGGATTTTACTTGCAGACGTCGGTTGGGGGAGCTGTGTTGGATACGGAATTTTGGCGCGAATTTTCTAAGATTGAAAATGTTGTGGCTATAAAAATGGCACCATTTAATAGGTATAATACACTAGATGTGGTACGGGGTGTTGTGGAATCCGGAAGAGGTAAAGATATAGCGCTGTATACTGGAAATGATGACAACATTGTGGCGGATTTATTAACGGAATACCAAATCCCGACAGCAGCAGGGGTAATTAAGAAAAGAATAGTAGGTGGCTTGTTGGGACATTGGGCAGTTTGGAACAAAAAAGCAGTTGAACTTTTTGAAAGGATAAAAAATGCACCTCCTTCTGAAGCATTGGAACTTTTGTCGGTGGGTATTGGCATAACAGATGCCAATGCGGCCTTCTTCGATTCCAGGAATGGTTTCAAAGGGTCCATAGCGGGTATTCATGAGGTGTTGATAAGGCAGGGTTTACTTGAGGGCAACTACACCATTGATCCAAAAGAAAGGCTCAGTCCGGGTCAGAAAGAGGAAATAGATAGGGTATATGCCATGTATCCCGAATTGAACGATGATGGGTTTGTTAGTGAGAACTTGGATAAATGGTTGCGTTGATAAGGAGCTTTTTACAAGAACTGTTCCCTTGGTTTAAAAAAGGATGAAACTAGTGGAATAGTTTCAAAATAAATATTATTATTTGAATACGATATGAAAGAAAGTAAGAAGAAGCCCTGGTTGTTATATGCAATAGTTGCTACTGTGTTTTGGGGAGTATGGGGTGCATTTACCAGTGTTCCTTCGCGTAATGGGTTTCCGGATACATTGATCTATTGTGTTTGGGCCCTTACAATGATCGTCCCTGCTGTTTTTGTGCTTTGGCGGATCAATTGGAAGTTGGAAATGGATAAAAAAGCCATTTTATACGGTTTAATCATCGGTCTCTTGGGAGCTGGAGGTCAAATGATACTATTTTATGCGGTAACGATTGGACCAACGTATTTAATCTTTCCTATAATTTCCCTTTCCCCATTAATAACTATTGTACTTTCTCTTTTATTTTTAAAGGAGCGGACCGGTTTGTTGGGGGTTATAGGCATTCTTCTGGCCTTGTTCTCCTTGCCGTTATTTGAATATAGCGGGGACCTTCCAACTGAAGAGTTGGGTGAAAATGGAGCCCTATGGTTCGTACTTGCCATTTTGGTTTTGGTGGCTTGGGGTGTACAGGCTTATTTCATGAAGTTGGCAAATGGCTCTATGAGCGCGGAAAGTATATTTTTCTATATGATGATTACGGGAATTATGCTTATTCCAATGGCCTTTTATATGACGGATTTTTCCCAGGAAATTAATTGGGGTTGGGATGGTCCCTACTTAGCTGCGGCCATTCAAATTTTAAATGCTATCGGTGCCCTTTGCCTTGTATTTGCATTTAGGTATGGCAAGGCTATAGTGGTTTCTCCCATGACCAATGCCGGAGCTCCTCTGATGACCTCGATTATATCCTTGCTGGTGTTGGGTATAATGCCCGGACAATTTAAAGTAGTGGGAATTATTTTTGCTGTTATTGCGGCATTTCTTTTGGCAATACAGCCAGAAGGCAAGAAACCGGTCAAAGATTAGTTTTGGGAAATAGTGGCATGGGTTTCCTTGTGTAAGATTAAAATACGGCATGCCGCACTAGGTCATTGCCAAATTGCCGATCCAATGTGGTTGGTTTAAAGTCCACTATGTCCAGAACTGCTTTCATCTATTGATTGCCCTAGGTATTCTTTGGGGCATCAGTTTTAAACAATTTTCTGTTTCCCCTGTACTTTTCCAAATAACTTTCCAAATAACAGGGGATTGAGGTCTGGTAAATTTGGAACAATTTATTCGCAGTATTCGATTTTCAAGAAAGTTTCGAAAGGAATAATAAGGTTTTGGATGCTATATTGTGTTTAATGTTTAAATCAAAAATTAAAATCAATATTGTTTTTTTGTTCTTTTAAGGGGTCTATACTTGTGTATTTATAGGGTTTTATTACTTGCTTCCCAAAAAAATACAGTAAAGGGTATTGTTTTTTCTGCTCTGGGAAACCTTGATTCCGTATGAATTTAAATCATATCCAAAATGTAAATTTTGGCTGTATAGTATTTATTATAAGCCTTATACGTGGTTGGTGTGGGGGTGAAAATAATTGTGGTACGGCAGTTTTCGTTGTCGAGGACCTTTACGGTCTATTGTAAAAAGGTGTAAGTTTCATCAATCTTCTACTTCCTTTCAGATTTGTAACTCCATGGAGGATGTATCTTAAAAAATATGTCTTTTGAATGATTATTTACTTATTTAAATTGGTTTCGTATAGTTTACATTTGGATTAAAATACTTTCATAACATTATTTTTATGTAAAATATTTATTAATTTTTGTTGGTTATTATCATTCGACTTATTATATTGCAATGAATTAGTAGTATCTCTTACGAAATAGTATTGATTTTAACACTTTGAAATGAAGAACAACTTAAATTAACCAAAACTAGATAACTATGAAGAAAATTTTGATTTTTGCAATTTTTACACTTTGTGTTTCGCAAGTGTTTTCGCAAGAACGGTCGGTCTCGGGAACTGTGACCGATGCAAGTGACGGAACTCCCCTTCCAGGAGTGAATGTTATTATTAAAGGAAGCTCCACGGGAGTGTCGGCGGATTTTGATGGCAACTATACGATCAAGGTCCCCAACAATAATGTGTCCTTGGAATTTTCATACATAGGTTATGAAAGTCAGTCCGTAGCCGTAGGGTCCAGGTCGGTAATCAATATTGCCTTGAATACTTCCAGTACAGAACTTTCGGAGGTGGTCGTTACGGCCTTTGGTATAGAAAGGGAAAAGAAGGCCTTGGGGTATTCGGCACAGGAAATTGTGGGTGAATCCTTGACCGAGGCAAGAGAGGTCAATGTGGCCAATTCGCTAAAAGGTAAGGTAGCGGGTGTATTTGTTACTTCAGGCTCTGGTGGTCCTGCGGGATCTACCTTTGTTCAGATAAGGGGTAGTAGTTCCTTAAGCGGCAACAACCAACCTCTGTATGTAGTGGATGGGATTCCGATAAGTAACGATAACCTAAACCAAACGAATATTTTTGCAGGCCGGGATTTTGGTGATGGTATAAAGGATATCAACCCGGATGATATAGCTACTATTTCTGTTTTAAAGGGGCCAAATGCTGCTGCTCTTTATGGATCACGGGGTGCTAATGGTGTTATTTTGATAACAACCAAAAAATCCTCCTCCAAAAAAAGAATGGGGGTTACCTATAATTCCAATACCACTATAGAAATGGTGAATGTTATGCCCAAGTTTCAAAATAATTATGGAGTAGGGTATGATGATTCATTTGGTTTTGGAACAGCCGAGTATGAGGGAGTGGAATATCCTGCCCAAGGTGGTGGTGTAGATAGTTGGGGAGGAAAGTTTGACGGAAGGCTTATATTGATCAACAATTTAATTGATCTAGGTCCTGTGCCGTATTCTGCCCAACCTAAGGATAATTTAAGGGATTTCTACAACGTAGGAAGCACGTTGACCAATACTATTGCAGTTGATGGCGGATCTGAAAAAATTAATTATAGGGTGTCTGCCTCTACTTTGCACAATAAAGGTATAATTCCAAATTCCAAGTTTGCAAGACAAACTTTTACGGCAACCTTTGGGGCTGATGTTTCTGATAGACTTCATGTGGAAACAAAGGCGAATTACGTTAAAAGTGGTGCCGATAATAGGCCTATTGTTGGTGTGTCGAGTGGTCGAAATGTGGCAGCGGCCCTAAACTTGGTGCCAAGGAATATCGACTTGGCCTGGTTGGCGATGAATGGTGGTCGAAATGAGGATGGTAGCTACCGTAATTATAAGGGCGGTAGTCCAACAAATCCTTTTTGGCTGATCAATGAGGTGACCAGTGAAGATAATCGAGACCGTTTTGTGGGGCTTTTGTCCGCTACCTATAAAATTACGGATTGGTTAAATATAATGGGCCGGATAGGTAGTGATAGTTATGTGGAAACACAACGTCAACAGTACAGTGCCGGTACCCCTGGAGGTTCCTATGTAAATGGACGTTTGGATTTTGATACCTACAGGGTCAACGAACTGAATACCGATGTTTTATTAACGGCGAATGGTAAGCTTTCAACCGACTTTACAGGTTCGCTTTCTTTGGGTGCCACCCAATATAAACGTCGCTATGAAAGGTCGGCAACCATAGGGAGAAATATGAACATTCCAGAGTTGTATACCATTGAAAATGCCGATTTGGTATTTCCATCCTATTCCTTGATACGAAAGGAAATCCAATCTGTGTTTATGACCGGTCAGTTGGCCTATAAGAATTATGCCTTTCTTGATCTAACCGCACGTAACGACTGGTCCAGTACCTTGGGTGAGGGGAACTACTCCTTTATGTATCCTTCTGCAAGTTTAAGTTATGTGCTTTCGGATGCCTTTAATTTTAATTCCAATGCAATAACCTTTTCCAAACTAAGGTTGTCTTACGCCCAAGCGGGGAATGATGCGGACCCTTATCAGACCAAAGGTGGGTACACGGTGCAAAGCAATACATTCCAAGGGCAACGATTTGCGAGAATTAATGGGAGTGTCCCGGCAACAGATCTGAAAAATGAGTTGACAACCTCTTTTGAGATTGGTACCGATCTGAGGTTCTTTAATAATAGATTGAGTTTGGATTTTACCTATTACAACTCTAAGACCAGTAACCAAATTATGCAAATTGGCTTGTCGGAGTCTACTGGATTTGGTGGTTTGTACTTAAATGCTGGGGAGGTTTCCAACAAAGGGATCGAATTATTTGTTTCTATGACCCCAATAAAGGTGGCAGATACCTTTAAATGGGTTGCCGATGTTAATTTTTCCAAAAATACCTCCAATATTGAAAGTTTAGTAGAGGGAATAGATCGATATAATTTTATATCAACGGGCAACGCTAGTATTATTGCCCAACCAGGATTGCCTTATGGTAGTATCTTAGGGTACGAGTATAAAAGAAGTCCAACTGGCGAATTGGTTGTGAACGCGGATGGAAAATCATATGTGCGGGCAGATGAACTGTCAATTTTAGGGAATATCCAACCAGATTGGTTGGGAGGATTTACAAATACCTTTACCTATAAAGGTTTGTCCTTGAGTGCGTTGATCGACGTAAGGATGGGGGGAGAAGTATATTCTTGGAGTAGGTATGATCAAAATGCCAAGGGAACAGGTGTTTGGACCAATGTTAGGGAAAATTTAACCGTGGAAGGTGTAATAGACAATGGGGATGGTACCTATACGCCATCGGTTCAGAACAATGTTTTGGGACAGGACTATTTTGCGGCAAGGTCATGGGGAAATATTGGTGAGGAATTTGTGTTGGATGCAACAAATGCTTCGCTGAGAGAGGTAACCTTAGGGTATACTTTCAATAAAAAGATCTTAGAGAGTACCCCTTTTGATACAGCCAGATTGTCTCTCGTGGCCCGTAACGTAATGTATCTTTATAGGGATTCCAAATTTGTGGAAATGGGGATTGCGCCAGATACGGCATTTTCACCCACGGCAGCGGCACAAGGTTACGAATCTTTTTCAATGCCCACCACTAGAAGTCTAGGTTTTAATCTCTCAGTAACATTTTAAACGATAAATTATGAAAACAGTAATAAAAATACCAATTACGCTATCAGTACTTATAGCACTATTATGTATACCTCTTTCTTGTACAGATGGTTTTGAGGAGCTAAATACAAATCCAAAACTAATTACTGATGATGATATAAAACCTTCCCTATTGTTTACAAGGGTATTGAAGGAGTCTGGTTTTGATATTTTAAACGTAGGCCGAATAGGGGAATTCTCCAGCTATATAAAAAGAGGGGATTCGGGTAACATGCTTGCCCTTACCGATTTTTCGGAACCGTTTAATTATTATACTGCCTATATAGAAAACTTGGCGGCAATTATTAGGCTTACGGCCGATGATCCTGAGTTGCGCAATCAAAATGCCATGGCTAGAATATGGAAAGTCTGGGTATACCATCGTATGACAGATGCCTATGGTGATATTCCTTATACTGAGGTTGCCACTTCTTTTGATGATATAGTACTGTATCCGAAATATGATACGCAGGAATCAATATATGTGGACATGTTAAAAGAGTTGAAGGAAGCCGCGTCAGCATTGAGTACTTCGTCGGAGCAAAAAGGTTTTGGTGCTGCAGATGTGCTTTTTGCCGGTGATGCGGATTCATGGAAACGATTTGCAAATTCTTTGAGATTGAGATTGGCTTTAAGGGTTCGTTATGCCGACGAGACTATGGCACAACAAAATGTGGGAGATGTATTTTCTTCTAGTTTAATCGCCAACAATGACCAAAATGCGGTTATTACCAGTGAGGGCCCTGATGCAGCGGATTTATCCAATACCAACCCACTATATCAAGAAGTAGTGAATGGTAACCCTGGTGCTGGATCTTCAATTTCTGCCGGCCTAGCATTGGTTGAGAATCTGTTGAACAATGATGATCCCCGATTGACGATATATTTGGAACCTAATAATGATTTGGAATATATAGGCGGGGCTATAAATCTAACTGCTGAAGAAAAGGCACTCTATCCGCAGTCGTCCAAATGGAGCCAATACTTTCGTAATGCCACATATGATTTTAATGTAATACAGGCGTCTGAAGTTAATTTTTTAAAAGCGGAGGCTGTTTTAGCGGGTATGGCAACAGGTGATGCCAACGAGTTTTATCAAAATGGAATTACGCTGGCAATGCAACAATATGGTGTTGACCCAGCTGATATTACCGCTTTCCTTTCCTCTCCTGCAGGTGTTCTTTCCGGAACTGATGAGGAGAAACTTGAAATGATCATAACGCAAAAGTACTTGGCACTTATTGGGGATTCATACGAGGTTTTTGCAGAACATCGTAGAACTGGTTATCCCAGGGTTTGGATAGGTAGTGAACCTGCTGCTGAAACAAATAACGCTTTGCCTAGAAGGTTGCCTTATCCACTAATAGAGTATAATTTGAACGCCCAGGGCGTTGAAGGTGCCGCCGGAAGATTGACTGGTGGTGATAAAATGAAATCAAGAATTTGGTGGGATGCCAAAGCTGGTGTGCCTTTTGCACACCCAAAACAGGGGACTTTTCCTCCATATGAATAATTTATAGCTGATTGCTATTCCATTGAATGCCTTCCATTCCCCAGGTATAATTTTTTTAGGGGATGGATTGGTACAAGATGATAAATGTTAAGCATATTGAGTTGGTTTGTTAGTTAGTTATGTTGCGAAGTTGCGGGGATAACCTGCAACTTTGCCATATATCCAAACCCTCTAAATCCACACAACTGCTTTAATCAATTGTCTGTCAGGTAGATATATAAATTTCAATATA